>MKWU01000474.1_pt1 | contig 76814 bp, 63 predicted proteins | sample 809101 | NCBI WGS metagenome assembly MKWU01 (sample SAMN05860141, study PRJNA318959) | sponge metagenome | host: Aplysina aerophoba | place: Slovenia: Piran, Adriatic Sea, Gulf of Piran | collected 2013-05-07 | reverse complement strand
CAGCTTGGTCGTCAGACCGCCACGCGACTTTCCCGTCGCCTGGCGCCCCTTTTTCTCAGAGCGCCGCTGCCGTCGGCGTGCAGCTTGATGATCGTGCTGTCCAACGACAGCACATCCAGGTCGAGGGCCTCCACCTGGTCCCGCTGCAGTTCGGCGAAGACCCGTTGCAGCACACCCCGTTTGGCCCAGCGGTTCAGTCGCACGTAGACCGTGTGCCAGTTGCCGTAGTACGTCGGCAACCCCCGCCACGTGCAGCCTTGCTTGGCCACGTAGAGCAGCGCGTTCAGCGCCTGACGGTGGGGAATAGTGAGGCTGCCTCGGGGTTTCGGCAGCAAGGACGCGATCCGCTCGTACTGCGCATCCGTCAGTTCCATCGGACCCTCGGGGCCCACCGCCTACCCCAGCAACATCCTGCCAGCACTCCGCGTTAAGGTGAACAGGCCCTAGTTCCCCTCAGCGGGAGCGGGCAGGGGACGCAGGGCCCACTCCTCCCAGACCGCCCACGCAATTTTGTCGGCGCCGTCGCTGAAGCGCAGGCCGACATCATTGAGCACGGCGGCGCCGCCCTGGCGACTCTGCATGGGGTCGCGTTCGGCCACCCAGACGACAGCGCCGAAGCCGTTCGCTTCGGCATCGTCCAGCAGGCGCCGCAGGAACTGCTCCTGCTCACGCTCTGAGCCGACCCAGGAGTGGCCCTCGATTGTGGCGGAGGCGTAGCCGGCCTCGCTGACCAAGATCTCCCCGGCAAAGCGATCGCGGAGCTGGCTGTAGTAGCCGGCGGGAATCTCGCGCACGAGGCGGATGGCGGAGGAGAGGTAGGGGTAGGTGGAGATGGCGAGGACGTCGAGGCGCCGCCCGAACGCCTCGACGGCTTCCCACTGGGGCGGGTGCTGCTGGGTGAGCTGACCGAGCAGGTCCTCGAGCTGGAAGGTGGGGAACACCTTGATGTCGGGCCGGATCGACTTCACGGCGTCGTAGGCCCTGCGATAAGCCTGGAGGAACCCCCGGAACTGTTCGGGGGAGCGGGCCCGCAACATGTTGATCTCGACGCCCAGCACCAAGTACTCGGGCTCGTAGTTGGTGGCGATGTAGATGGCGTAGGCGACGAGCGCCTGCTGCACGTCCTCGCGCAGGAACCCTTCCTCGGGCTGGGGGGTCTCGGGGAGGCCGGCGATGCGCGTGCGCTGGACGGCGCCGTCGGTGGGGTCGATGGCGAAGAGGAGGGCGAGGTCGTACTGGCGCACGAGGTCCCGTTCGAGGCGCATGAGCGCGTGCGTTCCCTCGGAGACCTCGGCGCCGGGGAAGAACTCCCGCCAGGGGGGCACGCGGGCGATGCTGACGAGCTCTGCGTGGCGGGCGGCAGTCGTGAAGGTATCGACGTAGACCTCGCGGGTCTCCTCGGCGGGCTGGGCGCCGAGGCCCAGGCGCACGGTCCGGGGCGGCCCCTGTGAGGCTGGGCGGATCACATCGGGGCCGGGGCCCGTTTCGTCCGAATCGCCTGTTCCGTTACAGGCAGCGAAGATCAGCGCTGCTACAATTATCGTGGCGGGGAACAGGCGCGAGTACTGCATGACCTTACGCAGGTTCCTTCTGGCGTCTGTCCTGGTTGGCGTGATCGCCGGCGGCGCTGCCGGCGGTATCCGCATCCTGACGGGCGGCGACCAAGCCGCGCCGCCGCCGTCCCCATCCGCATCGCCACCGGCCACGGTTGCGCCCACGCCGGTGGACGAGACCCCCCTGGTGGTCGCCGAGCGGTTCGCCGAGGCCTGGGAGCGCGCTGACGCCCCGGCGATGTACCGGCTCCTGGACGGCCGCACGCGAGCGGCGCTGCCCCTGGCAACCTTCGCCGCAACCTACGACAGCTTCCGCCAGGAGGCGGCCGTCAGGACCATTGCTGTGTCCGTCTCCGCTGAGGATGGTCAGGGCGTCACCTTCCACGTCCGCCTGGAGACAAGCTACTTCGGCACGCTTGAGTATGCCACCGCAGTGTCCTTCGTTGCTCTGCAGGAGGGCTTTCCCCGGATCGCGTGGACGCCATCGGTGATCCACCCGTCCCTCACGAGCGGCAGCCAGCTGCGGGGGGAGGTGCAGCGGCCAACGCGGGGCGCCATCTACGACCGGAACGGCGAGCCCCTTGCGATCACGCTCGACGTTCGCATGATCGGGCTCGACCGCAGCCGCGTGTTCGACGAGAACACCGTCACCGCGGCCTTCGTCTCCTTCGGGTTCGAGGAAGAGGAAGTGGCGGCGGCGTTCGCGAGTCCCCTCGGGCAGCGGCAGCGGGTGCCGCTGGGAATCGTGTCCGACTCGCGCGTGGAGGAGGCGGCGCGCTTCGTCGAGGCGGTGCCGGGGGCCGTGCTCTGGTTCGAGGAGCGGCGCGTGCATCCCCTCGGACCGGCAGCCGCGCACGTGGTGGGGTACACGCGCGAATACACGGCCGAGGAGATCGCCGCCCGACCGGAGGCGATCCTGCGGCCGGGCGACCGCCTGGGCGCCGTCGGTATCGAGGCGGCCATGAACGGCGTGCTGGCGGGGCGGACAGGGGCGCGGCTGCTTGTCACCGGGGGGGACGAGGTCGTGGTCCTCTTCGAGCGGGCGTACGTGGCCGGGGCGGATGTGCACACCACGCTCGACGCGTCCCTGCTGCGGACCTCCCACGAGGGGCTGGCGGGGATGCGGGGCGCCTCGGTCGTGCTGGACGCGCGTACGAACGCCATCCTCGCGCTCAACAGCTCGCCGTCCTTTGACCCCAACGACTTCGAGCTCGGGAACGAGCGGGCGCTCACGGAAGTGACGGCAAACGAGGACGACCCGCTCAACGACCGCGCTACACAGGGCCTCTACTCGGCGGGCTCGACGTTCAAGATCGTGACGGGGGCGGCGGGGCTGGCGGAGGGGTTGTATACGCCCCAGGATCGCCTCTTCTGCGGGGCCACCTGGGACGGGCTCGACCCGCCCCGGCGCAACTGGGAGGGGGAGCGTGGACCGCTCACCATCGCCGAGGGGTTGATGCGCTCCTGCAATCCGGTGTTCTACGAGATCGCGCTCACGCTCTACAACGACGCGCCGGGCGCCCTCTCCGACATGGCGCGGGCCTTCGGCTTCGGCGCCGAGACGGGCGTGGACGGCCTCTACGAGGACTCGGGGCTCGTGCCCGACGCCGCCTGGAAGCAGTCGGTCCGGAACGCACCCTGGTACCCCGGCGACGCGGTCAACCTGGGTATCGGGCAGGGAGACCTGCTGCTCACGCCCCTGCAGCTGGCGAATGGCTACAGCGCCTTCCTAGCGGGGGAGCTACGCACACCGACGATCCTCGCCGGAGCGCCTCCCACCGTGCTCCATCCCCTCCCGCTCGCACCCGAACACGCCGCCCACCTGCGCCACGGACTCGAATTGGTCACGAGCACCCGGGGGACGGCCGGGTGGGTCTTCGCCGACGCGGGCTACCACGACTTCGGGGGCAAGTCCGGCACCGCGGAGGAGGCGGAGGGGCAGGCGCATGTCCTGTTCGTGGCCTACTCGCCGCGGGAGGCTCCCGCCGTGCTGGCCGCCGTGGTCTTCGACGTCGCCGATGAAGGCCGCAGGGTGGCGGCCCCGCTCGCACGCGACCTCATCCTCGCCGCCCTGGACGGCGGCGAAGGGGAGGAAGGGGACGGGGAGGAGGAGCCGGCGCCCTAGTCGAGGGCCTTGATGGCCTCGATGAGGGCGGGGACGACCTTCTTGTAGTCCTCGACGACGGCGAAGCGCGAGACCTGCACCATGTTGGCGTCGGGGTCGCGGTTGACGGCGACGATGTTCTTGGAGCCCGCCATGCCGGCCATGTGCTGGCTGGCGCCGCTGATGGCGACGGCGATGTAGAGGTTGGGCGTGACCGTCTTGCCGGTGAGGCCAACCTGCTGCGAGGGCGGGTACCAGCCGAGGTCGCAGGCGGCGCGGCTTGCGCCGGTGGCGCCGCCGAGCAACTGGGAAAGCTCCTCCATCATCTCGAAGGCGGAGGGGTCGCCCAGGCCGCGGCCGCCGGAGACGACGACCTCGGCATCCTCGAGCCGGACGCCGGTCGACTCCGCCGCCTCGGTGGAGATGACGCGCACGCGCTGCTCGCCGGTGGCGTCGATCGACGTCACGGAGCCGCTGCGGCTGGCATCGGCTGGCAGGGGATCAAGCGCCTTCGGCTTGAGCGTCGCGATCTGCACGTCGCCCCGCCAGGTGACCTCGGCGTTGGCGTTGCCGCCGTAGCAGCTGCGGACCGCCCGCAGACGGCCGCCGTCGATGGCCAGGGAGAGGCACTCCATGGCGACGGCGGTGTTCAGGCGGAAGGCCATGAGGGGCCCGAGGTCGCGCCCGACGCTGGTCTGGCCCATGAGCACGATGTCGGCATCGGCGGCCTCACGCGCAGCGAGGGCCGCTCCAGCGCCCGTCTCGGCGTAGCCGGGATCGAGGGAGCCGGCGGGGGCGAGGTAGACGGCATCGGCGCCGTGTTCGAAGAGGGGCTGGGCGAGTGACTCGTCACCCGCGACGAGGGCGCTGACGGAGCCGGCGCCCTCGTCGGCCAGCGCGCGCGCAGCGGCCAGTAGTTCGAAGGAAAGGGGAGCGACGGCGCCATCGGCCGTCTCCGCGATAATGAGCGTTCCAGGCATCGGCGTTCCTCTAGATAAGCTTGGCCTCGCGCAGCTTGTGCGCGAGGTTCTGGGCCTGCTCCTCGGGGGAGTCGCCCTCGATGATTTCAACGTTGCTCTCGACCTGGGGGATGTAGAGGGCTTCGAGCGCGAGCCAGCGGTTGTCCTCGCCGGCTTCGTCGTCCTCAAGCTCCAGGTCGTCCGCCGACCAGACCTGCACGGTCTTCTTGGCGGCGAGCATGATCTGGCGGAGTTGCGGGTAGCGCGGCTCGCCGAACTCGTTGGAGATGGAGACGACCGCGGGGGTGTCCACCTCGACGGTCTGGAAGCCGTCGTCGAGCACGCGCTCGACTGTGAGCGTATCGCCATCCAGCTCCATCGACTTGGCGATGGTGACGCAGGGGATGCCGAGCTGCTCGGCGACGCCCAGGGGGGCGACGCCCATGTCCCAGTCGGCGGAGGCGCGGCCCATGAGCACGAGGTCGACATCGCCGACCTTCTCGATCGCGCGGGCGAGCGCCGTGGCCGTCTGGAAGTTATCGATGTTCTCGAAGTCGGGGTCGCTCAGCAGGACACCTTCGTCGGCGCCCATGGCGAGGGCGTGCTTGATGGCGTCGCGGGCGGAATCTTCGCCCAGACTGATGACCGTGACCTTGCCCTCGCCGGCGGCGTCCTTGAGTCGGAGGGCCGCCTCCGTGGCCTGGGGGTCGTAGGGGTTCACCACCGGCGCGATGCCCTGTGCGGGGATCACGCGCTTCGCCGCCTCATCGACGGCGAACTGCGAGGCCGGCGTCTCCGGATCGGGGATCTGCTTGACGCAGACGACAATGTTCACGCTGACGCCAACTCCTTCGTTACAGACGGGTCAGAAATGGATGGAGCGGGCAGGGCCAGCCATGCGCCGCTGCGCCGGCCAGCGTATCACGATCCCGGCGCTTGTGAAATCTCGCACGGACGTACGAGGGCCCGAACTGACGGGCCATGCACGCAATCTCGGCGCGGGCGCCCGGATGGGAGCAGTCGGCGCACCAGCCAGCCCCCACGCGCGCAGCGAAGCGGAGCAGTCGAAGGAGCCATCAGGGCGACAGCCCGCGAGTGAGCGCGGAGCGAAGCAGAGCAGTCGAAGGAGCAATCGGGGCGACAGCCCGCGAGTGAGCGCGGAGCGAAGCGCAGCAGCCGAAGGAGCAATCGGGGCGACAGCCCGCGAGTGAGCGCGGAGCGAAGCGGAGCAGTCGAAGGAGCAGCCAAATGAACGTTGTGTTTCGAAACCTGCCTGAAACAAGGCCGCAATCTGCGGGAAACCATCGGGCCATAGCTTCCCCGTCGACGTTTCGCCCCACCCGGGGGCATCGAGGAGGATTGCATGAAACGTGCCCTACCGGCCCTGCGCCGGCCGACCGCCCTGCTTGCAGGCGGTCTGCTTGCGCTCGGCATTATCTCCGTGGTCTCCGCACACGACGGTGACGGCAGCGCGATCGAAGACATCGTTGGCGCCGTCGACACCGCCTGGCTGTTGATCGCGGGCTTCCTCGTGTTCTTCATGCAGGCCGGTTTCGCCATGCTCACGGCGGGCTTCGTCCGCTCGCAGGAGACGGCAAACATCCTGATGAAGAACATGATCGACGCCTGCGTGGGAGGCATCTCATTCTGGCTCGTGGGCTGGGCGTTCGCTTACGGCGTAAGCGATGCCTCGAACGAGTTCATCGGCCTGGGCAATTTCGCCCTCAACCAGTTCGATAGCTACGCCGACTGGTTCTTCCAGTTCGCCTTTGCCGCGGCGGCAGCCACGATCGTGGCGGGCGCACTGGCGGGACGCACGAAGTACTCGGCCTACCTCATCTACACGGTCGTTGTCACCGGCTTCATCTACCCGGTGGTGGTGCACTGGGGCTGGGACACGACGACGTGGATGGGCGCCTTCACGGACGACATCTGGCTCGGCAACGGCTACGTCGACTTCGCCGGCTCTGGCATCGTTCACACGGTTGGCGGCATCGCCGGCCTGATGGGCGCTATCGCCGTGGGCGCGCGCCTGGGCAAGTACGGTCCCAACGGCGAGGTGCGGGCCATCCCCGGCCACAACATCTCGATCGCGACGATCGGCATGTTCATCCTCTGGTTCGGCTGGTACGGGTTCAACCCGGGTTCCACGCTTGCCCTCTCGGGTGGCGGAGCCGCACTGGCTGCAAGCGTGGCGGTCACAACGACGCTGGCGGCGGGGGCAGGCGGCATCACCGCGATGCTGTGGTCCCGATTCCGCACGGGTCGCTATGACGCCGGCCTCACCATCAACGGCATCCTGGCGGGCCTGGTGGCCATCACGGCGGGCACGGCCACGGTCGACCCGTGGGCGGCAGTCGTCATCGGCGCCATCGGCGCGCTGGTCATGTACTACGGCGTGCAGCTGCTGGATGCGAAGTTCCGCATCGACGACCCGGTGGGCGCGGTTTCCGTGCATGCCTTCGCGGGCATCTGGGGCGTGATCGCAGTCGGTCTGTTCTCATCCGAGGCAGGCATGGCAGCGGCTGGCTACGCGAATCCGCAGCACTACGGCCTCTTCCTGGGCGGCGGCGGCGAGCAGCTGCTCATGCAGCTCATCGGCATCGCAGCCATCGTGGGCTGGACGGCAGTGACGGCAGGTATCCTGTTCTTCGCCATCAAGTTCACCGTGGGCCTTCGCGTAAGCGAGGAAGAAGAGATGCGCGGACTCGACCTGATCGAGCACGGCATCGACGCCTACCCGGACTTCGGTCCTTCTGGCTCCGGCATCTTCGGTGCGACCGAGGTTGGAGGAGGGGGAAAGTGAGCACACGCCACATCCCGCATCCGACCCTGAGTCCGGAAAGGAGTTCCCGGTGAAGAAAATCGAAGCCATCATTCGGCCCAGCCGTCTCGAACCGGTGAAGGACGCGCTCGACGAACTTGGCAACTCAGCCGGCATCACCGTCTGGGAAGTCAAGGGCCACGGCAAACAGCGTGGCATCACCGAGCAGTGGCGTGGCCGCGAATACCGCGTCGAGTACCTCTCGAAGGTGTACCTGACGCTCGTGGTCGCGGACGACAACGCGGACGCTGTCGTGGATGCCATCCTCGACAACGCCAGCTCCGGCGAGATCGGTGACGGCAAGGTGTTCATCTCCAACGTGGAGGACGCCGTTCGCGTTCGCACCCGCGAGCGCGGCGACGAGGCACTGTAGCTTTCCACGTCCCCCGGCTGTGAGGGGCCGGGCGCACCCCCAGCGCCCGGCCCCTCCCCATATCTGCAACTGCGCGAGATCCATCAAACCAGGAGGTGCGGCTGTGGACCGCATGCCTTTCGAGGCGCGCGTTCGAAGCCTCCACGAAGGCTGGCTCGAGCGCCGGGAGTCCTGGCTCCTGAGCCGCGCCCACGACCTCGACTCCCAGCGCCGCGTCCTCGACAACATCCACCGCTGGGCCAGCGAGTGCATTGAGGACGTCCGCCACGTATACGGCGAGGCGCTCCCCATCACGATTGAACCCCTCGAAGAGCAGGCTCGCTTCACAATCACGGTCGGCGATAGCCAGTGCGCAGCCTTCGAGATCTTCGACCGCGGCAGCGACGAGCGTCCCTCCTGGCAGGTGGTGGCGCGGGTGGCGGCGGGCGGGGAGGCGGGGGAGGCGCCCGAAGAGCGGCGCGTGCGGCACTGGCGCCGCAGCCAGGTCGAGGAAATCCTGCTCTCCCTGCTGAGCGCCTACGAGCGCTCCCTGGGCCGCGAACTCTCCGCCTGATCCATTCCCTCCCGACGCGCCGGCCGGGGTGCTACGCTGTGTGACACCCGCTTACGGGCCGGAGCGCGCCATGAGCAGCCACCTCTCAGTACGGGTTGATGACGACCTTCTCCAGCGGTTGGAGGACGAGTGCCGCAAGAGCGGGCAGTCGCGTTCCGCACTGGCGAAGCAGCTCCTGGAGGAAGGCCTGCGGATGCAGCGGCATCCGGGGATCGTCTTCCGCCCCGGCGCCACCGGTCGCCGGCCCGCGCTGGCGGGCGGGCCGGCTGTGTGGGTGGTGGCGCGCATCTTCCGCGAGTGGGAGGGGCCGCCCGGTGAGATGACTCCGTTCATTATGGACAGCCTGGAGATCACGGCCCAGCAGGTGAGCGTGGCCGCCGGGTACTACGCCGAGTACCGCGACGAGATCGATGACTGGCTCGACCGGTTGGACGAGGAGGCGGACCGGGCCAAGGCCGATTGGATGCGCCAGCGGGCGATCCTCCGCGAGTGAGGTTGCTGCTGGACGAGATGTGGCCGCCCGCCGCCGCCGAAGCGCTGCGGGAACGTGGCCACGACGCGATGGCAGTCGCGGAACACCCAGAGCTCCGGACGATGCCGGACGCGGTGATCTTCGAGTGGGCGCTCAGGGAGGGCTGGGCGATCGTGACCGAGGACGTTGCGGACTACCGGACGCTCGCAGCGAAGGCGCGGGAAGACGGGCGTGAAGCTCCCGCCTTCGTCTTCACCAGTCCCCACTCCTGGCCCCGAGGCCGCCAGCCCATGATTGGGCGGCTAGTCACCGCCCTCGACGCTCTGCTCAGGGAGCCACCAGCGCTTGCGAGCGAGTACTGGCTCGATTAGCGGGGTAGCGCCCGCGCGACGATGGCGTTCGTGAGGCCGGCGAAGATGCGCTTGTGGATGGGCCAGAGGGCGTACCAGTAGAGCAGCCCCGCCGCCCCCGCAGGGTGGAAGTGGGCGGATGTGACGATGCGCGTGCCCTGCCCGGCGGGGGCCACCTCGAACTCGAGGATGGCGATGCCGGGGAGCTTCATCTCCGCCAGTAGCGTGAGACGGCGGCCCGGCTCCACGCCGACGACGCGCCAGAAGTCGAGGGCGTCGCCAATGCGCACGTCGGTGGGGTGCCGCCGGCCCCGCCGCCTGCCGACGCCGCCCGCGAGCCGGTCGAGGAGGCCGCGCAGGCTCCAGAGCCAGCTCGCGTAGTACCAGCCGTTCGACCCACCGATCGAGGAGACCACGCCCCAGACGGCCTCGGGCGGGGCATTGCAGGTGCGCTCGACCCGCTCCCCGCGGCTGTAGAACGAGACCTCGGCGCGGTAGTCGCGCATGGCGAAGGAGCCCTCCGTCCAGCGGGCGGGGAGGTGGGCGGTGCGCTCGGCCTCGAGGGCGGCGGACACGGCCTGCTCGTAGGTTCGCAGCTCAATGGGGATGCGCGTTCGGAGGTCGGCAGCGGGGTCCACGACGAGGTCGTGGCGGAGGCCGTCGATGAGGGGTCTCGCGACGGATGAGGGGACGGCCGTTACGAGGTCGAGCCAGTAGGAGGAGAGGCGCGGGCTGAGCACGGAGACGGGAAGGATGAGCAGCCTTCGGCCGACCGCCCTGGCGAAACGCGTAAGCAGGTCCTGGTAGCGGACGACCTCGGGGCCGCCGACATCGTAGGTGTGGCTGCCGGGCGGCTCTGTTTCGGGGAGACGCACGAGGTACTCGATGAGGTCGTCGAGGGCGATGGGCTGCGTGAAAGAGCGTACCCAGCGGGGCGTGACCATGACGGGCAGGTGATAAACGAGGTCACGGATGACCTCGAAGGCGGCCGAGCCCGGCCCCACGACGATCCCGGCGCGGATCTCGGTGATGGCCACGGGGCCCGCGCGCAGCACGTCGCCTGTTTCGCGGCGGGAGGCGAGGTGGGGGGAGGCCGCCCCGCGCGGCTGTAGGCCGCCGAGGTAGACGATGCGCTTCACGCCCGCGTCCCCGGCGGCGCGGCGCGCGTTTTCCGCGGCCCGGCGGTCGCGCTCGGGGAAGTCAGAACCGGAGGCCATCGAGTGCACGAGGTAGTAGACGGTGTCGACGCTCTCGAAGGCGGTGGTCAGGGTGTCGGGGTCGAGGGCGTCGGCGTGCACCAGCTCGACTCCCGCCCACTCGCGGGCCTCGAGCGTCTCGAGGCGCCTCCCCGCCGCCCGTACGGTATGCCCCGCTTCCAGCAGCCGGGGCACGAGGTGGCTGCCGACGTAGCCGGATGCGCCCAGGACCAGGACTCTGGCCACACACCACTCCTTCCCGCCAGGAAGCGGACGATGCCTCCCCTACTATCTTTCAGGCAAGGGGTGCGTGCATGGGTGAAGGCTGGGACAAGGGGGCCGGATAGCGCCGCTCGCGCTACTCGGCGTCGTTGATAGTGAAGCGGCTGCTGTCGCTCCGGCCGAAGACATCGGGGAAGTACGTCTCCTCGGCGTGGGCGGGGGCGACGAAGAAGTCGCCGGGGGTGGTAGCGCGGGCGTAGTAGACGTACTCGTGCACGCCCCGGGGGAGGAGGGCGGCGCGCAGGGTCACGCGGTCGTCGCGCAGGTCGACCTGGTCCCAGGGGCTGTAGTACCAGGCGAACCAGGGGGCATACCAGGAGGGGGCGCCGCCGAGGAGGGCGGTCGTCTGGTCGTTCTGGAGCTGTTCGCGGAGCCACGGCGAGACGATGTTGAGGCGCGGGTCGATGGGTTCAAGACCGGCGGGCAGGAAGTCCTCGACGCGGGCGAAGACGCGGTCGGCGGGAGCGACGACCGTGACGGTCACGCGCACGACGTCCCCGAGGGAGGCGCTCGTGATGGGGGTCTCGGGGTCTTCGAGCAGCGAGTAGCGATGCGAGATGGCGAAGCCGCGGTTGAGCGCCTCGATGTCCTTCGCGGGGGTGACGTAGCGCAGGTTGAGGGCGTAGTAGAGGCGTCCCTCGGTCCCCGCCTCGCGCTCGAACTGCAGGCGGCTCACCTCGCCGAGGGGGAGGGCATCGAGCGTCAGGGCGATGCCGTCGTCGTAGTCGCGGGCGGGCACGTCGAAGTGGCCATCGAGGACGCGACTGGTGTTGAGCAGCACCTGGTAGTCGTAGACGCCGCGGTTCTCGCCGGTGAGCTGGGCGAAGGCGCCGAGCGAGGCCATGGCCTGCGCGCGCTCGACGGATGTCTTCCAGCGTTCGGCCGAGCGCGCCACGACGAGCCAGCGGGTTGTTTCCTCGATGAGGGGATGCTGCGGTTCGGCTTCGACGAGGGCGCGCAGGACGAGGGCGGTGGCGCGGACGCTGGTGTTGTGCATGGAGCTCCAGATGGGCTCGTCTTCCCAGTGGTTGCCGTTGGCGCTGGCGATGGTGGTGGCGGCCAGGTCGTTCAGGAGGATGCGCACGGCCTCGTGGTCGCGCTCGTGGCCGCTGCCGAGGAGGGCGAGCAGCAGGTAGGCGCGCCCCCAGCTCGTCAATTCGGTGCGGTGCTCGTCGGCGAGGGCGCGCAGGGGGGCGACCTGCTCCCGCGCAAGGGGGCTCACCTCGCCGCCTGTGTTGGCGGCGCTGACGAGCGCGTAGAGGAGGAACGCGCGGTAGTTGGGGTTGGCGTCGAGGTTGTTCATGCGCTCGGTGACGTATCGCATGGCCTGGTCGTACTGGTAGTCCTGGACGGGGTAGCCCTCATCCCTGGCCTCACCCAGGGCGATCAAGACCCAGGCAGTCACCCAGACATCGGTGCGGAAGCAGGTAGGGCACCAGGCCCAGCCGCCGTCGTAGTGCTGGTTCCCGACCAGCTCCCTGATGTCGCGGATAAGTTGCCCCTCCTGCCCCTCGGTGAGGCCGTCGGCGCTGGCGCGGCCTACGGCGATGGTGGCCACGATGCGGCTGGCGACTCTGACGTTGGACTCCCACCGGCGCGGCTCGAAAGCCGGCAACTCTTCATCGAGAGCACCAACGAGCGAGGCCTTGAGGGAGAGCTCCAGCGAACCGCTGCCGTTGATGACGTAGTCGGGCAGGTAGACGGCTTCGAGAGCGGGCGTGTCCTCGACGACGCCGCCCGTGGCGGTCGTCTCCGGGGTCACGTCGAGGTAGACGGGGCGGGTGAGCTCGACCGCGTCGGCGTAGCCGCCGCTGGCGGTGGCGGTGAAGCGGATGGTGGCCGTGCCCGCCTCGACGGGCCGCGCCGCCCACCCAACCACGATCGATTCGCCGGGCTCGACGCGCTCCGTGTGCGCAGCGCCGTCATCCAGGACCAGGCCCGCAACCTCGATCGTGACCGTGACGTCGCGCGCTTTGTCGGTGCCGTTGCGCACGAGCGTGCGCAGGATCACCTCGTCGCCGACACGGAGGAACCGGGGCAGGGCGTGGCGTACCAGCAGGGGCTGCGTGACGAGCAACTCGCTCTCGCCCTCGCCGACAAGAGTCTCGGCGGTGACGGCGCGGGCGCGGGCGCGCCAGGTGGTGGCGTTATCCGGCAGGTGCAGGTCAAAGGTGGCCCGCCCGCTGGCGTCCGTTGTGAGCTGTCCGATCCAGAGCGCGGTGTTCTGGAAGTTGGAGCGCACGGCGGGCTCGAGGCCATCGCCAGCGGACTCCCTGAGAGCGATGTCGCCGGCTCCCGAATCCGCTACCTCGGGAACCGCTTCCGCCGCCGCTTCCTCGAAGGCTTCGCTGGTGGCGCCGTCCCCGCTACTCCCTTCGCCCCGCTCACCCTCCTCGGTCTCGCGGAACGACTCGTTCAAGCGGTCGATTGAGACGCCGAGCGACGAGGCGTTGCGCACTCCCAGGCCACGCTCGGACCAGAAGGCGGCCATGCCGTCGCCCCCGACTTCGTCGCGGAGGGAGAGGACGGCCTGGTCGACGACAGCCACGGAGACATCCGCCTCCGCGGGATTCCCCTCCGAGTCGGTGACCTGTATCTCGTAGCTGATGGTCTCGCCAGGGGTGGCCGTGTCGCGGTCGGGCTGGATGCTGACATCGAGGCGGCGCGGTTCGGTGGAGATGGAGAGCTCGACGTAGCCCACGTCGTAGCGGGGATAGGGGTCGTCCGCGGTGGGCGGCCGGTAGAGGACGACGCCGACGTAGATGTTGGGGATGTGCCGGTCCTCGATGCGGATGCGGAGGACCTCGCTGTTCGTCTCGAAGCGGCGCACCTCCGTGCTGAGGACTCGTCCGCGCTCGACCGTCACGAGCCCCGTCGCGCCGGCGAAGGGGGCGGGCACGAGCACCTCGGCGACATCGCCCACCTCGTAGGTCTCGCGGTCGGCGATCAACTCGAAGGTGTTGTCCTCGCGCACGGGCCAGGGGACGTGGTCGCTGCCGCTGACCCAGATGAAGCGGGCGGAACGGGCGACGCGACCCTCGTCATCGGTCGACTCGGCCACAATGCGGTACGTGCCCGCCGAAGGCGGCGTGACCTCGATCGATGCTTCGCCGTCCGCGTTCGTGGTGACCGTCTGGACATCGATCTCGGTGTCCTTCGGCTCGCTGCGGTAGCGGTAGCCGCCGTGGTCGGCGCGCTCCTTGATACGCACCCACTCGCGCTGGTAGAGGCGCACGGTCACGGGACGGTCCGGGGCGATACGGCGCTCGTAGTCGACGGTCACGAGGTGGACCGTGGCGGGCTCGCCGGCGCGGGCAATGTACGACTCGGGCTTGATGCCCGCGTACCAGGCCGCGGGGTGGACGAGCACGCGGGCGCCTCCGGAGATCGACTGCGCGTTCGCATCGGTCACGGTCGCGCTGATGGTGAACTCCTGCGTGCCCTCGTCCTCCTCGATCGTGGCGGGCACGTCGAAGCGGGCCAGCCCTTCGGCGTCGGTGGCCGTCTCGCCGCGACTGCGCAGGTCGGAGTAAGAGCTGCCGTACCACCGCCAGTAGTAGTCGCGCTCGGAGAAGGAGTAGTCCTCGTAGTCCTCAACGCGGATCTCGGTCGGGATCGCCTGGACGGCCCACTCGACGGCCGAGTCGGGGACGGGGCCGCCGAAGAAGAAGGTCGCCTGCGCCTCCGCGGCGATCGTGTCCCCGGCCACGTAGTCGATCTGCGGCGTTGCGAGCTCGACCTCGAACTCAGGCACACGGAACTCGGCCACGGTGAAGGAGGTCCACGCGATGCGGTCGTCGTTGTCATCGGTGACCACGACGGAGTAGGTCCCCGTGGGCGCATCGGTAGGGAGCACCTCGCTGGCGCTGAGCGTTCCCAGGTCGCTGAGGGCGATCCGGGTAGAGGAGAGCGTCTCGTAGCGAGCATCCCGGAACCGGACGTTTACGGAGGTCTCGGCGGGCGGGAGCGAGTAGGAGGCGTCGTCCTCGCTTCGGACAACCGCCTTGAAGTAGACCGTTTCCCCGGGCCGGTAGATGGGCCTGTCCGTGAATGCATGGGAACGCCAACCCGGTGGGGAGTGAGCCGTGTTGATGCCAATCGACCAGGGTGAGATACCGGAGTCCTGTGACGTGGACGCAACACCCTGCCGGCCTTCCGAGTCAACCCGGACAAGGCTGGTCTCATACCCGTACGCCCAGAAGCCATCAGTGAACGGGTCTGCGAAGCGGGCGAGCCCGTCGGTGTCGGTGGTGGCCGTGCGGTAGGGCCTCAGTCGCCCCTCATCAAGGGGAGCGGTGCGGACGCTGGTCGCGTCGAGGGGTTCCCCGGTGTCGTAGTCCAGGGCCCAGACGAGCAATTCGTCGAACGCCTGCTTGGTCGCGATGGCGGTATCGACGACGCTCACCATGAGCTTGAGGGGGCGGTAGATACCCTCGTAGTCGGCGACCACGAGGTAGTGGCCCTTCTCCAGCGCGCCTGTATCCCCGAGGGCCGTGGAGTAGAGCCGCGAGGAATCTCGCAAGTCCTCGGCAATCGCTTCCGACCACTCGCGCAGGGGCTCCGCCTCGGGCCAGAAGCCGTCGCCCCAGTAGCGCTCGACGTATCCCCGCCGCAAGAGGGTCTCTGTTTCGTCGTCGGACAGGGCGTAGAGGCGGAAACGGACCTCGTCGAGGCGGGCGGCGTGGTAGTAGAGCACCTGCTCACCGCTGCTCGAGAGGGTGGACATGCTGGACGGGGCGGCCAGGCTGAGCGAGGGCGATGGCGGGCTCGTCCTGAAGGAGAACTCGTGGGCGGCGGTGACCGTGCGGCCGCCGCGGTCGCTGACGCCCTCCGCGATGCGCACGGTGTACTCGGTCGAGTGCTCGAACGGGGCGCGGATGGAAATGCTCGTAGGTTGCCAGCGGTACGACCGAATCTCGATGTCCTCGGGATCGATACCGTTGATCGAGACCCGTCCCTCGAAGGAGTCCACGTCCATCGGGTTGTTGTAGACGAGCTCGATCCCGTACCGCGATGCGTCCGTGGAGCCGTCCTCTGGATGGGTGCGGATGAGCCTTGGCAGGGCCGTGACGCGGAAGGTCGAGGCTCGCTCGGAGCGCATCTCGCCCGCGTTCGCCCCACGGAGGCCAGCACGGGCGACCACCTCGTACTCCGTGTCGAGGAGCAGCGGGGCGTCGGGCGCGACCGTGACGACGGCGCCGTCCTCGTTCCACTCGAAGGAGGAGGCGACCGCCTCCCCTGCCGACGAGCGCAGCACGAGTCCGGCCTGCACGGACTCGCGGTCCATCGGCTGGTTGAAGGTGACCACCACGAGACTGTCCGGCTCTACGTGCGTCGCCTCGTCCGCGGGCTCGAAGCCCGTGGCGTCGGGCTGGATGGTGGAGAAAGTCCAGGCGAAGTCGGCGTCGAGCACGCCGTCGGCGGCGGAGGTCAGCCCCGCGGGGATACGCACGGAGTAGGTCGTGCTCGGCTGCAGGTTGGTGGGGAGGAAGCGGTAGAGCGAGGTGTTGAGCCACTCGCCCGTGCCTTCAAGGGGCGGGTCGAATTCGAGCACCGCGGGCGCCGGCCCCTCCTGCGGGACCGTGAGCGCGGCCACGGAGCGGTTGAACTGGACGAAGATCTGGGCGGCCGCCGGAACCTCGGTGTCGCCGTCGCCGGGGATGACGTGCGCGACCTCCAACCCGCCCTCGACAACGAATGTGTGCGTGTGGTCGGCCGTGAGCCCGGCGGCAGGACCGTCGACGACGACCGTGTACCGCTGCCCGCGCTGCCAGCCGGGGTAGTGGGGCTGGAAGAGGAGCGTGCGGGCATCCGCCCACACGAACGAGCCCTCCACGGGCGGGGCGATGGAGACCACGTCGGAGCCATCGGTCACGCCGGGCGGCTCGTCGAAGGCGATGGTGAGGATGGCCAGGCGGGGAACCTCGTCGCCGCCGGGCGAGACGACGACGGGCGGTCCGCCGGGAGCCAGGGGCACGGCCACGGTGATGTCGCCGTAGCGGTAGTTCCCGCTGGTGCTGTGGCCATCGTCGAGGTGGAGGCGGATCGTTCCGAGCACGCCCCAGTCGCCGCCGACCGGGCGCGCGCTGATGTGGATGCGCAGGGGCTGGGTCACGCGTTGCCAGACGCGGACCTCGACGCCTTCGACGGTGATGTCGCCGAAGCGGTACCGGCGGTCGCTGCTAAGGCCGTTGTCGAGGTGCAGGCGAACCGTGCCGAGGGTGTCCCAGCGGACACCCTCGGGGCGGGCGCTGATGTGGATAAGGAGAGGATCCTGGACGTGCTGCCAGACACGCACGTCGACGTCGACGGTCTCGTGCCCGGGGTGGGCGGCGGCGGAGAAGGGGGTGGGGCCGGTTATGAGCGCCAGCGCCACCACGAGGGCGCCGATGGCTGCATGCGCGAGGGCTGCACGGCGAATCACGCGCGACGCATCCTCCCCAAGGGTGCCGACACCCTACCACCAGCCCCTGCGAATTACCCTCATCCGCTCGTAGCGCTCGCGGGCGGGGTAGAGGCCGTCACCTACTTCTATGCGGCCGGGTGCGGGATCGTTCCCTCGCGGGAAGCGCCGTGGACGCGGCGTCGGGCGCGGGCGTATAAGCGCGGGGACCAAGCGCCGACCCAGGAGCCGTGATGCAGGCAGGTGGCGTCAACGACGCGATCCAGTACGAGGCGGACGAGGGCTGTCCGCCGCTCGTCGCCCTGAGCGTGGGGTTGCAGGGAGTCCTGCTCGCGGTGGCGCCACTGGTCCTGGTCGTGGCGATCACGACGAGGGCGGGCGGGCAGGATGAGAGCTACCTCTCGTGGGCGGTGTTCGCAGCGCTGATCATCGCGGGGGTGCTGACGGCGCTGCAGGCGAGCCGGTTGTGGCGGTTGGGGGCGGGGCACATCCTCATCATGGGGGCGACCCCCAACTTCGTGGCCGTATCGGTGCTGGCGCTGGAAGGGGGCGGTCCCCCCTTGCTGGCGAGCCTGATCGTGGTGGCGTCGCTCTTCTACCTGGCGCTGGCCATCTGGCTTCCACAGCTGCGGCGGATCATCACGCCGGTCGTTTCGGGCACGGTGCTGATGCTGCTGGCGGTGACGATCCTGCCGATCGCCCTGGACCGCGTGCAGGAGGTGCCGGATGACGTGCCCGGGGCGACCGGTCCGACGGTCGCGCTCATCACGCTGGCCATCGCCACGGCGATGGCGCTTCGGGCTTCGGGACGTTGGCGGCTGTGGTCGCCCCTCATCGGCATCGGGGTGGGAACCGCGGTGGCGGCGATCTTCGGGGCGTACGACCCGCAGCCGCTGCTCGACGCCAACTGGGCGGGCATTCCCTCGGGGAGCGGGTTCCCCGGCTTCGACTTCACCCCGGGGGCGGAGTTCTGGGCGCTGCTGCCCGTGTTCGTGGTGATCACGCTCGTCGGCGGCGTCAAGAACATCGGCGACAGCGTGGCGATGCAGGGCGCCTCTCGCCGCCGGCCGCGCGTGACCGACTTCCGGCTCGTGCAGGGGTCGCTCAACACGAACGGCGTCGGCATCTTCCTGTCGGGCCTGGCGGGGACCCCACCAACGACGGTGTTCTCCTCCACGAGCGTCTCGCTCGCGAGCCTGACGGGCGTGGCCTCGCGAAACGTCGGCTACGTCATCGGCGGGGCGTTCGTAGTGCTGGCGCTGTTTCCGAAGCTGCCGGCGCTGGTGCTGACGATCCCCAACCCGGTCATGGGGGCGTTCCTGCTGACCGCCATCGCCCTGCTCTTCGTGGCCGGCATCCGCACGGTGGTCCAGGACGGGTTGACCGCGCAGAAGATGCTGGTCGTCGGGATCGCGTTCTCGCTGGGGGCGGGGGTCGAGCACCAGACGATCTTCGCGGACCTGGTGGGCGGGACGTGGGGGCGGCTGCTCGACAACGGCATGCTGATCGGGGCGCTGGCGGCGGTCGTGATGACGGCGTTCCTGGAGCTGACCAGCCCGAGCCAGGGCGGCCGGCTGCAGTCGAAGCTGCACGCCGACTCGCTGCCCGAGCTCGACGCGTTCGTGCGAGGAATCGCGGGCAGGCTCGGGTGGAACGAAGCCTCGCTGGAGCGGCTGGGCGCCGCTGCCGAGGAGGCGTTGATGAGCCTCATTCCAGCCGACCAGGAGGCGGAGGCGGACGATGCGCCCCGCCTCATCGTTGCCGCTCAACCGGAAACCGGCGCGGTCCAGATGGAGTTCCTGGCGGTGTTCGACGAGGAGAACCTGGAGGACCGGCTGGCGTACCTGGACGAAGAGTCGGAGGGGCTGCAGGAAAGCGAGATTTCGCTGCGGCTGCTGCGCCATTACGCCTCCTCGGTGCATCACCAGAAGTACTACGGGCTGGATGTCGTGACGGTGCAGGTGAAGGGCTCGCGCTAGCGGGCGATCGAGGGTAGGCCCGCCGACAAAACGGCGCTGCTCTGCGTGCTATGGTCCGAGCCTGAGCGCGGCCAGCATGGTTGCCCGGGAGCAGGGGATGACGGAGCAGGACGCCCGAGTGGTTCTTCCCGACGAGCCGGTCGCGATCGTGGGCATGGCCTGCCGCTTCCCCGGAGCGGACGACATCGACGCCTTCTGGCGCCTGCTGGAGGCGGGCGAGAGCGCGGTCAGGGAGGGCGTGCCCGGCTCGGGCGTGGGACGCATCGGCCAGCTCTTCCCCGACCCGGAGGTGCAGGCCGAGGCCTGCCGCTTCGGCGCCTACCTCGACGAGATCGACCAGTTCGACGCGTCCTTCTTCCGCATCTCGCCGATCGAGGCGGAGATGCTGGACCCGCAGCAGCGGCTGATGCTGGAGACGAGCTGGCAGGCCCTGGAAGACGCCGGCATCGACCCGGACGGGCTCAAGGGCAGCCGCACCGGGGTCTACGCGGGCATCAGCAACAACGAGTACCGCAACCTGATCCTGGACGTGAGCGACACGGCCGAGCCCGCGGCCAGCCTCTACTCGGTCAGCGGGACGTCGTTCAACACGGCCATCGGGCGGGTTGCCTTCGCGCTGGGCCTGAACGGCCCGGCGATGGCGGTCGACACCGCCTGTTCGTCCTCACTGGTGGCGGTCCACCAGGCGGTGGTGGGGTTGCAGCGGCGGGAGGCGGACCTGGCGCTGGCGGGGGGCGTACACGCCATCCTCTCGGGGCGGTTGCTGGAACTGCGGGCGAACGCGGGGATGCTGGCCCCGGACGGGCGCTGCAAGACGTTCGACGCCGCTGCCAACGGCTACGTGCGGGGCGAAGGCTGCGGCATCCTCGTGCTGAAGCGGCTGGATGAGGCGGAGGCGGACGGCGACCGCATCTGGGGCGTGATTCGCGGGGCCGCGATCAACCAGGACGGGGCAAGCCCGGGCCTGACCGTGCCAAGCGGCGAGGCCCAGCAACAGGTCATCCAGGATGCGCTGGAGCGCGCGGGGCTCGAGGCGGCGCAGGTCGACTACGTCGAAGCGCACGGCACGGGCACGCCCGTGGGCGACCCGATCGAGGCGGAAGCGACGGGGACGGCCTACGGCAAGGGACGGGACCGGCCCCTGCTGATCGGGTCGGTGAAGACGAACGTGGGGCACCTGGAGGCGGCGGCGGGGGTGGCGGCCCTGATCAAGGTGACGCTGGCGATGAAGCACGGGGTCATCCCGAAGCACCTGAACTACCGCGAGCCGAACCCCGAGATTCCCTGGGAGCGGCTGCCGCTGCAGGTGACAGCGGAGCCGACCGAGTGGCCGGTCACCGGGGAAGCGCCACTGGCCGGCGTGAGCGGGTTCGGGTGGTCGGGCACGAACGCGCACGTGGTGCTGGAGGGGCACGGGGATCCGCAGGGCGCCCCCGACGACGGGGGCTGGGCGCCCGGCTCCGTGCAGCACGTGGCGCCTTCGCTTCCGGCGCCGGAGTCGGAGCAGCGGGTTACACGCCTGTTGCCGCTCTCAGGGAAGTCGGACGACGCCCTGCGCGAGCTGGCAGGCCGCTACGCCGAATGGCTCGACGCACGTTCCGGCGATCTTGCGGGCGCCGGGTCGGCGGCTGACCCGCTGCTTTCGGACATGGCCTGGACGGCGAGCGTGGGTCGGAGCCAACTCGGGCACCGGGCGGGCGTGACGTTCCGCGACGCGACCTCGCTGCGGGAGGCGCTGACGGCGCTCGCGGATGGGGAGGCGGGGCCGGGGCCAAGCACGGGCACGAAGGTGGCGTTCGCGTACACGGGCCAGGCGAGCCAGTGGGTCGGCATGGGGCGAACCCTCTACGAGCGCGAGCCGGTGGCGCGGGCGGTGCTCGACCGCTGCGAAGCGGTTCTGCAGGAGATGCGGGGTGAGTCGCTGCTGGACGTGATGTTCGGCGTCGATGGCGCGGGGGACCTGGACGACCCGGCCTGGACACAGCCCGCGATCTACGCGCTGGAATGCGCGCTGACGGCGCTCTGGGAGAGCATGGGAGTCAGGCCGAGCGTGGTGGTGGGGCACAGTCTGGGCGAGATCGCGGCGGCGCAGGCGGCGGGGGTCTACAGCCTCGAAGACGGGCTGCGGTTCGCGGCGCTGCGCGGGGCGCTGATGGGGGCGCTGCCCGGGGAGGGGGCGATGGCGGCGGTGTTCGCGCCCGCGGAGCGCGTGGCGGCGGCGGTGGCGGAGCAGAGCGCAGCCTCGGCAGGTCCGGACGTGAGCATGGCCGCGGACAACGGGGCGCAGCAGGTCATCAGCGGTCCTGCGGACGACGTGCAGGCGCTCGTGGACCGCTTCGACTCGGAGGGGCTGTGGGCAAGGCGGCTGCGCAGGAGCCCGGCCTACCACAGCGCCCTCATCGAACCCGCGCTCGACGACATGGCGGCGGTGATCGGAGAGTTGACTCTCTCGCCGCCGTCGATCGACCTGATCAGCAGCATGACCGGCCGGGTACTCGAGGAGGGCGCCCTGATGGACGGGGCGTACTGGCGGCGGCAAGCGCGGCAGCCGGTGGCGTTCCGGGACTGCATCGCGACGCTGTCGGAGTTGGGGGTGGACGTGGTGGTGGAGCTCGGTCCGCAGGCGGTCCTAGGCACGATGATGGCGATGGGATGGCCCGGCGGGAACGACCCGGCGACGGTTTCGAGCCTGCACGGTCCGGCCGAGGCGGAGGAGACGGGCGACAGCGGGTTCGCGGAGGCGGTCGCGGGGGCGTGGGAGGCGGGGCTGACGGTGTCGTTCGAGGGGCTGTTCGCAGGCGAAAGCCGGCGGCGCGTCTCCTTGCCGACGTACCCCTTCCAGCGGCACCGGCACTGGGTGGATGCGCCGAAGCGGCGACGGCTGGCCACGGGGCATCCGCTGCTGGGGGTCCGGCACGAGTCGCCGCGGGGCGAGGTGCTGTTCGAGACGGAGATGTCGGGGGATGACCCGGCGTGGCTGGACGACCACCGCGTGTACGGACGCGTGATCGCACCGGGAGCGCTCTACGGGGCGATGGCGGCAGCGGCGGCGGGGGACACGCCGGTGGTGGTCGAGGACCTGCAACTGCGCACGGCGCTCGTCCTGCCGGAGGAAGACGAAGACGAGGGCCCACAGACCGGAAGCCGGAACGTCCAGGTCGTCCTCGACGGGGGCGGGACGGGGCAGCCGCAGCGCGTCGAGGTGTACAGCAAGGGAGATGGGGACGAGGGGTGGACGCTGCACGCGGAGGGGCAGGTCTCGACGGGTGGGGGAGGCCCGGCCGGTGAGCGCATCGACGTCGAAGCGCTGAAGCAGGGGCTTTCGGAGGAGGACCCGGCGGCGTTCTACCGGGCGCGGGGGGAGGCGAACATCCAGCTCGGCCCGCAGTTCCGCACGCTGCAGCGGTTGTGGTGCAGGGACGGGGAGGCGGTCGGGGAGGTGGTCCTGCCGGACGGCGTGGACGGCGGCGGTTCTGGTCCGCACCCGGTCCTGCTGGACGGGTTCCTGCAGGTCATGGGTGCGGCGCGCACGCTCTCGGGGGTCGAGGAGGGGGACACCTACCTGCCTTTCGCCTGGGACCGCTTCTGGCTGACGCAGTCCCTGCCCGAGCGGGTGATCTGCCACGCGCGGATGCGCGACGGCGACGCGGAAGGGGAGGGGGAGGCGGCACTGCCACGGGAGGTCCTGAGCGGCGATCTGCGGCTGTACACCCCCGACGGGGTCGAGATCGGGGGGCTGGACGGCTACGTGGCCAAGCGCGCGACGCGGGCGGCGCTCCTCTCGGGGACGGAGGGCGTACAGCAGCTCCTGTACGAAGTCATCTGGGAGGACCACCCCCTCGCACCGGGCCTCTTGCCGGCGGACTTCCTGCCGGCGCCGGCGGCGCTCGCGGCGAAGTGGGGGCCGTTCGCCGACTACCTGGGGGCGGAGGGTGTCAGCGTCGAGGGTCGGGCGGCCCTGCTCTCGGACCTGGAGCGCATGGCCTGGTCGGTCGCGCTCACGACGCTTGAACGGCTGGGGTGGACGCGGACCGCGGGCGAGACGGTCGAGCCGGAGGCGCTGCGGGAACGGCTGAAGGTGCAGGACGCTCACACGCGCGTATTCCGGCAGATGTTCCGGTTGCTGGCGGCCTCGGGGGTCGTGGAGGAGGCGGGGGACGGCTTCGTGGTCAGGGTGGGGGCGGGGGGCCCGCTGCCGGAGGGGGTGCCGCCCGCGGCGGGGGGGGTGGGAGGGGGGGGGGGGGGGCTTTGGGGGGGGGGGGGGGGGGGGGGGACCCGCTGCCGGAGGCGGTGCCGCCCGATGCGGGGGCGTTCGCGGACGAGATCGCCGGAAAGCACGCGCACGGGGCCACGGAGATCGAGCTGTTCCGCCGCTGCGGCGGGGCGCTGGCGGACGTGCTCGTGGGCGAGGCCGATCCGTTGACGCTGCTGTTCAGCAGCGGCGAACCGAGCGCGGGCGACCTGTACCGGCTGGCGCCGGTCGCGCGGGCGGCCAACGCGATGCTCGCGGAGGCCACCGCGGCCCTCCTGCAGGAGCTGCCGGCGGATCGCAAGCTGCGCATCATTGAGGTGGGGGCGGGCACCGGCTCGGCCACCGGCGTGGTGCTGCCGGAGCTCCCGGCGGATCGCTACGAGTACATCTACACGGACATCTCGGCGGGATTCTTCGCGGAGGCGGAGGGGCGCTTCGGCGGGAGTGAGGCGTCGATCGACTACCGCGTGCTCGACATCGAGCAGGATCCCATCGAGCAGGGGTTCGACGCGCACGGTTATGACCTCGTGATCGCGTCGAACGTGCTGCACGCGACGCGCTTCCTGAACGAGACGCTGGCGCACTGCCGCGACCTGCTCGCGCCGTCGGGCCACCTGATGGCGCTGGAGAACCTGCGCGGCCAGGGCTGGCTCGACCTGACGTTCGGACAGCTCGACGGCTGGTGGCGGTTCGCGGACGACTACCGTCCGAACCACGCGCTTGCCAGCCCCGAAGTGTGGAAGCAGGCGCTCGGCGACGCCGGGTTCGTGGAGGCGGATGTGCTGGGGGTGGGCGATGGGCCGGGCGGGCGGCCAGACCGGGGCGTCATCCTCGCGCAGGGGCCGGCGGAGGTCACGGAGCCTGCGGGTGCGTGGATCGTGGCGGCGGACGGCGGCGGGGTGGGGGAGGCGCTGGCGGCCGAGCTGCGGGGGCACAACCAGACGGTGGTGCTGGCATCCGAGGACACGGAAAGTCGCGAGTCGTGGCGGGCGCTGGTCGACGCGCTGCCTGAGGACCTGCCTCTCAACGGCGTCGTCCACCTCGCGGCCCTCGACGGCCACGGGGCGGAGTCGACGACGGGGGACCTGGCGGAGGACGCGAAGCGCTCGACGGGGAGCGCGCTGGCGCTCGTGCAGGGGCTCTCGGATGCGGATGCGGCCCCAGCCAGGGGCACCTGGTTCGTGACGCGCGGCGGCCAGGTGCTGGAGCGGGAGCGCGGCGGGGAGCTGACCGGCGCCCTGCTCTGGGGCGTGGGCAAGGTGGTGGAGCGAGAAGCGCCCCAACTGCAGCCGCGCATGATCGACCTGGACCCGGGGGCGGGCGTCCCACTGGCCGAACTCGCCAACGAGCTGCTGTATCCGGACGAGGAGACGCACATCGCCTATCGCGAGGAACGACGGCAGGGGGCACGCCTCGTGCGCGCGGCCGACGCGCCCGCGCGGCTGTCGTTGCCGGAGGGGTCGGGCTGGGCGCTCAAGCCCGACGCGGGCGGCGCCCTCGAGCGGCTGCGCCTTGAGCCGTTGCAGGAGCGGCCACTGGAGCCAAACGAGGTGCGCGTGGTGATCGAGGCGGTGGGCCTGAACTTCCGGGACATGTTCGTCGCGCTGGGCGTGTTCGAGGACGAGCTGGGCGGGGAGTTCTGCGGGCGCGTGATCGAGGTGGGGGAGGATGTTTCGACGGTGGCGCTTGGGGACCGAGTGGTGGGGCTGGCACTCACGACGTTCCGGTCGGAGACGGTAATGCGGGAGGAACTGATCGCGCCCGCGCCTCCGGGGATGGCGGTGGCCGAGCTCGCAACGTTCCCGACGGCGTTCGTCTCGGCGGCGCTCTCGTTCGACTACGCGGAGCTGGGGGCCGGCGACCGCGTGCTCATCCACGCGGCGGCGGGCGGCGTGGGGCTGGCAGCGGTGCAACTGGCGCAGGCGGCGGGGGCGGAAGTGTTCGCGACGGCGAGCGAGCCGAAGCAGGCGTACCTGCGCTCGCTGGGCGTGGAGCACATCTTCGACAGCCGCCAGACGGCTTTCGCAGAGGAGATCCTGGAGGCCACGGGTGGCGAAGGCGTCGACGTGGTGCTGAACAGCCTCACGGGTCCGGGGTTCATCGACGCGAGCCTTTCGTGCCTGAAGGAAGGCGGACGGTTCGTCGAGATGGCGCGTGTCGACATCCTGACGGAGGAAGAGATGGCGGCAGCGCGTCCGGATGTTTCGTACTCCATCCTCATGATCGATGTGCTGAAGGAGGAGGAGCCGGAGATCCCGGGGGCGGTCCTGCGCCGGGTGATGGAGCGGGTGGGGGCGGGCGAGCTCGTGCCGCTGAACCGGATCAGGTGGCCGCTGGCGGAAGCGGAGCCCGCGATCAAGTACATGCGGGCGGCGCGGCACATCGGGAAGATCGTGTTGACGAACTCGGCGCTGGAGACGGGGGAGCTTCGCGAGGACCGCAGCTACCTCGTGACGGGCGGACTGGGCGGTATCGGGTGCGCGGTGGCGGGGTGGCTGGCGGACCACGGGGCGGGGGTCATTGTGCTGAACGGGCGGCGCGACCCCGACGCAGAGGCCGTCGAAGCGATCGCGGCGCTGCGGGCGCGGGGGGTACGGGTGGAGGTCGAGCTGGCGGACGTGACCGACGGGGAGTCGGTCGACGCCATGCTTGCGCGCATCGACGCGTCGCTGCCGCCGCTGGCAGGGGTCATCCACAGCGTCGGCGTGCTCTCCGACGCTGCGCTGACGAACCAGAGCTGGGAGCGCTTCGAGGAGGTGCTCTGGCCGAAGGTGCTGGGGGCCTGGCGCCTGCACCGCGCGACGATCGAGCGCGACCTCGACCTGTTCGTGCTGTTCTCGAGCGTGGCGGGGGTGATGGGGAACCCGGGGCAGGCGAACCACTCGGCGGCCAACCAGTTCCTCGACCAGCTTGCCGGGCACCGCCGGGCGCTGGGCCTGCCGGGGCAGTCGATCGCGTGGGGGGCATGGGCTGGGCTGGGCGAGGCGGAGGAGCAGCGGGAGCGCATCGCGCGGCAGCTGGAAGCGGCGGGGACGGGCTGGATCAACCCGGAGCAGGGGCTGCAGGCGTTCGAGCGGCTCGTGCGGCAGGACGTGACGGCGGGGATGGTCGCCTCGGTCGACTGGGACGTGTTCACCGAGAACATCGACGAGCGTTCGCCGTTCCTGGAGCACCTGCTGGCCACACCCGAGGACGACGAGGCAGGGGACTCGCAGGCGGACCTGCTGACGGGGCTGCAGTACGCGTCGATGGAGGACCGGGAGCAGGCGCTGGCAGCGTTCCTGCAGCGCGAGCTGCAGGCGGTCATGCGGCTGCCGACGGCGCCCATTCCGTCGGTGGACTTCTCCGACCTGGGGATGGATTCGCTGATGGCGGTGGAGCTTCGGAACCGGATGAACCGTGCGTTCGCGGGCGAGTACGTGGCCTCGAACACGGTGGTGTTCGACTACCCGAGCGTCGCCAGTCTCGCGCGCCACCTGGCGGAGGAGATGGGTGAGGCGGGCGGGGCGGGCGCGCTGCCGGAACAGCAGGCGGCGGGGCCGCGTCCGGCGATCGCATCCGGGGAGGGCATCGCGATCGTGGGGATGGCCTGCCGCTTCCCCGGCGGAGAGGACCTCGACGCGTTCTGGGAGCTGCTGGAAGCGGGCGGGCACGCGGTCACGGACGGGCGGCAGGATGCCGGTGCGTGGGAGGGGATCGCCGGCGATCCCAACGCGGCGTGGGCGAGCCAACGACGGGGGGCGTTCCTGGAGCGCATCGACGAGTTCGACGCCAGCTTCTTCCGTATCCAGCCAATCGACGCGCGGGGGATGGACCCGCAGCACCGCCTGCTACTGGAGACGAGCTGGCGGGCGATCGAGGACGCGGGGATCGACCCGGAAGCTCTGAAGGGGAGCCGCACGGGCGTCTACGCGGGCCTGGGTGGGGGCGAATACCGGCGGGTGGTGGCGGCGGCCGGGCGGGACGAGAGCTACTACGGCACGTCTCCAGGCGTGGCCGTCGGGCGCGTGGCCTTCGCGCTGGGGCTCGAGGGTCCCGCCGTGCCCGTCGACCTGGCCTGCGCGGGGTCGCTGGTGGCGGTCCACCAGGCGGTCACAGCCCTGGAGCGGGGGGAGATCGACCTGGCGCTGGCCGGCGGCGCGAACGCAATCCTGTCCCCCTCGACAGCGAAGTTCCTCGAAGACTCGGCGATGCTCTCGAAGGAGGGGCGGTGCGCGCCCTTCGATGCCTCCGCGGACGGGTACATCCGGGGCGAGGGCTGCGGGGTGGTGATGCTGAAGCGGCTGAGCGAAGCGGAGGCGGATGGCGACCGCATCTGGGGCGTGGTGCGGGGCTCGGCGGTGAACCAGAACGGCGCCAGCCTGGGGCTGACCGTCCCGAACGGTCCGGCGCAAGTGCGGGCGATGGAGGAGGCGCTTTCGCGGGCGGGCGTCCAGCCTGCCGACATCGACTACCTGGAGGCGCACGGTCCGGCGACGGTCATCGGCGATGTGGCCGAGATGAACGCGGCGGCGACCGTGTACGGGCGGAGCCGCGAGGCGGAGCGCCCGCTGCTGGTGGGGTCGGTTAAGACGAACATCGGCCACCTGGAGGCGGCATCGGCGATTGCCGGGCTGATCAAGGCCGTGCTGGCGATGCACCGAAGGGTGATTCCCCGGCACCTGCACTTCGAGGAGCCGACCTCCGAGATCGACTGGGAACGCCTGCCCGTGCAGGTAACCTCGGAGTCGATGGCGTGGCCGGCGAGTCCGGACCGGCCGGCACTGGCCGCGGTGAACACCTTCTCCATCTCCGGTACGAACGCGCACGTCGTGTTGGAAGGGTACGGCGCGCCAGGGAGCAACCCCGTGGGCGCAGTCCTGGTTCCCCTGCCGGAGGGGGGTGGGGTGGAACCAGAGACGGGAGAGGAGCGGCCCACGCGGCTGTTGCCGATCTCGGGCAAGACGGAGGCGGCACTGCGGGAGGTTGCAGGCCGGTACCTGTCGTGGCTCGACGAACGTTCCGGGGAGCTCGCGACAGCGGGCTCGGCGAGCGACGGACTTCTTGCGGACATGGCCTACACGGCGAGCGTTGGCCGAGGCCACTTCACGCACCGGGCGGCCGTCGTGTTCGGCGATGCGGAGTCGCTGCGGGAGGGGCTGGAGGCGGTCGCATCGGGCGAGGCAGGTTCGGGTCCGCCGGACCCTGAGGGCGATGCGCTCGAGGAAATCGGGGAGGACAGCGTGTCCGTGGAGGCGATCGCGAAGGCCTACGAAGCGGGCCTGACGGTCGCGTTTGCGGGGCTGTTTGGGGGGGAGGAGCGGCGGCGGATCTCGCTGCCGGGGTACCCCTTCCAGCGGCGCCGGTTCTGGGTCCAGCCGAGGAAACCGGCGGCAGCGCCCGGTTCTTGAAGGCGCGAGACGCATCGTTGACGAGCCCCAAGGCCATGCCTATTGTTGCCGAGCAACTGACCCCATACTGACTACAGGAGATTGCACGCGTGGCCACAACCGAAGAGCGCCTGAGGAAGATCGTCGACGACAACCTGGAGGTCGAGGGCCGTAGTACCGGCGCGCCGATTGATCTGGACCGGAACTTCGCCGACGCGGGCGTCCCCTCCCCCGACATCGTGGCGTTCTGGAAGCTGGTCAACGAAGAGTTCGGCGTCGATATCTCCGCAGAGCAGTTCGCCGAGCTCCTGACGCCGCGAGACCTGATCGCTCACCTCGACGCAGCCTGAGGGGCCGGCTCGGCTCCCAACTCTCGATTCCGACAGGAGCGCGTGACCTGCGATGTCAGCTCCTGTTGACGCACCGTGGTACCGCCCCTTCACAGCGACCGGCAGCGCAACGGTCCTGCACGTCGATCTGGCGCCCCACGCGGACCGCGAGGCGGAAGCGCTAGAACGCCTCAACCCCGAAGAGCGGGAACGCTGGGAGCGGTACCCGTATTCCGGGCCTCGCCGCCAATTCGTCCTGTGCCGCGCCGCGCTCCGGGCGGTGCTGTGCGAGCAGCTCGGCTGCCGGAGTGACGTGCTCGCCTTCCCGACCTCTGAGCACGGCAAGCCGTGGGCGACGGTGGCGGGGGCGCCGGCCCCCCTCAGCCTCCACGTGAGCCACACGGGCCGGGCCGGGGTGGTGTAGGTGGGCGCGCGGGGGCGGCGGGCGCGCCGGCTCCCAGCGGCTGCAACGTGAGCCACAGCGGCCGGCACGGGTTGATCGCGTTCGCACCGGAGGGCCGGTTAGGCGTGGATGTCGAGGAGCTCGTCCCGCGCCGCAACCTGGAACTGCTGATGGACGGCGTCCTCGCCGAGGACGAGCGGCGCGAGGTCGCCGCGACCGCGGAACCGGAGCGCCTGCGCCGCTTCTTGCGGCTCTGGACGATGAAGGAAGCGCTGTTGAAGGCGCACGGCAACGGCCTGCTGCTCGACGCGACCACGTTCGAGGTCCCGGCGGCGGTGCGCCGCGGTGAGCCACGCGGGAAGCTCCGGTTGCCACAGCTGCCCGAAGTGACCTGGGAGGTGGAGGACATCGGCGACGAGCAGTTCGCCGCCGCCCTTGCCCAGGAGGTCGACGGCGAGCCCGGCCCGGACCAAGCAGAGCCCCGATGACCGGTGGGGAGACGGTGTGGCGGGTATCGGAGCCACGCTCGACGCTCGACGTGCGCGTGGACAAGAACACGGTCATCACGGTTCGGCGGCACGGGAACCCGGAAGGCCCGCGGCTGGTGCTCAGCCACGGCAACGGGCTGGCGATCGACCTGTACTACCCCTTCTGGTCACTGCTGGCGGATGACTTCGACCTGCTGATGTACGACCTGCGGAACCACGGCTGGAACGAGGTGGGACCTCTCCTGGGCCACAACATCCCGACCATCGCGCGGGACCAGGATGCCATCCTCGAAGCTATCGATAAGGAGTACGGGGCGAAGCCGAAGGCGGGGGTGTTTCACTCCGTGTCGGGGACGACAACGCTGCTCTCGCCCAGCAACTGCAGCGGGTTCGAGGCGCTGTTCCTGTTCGACCCTCCCCTGCGGAAGCCCGGCGTGAGCCACGAAGAGTTCGACGAAGCATCGATCAAGACCGCGACGAGGGCGCGTCGCCGCGGCTACCAGTTCGCGAGCAAGGAGGCGTTCGTCGAGTTGCTCGGATTCTCACCGAGTTTCCGCAACGCGGTTGCGGGCCTGCTCCAGCTGATGGCCGACACCACCCTGCGGGAGTCTGCCGGGCGAGAGGGGTACGAGCTCATCTGCCCCCCCGAATACGAGGCGCAGATAATTGAGTACGGCAGGATCTTCTCGATACTCGTGGATTTTGCCGCGGTCGCCTGCCCGATCAAGGCCTACGGAGCAGACCCCACGCTGCCCTACTCCTACCTGCCCACGCTCGACCTGGGGGACATCCGCGAGGTCGACTACGACTTCCTGCCGGACGCCAGCCACTTCCTGCAGCTCGAACAGCCCGAGACGTGCGCCGAGGCCGTGCGCGAGTTCCTGGCCCAGCACGACTTCCGGTAGGCGGCCACCCCTCGCGCCGGCGTGACCGTGACTTGAGGTTCCCCTACTTCGGGTAGCGCACCGCCAGGTGGCGGTTGCCCTCGTAGCGACCAGCCTGCACCTCCCAGATGCCCCGCGCCGGTCGCAGGGGGGGTGTCGCCAAGAACGGCTCAACGTGGTCGCGCATCATCTGGTCAATGACGTCTGCGTAGCCGGGGTCGGCCACGACGTTGACATTCTCATCGGGGTCCTCCTGCAGGTCGAAGAGCTGGGCAGGCTCCTTCGTGTCCTCGAAGACGACGAGCTTGTAGCGGTCGGTGGCGAACATGCCGAAGCCGTAGTTCTCGCTGTGGGCAACCTCGCGGGTGGGGCCGCCACTGCCATCGATGTGCCCCATGAGGGACTGGCCTTCGTTGTTGGGGAGGGGCGCGATGCCCGTGACCGCCTCGAGCGTGGCGGTCACGTCGACGTGCTCGACGATGCCTTCGACGGTGCGACCCTCCATGCCGGCGGGCGGGCGGACGATGAGGGGGACGGTGGCGGACTGTTCGTAGAACAGCATCTTCCAGAGCATCCAGTGGTCGCCCATCATCTCGCCGTGGTCGGCGGTGAAGATGATCCAGGTGTTGTCGAGGATGCCCTTGCGTTCGAGGGCTTCGACGATCTCCCCCACCTGGTCGTCGATGGCGGTGATGTTGGCGTAGTAGTAGCGGGTGAGGAGCTGGACGATGTCGTCCGTGAGGCCCTCCCACTGGGCGGTGGTCTGGAGCCAGCGCATGAGGGTGTGGAGCGGCCCCGACTCGGGGACCTCGGGGGGAATGCGCTCGCCGACGGGGATCTCGACGTTGCGGTAGAGGTCGACGTAGTCGCTGGGGGCGTCGTGGGGCTCGTGGGGTCCGGGGAAACCGACCCACTGGAAGAAGGGCTGGTCGCTGTCGTACTCGTCGATCCACTTCACGACTTGCTGGCCGGTCCAGGTATCGAGGTAGGCGTCGTTGGGCAGCGGCGTCGACTCCGGGAACCACATGGGGAGGCCGAGATGGTCGCGTGTCTTCTTGGGGTAGGCGCGAAGGTGGAACCACTCGCCGTACATGTCGAAGAGGTCCCGGTCCTTGAGGTAGTCGACGTACTCGCAGTCGAGGCCCATGACGCCGTTCTTCTCCGGGGCGGGATGGGGCTCATCGAAGCCGACCTGGCGGTAGCGGGGCGTGACGTGCGGGTCGGAGGCGAGCTCGGGGCGGCCGCAGACGAGGGTTTCGTCGGCGAAGAGGTGCATCTTCCCGATGCAGCTCGTGTAGTAGCCGGCCTGCTGGAGGTGCTGGGCGAGGTTGGGGATGTCCTGGGTCATGTCCCAGTCGTTCTCGAAGACGCCGTGGTCGCGGACGTAGCGGCCCGTCAGGAGCGACCAGCGGGCGGGCATGCAGAGGGGACCCTGGCAGAACGCGCGGTCGAAGCGCACGCCCTCGGCCGCGAGGCGGTCGATGTTGGGTGTGCGGATGATGTCGTTGCCGGCGCAGCCGAGGGCGTCGGCGCGCAACTGGTCGGCCATGATGATCACGATGTTGGGCCTGGAGTCATCGGGCATTGCGGGGTCCTTCCGGGGTGTGTGTGCGCTCCATCGGGTGATGGCCGTTATCGACGCCGCTGGTAGGGGCTGGAAGCCTCGTTGATCGCGTCGGAGAGCAGGTTCAGGGAGAAGAGGAGCAGGGCGAACACGGCGCCGGGGCAGACGGCGTACCACCAGGCCTCGCGGAGGTACTGGCGGCTCACGTTAAGGAGGCCGCCGAGCGAGGGCGCGGGCGGGTTATCGCCCAGCCCGAGGAAGCTGAGGGCGGCCGTGATGAGCACGGCCACCGCCATCAGCAGCGCCATCTGCGTGAGGAGCGGGGGGAAGGCGTTGATGGCGATGTGGCGGAAGATGATGCGCAGCGGGCTGGCGCCGAGGGACTGCGAGGCGAGCACGTAGTCCTTGTTCTTCTCGGCGAGCATCTGGGCGCGAGCGAGGCGCGCGAAGGCGGGGATCGTGAAGAAGGCGATCGCGATCCCGATGTTACGGATGCCCGGACCGAGGATCGTGAGGATGGCGAGGGCCGCGAGCAGTCCGGGGAAGGCGAGGAGCGCATCGACGAGGCGCATAGCGGCAGTTTCGGCCAGGCCCCCGAGGAAGCCGGCGAGGAAGCCGATCGTGACTCCAATCACGGTGCCGACGGCCACGCTGATGAGGCTCACGGCGAAGGAGGCGCGCAGCCCGAAGAGGGTGCGCGCGAAGAGGTCGCGGCGGAGTTCGTCGGTGCCGAACCAGTGCTCGGTGGACGGGCTCAGGAAACGTCCGGATGCGTCCTGGGCGATGGGGTCGTGGATGGCGATGACAGGGGCGCCCACGGCTCCGACCACCAGGAGTAGAAGCCCGACGATGGCGATAGCGCCCTGCGGATTGTGGATGATGCCGTTGATGGTGGAGAAGAACAGGGACTCACGGGTCTTCCGTCCCCACCAGGAGAGCTGAAGCTCGACTCCCTGGTCCGCCGCGGTCATCGTCCGCGCACCCTGGGATCGAGGAAGCCGTAGGCGATATCGGCGGCCAGGTTGGCCGTGATGAAGACCGACACGAGGATGATGAGCGTGCTCTGGACGACGAGGTAGTCGCGCGCCTGGATGGCATTCACCATCAGGCGGCCGAGGCCGGGACGGGTGAAGACCTGCTCCACGATGACAGCGCCCCCGAGGAGTCCGCCCACCTGCAGGGCCATGACCGTGACGACCGGAATCATGGAGTTGCGCAGCGCATGGCGGACGACCACGCGGCTCTCGGCGAGGCCCTTGGCGCGCGCCGTGCGTACGAAGTCGTTGCCCATCACCTCCGCGATGGTCGTGCGCGTATAGCGCGCGAGGACCGCCGCTACGCCCGCACCCGTCGCGATCGCGGGCAGGGCGAGATGGTGCAGCGACCTCGCCGGATCATCGATGAAGGAGACCGCCCCGAAGGTCGGGAACCAGTCCAGCCGGACGCTGAAGACCCAGAGCATGATGATGCCGAAGACGAAGCCGGGGATGCCGATCGTAATGAGCGTGTAGCCAGAGAGGGTCCAGTCCCACCCCGAACGGGGACGGATACCTCCGAGGATCCCGAGGGGAATGCCGATGACGATGGCGACGACGTACGAGGCTATGGTCAGCTCGAGCGTGGGGGGGATGGCCGTACGCAGCATGCGGGAGACGGGCTGGCCTCGGGCGAAGGAGACCCCGAGTTCGCCCTGGAAGATGTCCGCGAGCCAGCCGATGTACTGCTCCGGGAGGGAGTCGTTGAGGCCGAGCTGGGTGCGGATCCTGGCGACGTCCTCGTCGGTGGCGTCCTGGCCCGCGAGTAGCTCGGCGGGGTCGCCCGGCACGAGCCGGAGCATCAGGAAGACCCCGATGCTCGCCAGCACGAGCACCGGGATCGCCTGCAGCACGCGGGCGAGGACGTAGGCGAGCAAGACTCAGCCCTCGAGCCAGACCTTCGCCAGGTTTGGCTGCTCGAAGATCGTCACGAAGTGCTCGTCATAGCCCTTCACGTTGGCGTTGGCCACCTCGATTCGCTGGTTGGTGTGAACGGGCAGGAGCCAGGGGTCGTCGAGCCACATCTGGTTGAAGCGGGCGTACTGCTCCCTCGCCCCCTCGCCGAGCGGGTCAAGCCCCTCGAGGTTGGCGATGATGTCGAGGTACGTCTCCGTCTCGTAGTAGCTCGGGTTGCCCATACGGTACGGGAACGTCTGCTGGAAGGTCGTAAGCGGCGACAGGTTCGAGAACTTGTGGGGGGCGACCCACAGGTCGGTGAACCCGCGCGTGCGCAGCTTGCCCACCCAAACGCCGATCTCCTGGGTAAGGATCTCGACCTCGACACCGATGTCGGCGAAGTTGCTCTTCAGGATCTCCGCGGTCACTTCCGTGCCGGGGATGGGCTCGATGACGAGGGGAGAGTCCTGCGACCAACCCGCCTCCTCGAGGATGGCGCGTGCGCGGTCGGGCTCGTACAGCTCGCTCTCCAGGTCGGGGTCGAAGGCGGGCGAGGAGCTCGGCCACGGCTGGGCCGTGAGGTCGCCGAAGCCCTCGCGCAGCTCCTCCGTCATGCGCCGCCGGTCGATGGCGTAGAGGAGGGCCTGGCGTACGCGCTTGTCCGCCAGCTTGGGGCTGTTGGTGACGCAGCCGACGTAGACGATGCCGGCCTTGGGAGCGAGGAAGCCCTGGCCCGAGCGCCGGGCGATGGAGGGCGCCACGCCGAGCGACCAGTCGATGTCGCCCGCTTCCAAAGCGAGGCCGAGCGCCTCGGCATCGGGGAAGTTCTGCAGCTCGATGCGATCGACGTAGGGGCCGCCCTCAACGGCGGTCTGGTGCCAGTTGCGGTTGGCCACGAAGCTCGCGCCCACGTCCGGGGTCCACTGCTCGAAGGCGAAGGGGCCGGTGCCCTGGACGTTCTGGCCCTCCTGCAGCTCGCGGTAGGTGTCCTTCTTCGTGACCAGGAGCTGGGCGAAGAAGTCGGTCATGTTGGGGCGGGGCTTGTCGAACTCGAACTCCATCGTGCGCGAGTCGACCGCCTCCCAGCGGGTCAGCGCCCGTGCGAAGGAGCTGATCTGGAAAGCGCCGGTGATGCCCCAGGGCTCGGGGTCGAGCATGACCTCGATGCCGTGGAAGACATCGTCCGGGGTGACGGGCGAGCCGTCATGGAACTCGATGTCGGGCTTCAGCGAGACGGTCAGCTTGCTGCGGTCGTCGTTGTACTCGAAGCGCTCGGCGAGAACGGGGAACGGGTCGAGGCTGTCCCGGTAGCGAACCAGCGGCTCGAGAACGGAGAAGTAGGGCTCGTTCTCCCAGGTGAAGGAGAAGGGGAAGCCCGTGTTCCAGATGAAGGTCGGGGCCGAGCCCCGCAGGGTTCCGCCCGTGGGAGGGCCGGTCTCGGGCGCCTCCGTGGGGGCCTCGGTGGCGGCCGCCGCGGTGGCGGCGGCTTCGGTCGCCGCAGCTTCGGTGGCGGCGGCCTCGGTAGCGGCGGCCTCGGTCGCCGCAGCTTCGGTGGCTGCCGCAGTCGCGGCCGGCGCCGGGGCCTCTTCGTCGTCGTCGTCGCCGCAGCCAACGAGGGCGGCGGCTCCCAGGCCGGCGGCAGCGGCGCCGCTTCCGGCCAGGAGAGCCCTGCGGCTCACCCTTCGATCTTTCATAGACGTCATTGAGTCTTTCCTCCTGCAGACGGTGTCTGCGTTGACTCCGGGGTCGATGCCCCTTGCCGCACTCCTTGACTCGGAGCGCGAAGTGGCAGGATTCTACTCCCCTGCCAGAGCCCCCGGGTATTCGGGGCGGGGTGGGGGGTGTGATGCACGAACCAGGGGACGCCTGCTGCACGCCCGGCTCTACCTCGTGGGCGCCCTCGCGGTCGGACACCCAGCCGACGCCGGCGGGGGAGGCCCCCGAGCCTGCGCGGCGGGGCCTCGCCGCGGCTGCGGCCAGCTCCAACGGTGCGATGGTCGAGCTGCCCGCGGGCGTTTTCCTGATGGGCGCGCCCGGGAATGGCGACCCCGACATCGACGGTGAGGGGCCGGTACGCGAGGTCACGCTGAAGCCGTTTGCGATCGACGCGCACGCCGTCACGAACGCACAGTTCGCCGCCTTCCTCGAGGCCACGGGGTATGTAACGGAAGCGGAGCGATTCGGGTGGTCGTTCGTGTTCCGGCGTCATCTCTCGCGGCAGATGGCGCGGCGGCTGGAGAAGACGAACGCGGTCGTGCAGGCGCCCTGGTGGATCGCCGTGCCCGGCGCCCGCTGGGACCTGCCGGAAGGGCCCGGCCGCGACCTGCGCGGTCGCGAGCAACACCCCGCCACGCACGTCTCCTGGAACGACGCGCAGGCGTATTGCGAGTGGGCGGGGAAGCGCCTGCCCACGGAAGCGGAGTGGGAGTACGCGGCGCGCGGCGGCCTCGAACAGGCCGTCTACCCCTGGGGCGACGAGCTGACCCCCGGCGGCGAGCACCGCTGCAACATCTGGCAAGGCACGTTCCCCGACTACGACACGGGCGCCGACGGCTTCACCGCGACGGCTCCGGCGGAGAGCTTCGAGCCGAACGGGTACGGCCTCTACAACTGCTCCGGCAACGTCTGGGAGTGGACGGCGGACTGGTTCAGCCCGGACTACCACCGGCAGGAGGATGCGGCGACGCGCGAGAACCCCGCCGGTCCGCCGATGGGCACGCACCGCGTGCAGCGGGGCGGGTCGTTCCTCTGCCACGTCTCGTACTGCAACCGCTATCGCGTGGCGGCGCGCACGGGCAACACGCCAGACTCGTCGACGGCGAACTCCGGTTTCCGCTGCGCTCGCGACCTGTAGGCCGCCGAAACCGAACTACTGGGCGATCACCCTTCCAAGAAGCTCGGCCTCGCGGTCGAGTTCCTGGCTGCCGAGCTCCATGCGCACCGCGGCGATCGTGCCGGAGAAGGCGAAGGGCACCTCGTAGTCCTCGCTGACGGCCGTGTACAGGTCTTGCCCGATATCGAGGCCCTCGATTGCGAACATGCCGCCCAGGGTTGCGGGGAGATGCCCGCTGCCCACCTCGCGGCCGTTGACCGAGAGGGTGGCATCGCCTGAGTGGTCACCTGTCTTGGTGAAGTCGAGGACGACGACGGACTCGCCGATGGGCACGACCGGCTCGGAGACGATGCGGTAGCGCTCGCCCGCGTAGTTGTACTCGTGCACCAGGCGGTTGTCCTTGATGAACAGGGTGTAGCCGCTGGTATGGCCGCCGTGGGCGACGAGCACGCCCTCATCGGCCTCGGTCTGGCGCGCCAGCTCGACCGTGATCGTGTAGTCGCGGTTGCGAACGTCGGCGGCGGCGTTGGTGGGGGCGTGGGCCATGCCCTGGCGGTAGACGAACGCGGTGCGGTCCTGGGGCGAGCCCTTCTTGGGGGGCGCGCCACGGGCGCCGCGGAGGCCGTCCTCAAGGGGCAGCACGCCGTACTTGGTCGCCTCGATCCACCAGCGGTCGACCATCTCGCGCAGCTTCTCGGGGTGGGACTCGGCGAGGTCGTGCGCCTCGGAAAAGTCCTCATCGAGGTGGTAGAGCTCCCACTGGTCCTGCTCGAAGGTGGTTCCGGGCAGGTGGAAGGCGACGGCCTTCCAGCCCTCGTGCCAGACCGCGCGGTGGCCGAACATCTCGAAGTGCTGGCTGCGCTTGCGCGTGGGCTCGTCTCCGGAGTCGAAGGTGTAGAGCATGCTCGTGCCGTGGATGGGCATCTGGGGCACGCCCTTGTACATCTCCGGCGCTTCCAGCCCGAGGACCTCCAGGACCGTCGGGACGATGTCGGAGATGTGGTGGAACTGGGGCCGGATCGCGCCCGCGTCCTTGATGCGGTCGGGCCAGTGGATGATGAGCGGGTCGCGGATGCCCCCGCCGTGGGTGTTCTGCTTGTAGCGCTTCAGCGGGGTGTTCCCCACCTGCGCCCAACCCCAGGGGTAGTTCGTGTGGGACTTGGGGCCGCCGATCTCGTCGACGTGGGCGAGGTTTTCCTCCTCGCTGGCAGGAATCTGGTTGTAGAAACGGCCCTCGTTGACGACGCCGAGGGGGCCGCCCTCCTGGCTCGCGCCGTTATCGGAGACGACCACGAAGAGGGTGTTGTCCAGCTCGCCGATCTCCTCGAGGTAGTCGGCCAGGCGACCGATGTTGTGGTCCATGTGGTCGAGCATGGCGGCGAACGCTTCCTGCAGGCGGGCGCGGACGCGCTTCTGGTCGTCGGTGAACGAGTCCCAGGGGTCGACGCCGTTGTTGCGGGGGGCGAGCTCGGTCTCGGGCGGGACGATGCCCAGCTCCTTCTGGCGCTGGAACCACTCCTCGCGGGTGGCGTCCCAGCCCTGGTCGAACTTGCCGTTGTATTTGTCGAGGTACTCCTGGGGGGCCTGGTGGGGGGAGTGGCAGGCCCCGAAGGCCACGTAGAGGAAGAACGGGTTGGTCGAGAGCGAGGTCTGGTCGCGGACGAAGTCGATGGCCTCGTCGACGATGGCCTCGGTCAGGTGGTAGTTCGGGTCGGAAGGCGAGGGGACGTGGCGGTTATCGACGATGAGCTCGGGGGCGAACTGGTCGGTGAGCGCATCGAGGAAGCCGTAGTAGCGCTCGAAACCCTTCCCGAGGGGCCAGTTGTCGAACGGCCCGACGGCCGAGCCGTCGGCCATGGGGGCCACGTGCCACTTGCCGAAGGCGCCGGTGTTGTAGCCGTTCTGCTGGAGTATCTGGGGGATGGTGGCCGCGCTCGGCGAGATGGCGCCGCGGGCGCTGGGGAAGCCGGTGTCGTAGTTCGAGATCGTGCGCATGCCCACGGAGTGGTGGTTTCGGCCGGTCAGCAGGCAGGCGCGCGAGGGGGAGCAGAGGGTGGTGGTATGGAAGTTGTTGTAGCGAATGCCGTTGGCCGCGAGGCGGTCCATGTTGGGCGTGTCGATCGAGGAACCGTAGGAGCCGAGGTGGGCGAAGCCGACGTCATCGAGCATGACGAAGACGACGTTGGGGCTGCCGGGGGCGGGCTGCGGGGGCGCGGGCCAGTGCGGGGTCGACTCGCTGGTGTAGCGGCCGATGTGGCCCTGGAAGTTCGGTTCGCTGGTCATCTGGTACCTCAAATGGGGGCAGGGGAGGGGGTTCGGGGTTCAGGGAGCGTCCCTGCCACGGGTCGGCGCAGTATAGCGGCGGGAGCCCCGGAAGGCGGGGGATTCGGCGCGATCGCCCCCTCCCGCAATCTCCGGCGGGCGGCCCCGACTTCCGGTCCGTGAGCACCACCGGGTTGCAAGGCGTGGGGTCAGGTGGCGCCCTCGACCTGGACCGTGACGATGTCGACGCCGTGGAACTTCTGGTGACGCACGGCGGAGGCGTGGTAGCGCAACAACCGTAGCGAGAGATCGTCGAGCGACGGCACGGCGGCTTCATCGGTCAGGAACGTGAGCTGGTCCTCGATGTTCTCGTGCCGGGTCGTGGCGATGAACTCCAACTCGACCACCGCGCCCTGCGGCCGGGCGTTCACGATCAGGCGGGGACGCTGCGAGTCCTCGGCGTCGTCCTCCTGCACCAGCAGGGTCGCCAGCGTCTCTTCACCGGCGGACCGCAGGCGCGTCGTTGAGGCTTCGTTCCACCCCAGCCCGGACGCCAGCCGGGTGAGGAACTTGTCGATATCCGGGAGCGAGGCCATGTCCAGCACGACCTCGAGGCGGGAGCGACGCGTGCCCAGCGCTTCCAGCACGAAGGTCATCCCGAGCGCGACCACGGCGCCGATCGTGAAGCCGCTGCCGAGCAACCCGCCGAGGCTGTCGCCAAAGAGGTCGCGGGCGATGGGGTGCCCGTGGAGACCCAGGCCGAGGGCGCTGGCGAGGGCGACCACGAGCATGCGCCGCGGGTCGAGGCCATCGCGAAAGATGGTCTGCCAGCCGCTCACGAAGAGGATGCCCATGGCGAGCATCAGGTAGGCGCCGAGGACAGGCCCAGGGACCGAGAGCAGCAGCGCGGCGAACTTGGAGAAGAAGGCCAGCACCACGATCACCACCGCCACGGCGATGCCCACTCGGCGGGCGGCGACTCCGGTGAGGCTGACCAGGGAGAGGCTGTAGGAGGAGTTCGCCATCGGGGGCAGCGTGCCGGCGATCCCGGCGAGCAGCATGCCGATGCCGTTGACGCTGACCATGCCCTGGATCTGGCGGAAGTCGATCGCCCGCGGCCGGCGGCGGGAGCCCTGCTGGATCACGATGCCGTCGCTGATCGTCTTGATCCCGAGCACCAGGGTCAGTATGGCGAAGGAGGGCAGGAGCGCCCAGAACTCCTTGCCAGGCGTGACCTCGAAGCCGAGGTCGGGGATGGCGGGGACGCCGAACCAGCCGGCGTCGGCGATGCGGTCCCCATCGAGCACGCCGAATGCGGCCGCGACCACGCATCCGACCACGATGCTGATGAGCGGGGCGACGATCCGCATGCGCCCCCTGGCTCGCAGGGTCATGACCACCGAGACCAGCAGGGTTGCGCCGGCGATCACCGGGCCCGCGCCCGAGGGAGTGCCGGCGGGGAGGTCCTGGACGGCGTCGAAGGCGATGGGCAGGACGCTGACGGCGATCAGCATCGTGACCGTACCGGAGACGACCGGGGTGATGATGCGGCGCAGGGTCGGCAGCCACCAGGCGAGCCCGATCTGCACCAGGCTGCAAACCACAAGCAGGCTCGCGAACATCGCCGGCCCGCCCGAGGAGATCGACGCCACCATGATGGTGATGAACATCGCCGCGGGCCACGCAAGCACGACGTGGCCGGCGCCGAATCGCCGCAGCTGGTAGGCCTGCAGCGCCGTGATCACGGCGCAGATCAGCATGGCCGCGAAGACGCCCCAGTTGAGATGGCCCTCGCCGAGCCCCGAGGCGCGGATAGCGATCGCTACATTGAGCACCATCGGCGCGAGCACGAGGGCGGCGCCCTGAAAGCCGACGGCCAGGGCGACCGGCGCCGAACAGGCTTCCTCGGGCTCAAAGCGAATACCCTGCTCGGCGCTCGCGGCGGTCATCGCCCGGCCCGCCCTCCGACTGATGGCATGTTCAGACGACCCCTAGGAGGCGACTCCCTCTGCGACCACGATCCTGGCGTGCGCCGCCTGCCGGCGGAGGTCGTTGAGGGCCGTATAGGCGTCCGAGTTAAGGAACCCCTTTGCTGCTTCGGGGCTGTCGAACTCCATGATGACCAGGCGCTTCGGCGCCCAGCCGCCTTCAACCGGTTCCGCGTCGCTGGTGCGCATAACGAACCGTCCGCCGTGCGCTTCGACGATCCCGGGCATCTGCGCGATGACCTCCAGGTACGCCTCCTGGTCGACGATCTCAGTATCGATGACAACGTAGCCCTTCATTGTGTCCTCCCCTTCGACTCACTTGTAGGCCGCTCACCGATTGGCTCGTGTAAGCGGGGGTACCTCGGGCGGGTGCTCGGGAAGCGTAGCAGGTACGGGAGGTCGCAGGGCCACCCGATGCCCCGGCGCGCGACGGCTGAGGCGCCCGTCGTTGAGGCGGCGCTCCTCCCCCAGGAGAATCTGTCGCTCCAGGTGCTACCCCCCACGGCAAGGTCGGAATCTATCAGCCGCACCACCACTCCGGGTCCCCCATCAGCCGGAGTCTTCGGTTCGAAGCATCTTCGCCAGCCACTGCCTCCTGCGACGCAGGTGGACCGGCGCTATCATCCGCGCGAGTATGCGCAGCCTCCGACCGAGCGTCCGCCGCTGCTCTGCGATGTAGCGATGCTTGAGCATGGGCGCGTGCGCGGCTACGGGAACGGATCAAGCGAGTGAAGAAGTACATTCTCTTCGATCATGATGGTGTTCTGGTGGATACCGAATTCTGGTATTACCAAGCTGGAGAACGCGCCCTGGCGGACATTGGTTTCACCCAGGACAAGGGTCAGTACATCCGGGACATGACCCGGGGCCAGGCCACCTGGGCCCAGGCGAGGGCGGCAGGTGTTGATGAACAGACCATCAGCCGGCAGCGTGAGGTTCGCAATGCCTATTACCAGGAATACCTGAGAACAGAAGCCATCGAGATCGAAGGCGTCGTTGAAACCCTTGCCGAACTGTCGAAATACGTCCGCATGGCTATCGTGACAACTGCAAAACGTGCGGACTTTGCAGTTATCCATGAGAAGCGTCGGATTACACAATTCATGGATTTCGTCCTTGATCGCGAAGACTACACGCTCGCCAAGCCGCACCCGGAACCATACCTGACCGGCTTGCAGCGCTTCAGCGCTACCAAAGAAGAGACGCTGGTTGTAGAGGATTCATCCAGGGGGTTGAACTCAGCCATGGCGGCCGGTATTGACTGCGCCATTGTCCACAACGACTTTACGAAAGCCCAGGACTTTTCACAGGCGACCTACCGAATCGACACTCTGAGTGAATTGAAGGGCATCATCCTCACTGAAGTCTGAAGGAGACACTCGCGAGGGAAGGTGGGGAGACCCTTGGACAACCTCTGGCAGCCAACCAGTTCGCCGGCACCACGGGATGCCCGCCCGCAGGCGCGGTCATGTGGGGGTGGTAGCGCATAGGGGATTCGAACCCCTGATCTCCGCCTTGAGAGGGCGGTGTCCTAGGCCGCTAGACGAATGCGCCGCCGCCTTCAATCTAGCGCAGGGTCGGCGCAGCGGGCAAGAATGCGCGGGGCCTGACCGGACGGTTGCCGCTCTGGCCGCGACTCCCCCGGTGGCGCCCTTCTCCTTGCCCCTGAACTAACCCTTGTCTGGCGGGGCAACGGCATCGCGGGCAAGAATGGACCCACCCATGACACGTATCGCTGCGGCTTTCGGCGTGACGCTCCTGCTTGCACTGGTCCTCGTCGCCTGTGGCGGCGGGGCGACGTCCCCACGCCCCCCGACTACCCCTGCGCCTTCCCCGGCGGCCACCCCTTCGCCCGTTGCCACCCCCTCCCCCACGGCAGCGCCCGCCGCCGCCGAGCCGTCTACCCCCGGCTCCCCCCCTGCCTCCACGACGACTCGCGGGGAGGCGCCGCCACTCCCCGACAGCGTCCGCGAGCTCCTGAAGGAGGTGGCGGAGGTGCGGGGGCTGGAGGCGCCGCCGACGCTGCACGCGCTCACGGTCGCGCGGCGTGACCTGTTCGACACCTACGTGGCGCTCGTTACGGAGGAGGAGCGGCTGCAGCTGGACGAGACGACCGAGGTCTACCGGCTGCTCGGCCACCTGGAAGAGAACGAGAGTCTCTGGGACATCCAGGCATCGTTCCTGGATGCGGTGCTGGGCTTCTACGCGCCGAGGGAGAAAACGCTCTGGGTGGTGACCGACGAGGGGGGCGTGGGGCTTGAGGAGCTGACCCCGTCCCAGCGGGAGACGCTCGTCCACGAGATCCTGCACGCCCTTCAGGACTATCACTTCGACCTCGACGCGACCTTCGAGACGCTCGGCCAGAACCTCGACGCCGAACTGGCGTTCACGGCAGTGGTCGAGGGCGATGCGGTCGTGCACACGGAGCGGCACGCCCTCCGGTCGCTGGCGATCCCGGCGGCGGGCGGCCGCTTCTTCCTGGCCGCGGTGAACCAGCGCCCCAATATCCCGGCCGCCATCCTGCGGGAGCTCTACTTCCCCTACACCACGGGGGCGACCTGGGCGCGCGGGGTGGTGATGAGCGGTGGAACGGAGGGCCTGGACGCCTTCCTGACCGAGCCGCCCCCGGCCACCACCCTCATCCTTCACCCTGAGCTGATGGGCGCGGGCTGGGAGCCGGACCCACCGGCCAACGCGGGGCTGCCGGAGGAGCAGCTGGAGGCGGTGCTTGGGCCGGGCTGGCAGGCGTGGTTCTCGGGATCGATAGGGGAGTTCCACCTACTGAACTACCTCGTCGGCGACGCTCCTTCCTCGCCGGACTGGCTGCACCGCTCCACGCACCGGCCGGCGATCAACGCGGCGGCGGGGTGGGCGGGCGACCACTACACGCTCTTCGAGAACGGGGACGAGCGGCTGCTGGTGGCCCGCGTGCGTTTCGTCGACGACGACGAGGCCGCGCAGTTCGCCCGCCACCATCGCTCGGCAGCGACGAGGCGGGCGGAGGTCGTCGAGGAAGACGGCTTCACGCTCGCCACGAGGTCCGACGGCAACGTCGTCGGGCTCCTGGAGCCGGTCGGGCGCGACGTGATTTTCGCCATCGGGACGAGCGCGGAGGCGGTGGGGGCGGCTCTGGAGGCGCTGGTCAAGGGTTAGGCAATCAGGTCCTTCGGCGCAGCGTTTGAACTGGCGAGGCGGGGGTGCACCCGTCAAGAATGGATCCACGGTGACCCTTCCTGCTCGCATCCTGCTTCCGTTGCTGGCGTTCCTGGCGCTGGTGTTCGTGGCGTGCGACGGCGGGGAACCGGAGGCGCCCTCCACCCCGACCGGCACTGGCACCCCGGAGAGTCGCGTCGACGACGAGCCGGGGCGCGACGCTTCCCCTGCGGCTACGGCCGTGGCGGAGCCGACCGAGCCAGCCCCGGCCACGCCCACTTCGACGGCGACCGGGACCACCTCCGCCATGCCCACGTCCACCCCCGCCGCTACCGCGCCGGCAACCGAGCCAGCCCCTGCCCCCCCCCCCCCCGCCCCCCGGCCCCCCCCCGCGGCTCGGGCGCGGCCACCGGAGCCAGCCCCTGCCAGCCCCACATCGACCGCAACCGAGACGGCGACGGCTGCGCCGGCGCCAACCCCCACACCGACCCCCACTCCGGCGCTGGCGGAGAGCGCCCCGGCGTCGCCCACAGCCACCCTTCCGGGAGAGGCGGTGCCTGTCACGGGGGCGCTCCGCGAGATGCTCGACGACGTTGCCATCGCACGGGGGCTGGACCCGCCCACGGATTTGCGCGTGCGTACCTTTGCCGCGGAAGAGGTGGTCGAGGTGTACACGGGGCGCTTCAGCGAGGAGCAGCGGGAGGCGCTCGAGGCCGGCGGCGCGCTCTACCAGCTCCTGGGGTACGTGGAGCCGGGTGAGACGCTCTGGGACGTGACGGTGTCGACGGCCGCCCACGTGGCCGGGTTTTACTCGTTCGGCGACAGGACCCTCTGGGTCGCGAGCGAGGAGGAGGGGGTCGACTTCGAGGGGCTCAGCGCGGAGGAGCGACACACGCTCGCGCACGAGATGGTCCACGCCATCCAGGACTACCACTTCAACCTGCGCGAGAGCGGACGGGGAGCCTCCACGATCGATGCGCGGCTGGCGTGGACCTCCGTGGTGGAAGGCGACGCGGTCCTGCACACGACGGCCTGGGAGGCGCGGTTCGCGCTCGATGCGGGTGGGGCGGTGCCGGTCGGCCACCTGCTCGCCCTGGCCAACCGGCGCCAGCCCGCCGAGCTGCCGCCCGCCATCCTGCGGGCGTTCATCTTCCCGTACGTCACGGGGCCCGTGGCGGTGCAGGCCATCATCGACCGGGAGGGCGCCGAGGCGGCCAACGCGCTTTTCGCCGACCCTCCGCCGGGCACGAGTGCCATCATCCAGAGCGACCTGCTGGGCGGGGACTGGCGTCCCGAGGCGGACATCGCCCGGCTCCTGCCGGCCAGCGCCATCGCCGACAGCCTTGGTCCCGAGTGGACGGAGGTGGAGTCGGGGGTGCTGGGGCAGTTCCACCTGATGAACTACCTCCTCGGGGACCGTCTCGGCTACCCGTGGCCCGCGCAGGGCTACGCGGACCGCCGGTACACGGACGCGGAGGTCCGGGTTCAGCGAGCGGGCGAGGGATGGCGGGGTGACTACTACCGCATCTTCGAGCGGGGGGAGGACCAGGTCCTGATCGCCGTGGTTCGATTTGAGACCACCCTCGACTCGAGCCAGTTCGGGGTCGCGCACCGCGCGTCGCTGGCGGGCGGGCAAGTGGCCGCGGACAGCACCTACACCCTGGTCACGCGCGATGACGGCTATGTGGTCGCGCGGATCGCGCCGGTGGGGCGCACGGTGTTCTTCGCCATCGGCACGAGCGCGGAAGTCGCGCGGGCGGCGCTGGCGCCGCTGGTCGAGGGTTAGGCAACGGATCCTTCGACGCAGTGGCTGGTCTGGCGGGGCGGGGGCGTACCCGTTAGGAATATGCCCACCATGAGCTTTCGCACTCGTACCCTGCTTCCGCTGCTGGCGCTCCTGGCGCTGGTGTTCGTGGCGTGCGGCGGCGGGAACGAGGCGGGGCCGGTCCCGCCGGAGGCCACGCGAATCCGGGACAGCCGCGGCGGCGATGAGACGGCGGCGTCAACTCCGGATGGGGGCGCTGGAACGACGGAGCCAGCCGTTGCCACCGGCGGTGGTGAGACGGCACTCCCGCTCTCCGGGGAGCTCCGCGAGTTGCTCGAGGAGGTGGCGCAGGTGCGGGGGCTGGAGGCGCCGCCCGATCTGCGAGCCCGGGCCGTCGCCCCTGAGTATCTGGAGGACGTCTACTGGGAGGGCGCAACGGAGCAGGAGAAACGCTACTGGGTGGAAGTCAGAACCACCTTCCTCCGGATCATGGGCCACCTCGACCGCGACGAGCCCCAGGACCTGCTTGAATACCAGTTGGGCTTGATCGGGGGCTTCTACTCGTACGACAAGACGCTGTGGGTCGTGACCAACAAGGACGGGATTGAGCTCGACGCGCTCAGCCGGTACGAAGTGCTGACCCTCGTGCATGAGATGGTGCACGCCATCCAGGATCACAACTTCGACCTCGCGAGAACTTCCGGGACCGCCGGCCACAGTCTCGACGCCGCGCTCGCCTGGTCGGCGATCATCGAGGGCGACGCCATGTATCACGAGGCCCGGTGGGCGGAAGCCGCCCTCCGCCTCCCCGTGGAGGAGGTTCCGGCAGACAGGGAGTGGGCCGATGTCCCCGCAGGTCTGCTGCGCGAGTTCTATTTCCCCTACACGGCGGGAACAGAGGCCGTGGCGTGGTTCATCGAGGCAAACGGTCTCGATGCGTTCAACGCGCTGCTGCGGGAGCCGCCCCGGGCGACCTCCCAGATCCTCCGCCCGCAGCTGCTCGCTTCCGGCTGGGAGCCAGAGTACGTCTATTCCTACGCGACCCTGCCCCAGCGCCAGATACGCGTGAGCCTCGGGCTCCTGTGGGGCACCAGACAGTCCGGCACGCTGGGCGAATTCCAACTTGCCAACTACCTGCTCGGCGATGCGCCCTTCGATCCCGACTGGTTCAAGCGCGACGAGAACCGCGCGGTGCTCGACGCCGTCGCGGGCTGGACCGGGGACCGCTACTACCTGTTCGCGAACCCTGAGGGCGAGGCCGCACTGATCGCCTACGTGCGTTTCGCGGACGAGGGCGAGGCGCGCGAGTTCGCGGAGACGCATCGCGTTGTCGCCACGCGGGGCGCGGACGTGGTGACGGAGAGCGCTCTGACGCTGGCGACGCAGGACGATGGTCGCGTGGTCGCGCTCCTCGACCCGGTCGGCCGCGACGTCATCTTCGCCATCGGCACGAGCGCGGAGGTGGTGCGGAAGACACTGGCGCCGCTGATGGAGGGTTAGTGCTAGCACTTTCTGCTAGCATGTCTTGGTGAGACAGCGGCACCGAAGGACGCTGGATGCCATCTTCAGGCGGCCAGTGCCGGAGGTCTGCTCTGGGCCGACATCGAGTCCCTCCTGTTGGCCTGCGGTGCCGAGATAGAGGAGCGGGCGGGCTCTCGCGTCCGCATCAAGCTGAACGGGAAACGGGCCGTTTTCCCACCGTCCCCACCCGCGACCGGTGACCTCCAAGGGAGCTGTCGAAGCGATGCGGGCATTCCTGACGATGGCGGGAGTCATGCCATCCCGAGGAGAGGAGTAAGAGCTATGGAGTATCGAGGATATAGAGCCACAGTGACCTTCGACGATGAACTGGACACGTTCCATGGGGCCGTAATCGGCACGACCTCGGTCCTCAGCTTCGAGGGTGAGTCAGTCGAGGAACTCCGGCAGGCCTTCGCCGGCGCGGTCGACGAATACCTTGCCTTCTGCGAGGAGGAGGGCGTCGCACCGGACAAGCCCTTTTCGGGAAACGTGGCGCTCCGAATGTCCCCCGAACTTCACCGAGCCGCCACCGTGACGGCCCAGATTGAGGGCAAGAGCCTCAATGCCTGGCTCACCGAGAGGGTCGCAGAGGCCGTCGGAGTTGGTCCGGCGGAACTCGCTTCGCCCTAGCGGCAGAAGGGGCTAGGCGGTGGCCGCCTCGGGTTCTTCGAGGTAGGCGGCGAGGCCGGAGTGGAGGCGGCTGCGGATGAAGCCGGCGCGGTCGAGGTGGGCGAGGTATTCCTCGACCTGGCGGCGGCGCAGAGCGTGGAGGGCGGCTGCGGCCGCCGCGGTGTCCTCGCGGCTGCCGCCAAGCAAGAGCAGGAGCGGTTCGCGGACGGCGGGGTCGTCCCACTCGCGGGCGAGGCGCACCTCGGCCTTGGCGAAGTAGCGCTGCTGCTCTTCGCGACGGTCGGGCATGGCCTCCAGGAACGCCTCGAAGCGCTCGACCTGGTACTCCATCAGCCGCTCGCGGTCGCTGGCGACGAGAGCATAGAGGTCGCGCTCGAGCTGGTTCTGGGCGATGTCGCCGGCGGCGTGGAAGAAGGTGAGGAAGGCGCTGTCCTGCACGAACAGGTAGGCCATCAGCTCGGGGTAGCTGCGGGCCTCGCTGGCGCCGCGGATGAGGTCGGTGGGGGCCTGCAGGCCGAGCCCGCCGCCGTTCGCGAGGGCGCGCTTGCGGAACGCCTCGGCGTGGCGCGCGAGGTCGTAGATGACGCTGCTCATGAAGAGCTTCATCTCGACGAAGCCGTAGCTGATCTCGGGCAGCCAGCGGCCGAGGACGCTGGCCTCGGCGTAGGCGCGCTCGCTGTGCTCGGTCATCACCTGGCAGATGGCGTGCTCGATGTCGTCGGGGAGGGCTTCGAGGCTGCGCCAGCCGAGGTCGGTGGCGGGCGCCCAGCGGTCGCGGATAGCCCGCTCGTAGAGGTCGGCAACCGAGTCCGTCCAGACGACGGCCTTCTCGAAGATGGTGTAGCCCATGTCTTCCTGGCCGAGTTGCGGGTTGGAGCCGCGCGCGATCTCGGTGCGGTCGGTCCAGAGGTCGGGGATCTCGCCGTAGGAGCCGACCATTATGTCGCCCACGGTGAGGCCCATCTCGGGGTCGGCCTGCTCGGCGCGCACGCCCCACTCGGTGGGGGCGTCCATCCAGGAGAGGTCGGGCTTGAGGGGTTCGCGGTCGAGGAAGCCGGCGGCCTGGCGGGCATCGAGCTTGGCGGCGAGGGCGGCCACGAGGGTGCGCGGCTGGTAGCCGAAGTCGAGGGCGCGGTCGAGGAGGCCCTCGTCCCAGCCGAGCGCCAGGGCGGCGGCGCGCATCTCGGGGGTGATGGGGCCTGCGGTGGCCTCGGCGTGTTCGGCCATGGCGTTAGTTGGCGTACTGCGCAAGGGCCGGGCCCAGGCGCTCGCGGCGGTCGCCGAGACCGGCGACATCGAGGCGGTGCAGGTACTCCTTCACCTGGCGCTGGCGGAGGAGCAGGAACTTGGCGACGCCTTCGTCGAAGCGGTCCTTGCCGCCGCCGAGGAGGATGCAGAGCGACTCGAAGACCGGCGGGAAGGTGACATCGCCGCTGCCGCCGCCGGCCGAACGCTCCTCGGCCTTGTCGAGGTAGTGGTGGATCTCCTCGCGGCGCTCGGGTGTCTCGGAGAGAACGTGCTTGAGGTGCATCACGCCAAACGCGAGGTGGCGCGACTCGTCCTGGGCGGCCATGCGGAATATGCGCTTGTCGGCCTGGGTCGGCCCGATGAGCTCGCCCATGCGGAACATGGACTGGACGAAGCCTTCCGCCTGCACGTGCATGAGCACGGACATCTCGGTGAAGTCCTGGGCCTCGATCAGGTTGCGCAGGCCGAGCCCGGCGCCCTGCTGGAGGAGGCCGCCGCCGTTGGCAAGGGCACGCTTGCGGAAGACGTCGGTATGGCGCGCCTCGTCCATGATCTGGGACATGAGGAAGAGGCCGACCTCGAACTCATCGCCGCTGATGGCGGGGAGCCACTGGCCGGGCACGTCGCCGGCGATGAACTCGACCTCGGCGAGCATGGTCGCGACCTGGCACATGGCGCGCTCGTGCTCGTCGGGGAGTTCCTCAAGGGTGTCCCAGGGAATGTCACGCGCGGAGGACCACTGGCGCTGGATCGCTTCCTCGTAGAGGGAGAGGCACTGGTCGGCCCAGACGTCGTGCTTGGTCTGGTAGGTCAGGCCCTGGCGATGGGCGTTCTCGCGGGGGGAGGCGCCGCGCAGGCGGGGAGTCATGTCGCGGGGCAGGTCCTCCTGCGAGGCGTAGTCGCCAATGTCGATGGCGTCGAGCGTGAGCCCCTTCTTGGTGGGTTCGGCCGACGTGGGGTCGTCGTAGAGATCGAGCCAGGAGAGGTCGAGTTCGGGGGTCTCGGGGGCTGCGCTCATGGGGTCCATCCTCGCCGCGAAGGCTGCGCCTTCGAGTGTACGGCTGCCCGGTCGTGAATTGAAGGGGCGTTCGGTCAAGACAAGAGGCGCGGGGCGTGGCACGATCGGGGCGATGCCAAAGCAGGTCGTGAACGTCGCAAGCGACGATTACCTGAGCGCAATCTACCGCCTCCACCACGACGAGGGGGAGAGCGTGATCGCGGTGCGCCTCGCCGATCGCCTGGGGGTTACGCCTCCATCGGTCGCGGGAATGCTGAAGCGGCTGCAGCGCGACAGCCTCGTCTCGATCAACCGGCGCAAGATGATCGAGCTGACGCCGGAGGGTCTGCGGCGGGCGGAGGAGATGGTGCGACGCCATCGCCTGGCCGAGTGCCTGCTGACGAGCGTGCTGAAGGTGCCCTGGTGGCGCGCCTACGAAGAGGCGCACCTGCTGGAGCACGGCATCTCCGACGTGACGGAGCCGCACCTGATTGAGACGCTGGGCAATCCCATCCGCAGCCCCTTCGGCTACCCCATCCCGGGGCTGGCGAACGCCGGCGACCTCTCGATGACGACGCTAACGGATGTGCCCGAGGGCGAGACGGTGGCCATCGAGCGCGTGTTCGAGGAGGACGAGCAGCTTCTGCAGTTCTTCGACACGGAAGGCATTCGCCCCGGGCAGGTGGTGAGGCTCAAGTCCTCGGAGCCGTACCGGGGGACGGTGACGGTCACGATCGAGGGTCGCGAGATCGTGATGGGCACGCAGGTGGCGGGCCGCGTCTGGGTAAGCGCACGCGACGAGGCGCCCGCGCCGGCCTGATTCCCCGTACCAGGCTCCTCCCGCAGGGCCACTCCCCCCATTGCGGTGAAGCTCGTAGGATGCGCTGACGCGTGCGCCGCCGTGCGCCAAACCATCTGAAAGGCAGACCCCTCATGCCCGACGACTACAAAGGGCCCGTGCCCGTGCCCACCCCGGAAACACAGGATTTCTGGGACGGGGCGAAGCGGGGCGAGCTTCGCCTGCAGCGCTGCGACGCCTGCAAGAACGTCATCTTCCCGCCACGCCCCTTCTGCCCCGCCTGCGCCTCGCGCTCGGTCTCGAGCTTCACGGCGAGCGGCCGGGGGAAGCTCTACAGCTACGTGATCAACCACCGGCCCCCGCCGGGGTTCGGTCCCGACCCGCACGCGATCGCGATCGTGGAGCTGGATGAGGGTCCGCGCATGATGACCAACATCGTCGACTGCGAGCAGACGCCCGAGGCGCTCCTGCTCGACATGCCCGTCGAAGTCGCGTTCACGCCCGTGAGTGACGACATTTCGCTGCCGAAGTTCCGGCCGGCAGGAGGATAGCCATGGAGTCCCGTTCCGTAGCCATCGTCGGAGCCGCCGAGACGACCGATCTCGGCCGCATCCCCGGCCTTTCCCAGATCCAACTGCACGCCGACGCCGCCCTCAACGCCATGGAGGATTGCGGCATCGGTCCCGGTGACATCGACGGCGTGGCGACCGCGGGCGAGGCGCCCGCCGGAATCGCCCACTACCTCGGCATCACGCCCACATGGGTCGACGGCACATCGGTGGGCGGCTGCTCGTTCATGCTGCACGTGCGCCACGCCGCCGCCGCCATCAACGAGGGACTCTGCGATGTCGCGCTCGTGACGCACGGCGAGAGCGGACGCTCGCGCGTCGGGCGCGGCGGTTTCGCGGGCGCGCCGGCGTCGCTTCCCGGCCAGTTCGAGGCGCCCTACGGCCTCAGCGGTCCGCCTTCGATGTTCACCCTTGGCGTGCTGCGCTACATGAAAGAGACGGGCATGACGCACGAGCAGCTCGCCTCCGTGTCGGTGGTGCAGCGCGAGTGGGCGGCGCTCAACCCGCGCTCGACCTTCAAGGATCCGATCACGGTGGACGACGTGCTCAACTCGCGCATGATCGCCTACCCCTTCCGGCTGCTGCAGTGCTGCCTCGTAACCGACGGCGGCGGCGCGCTGATCCTCGTCTCGAAGGAGCGGGCGAAGGACTTCCCGACGAAGCCCGTCTACCTCCTCGGCACGGGCGAGAGCGTCGAGACGCCGATGATCAGCCAGATGGAAGACATGACCACCTCGCGCGCCTTCAAGGTGGCCGGAAGCACGGCTTTCGAAGAGGCGGGCATCAGCCACGACGACGTCGACCACGTGATGATCTACGACGCCTTCGCTCACCTGCCGATCTACGGTCTCGAGGACCTCGGGTTCGTGGGGCGGGGCGAGGCGGGCGCGTTCATCGAGGCGCGCAACACCGCCCCCGGCGGTCCCCTGCCGGTCAACACGAACGGCGGCGGTCTGAGCTACATGCACTCGGGCATGTACGGCATGTACGCGCTCCAGGAGAGCGTGCGCCAGATGCGGGGCACGGCCCCCGCGCAGGTGCCCGACGCGAAGATCAGCGTCTGCCACGGCGTGGGCGGCATGTTCATGGCCTCCGGCACGATCATCATGACGAATGAAGCGTGACTGGTGGCCAGTGACTCGTGGCTGGTGAGTAAGGAGCAGAGGGATGCGTGAGAACACGGTGAAGGCTCGCTGGCGGGCGGGGGAGATGGCCCTTGGGGGCTGGCTCTCCCTGCCCGGCTCGCTCAGCGCCGAGATCATGGCGGGCGAGGAGTTCGACTACGTCTGCATCGACATGCAGCACGGGGGCATCGACTACCAGACGGCGCTGACCATGCTGCAGGCCATCAGCACGACGGAGACGATGCCGTTCGTGCGCGTCCCCTGGAACGAGCCCGGCATCATCATGAAGATGCTCGACGCGGGCGCCATGGGGGTGATCATCCCCATGGTGAACAGCGTCGAAGAGGCGCGGGCGGCCGTCGCGGCCTGCCGCTACCACCCGGAGGGCAACCGCAGCTTCGGTCCCCTGCGGGCGACGATGTACGCGGGCGCGGACTACTTCGCCCACGCGAACACCGAGGTCGCCTGCATCCCCATGATCGAGACCGAGCAGGCGCTCGATAACCTCGACGACATCCTCTCGGTACCCGGCATCGACGCCGTCTACGTGGGTCCGGCCGACCTGAGCATCACGCTGGGCCAGCCTCCGGCGATGGCGAACGAGGGTCGCTTCGAGCAGGAGCGCGTGCGCATCGCGCAGGCGTGCAAGGCGCACGGCGTGATCGCGGGCATCCACGCGAACGCACAGCTCGCGGAGAAGCATGCGGCGGCGGGCTTCCAGCTCGTGACGATCAGCAGCGACCAGGGCGGCATGCGCGTCGCCGCCCGCGCCGACCTGAAGGTCGCGCGGGGCAGCTAGGCACCGGACACGGAGGCACTTCTCAAAGGCCGGTTAAGGACCGGTTAGGGGAGGCGTGAGCCTGCCTACACGCACCTCCAGGAGCATGGAACGATTGACCTCCTGACGCTGTAAGTTGGATCAGGAGGGGATCGATGTGGAAGCTAGCTTCACTCCTGTCGTTGGGCGCCCTGGTCGTGATGACGGTGCCAGCCATTCTCCTCACGCTGGTCTGGTCCGGCAGCGACGTTAACGCGATCTCGGGCACGGTTCGGTACATGGATGGCGAGGTGGAACTCCCGCTGGGCTCCTGCGTGGAGGTGGTACTGGTGGACGTCTCGGGCGACGAACCGCTGGCGGTCGCCCTGGGCCGCCAGGTCATCGATGACGCCAACACCCTGCCCGTCGACTTCCGCGTCTCCTACAACAGGGACCAGCTAACTCCAGGAGCCACGCACGAGCTCTGGGTGGCGGTGCGGCACGACGGCGAACTGCTCTATACGGCGGCAAGCGACTACTTCGTGGAGCTTGACGGAACCGTGTCCGGCATCGACGTGGCGGTCGCGCCGCTGGCGACGCCCTAGGCGTTCAGCTCGCCTGCCGTGGTGCGGTCGGCGGCGACATCGTCGAAGGGGGTGGTGCGGGGGGCTATCTCGGCGCCGGAACGGACCCAGTAGGCGCGACCGTTGCGGGCCTCGGCGGGCTCCTGGCCCTCGAGCAGGTTGCGGGCCATACGCAGCATCATGCGGCGGAACTCGATGATGGCCACGTCGGTCGTACCCAGGTGCTCCTGGGTGCGGTCGTAGATGGGCCCCTGGCTGTCCTGGATACAGGCGTCCTGCTCGGAGATGCCCTGCACGCCCGTGTAGCTGGCCGTGCGCTGGGCCTCGCGGTCGATCAGGTAGTCGTTGGCGCGGTTGCGGACGGGGCGGTAGTGCTCATCGACGACGGAGTGAACGCTGGCCTTGCCGCCCTTGATGACGGCGAGTTCCTCCTCCGTGATGGGGCGGTCGGGGTTCCAGGTGTAGGTGTATATCCAGCAGCTCTCGTCGTCGATGGGGACCCAGGTCTGGCCGTTGATGTTCTGGCCGCGCTCGGCGCCGGGGGCGAGGCTGTGGTTGGGGGCGAGGAACTGCGTGATGCGCCAGTAGAAGCTGTCTTCTTCGGCGAAACGGGCGCCACCGATGACGAAACCCGCCTCCGTGGGGCGGATGGTGAACTTGGGCGAGCCATCGGCCCTCATGTAGCGCAGGGCCTTGGGGGCATCCGGGGGGAGTTCGCCGACGAGCATGTGGAGGAAGGAGAAGTGCGCCGTGTCGATGGCGCCCTCGACGGACTGCGCCCAGTTGCACTGCTGTAGCTTCTTCGAGACGTAGCGGTGGCTCTCCGGGACGTGCGCCCACTCGAACTCGGGGAGGTCCGGCAGGGGCAGGTCGGGCGGGCCCATGTAGGCCCAGATGAAGCCGCCCCACTCACGCGTGGGGTAGGCGGTGATGCCGACCTTCTCCAGGAACTGGGACTCGGGCGGCTCAGAGGGCATGTCGACGCAGTTGCCGTCTACGTCGAACTTCCAGCCATGGTAGACGCAGCGCAGGCCGCACTCTTCGTTGCGCCCCCAGAAGAGCTCGGCGCGACGATGCGGGCAGCGCCCCTCGACCAGGCCGATGGCGCCGTTCGTGTCGCGGAAGGCGACGAGCTCCTCGCCGAGCACGCCGACGCGCACGGGCGGGCAGTCGGGCTCGGGCAGCTCGGCTGAAATGAGCACCGGCACCCAGAAACGCCGGAAGAGGTCGCCCATGGGCGTCTCCGGTCCGGTGCGGGTCAGCAGCTCATTGTCATTCGCGCTCAGCATGGCGCTCGATGGTAGCACGGCCACAGCGGGCCTCGTTGCATAGGCGTGCACGGAATCAGTAGGGTTGAAGGGAAGGGAACGCGCCTGTGTGGAGCCTGGTCTGGCAGTTGCTGAAGTACGTGCACGAGAGGGTGACCGACGGTTGCTGGGAGTTCATGTTCTGGAGCCTTAGCTGTGTCGGCATCGACCTGGCGAAGACCGATTTCGGCGGCTTCGGCGGTGGCGGCGACGGCGGTGGTGGGTAGGGCGCCCTAGACCCCGTTGTACTCCTGCGGGTAGCGCCAGGGGTTCTCCGGCTGCTCCGCGTCCTCGTCGAGGGTCCACATGGGCAACGAGAGCCCCTCGCCCACGTCCGCGAAAACCATGCGCATGCGGCTGCCGATGCCGACCTGCCTGACCAGCTCGGGCGGGGCGAGGTCGCCGTCGGGGGTGGCGAGGTTGCCGGCCACGCGCAGGGCCTCGTGCTCGGTAGGCTGCCCCTTCTGGGTGTCCAGGTCGACGATGAGGATCATGTAGGGGGCCTTCTCGCGGAACTGGGGCTGGATGGCCTGGTGCACCTCGCCGTAAGAGTGCACGGTCCCTTTGCCTTCGACCGCCGTCCACTCGAATTCGCGGTTCTGGCACCAGGGGCAGGCGGTACCCGGCGGGTAGCGCAGGAGGCCACAACTTGTGCACTTCTGCAGGTGGAAGTCGTGATCGGCGCAGTGGCCGAAGTAGGCCACGTTCTCGTGGTCGACATCGAGGATGGTGAGGTTCATCCCGCGGTATTCGCCTTCAGGCATGGCGCTATCCCTTCCTCATGACCATGGACGAGCCGGTGCCCGGCATCGCCCAACCGAGGTTCATGGAGATGTTGGCGTCGGGCACCTGGCGACAGGCCCCGCCGGAGTAGTCGAAGGTGTGCTGCTTGCGGTCCTGGTCGTCGACCGGGCAGTAGTCGTCGACCTCGCCGCGGAGCTGGCGCACGTTCTCGATGATCATGTTCATGCCGTGCGTGTAGCCCTCGCAGAGGTGGCCGCCGCTGGTGTTGTTGGGGCGCTCGTTACCCAGCCGCATGATGCCGCTGCTGACATAGTCGCCGCCTTCCCCCTTCTTGCAGAAGCCGTAGTCCTCGAGCTGGAGCATGGAGGTGAAGGTGAAGGCGTCGTAGGCGCCGGTGAGGTCGATATCCTCCGGGCCGACGCCGGCGTTCGGCCAGATGATGTCCTTGATGTAGTAGCCGGCGACGGTCGAGATGGGACCGTGCTGGAAGTGCATGTCGATGCGCGGCTTGCAGACGCGTCCGGCCACGGCAAGGATGCGGGCGGGGGTGTTGCGGTAGTCGTAGGCGCGCTCGGCGCGGGTCACGATGACGGCGGTGGCGTTGTCGGTCTCGACGCAGCAGTCGAGCAGGTGGAGGGGCTTCACAATCATGCGGCTGTTGAGCACGTCGTCCACGGTGAGGCGCTGCTTGTAGTAGGCCTTGGGGTTGTTGGAGGCGTGCTCGCTGTGGATGACCTTGACCATGGCCACCTGCTCGGGGGTGGTGCCGTAGTCGTACATGTGACGCATGAAGCTGGGGCTGAAGTTCTGGCCGGCGCTGAACCAGCCGTAGGGGGCCGTGTGAACGGCATCGCCGCCTACGGGCGCCCGCGCCCGCGCCCCCGTGCCGCCGATACGGACCTGGGAGTAGCCGTTCATGGAGCGGAACACGACGACGGTGTTGCACATGCCCGCCTCGATGGCGCCGATGGCGAGGCCAATCAGGGCCTCGCTGCTGGAGCCGCCGCCGTAGACATCCATGTAGAAGTTGAGGCGGATGCCGAGGTCGCCGGCGATCATGGGGGAGGGGGTGGAGTCGTTGTTGGAATACGACATCATGCCGTCGACTTCGGAGGCGGGGATGCCCGCGTCCTCCATCGCGTTCTTGACGGCCCAGGTACCGAGCGCGCGCGTGGTCAGGTTGGAGCCACGGGTGTAGGTGGTCTCGCCCACGCCGATGATGGCGTACTTGTCGCGCAGGAATTTGGGGGCAGTGGCGTCGACATCAGGGGTCATGGGGGCACACTCCCTGGCGGAATGGGGGGCAGTCTAGCGGGGCGGGGCGGGCGGTGCTCGCCATGTAGAATGAATGCACGCCGGAGCGATCAACGTGACGACCACAGAGACCAACCTGCTCACCGCCAAGGACCTCTTGCGACTGTGTGAGGACGGCGTACGTGGCGAACTGATCCGGGGGGTGCTCTGCGAGACCATGCCGACGGGACATGAGCACGGGAAGATCGTTGTGAGGCTGAGCGCCACACTCTTCAGCTTCATCGAGCCCAGGGGACTTGGAACAGTGGTCGCCTCCGACTCAGGCGTCTGGCTGGAGCGCGATCCGGACACGGTACGCGAGCCCGACATCGCGTTCACTTCGGCTGAGAAGGTCCCGTTGGACGCGCAGATCGTGGGGTACGCCGAGGTCGTCCCGGACCTCGTGGTGGAAGTGACCTCCCCGAGCGACAGCCGCCGTGAAGCCCACGACAAAGCCCGGATGTGGCTAAGCCACGGCGTGGGCCTTGTCTGGGTGGTTCATCCCGACACGCGCACAGTGGATGTGCACACCGCTGGCAAGGCCGTCGCAACGCTGAACGAGAGCGAAGCGCTCGACGGCCTGGACGTGGTGCCGGGCTTCTCTTGCGCGGTGAGCGACGTCTTCGGCCCCTAGCGAGCCGTGTAGCCGCCGTCGACCGGTAGCGTGACGCCGGTGATGAAGGAGGCGTCGTCGCTGGCGAGGAAGGCGGCGGCGGCGGCGATCTCCTCGGGTTCGCCGAGGCGGCCGAGCGGGTGCAGCGACTCAAGGAAGCCGCCGCCGCCCTCCTCTTCCCCGAGCGCTTCTTCGATCATCGGGGTGTGGATGTAGCCGGGTGCGATGGCGTTCACGCGGACGCCGTGGTTTGCGTAGATGAGGGCGAACTGGCGGGTCAGGCCGACGACGCCGTGCTTGGCGGCGATGTAGGCGCCGGAGCCGTCGACGGGCGGGAACTCGGTGACGCGGCTGCTGACGAGGCCCACGAGGCCCGCGACCGAGGCGGTGCTGATGAGGGCGCCGCCGCCGCGCTCGGCCATGAGGGCGCCGCCGTGCCGGAGTCCGTAGTAGACGCCGCTCAGGTTGACGGCGATGGTGGTGTCCCACGCGGCGCGACCGACACCGGCGTTGTTGTAGAGCACGTCGAGGCCGCCCAGCTCGCGCACGGTCTCCTCGCAGGCGGCCTTGACAGCCTCCTCCTCCGTGACGTTGACCTGGAGGGCAGCGCTGGAACCGCCGCCCTCGGCGATGGTGGCGGCGGTGGCCTGCGCGGAAGCCTCGTCGAGGTCGACGCACATGACGCTGGCGCCCTCGGCGGCGAAGCGCAGGGAGGAGGCCCTGCCGATCCCGGAGCCCGCTCCCGTGACGAGCGCGACTTTACCTTCAAGGCGGTCCATGAGCGTCCCCCTGCCGCGGTGGCGGCACGCGCGATTGTAGGCTCCGGGCGACCCGCCCCGCGCGGGGCGTACGATGGCCGCCAGCGAAAACGGAGGGCACGGCGTGGCAGAACTGAACGGCGGACAGATCATCGCGCGGCAGCTGAAGGCAGCCGGCATCGATACGGCTTTCGGGGTGGTGGCGGGACCCATGATCGAGGTCATGGCGGCGATGGAGCGGGAAGGCATCACGGTGGTGAACTGCCGCCACGAGGTCTCGGCGGGCTTCGCGGCCTCGGCGTGGGGCTGGGCGCGGGGGAAGCCGGGGGTGCTCGTCGTTGGCTCGGGGCCGGCGCTCACGAACGCGGTCACGCCCATGTACGTCGCCACCGAGAGCGCGATGCCGCTGGTGGTGCTGGGCGGCTCGTCGGCGGGGAACGAGCGCGGGCTGGGGGCCTTCCAGGAGGCGGACCAGGTGGCGTTCGCCGCGCCCGCCTGCAAATGGGCGACGCAGGTCGACAGCCAGGCGCGCATCGCCGAGTACGTACACCTGGCGCTAGGCCGAGCCCTGAACGGGCGTCCGGGAGCCGTCTACCTCGACTTCCCCGCCGAGCTCATCCGCACGCCCTTCGACGAGGAGGCCGTGCAGTGGCGGACGAGCGAGCCCGAGATCTCGCGTCCCCATCCCGACCCGGCCGCCCTCGAAACGGTTGCCGACATGCTCTCGGAAGCGGAGCGCCCGCTGGTCATCATGGGGAAGGGCGCGGGCTGGGCGGAGGCGGGGCTGCCGCTGCAGCGGCTCGTCGACCGGGGCATCCCCTTCGTGTCGTCGCCCATGGGGCGGGGCTCGATTCCCGACGACCACCCGATGTTCATGAACGCGGCCCGCTCGGCGGCGCTGAGTGGCGCGGACGCCGTGCTTATGGTGGGGGGGCGCTTCAACTGGGTGTTCCAGTTCGGACGCGCGCCGCGCTTCGCCGAGGGCGCGCGACTGGCGCACATCGACATCGTGGCGGAGGAGTTCTACAGCGGCGCGGATGTCGAGACGGGCATCGTGGCCGACTGCGCGATCGCCGTGGAGCAGCTCAACGGGCTGCTGGACGGGCGCAGCCTGCGCGTCGCGAACAGCGACTGGGTGGGGACGCTGCGGGAGGGGCGGGACCGGAACGAGGCAAGCTCGGCGGAGGCGATGGCCTCGGACGAGGTGCCCATCAACCACTTCCGGCTGCTGCGGGACGTGCGCGACTGCCTCGATCGCGACGCGACCGTGACGGTCGACGCGGAGCTGACGATGGGCGTCGCGAGGGCGGTCATGCCGAGCTTCGGGTCGCGTCTGCGGCTGAACTCGGGCACGACCGGCTGCATGGGCACCGGGCTGCCCTACGCCCTCGGGGCGAAGCTGGCGCGCCCGGACCAGCAGGTGGTGGCGGTGCTCGGGGACTACGCCTTCGGGGCGGCCGCGATGGAGGTGGAGACGGCCGCGCGCGTGGGCGCCAACGTCGTCATCGTCGTGTCGAACAACGGGGGCATCGCGGGCCACTCGATCCAGGACCGGACGTTCGCCCCGGACGCACCCCCCATCGCCGCCCTCCTCCCCGTCGCCTACGAGAAGACGGTCGAGATGGTGGGCGGCTGGGCCCGCCGCGTCGAGGACCCGGCCGACATCGCGCCCGCGGTCCAGGAAGCGCTGGCGGCGAACACGGTCGCGCTGGTGAACGTGCTGACTGACCCGAAGGGCCGCCGGTCGGGGTCGGCGTACCTGGGGTAGGGGTGCTTAGCCGCGGAAGACGCTGACCAGCAGGCCTTCGGGGGCGTCGATGAGGCGCAGGTTGGTCGTGTCGGCGATGAGGTCGAAATTCTCGAGGGTGGTGGCGCCGAGGAGAGCGATGCCTTCATCGCCGAAGACGACGGGGGAGTTCATCTCCCGGCCTTCGATGCGGAAGCGGGCCTCGCCCATGTCGTAGGTCTTTCGCGTGCCGTCGGCGAGTTTGAACGCTCGCGTTCGCGTGCGGGGGATGCCGAGCCCTTCGAGGAACGAGGCCGGAAGGAACGCGTGGGCAGCTCCCGTGTCGACCACAGCATCGATGTCCTGGAACTCCGAGGTCCCGGGACTCGCTACAGCTACCGTGACGGTGAACGACCCCACTGAGTGCTCCTGCTGCCGAGAGTCGCCCCGGCACAGCGCCGGCTCGCTCTCCCTTGTTCGATGCCACTATCTTAGCACCCCCGACAACCCGCACGTACAGCGCGCCGACCCTCCACAGGTCCTAGAATCCCCAGCATGAGTGACACACCTGCCCCCCACATCCGCCTTGCCCGCGACGATGAACTGCCCGAAGGGCTGCGTGGCCGCGGCGACGACTTCACGCGCGTGTTCGGGCACAACGCCGAGCTGTTCGGGCGATGGAACGAGTGGTACCGCCCGCTGATCCGGGACGGGGCCGTTTCCGCGCGGCTGAAGGAGATGGTGCGGCTGCGGGTCGCGCAACTGAACGCCTGCGACTTCTGACAGGCCGCTCGAATTCCCCTGTCAGGGGAAGGTGACACCCTCGAGGAGACCACCGTCGGCAAGATTTCGACGTGGGGCGACCAGGACTTCAGCGAGGCGGAGAAGGCGGCGTTCCACTATGCGGAGCGGCTGTTCGTCGACCACGCCAACATCGACGGCGAGCTGTTCGATGAGCTCGGGCAGCACTTCACCGAGGAGCAGATCCTCGAGATCGGCTGGGCGGTCGTGAGCTACCTGGGTTACGGGCGGCTGATCCATTCGTTCGGCCTGAAGCCTTCCTGAGGAGGACCGCGTGAGCTTCGACCCCAGCGTGTTCGGACCCGACGCCATTAGCCAGGAGACGCGCGACTTCGTGGCGGCCTCGATGGCCATGCGCGAGCAGATGCCGTCGATGGACAACACCGACCTCGTGGAGCTACGCCGGCTGATGGACGAGGGGGGCGGGGCGTTTCCCGTGCCCCCGCCCGTCGAGCGGGCGGAGGACCGCGCCGTGCCGGGCATGGGCGAGGGGGCGACGGTCCGCATCATCCGGCCCGAGGGGCGCGAGCCGGCGGGTGTCTACCTCGATATCCACGGGGGTGGCTGGGTGATCGGGCGGGCGCGGATGAGCGACCAGTCCAACCTCGCACTGGTCGAGGGCTTCGGCCTCGCCACGGTGAGCGTCGACTACCGGCTGGCGCCGGAGCACCCGTACCCCGCCGGTCCTGACGACTGCGAGGCGGCGGCGGTGTGGCTGGTCGAGAACGCGGCGGCGGAGTTCGGCACTGAGCGGCTGCTCATCGGGGGCGGTTCGGCCGGGGCGCACCTGGCGGCGGTCACGCTGCTGCGGATGCGCGACCGTCACGGCTACACGGGCTTCCAGGGGGCGAACCTCGTCTACGGTCCGTACGACCTCTCGATGACGCCGAGTCAGCGGCTGGGGGTGGGGCCGGAGGGCGGCCTCGACCGGGCCGCGATCGACCGCTTTTACGAGATGTTCATCCCCGGCGTGGACACGACGGACCCGGATGTCTCGCCGCTGAACGCGCACCTGCACAACATGCCGCCCGCGCTCTTCACGGTGGGCTCGTACGACCCGCTGCTGGACGACTCGCTCTTCATGCACGCGCGCTGGCTGGCGGCTGGGAACGAGTCGGAGCTAGCCGTCTACCCGGGCGGTCCGCACGGTTTCGACGCCGCGCCCATCCCCATCGGGCAGCAGGCGAGGGAGCGCATCAACGCGTTTATCGGGGAGCGGGTGGCTGCGGGCTAGCTGGCCAGGCCCAGCCGCTGGGCCATCGCCTGCACCTCGTCGAGGACCTCGATGAGTGTGGGGAACTCCTCGCGGGTGAGCACCTGAAGCGGCTGCTGGTCCCGCGTTGGGAAGATGTACTCGTGGCGGTGGAACTCGTCGAAAGAGTGGGAGTTGTCGTAGCGCAGGAGGTTGCCCGTTCCCGGAACATAGGCGTGGTAGGTATAGCTCAGCCCGCGCACCTCTTCCTGGTTGCGGGGACCGGTCTGGATCGCAAGCTCCTTCGCGACTTCAACCACGAGGCCCACAGGGCAGAGGAGCCGTCCTTGAACCCTGAGAACGGGACCTAACCGGCCGGTGGCTCGCTGAAAGACCGTCAGGTCTTCGAGGACGAAGGAGTGCCGTTCGAGGGCGCGCTCGTAGGCTGAGATATATCGGTCGATGGCGACCCATCCATGCTTTCCTCCCCGTTGAGGTACTTGAGGAGGTTGTCGTCCATCAGCCACTTGCAGATCTCCCAGGTTTCCCGCATCGGGTCTTCCCTCACGACCTCACGCATCCGTTCCGTGGACATCTCGTAGCGCTGCTCGTAACGCCGGATCCGGCGCCGCAGCTTCGCCCGCAGCTTGCTCACCGGCACGACCGGGATGTCTTCAACCGTCGTGGGCTTCTTCCGCTTCTTCACCTGCGTCATCGTGCCTCCATTCTTACACGAACGATTGCCCATCGCAAGGTCTCCTTGCTACGTCAGCACGAAGCTCTCGCCGCTTGCGAGCGCGACGGCAGCGCGAACGCCCGGTTCGCGGGCTTCGACAACGCGCACGCCCGCGACTTCCCCACCCAGCCAGTCGTGGATGGCGTCAACGTCGCCGGCGAGCTCGACCCAGGCGAAGCCGGCGGGTTCGACGCGGTGGGGGGCGGGGCCGCGGGCGGGGTGCTGGTCCGGGGGAACCTGCCAGTCGATGAAGAAGGTGCGGGAGGGGTCGGCCATGGCCTCGGCAAGGCCGGCGAGACGCCACGAGAGGGTGACGCCGCCGGGAGCATCGCGGGACATGGGGAGGGGTCGGAGGCGGAGGCGCTCGGCGGTGGCGTGGAGGCCGGGGGCGTCGGTGCGCAGGCAGAGGGCGGCAACGCGATCGCCGGCCGCGGTCTGCTCGCGCAGCCAGCTCCCCATGGGGCTGACTGCCGCTTCCGCTTCGTCCACGACGCCCATGATCTCGATGTAGGCGTCACCGAGGGGGACGATGCGGTTGCCGGTGCCGTGCCCGGCATGCCTGCCGCCGGGAAGCGAGGCGAGGCCGTGGTCGCGTTCGAGGCGGGCGGCGGTCGCGTAGATGTCGGCGGTGGCGAGGATGACGTGGTCGATGGCGAGGGCGGTCATGCGTGCGATCGTAGGGAATTCGGGGGCGTTTCGCGCTTCCCCTTGCGGGGGCGGGCCGGGGGCGTCAGGATCAGGGTGTGAACGAAGAGATTTTCCGGGAGATTAAGAGCGCGATGGAGCGCGAGGAGCCGGTCGTGCTGGCGACGGTCGCGCGGACGCGCGGCTCCACGCCGCGCAAGACGGGCGCGAAGATGGTTGTCCGCGGCGACGGGTCGTTTTTCGGCACGATCGGGGGCGGCTGCGGGGAGGCGGAGGTCTGGCAGGAGGCGATGGAGGTGCTGGAAGACGGCTCCCCCCGAATCGTCACCGTGGACCTGACGGAGCCGACGGACGGCGAGGACAAGATCTGCGGGGGCGTCATGGACGTCTTCGTCGAACGTCTTTCCTGAGGCCGGCTCGACGGGTAGCTCCTGAACGATTCGCGCCGCGAGGGGTGAAGGCTGGCGGTGGCCCTTACCGGGCTTGCGCTTTCCCCCATTGCAGCATCATGTACCATGACAGGACTGATTCCTTGGCGTGAGCCTTGGGACGAGGAGGGCGTTATGCCTGGTCCGCTGCTTATCGGTCCGCTCGGGCCGTTGGAGCTCGCCATCATCGTCGGCGTTATCGTGCTGCTCTTCGGAGTTGGCCGCATCAGCAGGATCGGCGGGGACCTGGGCTCCTCGATCAAGGAGTTCCGTCGCGCCGTCCGGGAAGACTCGGAAGAGGAAGGCGCCACCGAAGAGGCGCAGGCGGAGGTCCAGCCGGAGCAACCAGCGGCTCCGCAGCAGCCCGTCCAGCAGGCGCCTCCTCCGGCCCAGCAGGCCGCCCCACCGGCAGCCGCCCCACCCGCCGAGGCGCCCCGCAGCGACAGCGGCACCCGGAACGTCTTCTAGGAGTTTCAAGAACACCGAGACACATCGAAGCCCCCGTTTCCGGGGGCTTCGCGCTTTCTGCCCTCAGAGGCGGTGAGCCGGGATCAGGATTCGTCTGCCACCGGCGTATCCCCCTCGCCGCGAGAACCGCGAGAAGGCACTCCCTGATCTGACGTCAGAAAGAACCGCCGGCGACGGCGGGGACGATGCTGACCTCGTCGCCGTCGTTGATGGCGGTGGCGAGGCCGTCCTCGAAGCGGACATCCTCGCCGTTGATGTAGACGTTCACGAAGCGGCGCAGTTCCCCTTCCTCGTCGAGCATGCGCTCGGCCACGCCCGGGAAGCGCGCCTCAAGGTCGGCGATGCAGTCTGAGAGGGAGCCGGTGGCTCCGTCGACGGTGGGCTGGTCGCCCGTGAGGGGGCGGAGGGGCTGGGGGATGAGGACTGTTGCTGCCAAGTGGTGGTCTCCGTTCGTGTAGTGGTGGCGGCTAGCCTTCGATGACGTCGCCGGTGATGGGGTCCACGCGCACGCCCCGGCTCTCGGCCCAGGCGACACTGCGCGCGATCTCGTCGGCAGCGCCTTCGAGCTCGAGGATGACCCAGCCGGTGTGTTCGTCCACGTCGGCCATGCGGATGTTGGTGATGACCTCGAATCGCTGCCCGATGAGGTAGATCACGGGCTCCTTGATCAGGTCGGTGGGGAAGGTGAAGCGAAGCCGTTGCACAGCCATCAGGCGGGAACCCCCTCGCGGTCCTGGTAGGCAGCCTCGAAACTCTCCACGGTCGCGTCGATCTCCAGGGCCGGGTCGAGTTGATCGGCGACGGCCTCGGCGGTCTTGAAGCCCGCGCCCGTGATGAAGGCCACCACAAGCTCGTCGGGGTCGATTCTACCGGCGGCGGCAAGCTGCTTGACGCTGGCGATAGTCACACCGCCGGCCGTCTCGGCGAAGATGCCCTCGGTTTCGGCGAGCAGCTTCATGCCCGCCACGATCTCGTCGTCGCTGACCGAGGCGCAGGAGCCGTTCGTGTCGCGAAGCTGGACGAGGCTGTAGTAGCCGTCGGCGGGATTGCCGATGGCGAGCGACTTGGCGATGGTGTCGGGCCGCTGGGGGCGGAAGTTCATGCTGCCCTCGGCCCAGGCGGTGGCCACGGGCGAGCAGCCGGTGGCCTGCGCCCCGCTCATGCGGGTCTGGGGCGGGTCGATGAGCCCGGCCTTGGCGAACTCGTTGAGGCCCTTGCGGATCTTCACGAAGAGGGACCCACTGGCGATGGGCACGACGCAGTGGTCGGGAGCGCGCCAGCCGAGCTGCTCGGCGACCTCGTAGCCGAGGGTCTTGGAGCCCTCGGCGTAGTAGGGGCGCACGTTGACGTTGACGAAGGCCCAGTTGCGGGTCCCCGCCAGCTCGGCGCAGAGGCGGTTGACGGCGTCGTAGTTGCCCTCCACCTTCACGAGGGTGGGGTTGTAGATGCTCGAGCCGAGCACCTTGCCCGCCTCGAGGTCGTTGGGAATGACGACGACGGCCTCCATGCCAGCGGCGGCGGCGTGGGCGCTGACGCTGTTGGCGAGGTTGCCCGTGCTCGCGCAGGCGAGCTTCTCGTAGCCGAGCTCGCGCGCTCGCGAGCTGGCGATCGCGACGACGCGGTCCTTGAAGGACCAGGTCGGGTTGGCGGTGTCGTTCTTGATGTAGAGGTTGGGAAGGCCGAGGGCCTTGCCAAGGTTCTTCGCATGGATGAGGGGGGTGAAGCCCGCCCCGATGTTGATGGCGGTGTCCGCATCGCAGGGCAGGAACTCGCGGTAGCGCCAGAGGTTGGCCGGGCGGGAAGCAATCGCCTCGCGGGAGACGGCCGCCCGGATGCCCTCGTCGTCGTACACGACTTCAAGGGGACCGAAACAGAATTCGCAGACGTGGAGCGCTGCGAGGGGGTAGTCGCGACTGCATTCGCGGCAACGCAGGTTTTGTGCGTAGGTCATGTCTCTCTCTCGTGCATCGGGTGTCGCGGTGGGAGGCGCTCACGATGGGCGCGCTCACCGGCGCGAGGCGGTGGGGTTGGCGAGGACGGTCCCCTACGGGACCAGGGACATGAACATTCGGCCCAGAGGTGCTGACATCTTCTCTCCTCGTGCGCGGGCCGGGTCCTTGAGCACTGGCGCTCTCATCGTTCTCCCCCTCAGGGGATTCCGGCTTTGGCACCTTGTCTCCGAAGAGGCAGGTTGCCCGGGCTTCTCGGGGCCGGTTCCCTCCACCCGTCTGGATAAGGGCGGCACGCAGGCACTACTTGACCGTCAAGGTACAGCCGATCGGGGGCTGGGGGAAGGGAGGGGCGTTCACAGGCTACTGGCAGCGGCGGGCCAGCGGGGCGTACCCGACCATGAACATCGCGGACTGGAGGGCATGGAGCGGATCGCTCTGGGCCGAGAAAGGTGAGTGCCTAGCGAGCTTGCCAAGCAACCACGCCGCCATCACATTCGACCTGGCGTAGCGGGTTGTGCTCCCCGAGGAGATCCTCTCGAAGCGGAAGTGCTTGCAGGATGGATCGCGGGTAACGGTTGCACGATCTTGAGGCACGTCGATCTTCAACGTCTCAGGCACGGCCTCAAGGCTCTGCTCGTGGCAGAACAGTCGTACGAGCGAGGCAAGCGCACAGGCTACACGGCTGTCGAAGATGGGGAAGTCCGGGACCAGCAGCGCATAGAGCTTGCTGAATCCCGCACTCATAGGCTTGAGACCAGCAAAGCCATCCAGGTCGGCCCTGGCCGGATCGAGACGGTCCACGTTCGCGGTCAAGTGGGACATGGCTTCCTCGCCCAGCCCGGAGAGTGCTTGGCTCTGATATACGTGCCCCCACCGCAGGACCGCGTCGGCGGCTTTGACGAAGCCCGCGTTGTCCTCACGCTTCCGGCTCTTCTGCAGCTGCTCCTTTTGCGTGTTCAGGAAGGCCACGGTCTCGTTGTAGCACTTGCCTTCGCTCCTGCCGTTGTCGGGCAGGTCGACGCTGAACTTCCACTCGTAGCCCTTGTACGCATCGAACAACTTCGCGTAGTGCCGCGTCTTCCACTTGGGGCTGTTCCAAGTGTGGTCGATCGGGCACTCGCCCGTTACGAAAGGCTCCGCCCACTCAAGGAAAGCAATCACGTCAGGGGTCTTCAGGTAATCGCTACGGTTCATGAGCGCAGTGTACGGCCCACCGCCCCAGGCCCGAGTCCGTAGACTCGCGGGGATGGAGCGCGACCACTTCCGCGAGCTGGTGCGCGAGGCGCTGGATACGCTGCCGCGGGAGCTGCTGGCGCGCGTCCAGAACGTCGAGATCGTGATCGAGTGGCGGCCAACGGCGGCGGACCGGCACCGGGCGGGCATCGGGCCGGGGAGCACGCTGCTCGGCCTCTACCACGGCGTGCCGCTGCCGGACCGGGGCCACGAGGGCTACAACCTCGTGCTGCCCGACAAGATCAGCATCTACCAGGGGCCGATCGAGTCCATCTGCCGGACGGACGACGAGGTGCGGGAGCAGGTGCGCACGACCGTCCTGCACGAGATCGGCCACTACTTCGGCATCGACGACGACCGGCTGCACGAGTTGGGGATGGGGTGAGAGGGAGAAGAACGCCGCGCTCCGGACTGCGGCGTTCGACTTCTGCGCGTTCACGACGCGGCTGAGTGAGAGAAGAGCGCCGCGCTGGCGCGCGGCTAAGTGGAGAGGGAACAGCTCCGATCGCAGGCCGTTATGAGTCGAGGGCGCGGCGGGCGAGCTGTTCGAGGGCGCGGTCTTCGAGCGGGGGGTTGTGGAGGCCGGCGCGCACGTCGCGGTAGTAACGCTCGATGGGGCGGCTCTTCTGCAGGCTCACGCCTCCGACGACACGCATAGCCTCGTCGACGGCCTCGATGGCGTTGTTGAGGGCGTCGACCTTGGCGACGGCGACGCGATCGGCGGCGGGCATGCCGCTCTCCTCGCCCGACTCCCAGGCAGCGGCGGCATCGCCGATGAGGGAGCGGTTGCGCTGCAGGAGCAGGTCGATGCGGGCGATGCGGCGGCGGACGCCGGGGAACTCGGCGATGGTGCGGACGCCCGTGGGCGTGCGCGTGCGGGCGAAGTCGACGGCGTAGTCGCGGGCGGCCGCGGCCACGCCGGTGGTGGTGGCGGCCACACCCAGCGCGAACCAGACGCCGCTGGCGCGGCCCCGGGGGCTGGGTTTGGCCTTGTTTCGGTAGCCGAGGAAGCGGTCCTCGCCGAGGCGCACGCCCTCGAGCACGAGGTCGTGGCTGCCGCTGGCGCGCATCCCGAGGGCGTCCCAGGTCTCGTCGATGCGGACGCCGGGGTCGTCGCGCAGGACCATGAAGTCGGCGATATCGGGGGCGCCCCCGCCGGGCGGGTCGAGACGCGCGAGCACGGGCATGTACCAGAGCTCGGGGGCGAGGGTGACGAACGTCTTGCGGCCCTCCAGCACCCAGCCGCCCTCGACGGGGGTGGCGGTGGTATCGGGGATGCCGCCGCCGGCGGGGCTGCCCAGCCCCTCCTCGGTGGCGGCGGTGTTCACGAGGCGGCCGTCTTCGACGGCGCCGCGGCAGAGCTCATCGAACCACTGGGGCGGGTACGAACCCCCCTCGCGCTCGGCGCCGAAGCGGATGAGGTGCATGTTGAGGGCGAGCGCCGTGGAGCCATCGCCGTGCGCGAGCGCCTCCTGCACGCGCACGAAACGGGAGAGGGGCAACTCGTGGCCGCCGTGGGAGCGGGGCACCGTCAGCTTGAGGAAACCGGCCTCGCGCAGTTCGGCGAAGTTCTCGTGGGGGAAGGAGCCATCGCGGTCGTGGCGGGGGGCGCGCTTGGCGAAGCGCTCGGCCAGGGAGGCCGCGACGGCGACCCAGTCGCGCTCGGACATGGCCGCAGTCTAGCGGCTCGCCGGGGTGAGGCGAGCGACACGTTGCTATACTCCCCTCTCTCCGCCTGACCTGGCATGGGGTGAAGCCTTGGAAGAGCCAAAGCTCGTTTCCCAACGAATCATCGATAACGTCGAAAAAGTCATCATCGGCAAGGACCGTGAGCTGCGTCTCGCGATCACGGCCCTGCTGTGTGGTGGCCACATGCTCGTGGAGGACGTCCCCGGCGTGGGCAAGACGATGCTGGCCCGGGCGCTGGCCGTCTCCACCGGGTGCAGCTTCAAGCGCATCCAGTTCACGCCCGACCTGCTGCCCAGCGACGTGACGGGCGTCTCCATCTACAACCAGAAGTCCATGGACTTCGAGTTCCGGCCGGGGCCGATCATGGCCCAGATCGTGCTCGCCGATGAGATCAACCGGGCCACGCCAAAGACGCAGTCCTCGCTGCTGGAGGCGATGGAGGAGCGCCAGATGTCGGTGGACGGCGTGACGCACACGATGCCATCGCCCTTCATGGTGATGGCGACGCAGAACCCGATCGAGTACGAGGGCACCTTCCCGCTTCCCGAGGCCCAGCTCGACCGCTTCCTCATCCGCGTGAACCTGGGCTATCCCAGCGCGCAGGACGAGGTGACGGTGCTCGACGAGCAGCAGGTGGCCCACCCCATCGACGACCTTGAGGCGGTGACGGACGCGACCGAGATCCGGCAACTGCAGCGGGCCGTACGGGAGGTCTACATCGACCCGCTGATCAAGCAGTACATCGTCGGCCTCTCGGGGGCGACGCGCGTCCACGAGAACGTCTACCTGGGCGCCAGCCCGCGCGGCTCGATCGCGCTCTTCCGCACATCGCAGGCGCGCGCGCTGCTGGAGGGACGCGACTACGTCACGCCCGACGACGTGAAGGAACTGGCGTTCGTGACCCTGGGGCATCGCGTCATTGTCAGCCCGGGGGCGCGCGTGAAGGGCGCCACCGCGGCGGACGTGGTGGCCGACTGCCTGGCTCGTGTGCCCGTGCCGGGCGCGCGCGCCCGCGCCTGAGGCTGCCGATGGTGCGGCGAGTGCTCGCGTGGCCCTTCGCGCCGCAGCGGCGCACCCTCACCGTGCTCGTCGTCATCCTCGTGGCGGCGGTGTTCATCGCCACGGGCACGGGATTCTGGTTGCTCTACCGGATCGCCTACATCGTCGCGATGGGGATACCCGTCGCCCTCATCCTCGCCTGGCTGAACACGCGCGCACTGACCGTGAACGTCGAGCGGCGCACGCTGCGGGGGCAGGTGGGGCAGGAGGCGGAGGAGCTGATCGAGGTCCAGAACCGCAGCTTCATCCCGAAACTGTGGGTCGAGCTGGAGGACCCCTGCGGCCTGCCCGGCCACCAGTCGCGGCGAGCGGTCGTGATCCCCAGCCGGGGGCTGCGGAGCTGGATCGTGAGCACGACGCTGCAGCGGCGGGGCCTCTTCGACTGGGGGCCGCTGCGCGTGCGCGGGGGCGACCCGTTCGGCCTCTTCTACACGGAGCGCGACTACGGCGTCCGCCAGCAGATCCTGGTGTATCCGCGGGTGGTGGACCTGCCCCGCTTCCAGACGCCCCCGGCGAGCCTCCCGGGCGAGGGGCGCTTCCGGCGGCGCACGCACTACATCACACCCAACGCCAGCGGCATCCGCGACTGGGCTCCGGGGGACCCGCTCAGCCGCATTCACTGGCGCTCCACCGCCCACACGGGCGAGCTGATGGTGAAGACGTTCGAGCTCGACCCCACCAGCGACATCTGGGTGATCGCGGACATGGAGGGCGCCGTCCAGGCGGGCGAGGGCGACGAGAGCACGGAGGAGTACACGATCACCGTGGCCGCCAGCGTGGCCCAGCGCTACATCGCCTCGAACCGCTCCGTGGGGCTGATCGCCTTCGGCGAGGACTACACGGTGGTCGAGGCGGAGCGGGGGCAGCAGCAGCTCTCGCGCATCCTCGAGTCGCTGGCGGTGGCGAAGGCCGCGGGCGAGGCGCCGTTGGGCAACCTGCTGATGGAGGAGCAGCGCCGCTTTGGCCGCCACACCACGCTCGTGCTGGTGACGGCCTCGACCGACAGCAGCTGGCTCTCGCCGGTGCAGTCGCTGGTGCAGCGCGGCGTGCGGGCGGCGGTCGTGCTCGTCGACCCGAGCACGTTCGGAGGGGAGGGTTCGCCGCTGGTGCTGTACGGGGAGCTGACGGCGAGCGACATCCTCACCTACGTCGTGGCGCAGGGGGATGACCTCTCCTACGCCCTGAGCAGCACCGCCGTGGGGGCGGAAGCATGGCAGAACTAGAGGTCGTCCGAGCCTCAACGGTGAGCGCGCGCCTGCGCCGCTTCTTTATCGAGACGCCGCGCCTGCTGATGAGCTGGGAGGACTGGCTCACGCTGGTCCCCGCGCTCGTCGTGTACCTCTCGATCGCCATTGCCATCCAGCAGGCGGAGTGGGTGCGGGACTTCCCCTCGCTCGCGCCCGCGGTCATGGGTGGGTTGGTGCTGGGGCTGCTGGGCGCACGGGCGCGGGTGAGCCCCTTCCTCGTGCACCCCATCGCCCTGCTGTTCGGGCTCATGCTGCTCACGCTGACGGCCACGCCCTACGGCGACGGCAGCTCGATCGCCCTGCGCGTCGAGGACACCGTGGCGCGCATGAACGAGTGGGTGCGGGTGGTGCGCGAGGACGACGTCAGCAACGACAACATGCCGTTCGTGCTGCTGGTGCACACGCTGGGCATCCTCGCCTCCTACGTGGCGGCCTGGGCCGTGTTCCGCTGGCGGAGCGCGTGGATCGCGGTGGCGCCGGCCTGTGTCGGGTTGCTCGGGATCATCGCGACCACGAGCGGCCGCCCCAGCGGGGCCTTCCTCATGTTCTCAATCGGAGCGCTCCTGCTGATCTCGCGGCTGCACCTGCAGCGCGCGTTCGTGCACTGGGACCGCACCCGCGTCGAGTACCCCGAGTGGTTGAGCCTGCAGGCGGCCCAGGTGGCGGTGGTGCTCACGATCGTGATGGTCGTGATCGCGTGGCAGGTGCCGCTGGGGAAGCAGGCGGACGCCATCGACAACGCCATCGACTACGTGGCGGACCCCATCGAAGACGCCTTCGAGCCGCTCAGCCGCCTGTTCAACGACCTTGCCGGGGGCGGCGGCAACTTCCACAAGTTCGGCCGCACGCTACCCATTCGCGGCGATGTCAGCCTCGGCTCGGCAGTGCTCTTCGAGGTGCGGGGCGACAGCCTCGGCCTGGTGCGGGGATCCAGCTACGACGAGTACACGGGCTCGGGCTGGCGCTCATCAGACCGGGAGGAGGAGGAAGTGAACGCCGGCGAGCCGAGCACGGGCGAGATCCAGGCGCGGGCGTATCGAGAACGGATCGTCACCCCGCTCGACATCCAGGTGTTCGACGACGAGGACACGCTTTTCTCGGTGGGAACGCCGCTCGGCGCAAACATCGACTCGGTCGTGGACCTGCCGGAAGACTTCCCCGGCGACATCGAGCGCATCCGCAGCCAGGAAGACCTGCAGGAGGGCGACCGCTACCGGGTGGCGGGAACGGTCAGCATCGCCGCGCCCGACCAGCTGCGGGCGGACTCGGCGAACTACCCGGAGTGGGTGCGGGAACGCTACCTCCAACTCCCGGACGACCTGCCGGAGCGCGTCTACGCGGAGGCCGCACGCGTGACCGAGGGGGTGACGAACCCGTACGACCTGGCCAAGGCGATCGAGGCGTACATCCGCGACTTCGAGGTGGACATGGACGTGCGCTCGGCCCCCTCGCGCCGGGACGCGGTCGACTTCTTCCTGTTCGACCTGCAGCGGGGCTACTTCGACTACTTCTCGACGGCGATGACGGTGATGCTGCGGACCCAGGGCGTGCCCGCGCGCGTGGCCGTGGGGTACGTGCTCGACCCTGAGGACCTCGATACGAGCACGGGCACGTTCGCGGTGCGCAAGAACGACGCCTACTCGTGGGTCGAGGTCTACTTTCCCACCTACGGCTGGGTCGACTTCAACCCGTCGGAGGAACTGACGCTGATCGGCACGGGCCTCGGGGAAGTGCTCGTAGGCGTGGACAACTCCGAGATCCCGGAGATCCCCCTCGACCTGATCGTGCTGGACACGATCGACGACAGCGCGGCGGCGCTGGAGGCGCTGCTGGTGCCGGTCGAGCTGCAGCGCGAGAGCGGTCCCCCGTGGGTCATCATCTGGAGCGTGGGGGGAGCGCTGGGTGCGGTGGTGGTGGTCTTCCTGGGGGCGCGGCTGTACTGGGCGTGGGGCCTGCGGGGACTGAGCGGCATGCCGCGGCAGTGGGGCGGCATCGAGCGGCTCGCGGGCTGGGCGGGGCTCCGGGCGGTGGAGTCGGAGACGGTTCGGCAGTGGGGCGACCGGATCGGCACGGCGCTCGAACGGCCGGCCGAGGCGGCGGCGCTCAGCACCGCCTTCGAGGAGGCGCGCTACGGCCCGCCCGACCTGGAGCGCACGGACCCCGAGGAGTCGGGTGAGGCGTACAAGATTCTGCGGAACGCGCTCGCGGCCCGCATCTTCGGGCGGCGGGCGGCGCGCCGGGACGAGGAGGAAGCGGAGGCGGACGGGGAGGCGCCGGAAGACGACGCAGTGGACGAGTCTTTGGAGGACGTGCCTCCGGAAGACGACTACGAGACGGAGCGCGTGCGTGAGTAGTCCCGCAAGGGACGGGATGAAAAGCGGCATCCCCATCGCGAGACTCCTGGAAACGTGGAGCCAGATCGAGGAGTCGCTACCGGCCAAACATCCCTTCGGCCTCCGCATGCGGCGGGCGACAAGCTGGCTGCAACGCGCCAGCGACGAGCAGGACGATCCCGACGCGGCCTTCATCTTCTGCTGGATCGCCTTCAACGCCGCCTACGGGGATGAACGCGTCGAAAGAGAGCATGAGCTGTTCAACAGCTACTTTTCCAGGATTCTCGCGCTTGAGCACGGGCGCACGATTCACCGAGCGGTCTGGCAGCGCTTCCCCAACCCCATCAAGGCGTTCGTTGCCAATCAGTACGTCTACTGGCGTTTCTGGGAGTTCCAGGACGAAGTCGACGGGGCCGATGACTGGGTGGACCGCCTTGAGTGGGACGTGAAGCGAGTAGACGGGGCGATCGCACGGCAGCGGACGAATGAAACCTCAGCCGTTTTGAAGGTCCTCTTCTCGCGCCTCTACGTGCTTCGCAACCAGCTGCTCCACGGCGGGGCCACGTGGAAAAGCTCGGTGAACCGCGACCAGGTGTGGGACGGGGCGCGAATCATGTTCTTCCTGGTACCGATCTTCGTTGACGTGATGCTCTCGAACCCGGACGAGGACTGGGGCAATCCACGCTTCCCCGTCGTGTACGACCAGGCCTGAGCGGATCAGACGTTGAAGAGGACGTGGACGACGTCCCCGTCCTTCACGAGGTACTCCTTGCCCTCGGTGCGCTGCAGGCCGCGGCGCTTGGCCTCGGGCTCGCTGCCGCACTCGACCAGATCCTCGTAGCGGATGACTTCGGCGCGGATGAAGCCGCGCTGCAGGTCGGTGTGAATCTTGCCGGCGGCCTCGGGGGCGGTGGCGCCCTCGGCGACGGTCCAGGCGCGGCATTCGTCGGGGCCGACCGTGAGGAAGCTGATGAGCCCGAGGAGGGCGTAGCTGCGCCGAACCGCTTCGTCCATGCCGCTGTGCTCGACGCCGGCCTCCTCGCGAAACTCGGCGGCCTCCTCGTCGCTGAGCTCGTTCAGCTCCATCTCGAAGCGTCCGCCCATGACGGCGAGGTCGCGGCCGGGAGCGCCGTGGGCGGCGCGCAGCTCCTCCTCGATGGCGAGGCGGCGGGGCAGATCCTCCTCGCCCACGTTCACGAGGTCGAGGAGGGGCTTGTCGGTGAGGAACTGGCTGCTGGCGAGAAGGCGGCGTTCGTCGTCCGAGAGCGCCATCGCGCGGATGGGGGTCTCCGTTTCGAGCTCGCCCTTCATGCGGGCGAGCAGGTCGCGCAGGGCCTGGAGCTGGCCACGCTCGCCGGCCTTGAGAGTGCGCAGCTCGGGGTCCATGCGCTCGATGCGGCGTTCGATGAGAGCGAGGTCTGCGAAGGCCAGCTCGAGGTCCATGATGCCGATGTCGCGGTCCGGGTCGACGGAGCCCTCGGGATGGGGAACCGATTCGTCCTGGAAGCCACGGACGACGTGGATGAGGGCATCGACGGCGGCCAGATCGTTCAGGAACTGCCCGCCGAGGCCCTCGCCCGCGCCGAAGCTCTCGCCGGCGGCGGGGAAGTCGACGTACTCGACGGTCGCGTAGGTGGTCTTCTTGGGCGTGTATATCTCGGAGAGCCGGTCGACGCGGGGGTCGGGCACGGCCACGGAGCGGATGTTGGGCTTACTGGCGCCGCCGAACCCGCCGACAGGGGCGAGTCCGCGCGCGACGGCGTTGAAGACGGTCGTCTTCCCCGCCCGCGGCAGCCCGATGATCCCAACGCGCATCGTGCGAACGTACCCGCGCGGCGCTCAAGGGGACAGGGGCGGGGCGGGGGAGAAGGCGCAGCGCGGGGCAAGATCGCAGTCGCCGCAGCGGGGTCGCCGGGCGAGACACAGGCGCCTGGCGTGGAGCACGACCAGCGCGTGGAAGCGCGCCAGGGCGGGCGCATCGGCGGGAAGCCCGGCGGCAAGGTACGTCTGCCAGGCGCGGTAGGAGTCGCCGGGCGGCGGGCCCAGTCCGAGCCGCGAGAAGAGGCGGCGGGTGTAGGCGTCGACGACGACG
>MKWU01000473.1_pt1 | contig 76895 bp, 67 predicted proteins | sample 809101 | NCBI WGS metagenome assembly MKWU01 (sample SAMN05860141, study PRJNA318959) | sponge metagenome | host: Aplysina aerophoba | place: Slovenia: Piran, Adriatic Sea, Gulf of Piran | collected 2013-05-07 | reverse complement strand
CTTGGACGCAAAGGCGGAACGAAAATCAAGTAACTTACTATTATTACGCGATATTACGGGGGGGGGGGGGGAGGGTTTTCATTACTGCAAGCTCCCCCAAGGCTTTTGAATTGACGGTTTGGCTTGGGCGCGTCATGTACTGTCACGGTGAAGCTCTCCTTATGTGAACAAGCTCTTGCCTTTCGCCAGTGCCGCCGGCCGCGGTCGCCAGCAGCAGCGCAACCGCCAGCGTGATTCTGAGCAAAGCGATTGTTTCAGCATGCATAGTTGAAAATCCTGTCTAATGTCATATTTCATCCACTGTAATGCCATTTCGTAGATTGTCAAGCAATTCGCCAGGAAGGGATTGGCGACTCTTGGGCGACGCAAGTATCGCCCCTGCATCAGCCTCCGCGCCTCTGCGCTGAATATGTTTCGATTGCTCTGCCCGCTGTGTCAGCGCGTCTTTGCATTCTCAGCCAAATCCGCTATGGTAGGCAGGTTGATATTCGCCACAGGATGCGGGAAATGGGTGAATGGACGACCGTCATCGGCTTGGAAGTCCATGCCGAGATGGAAACCGCCAGCAAGATGTTCAGCCGCTGCCCGGTTGTCGACAGCGTAGAAGCCGCGCCCAACAGCGCTGTCGATGCGCTTTCGCTGGGCATGCCTGGCACGTTGCCGGTCATCAACAGGCAAGCCATGGAATATGGCATCATGGTCGGTTTGGCGCTGAATTGCGTAATCCCGCCCGTCAACCAGTTTGCGCGCAAGAATTATTTCTATCCCGACCTGCCCAAGGGCTATCAGATCAGCCAGTACGATCGTCCGCTGGCCATCAACGGTCACATTACGATCGAGGTGGACGGCGAGCCCAAACGGATTCGTGTCCGCCGCGCCCACATGGAAGAAGACACCGGCAAGCTCACGCACATCATGGGTGGCAGCCTGGTCGATTACAACCGCGCTGGCGTGCCCCTGCTGGAGATCGTTTCCGAGCCCGACATGCGCAGCGCCGCGGAAGCCGAAGCCTATGCGCGCAAACTGCGCTCGATTCTGCGCTATCTGGGCGTCAACAGCGGCGACATGTCCAAAGGCCTGCTGCGCTTCGAAGCCAATGTCAGCGTCAAGCACAAAGACGATGACGACCTGCGCGAACGCACCGAGATCAAAAACCTCAACAGCATCCGCAATATGGTCAAAGCCATTGATTACGAGGTGGCGCGGCAAATTCGTCTATACCGGCGTGGCGAGACCGTCAAGCCGGCCACGCTGGGCTGGGACGAAGCGGCGCAAGCCATCCAGGTGCAGCGCTACAAAGAACGCGCCGACGAATACCGCTACTTCCCCGAGCCAGATTTGCCCCTGGTCGTGGTCAGCCGCGAATGGGTGGCGCAGATCAAAACCAAGCTGCCCGCCCTGCCCGATGAACTGCAGAGGCGCTTTGTCGACGAGCTCGGATTGAGCGCATACGATGCCGCAGTGTTGACTGCCGAGCCAGCCGTGGCGCGCTATTTCCTGGCGCTGGTCGAATCGGGAATCGATGCCAAAGTGGCTGCGAATTGGCTGAGTACCGAGGTATTCCGCCTGATGAATGCCGCCGAAATCGAGCGCGACGCCATCGAATCCATTCCGCTGTCCGCGCGGCGATTTGCCGGTTTGCTGGCTTTGGTGCAAGCAGGCGCGATCAACCAAAGCACGGCGCGCAAGCGAGTCTTGCCAGAAATGTGGACGAGCGGCAAAGACGCCCGCCAAATCGTCGATGAACAAGGTTTGGCGCAAGTGAGCGATGCGGCAGTTATCGGCGACATCGTAGGCAAGGTGCTGGCCGACAATGATGAGTTGGTGGCGCGCTATCTGGCTGGCAATGACAAGGTCATCAACGCATTGTTTGGTAGAATAATGGGCGCGCTGCGTGGCAAGGGCGATCCAGCCGTGGTGCGCCGCGTTCTGACCGAGAAATTGGCAGAAATAGCATCATGAAGCGAATGAAACGGAGACAGTCGCGATGACCTGGCATCAGACAATTATTGTAGGCTACCTGGGCAGGGATCCAGAACTTCGTTATTTGCAGAGCGGACAAGCGGTTTGCAACCTCAACGTCGCTGTCAGCGAACGGTGGCGCGACCGCAATTCGGGCGAGCAGCGTGAGAAAACGACCTGGTATCGCGTGGCTGTCTGGGGCGCGCAAGCTGAACCCTGCAACACCTATTTGTCCAAAGGCAAGCAGGTCATGGTGACTGGCAATGTGAGCGCGCGCGGCTATTTGAATAACAATGGCGAGGCTGCGGCGTCGCTGGATTTGACAGCGCGAGATGTTCGTTTCCTGGGCGGACGTGGCGGCGACCAGGGCGGTGGCGATTATGGCGGCGGACAGCAACGTGGTGGTCAGCAGCAGCAGCAGCGCGGCGGCTATCAAGGCGGTCAGGGTGGCGGCTACCAGCGTGGGGGGGCTCAACGGGACCAGGGCAATCAAGCGCCAGGCGGCTATCAGCAAGACGACCGCGCTTCGAATTATCCAGAATCACGTCCCCAGACCTCGGATGACATCCCCTTTTAGCGCGTGGCATCTTTTCAAGTTGACCTGTCTGGCCGAGTCGCGTTGGTAGCCGGCGCGGGCGCTGGCAGTGGGCGGGCGATATCGCTGACGCTGGCGGATTGTGGCGCTGCGGTGGCGGCAGCCGACCTCAACATCGAGCGCGCCGACGCCACCAGCCAGCTAATCCACAAGCGCGGCGGTACAGCCATCGCTCTGCGCGCCGATATCTCCAACCGCTTTCAAGTCGCCAACATGATCGAACAAACGCGCGATGCCTTCGGGCAGTTGCACCTGCTGGTCAATGCCGTCAGCATCCAGCGCGCCCAGCCCATGCTGCAGGTGGACGAATGGGATTGGCGGCGGCAACTGGAGGTGAATCTGGGCGGTGTTTTCTTTTGCATGCAGTTGGCTGCGCGTGTGCTGGCGGACGAGGGCGGCGGCACGATCATCAATGTGCTGCCATCAAAAGCGCTTGCGAGCCTGCCCGAGGGGATCGGCACGGTGGCGGGCGCGTCGGGCGTCATCGGCATAACTCGGCAGGCGGCGCGCGAGCTGAAAGAGCGCCATATTGCTGTCAATGCCATCGTTGCCGGCGACCGTGTCGATTCTGTCGCCAACTTGGCGCTGTTCCTGGCTTCGGATGCTGCGGACGGCATCAGCGGGCAAGTCCTGACCAGCGACAGGCCGGATGCGCGTTGGACTTAGCGCTTGCATTGGCGCTTCAGCAAGAAGTCGCTGCGCCTTGCAGTCGCTTGTATGCATCCGCCAAGATCTGCCAGGGGGCGATATCCCAGTAGCGGCGCGCGGAGCCCGACGGCGATGGCAGGACGAAGCAGCGCGTCTGACCAACCTGCGCAGATTGCCAACCATAGGATGTCGGTTTGCTCGCGGACTGGCCCGAAAACATGCGCCAGGCTGTCTTGCTGGTGAAAGCCGCGATCTTTGGCTGATAGCAGAGGAGCTTGTCGCGCAGCGCCACGACATCCTGCTCGGTGAAGGCGATATCGCTGTCGTTTCCCGCGCTGTGCTTGCACAGGTCGGTCAAGCCAATGCCTAGCTTCAGCAAATTGCGGAAGTCGCCCGGCGCGAACTGGCGTGGCGTGAAACCGGCTTGATGGAGCGCGCGCCAGAAGGTATTGCCAGGATTGGCATAATAGGCTGTCGCTCGCGCTGATGCAGCGCTGGCTGCTGTGCCACAGAAGACCAGCAGCAGATCCCGCGCCAGCACATCCGGCAAGATCATAGTCGGGCTGATGTTATCCTAGACTTTCGGCGGATGCGCCACTTCAAAGTCGGGCGCCAAGCGGAAGCTGTCCAATACCGCCAGCCAGGGATATTCGTCGGCAGTCGACTCAAGCAGGTCATCATCCAGATCGGCGGCGCGCAGGTTGGCGACATGCAGGCGATTGTCAGTGCCATTCAGCGCGATGACTGCGCCGCTTTCCAGGCTGCCATCCAGGCTGCGCAGACGATAGGAAATGCGATAACCGTCCGCGCCATCCACTTCGACGGCTTCCACCGATTGCGCCTCCACGCCATAGCGCCAGCCTTGCATCCAGGCCCGCGCTTCGTCCTCGCTGGCCAGCAGCACATCAAAGGTGGCGACCGCCAGCGTAAGGCCTTCGCCCAGCACAGTTGCCGGCAATCCAGGCACCGCATCGGTAACTTCCCAGCTGGATGGAAAGCGCAGCATGTGCTTGTCCAACTCGTCATAATAGACATCCCATGCAAAGGGCGCGCCGACATATTGCGGCAGCCACTCGATCGTCTCGGCCACGCCACGCAGCACAAACTTGAGCTCTTGCGCAGCATTTTCTGAGGCGACGACGCGCACGCTGAAAATATCGCTGCCCTCGAGCCAGGATTCTTGCCGAGCGATCAAATGCGTGCGTCCGCGCTCCAGGTTGAAGTCGATGCGCACGATGCCATCGTCGGTGAGTGTGCGGCTGGTTTCGTCCCAGCGCGTATAGCCGCCCCAGGTATAGCTCAGCCAAGAATTGTCCAGGTAATCACTAAGTCCGGCCGCGTCGCTGATGCTATCGGTATTTTTGTTTATGCGCACCTCGACCACGCTTTGGACATCGGTGTTGTTCAGAGAAGCGCGCAATTCGACTTCGTTGCTGCTGTCGGATTGCGGGCTCCAGCCGCTGGGCGCGCCGATCGTAAACAAGCCCGAGCGATGCAGATAACGGCTGTCAAAGTCGATCGCGGCGATATCGGGCGGCGGCGGCATGGTCGGTTCGGGCAGCGCAGTCGGGTCTGGAGTAAGCGAATAAGGGTCGGTTACGCCCACCTGACTGGAAAGCATTGGCAAGATCAGGCTGCCTACCATGGCGACCGTCATTACGATGCCGATGATGTAGGTAAATGTCTTGGTCGTTTGGTTCATGCAGGTGGCGCTCCGCGGCTGCTGTCGAACTCGCGGCAATCATAGCGCAACTTGGCGAGGCTGTTAAGCAAGACTTTTCGCCTTTATAATCTGCGCGCGTCCATAATATTGCGTCTGCGCAACTCGTGAAAGGCGTACCTAAGCAATGTCCGAACCTGTTTTTACCTGCCGTCCCCTTGTTTTGTCCGATGCCGAGCAAGTCGCCAGCGTTTCTAGCGCCATAGCCGCGCATTTCGGCTCGGGTGCGCAGCACAAAGCCGAGACATTCCAAAATAGCTGGCAAGAACCTGGCTTCGACCTGGCCGAGATGTCGCTGGGCTTCGTTGACAGCGCGGGCAGGCTGGCTGCCTACGCCGTATTGTGGGCGAACAGCGAAGTGCCCGTGCATCCCTGGCTGGACTGGGGCGTGCATCCAGACCACTATGCGAGCGACCTGAGCGCCGAGCTCTTTGCCTGGGCAGACGAGAAAATGCAAGCAGTGCTGCAGCGCTGCCCGCCCGATGCGCGCGTGACCATCATCACGGGCATTCGGCAAGGCAATACCTGGCGCGAAAAAGATTTGCAACGCGCCGGCTTTGCGCCCAACCGAGTCGGCTTCGAGATGCGCATAGCCATGACCGAGCGCCCACAGCCCGCCCCGCTGCCAGCTGGGATCGTCTTGCGCCGCTATCGGCACGAGCGCGATTTGCGGCTGATGGTGGATGTCGTGCGCGATGCCTTTTCTGATCATTTCGGCTATGTCGAACAGAGCTTTGAAAAAGAGCTGGCGGAGTTTCGGCACTGGCTGGACAACGACAAAAACTTTGCCGAGGAGCTTGTGCTGCTGGCCTATGACGAAGCTACGGACGCGGCTATCGGCTGCCTGCTGGGTTTGACGCAAGATCATCGACATCCAGATATTGGCTACATCGACATCGTGGGCGTCCGGCGCGGCTATCGGCGGCGCGGACTGGCGCAGGCATTGCTCACGCGCAGCTTCGGGCAGTATTGGGATCGCAGCACGAACACCGTCGGTCTGAGCGTCGATGGCGAAAGCCTGACCAATGCGGTGGCGCTGTACGAGCGTGTCGGCATGGTTCGGCATCGCAGTTATGTCGAATACGAAAAGATCGTTCGCGATGGCATCGAGCTGGCGAAGATGACGATGGAGTGAGGCATTGCCAAACCAGCCCGCCGATGATCGCTACCAGGATATCCTTGCCCGCATCGCCGCGCGGCGTCCTTTTGGCAGCCCCCGCCCGCAGAAGAAGCCAGCGCGCCCCCACGATCAAGCGCTGAATCTGCTCAATGCCTTTGACACATGGTCCGACCTGGTCCTGCGAGAATACAAGCGCATTCTCTGCCACGGACCAAAAACGATGCGTGGCGCGGCCTGGTCGGGGGTCGTCATTTGGTATCACAACAAGGGTTATCACGGCTATCAGCAGCTGCGCATCCTGGGCCTTTGGACGCATCATGCCGGCGACGACATCGTACTGAGCGTAGGCATCCGCGTATTGCCCTACCGCGCGCCGGTCTTTGACCCGGGCGCCTTCCGCCACAATATCACCGACGGATTCCAGCTGTATTACGAAGACATGGGACAACCGCCGGGCGAATGCGACCAGCTGCTCTTTCAGGCGATTTTCACAGTGAGAGAGCGGCTGAAGCTGCGCGAGAAACTGCAAGAAATCGCCGACCAATGGCGTCGGCAGCAAGAGCGCGGTTAATCTTCGGCTTCTTCTATAACGATATCGGTGGTCAATCGCGAAGCTGCCAAGTCTTCCAATGAGATGCTGGCATTTTCGTCACGCGCCAGCAGACTGACGCCTGTTTGCAATCGTTCGCCACAGACCAGGCAATCCGGATCGCGCTCGATTTCGATCCACAGACCGCTGTGCGGGTCGCTTTCTGCGCCTTCAATGATATCCAGGTAGGTATTGCTGACGATCAACGTGTTGGCGGGCATTTCGGCATAGGCAGCTGTGCCGCGCAGCAATTCATTCAGAATGAGATCGGTCTGAATGCCGGCCACTTTGGTGACATTGACCCACAGCCCCGGTTCGGACGCCAAAGTGCCTTCTGCGCCGATCATGCCATAATCCAGATCGCCCACGGAGTTCATGGCGATTTTGACGCCTTCGCGGGTGGCTTCTGCCCAGCAGGCATAGCAGGGACCGGCATAGGGCTTGATGATGACATGGTCGCCGCCTTCGCCGCGTTCGTACACGCCAGCATACGAGGCGATCAAGCGCTTCTCCAGGCATTTCTCGTTGATCGTGTACTTGACTTGTTCGTTGTCGACTGCCACAACCAGCAAGTCGATCGCGTCCAGGCAATCCCAGTGGTCTTCGATAGCGCCGGCGCGCACATCGATCCGCGCATCGGGATTGCGCTGCCAGATCAAATCCGCCACCGCCGCCGCTTTGTTTTGCCCCAGGCTGCGCAGGTCGGCCACATGTCGCGTGACATTACCGCGCTCCAGCACATCGTCGTCCACCAACACGAAGCCGCCCACGCCACACATCGCCAGGCTGAGCGCGACGAATCCGCCGCCCGAGCCCAAGCCAACCACGCCAACCTGTTTTTCTGCCAGGCGATCGAGGTTGTCTGCGCCGATCAAACGCCCCACCCGTTCCCACATGTTACTCATGTTCGATTGCCTCGGCTTCATTGGCTGGCTTCTTCGGTTGTCTCCCTGCGCTCGCCGCCGATGCGCCGTCTGTGGGCCTGCCCCCCGGTATGTCGTCAATGACGGGAATGCTGATGCGTTCTGGCTCACGAAGGCCCGCTTCAATCTCGATCGCAACGACAAAATCCAGCAAATATTTCTCTGGTGACCAAGACCAATCCGCTGGCTCGACGATCGGCTCGGCAATCGCCCACAGAGTCTCGAATGTCGCGACCGGGTCCATGAGGTCGATGCCGGCAACGAAGGGCGCATGGTAGGCGCGTGGCGGGCTTTGCGGATAATCGTGCTGCGTAACCAGCAGCATAAAAGACGACGCGCCCTGCCGAATGGCGATGAAGCAGAACTCCAGCGGCACCTCGCCATCGCACTCATAGAAAAGGGTTCGCACAAGCAAGCCATCGTCTTCCAGCGCATAGTGCTCGCTGGTCAGTCGATCAGCCAGCACCACATGCCAGCCGTATTTCATCATCTGCGGCAGGGTTTCAGGCGCGACGATCTCCGGGCTCACCGGCTGGAAAACGCGCACATCGCGGTGAATGTACCACCAGTCGACGCGCATATCTGTGCCGTCTGTCATTGGCTGGTGAAAATAATTGACATCGACATCGGATGCGCCGACGACCGCTGTGTGCCCGGTTGTGACGATAGGCACCAGCAAAAAGTCCAAGCCCGATTCATCGTCGTCCAGCCAGGCAAGCGCTGTCATCAGATCGCCGTGGCTGGGCTGGATCATGGAGCCAGGCTGTTTGTGCCAATCGCCCAGATAACGCAGCGGCACATCAAAGCGCTCTGGCAGCAAGGCTGTGCCGCGGTGCTGATGTCGGTGATAGTGCCAGTTTTCTTGCAGCCACCAGATGACTTCGTCTTGCAGCGCGTCGCCCTGCTGAAACGTGTGCGAGCGGCGCACAGCTGTTTCGTCTGGCGAGATGGTATCCAGCACATAGATCGTCGGTTTGCCTTCGGGCGTGGCATCGTCGACGACGAAGCCGACCATAGCCTCGCCCGTTTCGTCGGCGACATATTGACTGGCAGCCAGCAGCATGCGTTCGACTGCGCGCCGAGACAGCACCAAATTGGGCACGATGCCGCGCGAGATCATCGCCATGCCTCGCAGCCGCTTGCGGATATGGTCATACTCGCCTCGCAGAATGCCAAGCAACTCGGGCTCATCAGCGGCTCGCATGGTTAGCGTCTCCGGCGGCGCGGCAGGGGTGTGCTGGCTTTGATGCGCTCTTCAATGCCGGGCCACTTGCCGGTGGAGCGCCAAGTGTAATAGGCATAAAGCCATTGTATCGCCCAGCCACCCACGGTCACCGCGGTCGACTTGCTGGGATTCCAGCCGTACTGCTCGCCATCTTTGGGATTAAACAGGCAAAGCTGCCCGTCTTCGTATTGGTGCTTTTCGCTGTAAATGCGCGGTTTGACGCAGTAGGCTTCGGCAGGACGGTTGGGATATTCCTTGGGATAGACAATTTTTAGGTTGTGAAAAGGCGAGTCCAGGATGCTCATGTTGATCTCGACCGAGCCCTGCCAATAGAGCAGACCGCCAAATGGTGGCACAACCAGCCGAAATGTCGAGCCAAACGCAGCTTTCATCGCCTCGACTTCCCACACCAGCCGCGACGAGACATTCTTCCGCGAGCCCCACCAGTTGGACATTGCCTGCGCTCCCCACGACCTGCACGGGTATTGTAGCAGGCTAACTCTATTGGCTGCACGCGCGATTGTCCAGAGTCGAGGCGGCGGCACAGGCAATCGCCGCTGGAATTAACCGACCGCAACTTTCGGTGGCAGCAGCAGCAGGATTGGCATTAACCAGTTGCGTAGACAGGCAGCATATACACCTGCTAAAACACAGAAGTCAGCTCGGCTGGCACGGCTATGCATCCGAATTCCAGCCAGAACTGACTTCCGTCTATCAACGCGAATCCTAACCCAGATTCGCAACTATCGCAAGGAGTCTGCATCATGTTGAAGGTTCGCAGTATCGTCATTTGCCTGGTTGTCGCGCTGGTCTGCATAGGCACAGCGCCCGCCCTGGCAGACAGCCACGACCCGCTCACGATTTATTCGGGTCGCAACGAAAGCCTGATCGGTCCGCTCATGGCGCAATTCACCGAAGACACGGGCATAGAAGTCGAAGTCTTGTATGGCGGCACAAACGCTGTCGCCAACCAGATCCTCACCGAGGGCGAAAACAGCCCCGCCGATGTCTTTATCGCGCAGGATGGCGGCGCCCTGGGCGCGCTCGCGGCCGCAGACATGCTGGCTGAATTGCCCGCCGAAACGCTCGAGTTGGTCCTAAACCCGGCTTTCATCTCGCCCGATAGCGTCTGGGTGGGACTGAGCGGACGCGCCAGGGTGCTCGTCTACAACCCAGAGATGCTGGCGGAGCTCGAACTGGAATTGCCCGAGTCTATCTTCGATTTGACTGACGAAGCCTGGAGTAGGCTGGTGGGCTGGGCGCCGACCAATGCGTCCTTCGTTTCCAATGTAACCGCCATGCGCCAATTGCTGGGCGAAGACGAGACAGCGGCTTGGCTGGCGGACATGCTGGCGAACGATGTACAAGCCTATCCCAAAAACACGCCTATTGTGCAAGCGACAATCGACGGCGAAGTGGTTGTCGGGCTGGTCAATCACTACTATCTGTTCCGCTTCCTGGCGGAAGACCCAGACATCACAGCTTCTTTGCATTACTTCCCTGGCGGCGATGTCGGCTCGCTGATCAATGTGGCTGGCGCAGGCATCCTGCAAACGAGCGACCAGCCGGAAGTCGCGCAGCAGTTCGTCGACTACCTGCTGAGCGACGCGGCGCAATCGTATTTTGCCGAAACCACTTTCGAGTATCCGCTGGTTGCGTCAGTTGAGCCGTCGGTTGACCTGCCGTCGCTGGCAGAGCTGGAAGTGCCCGAGATCGACTTGTCCGATCTCGCCGACTTGCAGGGCACGTTGGAGATGATCGAAAACAGCGGAGCGCTGGACTAAGCCATGCAGCTTTCGGAAGTCATCCCGCCGCGATTGCGACCGCAGTGGCACTACCCACAGGGCTTGTCGCGCTGGCATTTTGGCGCTGCGCAAGCCACACAGCTGGTGGGCTTGGCGGTGGTCGCGGTGGTGATGATCCCCATCAGCTTGCTGGTGTTGCGAGCTGCGGGCGCAGGCCAGGAGGGCATCGACTACCTGCTGCGTCCGCGGACTCTGCTGATCGTCGGCAATAGCATAAGTCTGATGTTGGCGGCGACTGGCATGGCGACAGCGATCGCAGTGCCCTTCGCCTGGCTGACAGCCCGCTGCGATTTGCCCGGACGGCGACTGTGGCTGGCGCTGGGTCTTGCCGCCATGGTGATTCCATCCTACCTGGTGGCCGTCACCTACAGCGAAGCATTTGGACCGCGCGGCATTGTGCAGGGCTTGCTCGAGCCATTTGGCGTGCAGCGGCTGCCGGGCATCAAGGGCTTCGTGGGCGCGACGCTCACGCTGGGCGTGGTGTCCTTTCCCTACATCGCTCTGCCGCTGCGTTCGGCGATCTTGCAATGCGACCGCAGCCTGGAAGAAGCGGGCTACAGCCTGGGTTTAGGTCCTTGGGGCGTCTTCCGCCAGATCACGGCGCCCCAGCTGCGCCCGGCGCTTTCGGCTGGCATACTTTTGGCGGCGCTGTACATTCTCAGCGACTTCGGCGCAGTGGCCGTGATGCAATACAACGCATTCACACGCGCCATCTTCTTGCAGACCGAGTCTTTCCGCATGGACAAAGCCTCGCTGCTGGCGCTGGTGCTGATCGTCATGGCGCTGGCGCTGCTGGTTATGCAATCTCGCATGGCGGGCCGTGGACTGCACTTCCGCATAGGCAGCGGCGCATCACGCCGGCTGGAAGTGGTGCGGCTGGGCAAGTGGCGCTATCTGGCGCTGGCATTTTGCGGCGGGGTGGTTCTCGCTGGCGTCGTCATCCCGATAGTCGTTCTCTTCAGCTGGCTGGTTGGTCGGCAGATGACCAACCCTGTGCACATCCCGCTTACGCTATTGGCAGGCAACACCATCGGCGTCAGTGCGGTGGCGGCGATTGTGGTGACGGTGGCGGCTTTGCCCCTGGCGCTGCTGGCGATGCGGCGAGCCAAGCCCGCAAATCGCTGGCTTGTCAATATCGCTTATGCTGGCAATGTGCTGCCCGGCATCGTTGTCGCCCTGGCGCTGGTGTCTTTTGCCTCGCAGAATCTGCTGTCGCTGTATCAGACCTTGCCTTTGCTGATTCTGGGCTATGCCGTGCGCTATCTGCCCTTGAGCATCGGCGCGACCGAAAGCGCCTTTGCCCAGATCAATCCGCGCTTCGAGGAAGCCGGGCGCAGCCTGGGCTTGGGGCGTCTGGCTGTCCTGGCGCGCATCACTGTGCCCCTGGCGCGGGGCGGCATCCTGGCGGGCATGGCGCTGGTCTTCCTGAATGTGATGAAAGAGCTGCCTACCACGTTGATCTTGCGTCCAATCGGTTTTCGCACCTTTGCCACGCGCATCTGGAGCGCCTATGACGAAGCGTTCTTGTCCACGATAGCGCTGCCAGGCTTGGCGCTGATTGTGGCATCAGCCTTCGTGCTCTTGATCGTGCTCCGTCAAGAAGACATCCTGGACTGAAAGGCGCAGTCTGCCCATGTCTGCAAGCGCGATATCGTCTATGCTCTTGGCGCGACAGGGCAGAGAGTGAGCACATGGCATTCGCGCTGGAAACCGACAAATTGGGCAAAGTCTTTGATGATGGCTCCATAGCGCTGCGCGAGGTCTCTTTGCAGGCGCGCGCTGGCGAGTTTCTGACCTTGTTGGGACCCAGCGGCAGTGGCAAGACAACCATGCTGCGCCTTTTGGCCGGCTTTGAAAAACCCACCAGCGGCAGCGTGTGGATCGGTGCGAAGTTGGTCGCAGACAGCTCACGCTTTGTATCCCCAGAACAGCGCAAGGTGGGCATGGTATTCCAGGATTATGCCCTGTTCCCGCATGTCGATGTGGCGGGCAATATCGGCTTTGGCTTGCGAGCAGACCCGGCGCAGCGCGACAAGCAAGTGCGGCGCATGCTGGACATGGTCGGCTTGCCAAAATTCGCCGAGCGCATGCCGCATGAATTGTCTGGCGGACAGCAGCAGCGGGTGGCGCTGGCCAGGGCCTTGGCGCCCAATCCCGATGTCCTGCTGCTGGACGAACCCTTCTCCAACCTGGACAGCGATCTGCGCGTGCACATTCGCAACGATGTGCGCCAAATCTTGCGCGAAACCGAGACGACCGCGATATTTGTCACCCACGACCAGGAAGAGGCGCTCAGCTTGTCGGACGAAATTGCCGTCATCTACGAAGGCAGTCTGCTGCAACTGGCAGCCCCGCATATCATCTACAACCGACCCAGCAGCATCCAGGTGGCGAAGCTCATCGGCAAGGCGAATGTGCTGCCGGCGAGGGCGCAGGGTTTGACCGCCCGCAGCCGTCTGGGAGAAGTCAAGCTGTATCACCCGCGTAACGGCGAAGTAAGTCTCATGATCCGCCCGGAAGCGCTGCATATCGACCACCTTGATGAGATTGGCGTGCCCGCCAAAGTGCAATGGCGCGAATTCTTCGGGCACAATCAGCGCGTCGGCTTGGCGCTGGGCGATGGCACAGAGCTGGTGGCCTGGACGGGCGTGGAGCGTTATATTCGGCGCGGCGACCAAGTGCATGTGTCGCTGGGCATGCCTGTGCTGGCTTATGATTTAGGGGAGTGACGATTCGCCGCTGGATCGACTAGACACCACTCGCCCCCGGCAACCAGACGACAAACTCCGCGCCACAGCCTTCGCCACCGCTCTCGGCGCTGATACGGCCCTGGTGCGCCTCGACAATTTCTTGCGCGATGGCCAGCCCCAAGCCATTGCCCCGCCGCGGTCCGCGCACTTTGTCGGCTTGATAAAAGCGCTCGAATATGCGCGGCAGGTCGTCCCACGCGATGCCGACGCCAGTGTCGCGCACCGTCACCTTTGCGCCTCCGCCAGAACGCGCCAACGCCACCTGCACGATCCCGCCAGCCGGCGTGAACTTCAGCGCGTTGCTCACCAGATTCGTCAGCACTTGCGCCAGCCGATCGCCATCGCCGATGATGTCTGGCACAGGCCGCAAGTCGGTTTCCAGCTGGATATGCCTTTGCTCGGCCACGACTTGCAGGCTGTTGACGACGCCGTCGCAGAGCAGCGCCATGTCGATGCGTTCGCGTTGCATAGATAGCTTGCCAGCTTGCAATTGTTCCAGATGGGTTAGCTCGACAACCATGCGGTTGAGTCGGCTGGCTTCTTCGTAAATGATCTGCGCCGCCGCCTGAGGGTCGTCTGCCGCGCCATCGACTATGGCTTGCGCATAGCCCTGGATGGAGGTCAGCGGCGTCTTCAGGTCATGTGAAACATTGCTGAGGAAGTCACGCTGCGCTGCATTCGCCGCCTGCACCTCAGCCGTCATGTGGTTGAAGGACTCGGCCAGCGAGCGCAATTCGGGCGGACCGCTGACTGGCACATTTACGCTGTCATCGCCGCGCGCCACGCCGGTGGCTGCCTTGGCAACGCGCTGCAGCGGCTGGGCAATTGTGCGGCTGATCAGCGCCGCCAGCAGCAGGGCGAAGAGGATGCCGACGATACCCGCTTGCAACAGCGGTGGCGCCAGGGCATTGCTAAAAACAGACAAAGTTTCCTGCAGGCTTACGGTTGGCTGTGGCTCTGCCAAGAGCCACAAATCTTTGCTGGCGACGCGTGCGCTAAAACCGCGCTGCTGCCCAAACATGACGCCGGCATACAGCCATTCGCCACTGTCGGGATCGACGAAGCTGCCAAAGAATTGTTCGCTGCCGCGCCCCAGCACCTTGGCCAGCTGTTTGTTGTGATAGCCTTCGCCGCGCAGCTGTATCAACGCGCCCGGTGTGTATTTGCCCGCGCTGTCATGCAGCACAATCGGTCCTTCTGTCCTCACGCTGATGTGCAAGGTGCGCACGGCGCGCCTTTCTGCAAATACATCCAGCAGCTCGTGCACTTGCGCTTGCAACAGATCGCGGCCACGGTCAAATGGGAAATCGGCGATAAAATCCAGATAATTCAATCCCTGTGTCAGGGCAGCCAAGCGCGCAAACGTTGGTGCATGGGGGGCGCGCCGGCCGCCGATCAAGAACATCAGCGCCATCGCGCCGACGCTCAATGTAATCAGCAGCAGCGCCAGATAGGATGTCAGCAGCCGCAAGCGCAGGCTGAAAGCGTGTTTCCTAGCCTTCTTCAAGCTTGTACCCCACGCCCCAGACGGTTTCGATCTTGGGTGTCATGCCGCGCAGTTTGTGGCGCAGATGCGCGATATGCACATCGACCGTGCGCGTCTCGCCCACAAAGTCGTAGCCCCAGACGACATGTAGCAGACGGTCGCGGCTGAAAACAAGTCCTTTATTCTGCGCCAGATGCTGCAGCAGGTCGAATTCTTTCATGCGTAACTCGACAACCTTGTCCGCGACTTCTATGCGCCGGCGTTGTGGGTCGATGCGCAGGTTGCCGATGGCTATGGCAGGAACAGCTTCTGCTTGCGCGCCAGCACGATCGGTGCGCCGCAGGATGGCTTTGATGCGCGCCACCAGCTCGCGAGGATTAAATGGCTTGGTCAGATAATCGTCCGCGCCCAGCTCCAGGCCGACGATTTTGTCGATGTCGTCGCTGCGCGCGGTCAGCATGATGATGGGGACATCGGATTGCTCGCGCACGCGGCGACACACTTCCAGGCCGTCCATGCCGGGCAGCATCAGGTCCAGCACGACCAAACTGGGTTTGTCTTGCAAGATCATGCGGCGGGCGCTGGCGCCGTTGGTCACGCTGCGCACCTGGAAACCGTCTTGCTCCAGGTACATGCGCGCCAAATCGATGATGCGCTGCTCGTCATCAACGACCAGAATCGTGTCGGAGGCGCTCATAATCTTGTCAATCCCACGCTTGCATCTCTCTGCGCTACAGCCTTCGGACAGCGCCCTGACCTTCTGCGCCAACTATGACACGGGGACATCACCAGCATGTAAGGCAAATGTAAACGGTGTGTAAACACAGCAACACCATGCAACACATTATACGCAATGTGCCGCTAGGAATGTGTTGAATTCTGTGTGATGCCCCAGACCTGTCTACAGAATCCTCGCATGTATTTTGCCTTCCCCGACACTTCGGGGGGACCGAGGGGATGCCTCCCGCTGCTTGTGGTGGCATGGTCATTCTGAGCTGTCTCGGCTACAATGTCGCGGGTGAAAATGCCTAGTCGAGCCGTCTTCTATGCCGCAAATACCAGCGATTCGCCTCGCCACGCAGACAGATGCCGCCGCCATCCGCGACATCTATGCGCCGATCGTGCAGAATACGCACATCTCTTTTGAGCAAGTTGTCCCGACCGCGGACGAAATCGCCGCGCGCGTCCAAAACACGCTGGCTCAGTATCCCTGGCTGGTCTGCGAGCTGGATGCCAGGCTGGCAGGCTATGCTTATGCCAGCGCTTTTCGCAGCCGCCCGGCTTATCAATGGACAATTGAAACAACAGTTTATGTTCATGGCGATTTTCAACGCCGGGGCATCGCGCGGGCGCTGTATACATCGCTGCTCGCCCTGCTGCGGGCGCAGGGATTTGTAACAGCTGTGGGGGTGATCGCACTGCCCAACCCCGCCAGCATCCGCGCGCATGAAGCAGTCGGTTTCTACAAGATTGGCGTCTTCCGCAATGTGGGGCACAAAGCGGGCGAATGGCGAGATACCGGCTGGTGGCAACTGGACATGCGACCGGCTCCCGCAGCGCCAGAACCGCCTTTGCCTCTGTCTGCGCTGGCGCAAGAAGCGCGGTTTTCGTCTCTGCTGGCGGCGGGCCTGCCGCATATCAGACGTTGATCGATTCCAAAAAATAAACGTGCGTTCTACAACGCTTCGGCCGGGAATTGCTGCGAGAATATTGTGAAATAGAGGCGCACCTTGTTGATGATATCGCGGCGCTCGGCGGGTGGCAGCAGACCGATAACTGCCCGCAGCTGCTTCATCAAGCCGCGCTGAACAGCCAGAAAGCGCTCGCTGCCGGCTGATGTCAAGATGACATCCACCGACCGGCCATCGCGGCGATTGCGGCGGCGCTGCACAAGCGGCGGCTGCATGGCTTCCAGACGCTGCACCAGCCCGGTCATGGTGGCGCTGGTCAAGTGATGCGCGCGGGCAATGTCACCGATACGACACGCGCCCGATTGTTCAGAGAGTGTCTTCAGCACATAGAATTGCGGCGGAGTCAGCTGATGCGCCTCGAAGTGACTGGCCAGCCGTTTCTCGCCGTCGGTAACGATGTCAAAAAGCGCTGCCCACAAGTCAGCTGCATCATGATCGAGCTGCTCGTCCACAAGCGGCTGCTCCCATACCTGCGCCTTATTCCCCAAGCGCGTCCCATACTTCCAGCTTGCCACGCGTTTCGCGGATGACCTCGTCTGTGAATTCGCTGGTCGTGGCTTGCCCGCCCAAATCCGGCGTCTTTATGCCATTGTAGACCGCCTCCAGAGTCGATTCGTACAAGGCGCGGCTGGCCAGCGCAGCTTCCTTGCTGTCGATATAACTCAACAGCGCGGCGCATGCCAGAATCATGGCCATGGGATTTGCGATATTTTTACCCTGCAAGCTGGGCGCTGTGCCGTGCGGCGCTTCGGTAATAGCGGCTTTGACATGGAATTCATCATCAAAGGCAATGATGACCGACTCCGCGCCGGCTATCGTGCCAAACATTTTGATGACCAGATCGCTGAGCGAGTCGCCATCGCGGTTCAGCGCCGGGATGACCAGCGGCTCGCCACTCGTCTCCAGCAGCAGCGCATAGGTGGCGTCGATCAACTGCGGGTTATAGCGCACGCTTTTAAATTTATTGGCTGCGCGGTCCATCTCTTCTTTGAACATGCCTTCGTAGACCGGGCTGACCGTATATTTGGGTCCGCCAAAGACTGTTGCCCGGTGGTTATGGGCATAGCGAAAAGTGAACTCGGCGACAGCGCGACAGCTGCGGCGGCTGATGTGGCGCTTATTGTAGGCGATTTCGTCCAAGCCTTCGCCCTCGCGCCATTCTTGCGCAGCATAGGCGCCCTCAACAGCCATGCGCACTACGGCGATGGGCGCATGTACGCCAGCCAGGGGCAGCACGGACGGAATTCGTCTGCCCGTGCGCAAGATGACACTGCCATGCACGAGCTCGCGCAGAAGAGAATTGGGGCTGCCGACATCGTCTGGATCGCCCGGCGTGATGGTCGCGGCTTTGATGCCCAATCCCGTCTCCAAGATGCGTCCCGCGGCATCATGCACAACACCATTCTTGGTGTGCCGCCGATTTTCCAGCGACAAATCGAATGTCTCGAAAGCCAGGCTGCGCATACGGATTACGCTGGGGTCGAGCACACGCAGCGCTTCGTCCAGCAACTCTTGTCCGGTTTGGTCGCCTTGCAATACACAGATGGTGTGCTTTTCCATGCCGCCTCATCGTTATAAGAACGCCTGGGCGTCATTGTACGCGAGTTCGCGCCTCATGAGTACAGCGTGTTGTTGGACTGTTGCCCTCAGCATGCGACTCGTGCAAGGGCGCGGCGCTGTGATAGACTGACTGCCATCTCCAATGTGTGAAGACAGTGGGCAATATGCATAAGAAAGTCATAGACGAATTCGCCAGACAGGCGCAGTCCATGCTGAGCCGCGAGCTGTCTGCCTCACAACTGGCGCAATTCGAGCAGCTGACAGGCTTGCTCCTGGACTGGAATACGCGCATGAATCTGACCGGCATCACCGAGCCGGCTGAGATCGCGCTGAAGCATTATCTAGATTCACTGACCTTGTTGAACTATCTGGCGCAGGCGGGCCGCAAACGGCTGTTGGATGTGGGCACGGGCGCTGGTTTTCCGGGATTGCCACTGGCGATCACCCTGCCGCTGCTGCGAGTCACCTTGCTGGATTCGACCGCAAAGAAAGTTCGTTTCATTGATGAAGTCGGTCGGGCTTTGGCCTTGGATAATATCCGCACTGTGCACGCGCGCGCCGAAGACGCTGGGCGGGATGACGCGCACCGCGGCACGTATGATTTCGTGACTGCGCGCGCCGTCAACCGCATGCCCACATTGATGGAATGCACGTTGCCCCTGACAAAGCGCGGCGGCATGGTCATCGCCATGAAAGGCGCCTCTGCCCACGAAGAAACACGCGCCGCCGCCAAGGCTATTTCTACGCTGGGAGGCGAGTTGGCTGGCATTGACGAAGTGCGCCTGCCTGGCCTGGAAAATCCGCGCTTCCTGGTGATGGTGCGCAAGGTCGGCAAGACGCCGCGCCGTTACCCTCGTCAAGCTGGCATCCCGAGCCGCGATCCGATCGGGTAGTTCGTTGTCTAGACAGCCATGTCATCGGCGAGCAGCGCGATGCGGAAAGGATGCCACTCGGCACGGAACAACTTCTGTGCCACGCCGGGATCCCCCAACGTAAGTCGCCGCATGTGCTCATCGTCTCGCGCCACAAAAATGGCGATGCCAAATGCCGAGTAATCGCTATCGAGCGTCCGCCCCGCCAGCAGCAACGTGCCTTGGTCTTTCAGGCGCTGCAGATAGGCGAAGTGCTGGTCCGTGATGCGCGTCTCTTCGTCTGTGGGGCCATCGGAAAGCATTTCTGGGCGCACGGGCTGGATTCTGTAGATATAGGTCGGCATGGCTTCTCCCCGCGGCGGCAATCTCTGTGCTTATGGCAGTTGCTGCTATAATGCACGTGGCGACCACAAAAGCGCAAGGCGACGATGACAGAGCAACCGGCGAACAAGCGCAACTTCAGGTTGGAATTCCCGCGCGACCCCAGCGCCATCTATGCCAACATGGTCATGATCACGCATACGGCGAACGAGGTGGTCTTCGACTTTATCCAGTTGATGCCCAACGATGATCGCGCCCGCGTGCAAAAGCGCGTGATGATGACCCCCATGCACAGCAAGCTCTTCCTCAAAGCATTGCAAGAGAACCTGAGCAAGTTCGAAGCCAAACATGGCGAAATCGGCACGCCCAGCCGCCCGACGCTCGCCGACCAGCTTTTTGGGGGTCTGCGCAGCAACCCCGCCGACGAAGACGATGAATAATCTGGGCGCTGTCTGCGAAGAAATCCGCGCCGACCTGGAGCAGCGAAATACCGCCCGCGACCAGGCTATCGGATTGTCACGCTCGCTGATCCGCCACTCTTCCGCCAGCATCCGCGCCATCCACCGCCGCGACTGGGCGAAAGCCGACGCAGGATTGGATGAAGTCGCTGCCGGAACCCGCGAACTCCTGGCAGCCGTGCGCGACTTCCCCGACCTCTATCACAGCGGCTATACGCAAGACGCCTTGAAAGAAGTCGCCGAAGCGCATATCACCCGCGCCATCATCCGCGGCGATGCGCTGCCGTCCGCCAGAGAAATGGGCGTGGAAAGCGCGACCTACCTGAAAGGATTGGCGGAAGCGGCAACCGAGCTGCGGCGCTTCATTTTGGATATCATGCGCCGACAACATGGGCACAGCGAAGAAGCCGAGCGGCTGCTGCAAGCCATGGACGATATGTATGACCAACTGGTTGCTTTCGACTTTCCCGATGCGCTAACTCGTGGCTTGCGGCGGCAGACCGATGTCGTGCGCGGCGTATTGGAGCGCACGCGAGGCGATCTCACACAGAGCCTGCGCCAACAGCAGCTGCAAAGTGCGCTCTTGCAGCTTGAGCGCCGCCTGGATGCGGAGACCGAATAGGTCGCCTTAGCCCGCCAGCTGCCACTCGATCAATGCGCCAGCCACCCAGGTCGGTTGGGGTTGGTCATACAACTCGGACGAGTCGGTGTAGCTTAGGTCCAGCACTGCGCCTGTCATGGGACCGCGCAGATAACGATAAATCTGTCCGGTGTCGCGCGCATCGCTCTTGGCTTCAATGCAGTGCTGGTTGTATGCCGCGTAATCACCCGCTTCCAGCAGCTTTATGCCCGCTTCGATCACCGATTGCGCATGCCCCAGGCCCGTTGCATCGTGGTCATAGGCGTCTTCGGGCGCATCGCCATAGCCAATGCCATGATGGAATGGATCGGCGGTGCTGACGACAACAGCGTCTTCCATGAGGCGCGCCAACTCGTCAATGCCGGGCAAGTTCTGTGGCTGCCCGCCAGCGAGATAGGGGTACCGTTCATGTACATTCGGCGCTTTGTCTTGGGTGATGCCACGCCGCGCCAGCTCTGCGCGCCAGAAGTGACGCCAGCTGATCAGCGCGTGGTCACCCTGCCATTCGCGCCTGCCCTCGATGCCAGGACCTTGAATCCCCCAGAATTCAAATTGCGCGGGGTCGGCCCCGGCAGCCACAGCCACCCGCGCCGCTTCCATGGCAGGCGTGAACGCATGCAACACACTGAGTACGACAACATCGTTTGCGCCACTATTGAGCGCTGCCTGGACGCAAGCTGCGATCTGATAGCCGCAATCGTGCACGCCAGCATGTGGAAAGACCAGCACGCCGCCGACGCCCAAGGTATCGGCCAGATTCCATTGCTCTGCTCGCTCGAGGTGTTCCAACGTGCCAGAATCGCCCAGTTCTGCGTGTTCTTTGGCATAGAGGGCATGAACTTTCTTTTGCAGCGCATCGCGATCCAGTTCCATTATGCTCGTCCTCGCTATGTGGCATTGTCCGGCAGTTTCTAACGCAGACAGAAGCCATCGTCAAATCCCCCCTCCCCCGAAAAATGGGGGAAACAAGACGCGGTCGCGCAGATTAGGCATTGACATCCACGCCGGAAAGTGTAGACTGCTCGCTGGCTACAAGAACGCAGAGCCATGCGAACCGCAGACAGCAGGTGGGCAGCCGCCCTTAATTGCCTGCCGAGGGACGCGCAAGAGTCATCATTCCGTATTTGCATGCCTTGATGCTGTTGCGACCTCGAGCGAGATCGCAATGTGATGAGTTGCGTCGGGCAGTCGCCACTTTGGGGACGCGCCGACTGCAGAGAGGAGCGACACTTGCCCATTTCAAGAACCCGCAAAGAAGAATTGGTCGCCGAGTATGCGGACATCCTGCGTCAGAGCGACGGTTTCATTGTTGTGCAGACGCAAGGGCTTGGCGTCAGCCAGGTGCAGGGCTTGCGCAATGCCGTGCGCGAGCATAACGGGCGCTATCTGGTCGCCAAGAATACCTTGATGCACAAGGCGCTGGAAGAAGCAAATTGGGTCGTCCCGGCTGAATTGTTGGTTGGTCCGGTGGCGATCGTCTTCGGTGGCGACAATATGCCCGGCGTATCCAAAGCCCTGCTCAAACACATGCAAGAGCAGGAGTTTGAAGAGCGCATGCAAGTTACCGGCGGCGTGATGGCTGGCGAAATCCTCGATGCTCAGCAGGTCGATGCGGTGAGCAAGCTGCCGACTCTGGATGAACTGCGCGCTCAGTTGGCTGGCCTGGTCGTCTCGCCGGCGCAGGGCCTGGTCACTGTGCTGCATCAAGCCACGGGCGGGGTCGTCAATGTGCTGCAAGCCTACCTCGACAAACACGAAGACGAAGCAGAAGCCGCCTGATAAAGTGCGAAGCAAGCGACAAACATCTTGATCCCAAACGAATCCGCAAGAAAGGAATGAACGATGGCAGACCTGGACAAATTGGTAGAAGAGCTTAGCGCGCTGACAATCTTGGAAGCCGCTGACCTGAAGAAGAAGCTGGAAGATGCCTGGGGCGTCGAGGCAGCTGTTGGCGGCGGCATGATGATGATGGCGCCGGGCGCTGGCGCCGCGGTCGATGCCGAGCCGGAAGAAGAACAGACTGAATTCGACCTCATCCTCAAGGAGATTGGTCCCAAGAAGATCAATGTCATCAAAGCCATCCGCGCCATCACGCCGCTGGGCTTGAAAGAAGCCAAAGAATTGGTCGAAAGCGCCCCGGCTACCGTGCTGGAAGAAGTCAGTAAAGACATGGCAGAAGACGGCAAGGTCAAGCTGGAAGAAGCCGGCGCAGTTGTCGAACTGAAGTAATCGCTGTCCAGGTGGGCGACTGAAATAGTCGCCCATGCAGCGCCACCCTTGCGCGCCTGTTTTGCTGCTATACTGGTGGCAGGTTTGGCTAGCGAGCGTGCCATTGTGGCCAGCATTTCCTACAGCAAATTGCTCGATCCCGTTAGCGACAGCATCACATTGATGGAGTCGCTGCTGGCGGGGGCCTTCGGGCCGACCACTGGCGACCAGCGCGAGTGTTACAAACGCATCCACGCTTATTGCTGGGGATTGCACACCCTGGTCATGGATGTGATCACGGCGCTGGGCATCGAGAACGCCGCCACGCGCCCGGCTGTGTTGGAGCGCTTCAACGCCCTGAATCATCCCATCAAGACGACGCTCGACAATCTGGCGGCCGGCTTTGATGGACAGTTGAGCGACGAACAGAGCGCCGTCATCAGCTTCATGCGCGATTCGGCGCTTGCCATTGAACACATGATGAGCAATCTATGGCAGTATTCGCTGCTCGAGAATGACATGATCACTTTCGAAGACCGGGAATTTGACGGCGAGACGCTGATCAACCGCCTGCGCACGCAGCTTAGGGCAAAAACACGCCTCGAGCTCGACAGGCATTTTCGTGTATTGGGCGACGAAGCGCGGCTGGGATATGCTTTTGGCGAAATCGCGCGCAATGTCCGCCAGCACGCCGGGGTCGACGAAGTGCTTGTCGCCGGGCATTTCTTTGGTTATCGCGCCGACCTGATGATCTATGACCGTGGCTGCGGTTTTCCAGGTGAAGGCGGCGTCGCGCTCGAGCCTTTCTGGCAGGCAGAACCGGAAAGCCCCGGGTTGGGGCTGGGCTTGTACATCGCCAAGCGCTTTATCGAAGACTGTGGCGGCAGCATAAACGTCAGCAGTCGGCTGGAAAAGGGCACGCTTGTCAAAGTGTCGCTGCCGACCCAACCCTGATCTGCTCCTCGCAAACAACTGAGAACAAGGACATGAGCCAGAACAAAGTCTTCGTCACGCGTGAATTGCCCGCTGCTGCGCTGGACAGGTTGGCGCGGCATTGTGAACTGGATGTCTGGGGCGATTTCCTGCCACCCGACTATGACATCATGCTGAAAAAGGCGCATTCACTAAGTGGCTTGCTGTGCCTGCTGACCGACCGCGTCGATGCCCAGTTGCTGGCTGCGGCGTCACAACTCAAAGTCGTCAGCAACATGGCGGTTGGCTATGACAATATCGATGTGTCGGCGGCCAGCGCGCGCGGCATCCCGGTTGGCAACACGCCGGGTGTCTTGACCGAGACCACTGCCGATTTCGCTTTTGCCCTGCTGATGGCGGCGGCAAGGCGAATCCCCGAAGCGCAGCAGTACATCCGCGCTGGCAAGTGGCAGACCTGGCATCCCACCGTGTTGTCCGGGCGTGATATCTATGGGGCGCGTCTGGGCATCATCGGCTTTGGGCGCATCGGACAGGCAGTGGCGCGGCGAGCAGCCGGCTTCGGCATGCGCATCCTGGCGCACAGTCGTGGACACAGCGAGCAGATCATTGCGGCGGGCGCAGAGCCATGCGGCCTGGACGATCTGCTGCAGCAAAGCGACTTTGTCAGCCTGCACCTGCCGCTGACAGATGAAACCCGACAGTTCATCGGCGCGCGCGAGCTTTCGCTGATGAAGCCCACAGCCATCTTGATCAACACAGCGCGCGGCACTGTTATCGACCAAGTGGCGCTGTACGAGGCACTGCGCGACAAAGCGATTCTGGCGGCCGCGCTGGATGTGACCGACCCGGAGCCCATCCCGCTGGAAAATCCGCTGCTGACGCTCGACAATTGTCTGGTTGTGCCGCATATCGCCAGCGCCAGTGTGGCAACTCGCGCGAAGATGGCGCAGATGGCGGTGGACAATTGTATCGCTGGTTTGCGCGGCGAACAGCTGCCCACTTGTGTAAATCCAGAGGTCTATTCCAGCCGGTAAGCGCGCGGACCATCAGGAGGATTGCCTGCAAATCCAGTTGCATTTATACGCGCATCTACTACAATTCGCGTATAAATAGTCGCTAGCAGGTTTACGCGTCCTGTCCTGTGGGCAGGGCGTTTCGTATACCATTCGCAATCTCTTGACGCCCCGCTCACATCAATTGCGACAAGCGCACAAATGGCATCGGGGCTTCTGCATTACGAAAGGAATCAATCATGGCTGAACGACGCATCCAACTGACGCGGCGAGGGTACGAAAAGTTGCGGCGAGAGCTCAACATCCTCACCAGCGAAGAGAACTCAAAGGTCGCAGAGATGCTCGCGGAAGCCCGCGAAGACGACCAGGGCGAAGAGGCGGTATTCTTTGATGCCATGGTGTCCAAAGAGCGTCTGGATGAGCGCGTATCCCACTTGCAGAATGTGTTGGCGCGCGCCGAAATCATTGATGCGGACGCCGACATCAACATCGTTACGCCGGGCAACCGCGTCATTGTCTACGACAGCGGCGAGAAAGAAGAATTCGCGCTCGACCTGCTGGATACCGAAGAAATCACGCACGGGCGGCGCGGCGTCTCGCTGGATTCGCCAGTTGGCAAGGCGCTGCTGGGCAAACGAGTCGGCGACCGCGTGAAAGTGGAGGTTCCCGACGGCGTGGTCACCTATCGTGTGCGCGGAATCGAAATGATTCCCGATGGCGACAATTAGCTGGTGACCGAGTCCATTTTCGGCAATTCATCCAGATAGTCGAGCACGCTGCCGAGCAGATAAGGCGTCAGCGCCAACGTGGCTGCGGCAACAACCGGTTCGCTGCGCGCCAGGCTCTCGGCGTCTTCAAGCAGTTGGATCAGCGCATCGGTGACCAGCGACATCCAGCCGATCGTCTCGAGCATGACATCGCTGAGCAATTCGGGATCGCGCTGGGCATTGAGCACCAGCCACGATGCCGCTTCCATCATGGGCATCATCGCCATCATCGCCGCCGACAAGCTGAGCATCATGATCCGTTGGGTTTCGGGCGGCAGGTCGGCAAGCTGCGCCTGCGCCCGCACACGCTCGGCCAAGCGCGCCATGATGGTGGCCGCCAAGCGCGCCGGCGCCCGTTCATGCGGGGCTCGCTGCAACAGGCTGTCGACGCGCTGCAAACGGCTGTATTCGCGTGCCGCGCCATTGTCCCTCGCCAGCACATCCATCAGCCGTCGTGCCATTTCTTCGGGAAGCTGTCCGTCAATGGCGGCTTGCATCATCTCTTGGTCTTGCAGGCTTCGCTCGTCCGACATCTCAGATTCCTCTCGGCGTGGGGCTTGCCAGCCGGCTGACATCGCCGGGTTCCAGCAATTCTGCCAGTTTGCGGCGGGCGCGGTGCAGCAAGCTCTTGACGGCGCTGACGGTCATGCCCGTTTCTGTGGCGATCTCCGCATACGAATAGCCGTACCAATAGCGATAGATCACAGCCAGTCGATAATGCGGCTCGAGCATGTGCAGCAGCTTTTGGATATAGGCGCTGCGTTCGCCCTGCATCAACGTCTCTTCGGGCAATGGATCGTTGCTGCGCAGCGCCAGGGCAGCGGCGGTCGGCTCGTCATCCAGCGAAACGAAGTGCATGCGGCGTTTGCGCAGGCGATCAATGCAATGATTGGATGCGATGGAAAGCAGCCAGGTCTTGAAGCTGCGCGTCGTATCGTAGCGGTGCAGATGATTGTAGACGCGCAAAAATGCCTCTTGCGCCGCATCTTCTGCTTCGCCGCTTTCGCCCAGCATACGATAACACAAGTTGTAAAGCGGGTCTTGGAACAGATAAACCAGCTCGGCAAACGCTTCCTGGTCGCCCTGTTTCGCGCTTTCCACCCATTGGAGGATGGTGGGGTCGTTCTCCGCCACCAAATGCCTTTCATCAACAAGGATACGGCAGAAGCGTATTGGCAAGCTGCCGACTTCAATTATGCCCCGTCTGCTGCGAATACAACGCAAGAAGATTGTAAATTCTGCGCCTCAGGCATTGATCAGCAGCACCGCCGAGGCGATGTTGGTCGCCAATGGCACATTGTGCACATTGCAAATGCGCAGCAAACCCAGGATATCTGGGTCGTGCGGATGCTTGCCCAGCGGGTCGAGAAAGAAGAACACGGCTTTCACGCGCCCTTCTGCCACCATCGCCGCGATCTGCGCATCGCCTCCGTAGGGGCCGGACAGCAGGCACTTGACCGGCAGCCCGGTTTTGTCCTGGATCAGCTTGCCGGTGGTATTGGTTGCCACCAAGTCAAACTCGCCCAGCCGGGCTTTGTGGTCCATCACAAATGCGACCATATCGGCTTTTTTGCCATCGTGCGCGATCAACGCCAATGTGCGTTTGGCGAGCTTGCTTGGCATGGAATTCCCTCTATGTGGGCGGGAGAATGACGGGGTTTAGGACAAGCCACGCGGACGCCGCACCAACTGTGCCGGGATCGACAGCGGCAGATGATAATGCGTGCTGCCAAAGCGGCGCACAAAACGTCGATTTAGCCAGTAGGCTTCTTCGTAATACTGTTCCAACTGCGCCATCAATGCCGACCAAGGGCGTTCTTCTGCCAATGTTCGCGCTCGGCGAGCCATCTGCGATCGCAGCCAAGGTTGGTCGCGCAGGCTGCAAACAGCCTCGGCAAAGGCGGCGGCTGTCGGCGCAACTACCATGCCCGAAGCGCCATCGTCTATTACATCAGGAGCGCCACCGGCATCCACTACGATCGAGGGCAGACCCGATGCCATCGCTTCCTGGATGACTTGTCCAAATGTCTCGTATTCGCCGGGGAAAACAAACACATCTGCGCTGGCGTAGGCTTGCGCCAATTCGTCGCCGATCAGGTAGCCGGTGAAATGAACATTGGTGTGGGCGTATAAGGCTTCCAGCTGCCCGCGTTGCGCGCCGTCGCCGATGATGGTCAGCGCCACGCCGGGAGTCTGCGCCAGCGCCAGCAGCAGGTCGATGCGCTTTTCGGTGGCGAGCCGGCCGACAAATATACATAGCAGCGAATCGGGGTCTCGGCCATTCAAGAGCCGTCGCCGCATGGATGTGCAGGCCCAGCGGGGATTGAAACGCGCCGTATCAACGCCACGTCCCCAGTGTCGGACACGACGGAACCCAGCTCGGCGCAACTGGCGAATGGTGGTGCGCGTAGGCGCCAATGTCAGGTGACAGCCATTGTGAATATAGCGCAGCCAGCGATTCACCGGGCCCGACAAAAGCGGGAAACCATATTGCTCCGTATAACCGGGCAGATCGGTCTGATAATTGGCGATGACTGGCAGATTGAGATGACGTCCAGCCGCCATGCCGCTCACTGCCATCGCCGCCGGGCTGAACAGGTGGATCAAGTCGGGCTGGAATGCCTCGATGCGGCGGGCGACCATGGGGTTGGGCAGCGCCATGCGCGTCTCGGGCGCCTGGGGCAAGCCAATGGATGGCAGCGGGATGACCTGCGAATCGCCCACATGATCGACGGCAATATCCGGCGCGAAGACCAGCACCTCGCGGCCCGTGTCTTGCAGATAACGCACAGAAAGATAGACCGTCTTGACGACGCCATCTACCTTTGGCAAAAAAGATTCGGTAACGATAGCGACTCGCCGCACACGCGGAAAAGGCGCTGTTGCGCTGGCGATATCGGTGAAGCTGGGATTACCAAAGTACTCGCCAACAGCAGCGCTTTGCTGTGCCTGTAGCTGTGTCAATAGCCGCTGCGCTTGCATGATGACCCTACGCTGCGAACCGCTAGCCCGCTTGCAGTGTAACACGATCAGCCGATATCGGTGCGCCGACTGAGTTGCAATTCAAAACACCGCAGCCCACCGAGAGATACGCCTTGCCCGCCCGTGCCTGTATATACCCGCGAGCGGCCGACAGCCTCAGTCATCACCATATAACGCGCGGTAGATGGTGTGGTTGCGGTAGATGTACTGAATATACTTCCGCGTGGAGTCGATTGTGATTGTCGTCATGAACAAGTCGGGGTCGTCACCGGACAACGCTCGCCAGTCGTAGGCGCGGCCTGGTCCGGCATTATAGGCAGCCAACGCCGCTATCGGATATTGATCAAACAATTCCAACTGCTCGTCCAGATAATAGCCGCCGAATTCCACTGCGGCATAAGGACGAAACAGCACGCTGTGTTCATAGTCTTGCCAGTTCAACTTGTCGGCGATGTATTGCGCCGTGCCGGGGATGACCTGCGTCATGCCTTTTTCGCCAGCGGCTGCCGTGGCGTATGTATTGAACAGGCTCTCCTGGCGGATCAACGACAGCATCAGCAGCGGGTCAAATTCGCGTTTCTGGGCTACTGGCGCGATCAAATCAATATAATAGGCGGGGAAGCGCAATCGTGCGACAGCTGGCGCAGCTTGCAAAGTGCCCTGTCCCGATGCGTTGATGACATCGGCGGCGGCAATAATGCTCTCGCGGTATGCGCCTATATCGCGAAGGGCGATGGCCAGGCGATAACTGTCCAGCGCTTTGCCAGCATCACGCGCAGACCCCAGCAGCTCGTCTAGTTCGCCCAAGGCTTCATCCATTGCGCCCACCGAGAACAGCTCTCGTCCACGTATCCAGCGCGGATCGCTTGCCAGCTCTGGAGTCAAGCGCCACAAGTCGCCTGGCTCTTGGATGACGAATGCGCTGCGCAACCACTGCTCTGCCTCTGCCAGCTCGGCAGCTGGGTCAAAGTCGAAGTTGAGCGTCTCCGGCGGCTGGAAAGGCTGCCTGTCGCTGCGAATGTCGCCGGCGCGCGCCGCAAAATAACTATCAGGCGCGGCTCTTATCGCCTGCGCAAACGCTTGATCCGCCGCTCCCGTATCGCCTTGCCGCAGGGCGATCCTGCCCAGCCACAACTGCGCCGCCGCGTGATCCTCGCCGCTGGTTAAACTGACGATGCGCGAATAGAGAGCCGCCGCGCCAGCCCAGTCTGACTCGCGCACAGCCGCCGATGCCGCCATGAACAAGCCGCTGGTCGTCAATTCGTGCTGCGGAAAGCTGTCCGCCAGGCGCTTGAACGTCTGTCTGGAAAGGGCTGTTTCTCCGCCCGTCCCATAGAGATAACCAGCCCGCCAGAGCGCTTCGCCAGCTGCAGAAGCCAGCTGGGGAAACCCATCGGCGATGGCCAGATACAATTCGATGGCAGCGCTGTGGTCACCCGCCAGAAATCGCGTCCGCCCTCGCTCTAGCAGCGCCGCGCCAAAGAGCGGATCGCCCGGATACAGGTCGATGATGGTCTGGAAGGCGGTTGTCGCTACCTCGCTGTTGCCCAGGTTGCGTTGCGCCCGCCCAAGCTGCAAGTACAGCTCCGCCGAGAGCGCGCCGCCCGCTGCCAAGGCACGATTGAAGGCGTCGACAGCAGCTGACCAATCGCCAGCCGCAAAAGCCGCTTTTCCGCGCTCGAATGGATCCGCGCCATAGCCCAGCTGGTCCAACAGAACCTGCGCCTGCCAAGCAGTGGCTGTGCCGGAATAATCGGCGACGACAGTTTGCAAGCTCGAAACAGCCAGCGCAATATCGTCGCCCTCCAGCAATGCCCGCGCCGCGCTGAGAGCGATATGGGCGCGATACGGCTGATTGCGCGCGACCGCCAGCACGGCATCGTATTGCTCGGCAGCCTGGACAGGATAGCCAAGATTGATATAAATCTGCGCCACTTTTTCGCGCAGCGCCAGCAGAGGCACCACAGAGCGCGTGGCTTGGGTAGCCAGCTCGTAATTCTCCAGCGCCACATCGGTTTCGCCCATGGCAATCTGGGCATCGGCAATCCGTTCATAGGCATAGCTGTCGATCAAACCGGGGCGCAGCGCCAGATACTGCTGCAAGTCGCCAATAGCGAGCTGCCAAAGCGACAAACCCAAACGCGCATCACCGCGCAAGAAGTAAGCCTGGGCGATTTCTGCGGCGTTTGGAAAGTCGGCGATGAAGAGGCTGAAGGCATCTGCTGCTTGCTGAAAATAGCCAGCCCGCAGCGCAATCTGTCCATAACGAAATATGGCTGCGGCGCGCTGATCGATCCTGATGTCTGCATCGGCATTTAGCAGGCGCAGGTAGGTATCTGCGGCTTCTTCCAGATAACCATTGCGAGCCAATGCCTCGGCTGATGCGAATAGATTTGCCGAATCGCTGTTCAGAGGGGGCGGCGTCGGCACGATCTGCGCGTCCAGCCGGGGTGTCGCAGTAACCACGATGATTTGGCTGGCATTGACTGTTGGCGCGGGGGGCTCTGGTTTGCTGATATTGCAGCCGCAAGCCAGCAGGCAGAGCAAAGATCCCAACGCGCGAAAGATAGGCATCATGCTATTGTTCTTGCGCTTGTACAGCGAGCGCATCGGCAGGTGGAAGCAGCTCGCCAGCCAGCCAGGGCATGCCATAGCCGATGGCCAGATGTCCGGCTTCGGCCAGCGCTTTGCCCAGCGAGTCGGTATCTGTATAGGTCCACCAATGGTCGGCGGACGGCAAAATCTTTATGCCAAAATCGACTACGACCAACTGGCTCAAACTGCGCGAGGCGAGCAAGTTTCCAGCATGAAAGCGAGTCAAATGCACGCGGAATCGTGATGGCGCGCCTGCCGACCAGGCTGAATCGCTGTAGACCAACGTTTGAAAGTCGATTGTGCCGCGATGGCCATCCTCGAAAGTCGTAACGAAGCGAACCTTGCCGCCCGCCCATTGCAGCGGAGCATTCTCCAACTGATAGCCGGCCGCCGTGAAAGCCTGCCCCACCACTGTGCGCAGAAGCGTGCGGAAGTAGTCCTGCGCCGCTTGTCGTTCGGGCAACATCAGGTTTCCGCGAGCAGCGCTGCGGTTTCGGAGGCGGTGTGCACAGGTAGCCGGCAAGCGAAGTCGCGGCAGACATACACCGTCGTGCGTTCCTGCAGCAGTTTTCGTCCCTGCAACAGCGGGATGGACGTAGGCGCAGTGTCGTCTGGTCGGTGCGCGGTGATGATGTTGGGGCGATAGGGCTGCCGCAACGTCTGCAAGACCTCTTGGCAATCGGGCGACTCCAGGTCGCCAACCAGGGCGACCTCAGCGAATCCACCCACGAGCGAGTCGGCAGCGATAAGCGATTGTGCGAAGGCTTGCGGCGCCTGGGGCAGTACATCCGACAGCTTGCGCAGCACCTCGCGCGCCGCATCCCCATAGCGCGCCTCGCCAGTGTACGCGGCCAACCGCAGCAACTGGGTCGCCAGCATGCCATTGCCCGAAGGTGTCACATTATCTTGCAAATTACGCGGACGCACGATCAGCGCTTCGTGATCATCGCTGGTATCGTAAAAGCCGCCATCATCCGCGCGGAAGTGCTGCAATGCTGCATCAGCCAAACGCAGGCATCCAGCGTAATAGCGCTCGTCGAAGGTCGCTTGATAAAGCTCCAGCAGGGCGTCGATCAGGTTGGCATAATCTTCCAGGTAGCTGTTCAGCTTGCTGCAACCTGCCTTGTGCGTGCGCCAAAGACGGTCGCCATCGCGCAACATATGCCGCAACAGGAAGTCGCCCGCCCGCCGCGCCGCCGCCAGATAATCCGCCCGCCCCAACACACGCGCCGCTTCTGCCAGGCTGGCCAGCATAAGCCCATTCCAGCTGCACAAGATTTTGTCGTCCAGGCCCGGCGGCACACGCTCTCCGCGGGCAGCAAGCAAGCGCGCTTTGATCTGTTCCAAGGCCGATTCCAGCTCCGCGAGCGACATGCCCAGCTCGTCTGCTGTTTCGCGCAGTGGACGTGGCAGGTGCAAGATATTCGAACCCTCAAAGTTGCCCTGGGCGCTCATGCCATAGGTCTCGATGCAGATTTCCAGGGCGCGCCCCAGGATTTCTCCCAGCGGCGACAGCGCTTCTCGGGCTTCGTCAATCGTCCAGACGAAGAACTTGCCTTCCACGCCTTCGCTGTCGGCATCGGTCGCGCTGTAGAAACCGCCATCAGGCGCAGTCATCTCGCGCAGGATGTAGTCCAAGATGTCTTCGGCGATGTCACGAAAGATGTCGTCGCTGGTGATTTGCCAGGCGTGCAGGTAGAGCCGACTAAGCTGGGCGTTGTCGTAGAGCATTTTCTCGAAGTGCGGAACCAGCCAATGCGCATCGACGCTGTAGCGCGCGAAACCTCCGCCTACTTGATCATAGATGCCGCCACTAGCCATCTTGCGCAACGTGAAAGCAACCAGGCGCAGCGCTTCTCGATCGCCCGTCCGCGCATGCTGCCGCAGCAGAAACTCCAGGCTGATGGGGTTAGGGAACTTCGGCTGTGTGCCAAACCCGCCATGTTGGCGGTCCATGCTTTCCATCAGTTTATAGGCTGCCGTATCAAGCATGTCCGGCGTGAGACCGCTGTCATCGGGTCGTCCAATGGCGATCACATCGCGCCGCAACGATTGGTGAAGATTTTCGGCTTGTTGTTCCAGCTGTTCGCGGCGGTTGCGGTAGGCATCGTTTATGGCGTGCATCAACTGCGTGAAAGACGGCATGCCGTGTCGCGGCGTTTTGGGATAATAGGTGCCGCCATAGAAAGGGCGTCCATCGGGCAGCAGAAAAGCCGTGAGGGGCCAGCCGCCCTGCCCGGCCAGCGCCTGTACCGCGCCCATGTAAATGTCGTCTACATCCGGTCGCTCTTCGCGGTCGACTTTGATATTGACGAAGAGCGCGTTCATCATGGCAGCGGTGGCGGCGTCTTCAAAGCTCTCGTGCGCCATCACATGACACCAATGGCAAGCGCTGTAGCCAATGCTAAGCAGCACGGGTTTGTCGTTCTCGCGCGCCAGCCGGAAAGCCGCATCGCCCCAGGGATGCCAATCGACCGGATTGTCGGCATGCTGCAGCAGGTAGGGGCTGCTCTCGTCTTTGAGTCGATTCACATTGGTCCTTTTCAAAGCGAAATCCGCTTGCCACAAACATAGCCGACAATGCCGCGTTTGCCTATCGTCATTGGAAGCCAGCAACCGACCCGCCACAAGACGCGTAAATGGTGGTAACATGGTTGGGCTGGCTCGTTGTTCCTCGCGGTCGCAGCCTGTTTCATAGACAAGTCTTGCATGACAGCTTCGCCAGCTGGGTTATACTTGTGCATACAAAGGCATTGACGAAGGGTTTGTCGCTCCATGCAGTTTTGGGATAACAACAACGACGAGCAGCCAGAAGACAACAACCGCCGTCCGCCGCAGCCGCCACCGAACTGGCGCAAATGGGTGTCGCCGGGCTTGCTGGTGCTGGTACTGGTATTGATGCTGGTTTCATCGCCGGGTTTGCTGGGCGGCGTCTCGTCTACAACCGAGATCGCTTATTCTGATGTCTACGAGCAAGTGCAGCGGAACAATGTCGATACGCTGCAATTTCAGGACAATGTCTCGGTCAGTGGCAAATTTCGCAGCGGCATCATCATCACCACCGCCACAGGCAGGTCGCAGAGCATCTCTAGCTTCAGCGCCGAGCTGCCGCCCTATGCCGGCGCAGAGCTGCTGGAGCTGGCGCACGAACGCGGCGTAGAAGTCATCAGAGGCGGTTGGACAAAAACATCGCCCTGGCTGGGATTGATTTTGAATTTCTTGCCGCTGGTGCTGATCATCGCCTTCTTCGTTTGGATGGGACGGCGCGCGCAAGGACAGATGAATGGCATCTTTTCTTTCGGTCAATCGCAAGCGCGCGAAAAAACGCCGGAGATGCCCGCCATCAGATTTGACGATGTGGCCGGGCAAGACGCCGCCAAACTGGAATTGAACGAAGTGGTCGACTTCCTCAAACAGCCCGAGAAGTATGTCAAGGTCGGCGCGAAGGTGCCGCGGGGCGTGCTGCTGATAGGACCGCCGGGCACTGGCAAGACTCTGATGGCGCGCGCTGTCGCTGGCGAAGCCAATGTCGCCTTCTTCAGCATCGCCGCATCAGAATTCGTGGAGATGTTCGTGGGCGTGGGCGCGTCACGCGTACGCGATTTGTTCAAAAAAGCCAAGGACAATGCGCCGGCTATCATCTTTGTCGATGAGATAGACGCAGTGGGTCGGCGGCGTGGCACGGGCTTGGGCGGTGGACACGACGAGCGCGAGCAGACGCTCAACCAACTGCTTTCGGAGATGGATGGATTCGACAACGACACCAATATCGTCATGATCGCCGCCACCAACCGCCCCGATGTGCTGGATCCAGCGCTGCTGCGGCCTGGCCGCTTCGACCGCCAGATCACTGTTGATCTGCCCGATGTCAAAGGCAGGCACGATATCCTCAAGATCCACACCAAGAACAAACCGCTGGGCAAGAATGTCGAGCTAGAGTCGCTGGCGCGCGCCACCATGGGCTTTTCGGGCGCGGATATCGCCAACCTGGCGAACGAAGCCGCCATGCACGCCGCTCGCTATGACCGCCGCTTGATCACCATGTCAGATTTCACCACGGCTTACGAGCGCATCCGCCTGGGCACAAAGCGTCCGCCGCTTTCCAACGAAAAAGACCGCCGCATCACCGCTTTTCATGAAGCCGGGCACGCGCTGGTGTCGTTCTTGATCCCCGATGCCATGGCGCTGCTGAAAACGACCATCATCCCGCGCGGACGATCGCTGGGTGTGGCATTCTACATGCCCAAAGACGACTCGCTGCATCAATCGCGCAAGCAGCTGGAAGCCTTCATCCGCGTGGGCTTGGCTGGGCGCATCGCCGAAGAAATCGTCTTTGATGATGTAACCACCGGCGCAGCCAACGATATTCAGCAGGTTACGCAGATCGCGCGGCGCATGGTCAAGATGTTTGGCATGAGCGACTCGGTGGGCATGGTCAATTATGGCGAAGACAGCGACCAGCCCTTCCTCGGTTATTCAATCGCCAGCGGCCGCGACTACAGCGATGACACCGCCGCCAAGCTGGACGCCGAAATCAAGCGCATCATTGATGTCGCCTACGAAGAAACCCGCCAGTTGCTGCAAGCCCACCGCGAAAACCTGGATGAACTGGCGGCGGCGCTGCTGGAAAAAGAAACAGTCGAGCGCGAAGAGATCCGCCGCATCCTGGGCTTGGAAGACGACGCCGACGATGTCTTGCCCAAGGCCGTTGCCAAGCACCTGCGCGAGCCAGAGACGGCAGAGCAGAATGGCGCCGGCGCGACGTAGACCCCCCGAAGCCTCCTCCCGACTTTTCGGGGGGAGGCAAAGCAGAACCATGTTTTCTATAAAATCTGCGGGATGCGAAAATCGCCATGTGCACGGAAGCCGCCACTGTGGGGGAACTGCGAATTCGGGTGATAATTGCAGTTTGATTCGTCGTCAGGACTCGTCCGACTCGGCTGCCGCGATGATCTCGTCCTGCACATAAGACGGCACGCGATCATAACGATTGAAGTCCATCGTGTAGATGCCGCGTCCACCCGACATAGAACGGAGGTCGTTGCCATAACGCAGCATCTCCGCCAGCGGCACCTCGGCAGTGACGACGCTCTTGAAACCTACGGTATCCATGCCTTGCACGCGACCGCGCCTTGTGTTCAAGTCGCTCATGATATCGCCCATCATCGACTCGGGCACAGTGATGCGCACATCCATAATCGGCTCCAACAAGACGGGCTTGGCTTTACGGAATGCGTCTCGGAATGCTTCTCGGCCCGCGATTTGGAAGGCGATGTCTTTGGAGTCGACCGGGTGTTCCTTGCCGTCAAAGACAATGACCTTGACGCGCTCGACCGGGAAGCCGGCGATGACGCCATCGGGCAGCACAGCGCGGATGCCTTTCTCGGTCGATGACACAAATTGCTGCGAAATCGCCCCGCCAAACACCTTTGACTCAAACTCAAAGTCGCCTTCGGCAGGCTCGACCTTTAGATCGACGCGGCCATATTGACCCGCGCCGCCCGTTTGCTTCTTGTGCGTGTAACTGGAGTCGGCATTGTTTGTGATCGTCTCGCGATAAGGGACTTTGGGCATGTCAGTATCAATGTTCACGCCCAGCGCTTCCGCCCGTTTGAGGGTGACTTCCAGGTGAATCTGCCCCATGCCTTCGAGCACGGTCTGGCGCGTATCGCTATCTTGACGCCAGCGCAGGGTCGGGTCGGCATCGCAGAGGTTGCTGAGTGTGGGACCCATCTTGGCGCTGTCGGCTTGTCCGCGCGGATTCACCGCCAGCATATACAGCGGCGCCGGGAAGTCTGGCGCAGCGACGCGCAGGCTGGTGTCTTTGTCGACGAACGTATCGCCGGTCTTGGTGTCGGTCAGCTTCGCCACGACACCGATATCACCGGCATGCAAGGTCTTGACCGAGAATTGCTCTTTGCCTCGCATGACGAACAGGGCATTGAATCGTTCGTCAGCGCCACTGCGGGCATTGATATTGCGGCCGTCGCTGGAAATCGTGCCCGAGAAGATGCGGAAGTAATTCAAGGTGCCCACGAAGCGGTCATTCAAAGTCTTGAAGACATAGGCGACCAGTGGATCCTTGTCGCTCTGCGGCGCATCCAGGGTATCAGCGGCGTCATCACGGTCGATATTGACGCTGCGTTCGGCAGGCGCGGTGGTATAGGCGACCAGGGCTTCCAGCAAGGGCACAGTGCCGATATTTTCGGTCGCGGATGTCGCAAAGACGGGCACCGTCTTCAGCACAGTTGAACGAGACGCTTTGCGCATGCCGTCGCGGATTTCGTCGAAGCTCAAGGTTTCTTCTTCGAAGTACTTTTCCAGCAGGTCGTCATCGGCTTCGGCTGCCGCTTCCATCAGCGCCATGTTGGCTTCTTCGAGCGCATCTGCGTAATCGGCAGGCAAATCTGCCCGCTCTGCCCCGGCGCCGAAGTAGGCTTTTTGTGTGAGCGCGTTGCCGACGCCGTCGAATGGCGCATTTTGACCGATGGGCAACATGACCGGGATGAATTTGTAATCGTCAAATTGCCCGCTCAGCTGTTCCAGCACGCCATCGAAGTCGGCATTTTCGCGGTCCATCTTGTTGATCACGACCATGATAGGCTGCTCGCAGAGCCGCGCGAATTCCCAGGCCAGCTCTGTGCCCACCTCGACGCCAGCAACTGCATCGACCACCACGATGATCGAGTCGGCAACAAGGATGGCATTTTTGAGCTCGCCCTGAAAGTCGGTGAAGCCAGGCGTATCCAGAATGTTGATCTTGTAGTCTTCGAATTCAACAGGCGCCAGCGAAGTGGACAGCGAGAGGCCGCGTTCGCGTTCTTCATCGTCCCAATCCGAGACCATATTTTGTTCCGAGATATGTCCCTGGCGCGTGGTGGCGCCCGTGTTGAACAAGAGCGCCTCGACCAGCGAAGTCTTGCCACTGCTCTGATGCCCAACCAGGGCGACATTTCTGATTTTGTCCGATTGATATTCTTTCATGCTGGAGATGGCCTCCTGTTGCGCCTGCCGTTGGTGCATCAAGACTGCGAAAAAGCGGTACTGCGCGCACCGCGATAAACACGGATTGTAAAGGCGGCGCTCGCGAATGTCAAAGCCGCATATTGTGAGAGTGTCGAATTCTCTGGTTAAAGACACCCCCCTCAGTCCCCCGAAAAGTCGGGGGGAGGCAACGGCGCGCGCGGATTTCTACGCATGTCGGGGAATGGAGAAATCCCCCACATACACGAAAAAAGACACTCCCGTTCCCGTGACTTCAACGATGGCAATCTCAACTCTTTATTCGTCGCAGGTATTCCCGAAGACTTTACAGCGGGCTTCATGCCACTCTTCCTCCGTAAGAGGCAAGAAGATGAGATCGCCACTCGGTCCCGTTTCTGGTGGATCCTCATCATCAGGTTCTTGCGGGCTCTGCTGTTGCTGCTGGCTCTGCTGCTGATTGCCGTTTTGCTGTCGCTGTTGCCGGCTTTGCTGCTGCTGTTGTGATTGCGAAGATGTCGATTGCTGCTGCCGTGACGGCGCGGCGCATTGATTGTTCTCATACGCGTTATAGCCGCTCACCCATTCTTCGTCTGTATCGCATTGCCAGCCGATGAAGCAGCAGTTGTCGATGTCCACTGATGTTCCTGGCTGCTGTGATTGCGAGGATGTCGATTGCTGCTGCTGTGACGGCGCGGCGCATTGATTGTCCTGATAAGCGTTATAGCCGCTTAGCCATTCCTCGTCAGTTGCGCATTGACGGTCTATGAAACAGCAATTGTCAATTTGAGTTGATGGCTCTGTCCGAGGCGCTGCGCTCTCGCCGCCTTCAACGCGAGTGTAACTCACGCTTTTTGACATCCAGACTTCATTTCCGTTGCGGTTGATCCGCAGCCAGCCATCGCCGCTGCCGATTACGTTCAGAGTGGCGCCGGCGGTCGCTGTTTCAACAATCGTGCTTTGAAGGCTGGGCCCGGCTCGCAGATTCGTGTTGTAAGTTACTTGAATTGAATATGCGTGAACCAAGGTCGCATTAAGTAGAATCAACAGCGTCAAGAAGCGCGTTAGTCGTATGATTATCATTTATACACCTTGAAAACTCTTGAGACCTGCAACAATTGCATGTGGCAATTGCAAGATTTGGAGAGAGAGCGGGAAGTGGCGAAAAATCAGATCCAGAAAATAGTCACTCCATATTGTGGCTGGCGCAGGTGGTGCGCAGCGCGAAACGCCCTATTCTGTCAGCTGCGCTTGGGGAAGCGCGAAACGATGCGTAATGGCTGCGGCACTGGCACTCGCTGGGTGAGAGACAAGTCGCTGTCGGCGAGAGCGCGCGCCCGTGCCGCACCGGCAAATACTGCCAACTGTGTGCCCACCTTGCGACTGCTGCGTTCCATCAGCGCCAAACCCACCTGAAATCCCTCTGTGTCGCTGCTGCAACTGGTTACACGCCCAACGATGCGGCCACGCGCATTCACGATCGGGTCGCCAAATTGTGCCGGACGCCCACCCTTGCCATCCAGCCGAAAACGACTGACCTGCTGCTTGCGCGACCGTTCGCGCTCGATGAAAGCGCGCTTGCCAACGAAGAAAGGTTTGTAGAGCTTGACAAAGCTGCCGAAGCCAGCATCAGCCGGATTGAGCTGCATTTCGCCGGCCAGCTCATGTCCATAGAGCGGCAAGCCAGCTTCAATGCGCAAGCTGTCACGCGCCGCCAAGCCACAGGGCACTGCGCCCAAATCCACCAGTTGCTGGAAGACATCCGCCGCTTCGTCTGGCGGAACAAACAATTCATAAGCCACGCGCTCGCCGGTATAACCGGTGCGGGAAATGATCCAGCCGCGCTGTGTTGTCGTCACGCCCGACCAGGGCAAGTTCACTGTCGTTTGTTCGCCCGGGTGAGTCTGTTCCAGCAGACCGCGCAGAATTTCGCGGCTGCGCGGACCTTGCAAAGCGATATCGACGCGGCGGTCGGCTCCAGAAGAAACAGCGCGCAGATCGCGCAGTTGCACGCGTTCGCAGCCCTCGATGCAGCGGTCGGGGTGGTCGCGGTCGAGCATGACAGCACATTCATGCACAGCAGTCAGCCATGCCCAGATCTTGTCATTGTTGCTGGCATTGACAACCGCCAGGAAGCGCTCCTCCGCCAGCCGATAGACCAGCAGGTCATCCAGCACGCCGCCATCGACATCCAGCAAGAAACAATAATGCGACATGCCGACGCGCAGGCTGAGCACATCGTTGGTGGTGAGGGTATGCAAGAAGCGCGCCGCACCACGTCCGCTGACTTCCAGCACGCCCATGTGCGCGACATCAAAGACACCGGCCGATTCGCGCACGGCGGCATGCTCGGCGCTGACAGACTGATACCACAAGGGCATCTCGTAGCCTGCGAAGGGCGCAAGTTTCGCGCCAAGTTCGCGGTGCAAACTGTGCAGCGGAGTCTGCAAGAGCATGTCGACGCTTGCGATTTCGGGCTCAAATGCTGGCAGAGGCGCAGGCGACCATCCCGATCGTTCGGCGGGCAAGCGGTTGCTGCCGATGAAAGTGACTTTGCTGGCGACGGGCGGCGCCTCGACGGTCTCGCTGACATCTGCAAGCGAGTCGGAAGCAAGGCGGGATACCGATACAGGACCGGGCAACGTTGCGCTGGCATCGTCGGCATCAAAGCGCACATAGCCATCGCTCAGGGCTTCCAGCCAGGCAACTGCCCGCGTCGAACTTCCGCGCAGCTGCAGGTGAAATTCGTCCTTTGACAAACGTTGCAACATTCCCGCCGCCATGAGCGCGCCATCTGGCTCGAGCAGGCTGGTGGCTTGCGCCTCGCCGTCTTTTAGCGCATCGACATCGCTGGTCAATGCGCCATGCAGGAAATCGGCGGCGCGCTCCCCAAGAATCTGCAGGACACCCCGCTTGGTTTCCCCATCAGGTTGGGGGGAAGCCGTTCTACCAAGCTCGTGATGGGTATCGATGCCCAGGCTTGCCGATAATTCGCGGCTGCGTTGTTTCGCATCAAGGAGCGAGTCAAAGTCGACCTTGGCGCGCGCCAGCGGACGGATGCCCCCCATCAGGCTATACGGCTCGCAAGCGTCCAGCAGGTCGGCGATGATGTCGCCCAGTTGGTCAATGCCAGTTTCGTCTATGCCGCGCTGGGTGATCCAGGGCGTGCCCAGGCGGAGGCCACTCGGTCGAAAAGCAGAAGTATCGCCGGGAATAGTCTGACGGTTAACAACGATGCCAGCCAAATCGAGGATTCGCGCCGCCATATCGCCACTGAGCGCAGTCCCATCCGCGCCAACGCGTGACTTGCAATCCACCAGCAGCAGGTGCGTGTCCGTGCCGCCATGAGGAGTGCGCCAACCGCGCGCTCGCAGTTTTTCCGCCAGCCGCGCCGCATTGACCACGGTTTGACGCTGCAGCTGTTTGAACTGGTTGCTGGTCGCCAGGCGCAGAGACACAGCCAGGGCGGAGATGCTGTTGACATGCGGTCCGCCTTGTTCGCCAGGGAAGACAGCGCGGTCCAGCTTGCGCGCCAGATCTTTGCGATGCGTGATGAGAACAGCGCCGCGCGGTCCATTCAGCGTTTTGTGCGTGGTGAAGCTGACAACATCGGCGATTCCCACGGGGTTGGGATAAACCCCTGCGGCGATCAGCCCGGCCACATGGGCGACATCCGCCAGCAGGTATGCGCCAACCGAATCGGCAATCTCGCGATAGGCCTGCCAGTCTGCGGCGAACGGGTAGGAAGAAAATCCACCGATGATGAGGCGCGGTTTGTGCTGCAGCGCCAGTTCGCGCATTGTATCGTAATCGATGCGCTCGCTGGTCGGGTCGATGCCATAGGACACGATATTGTAATATTTTCCGCTGCGATTGGCGCGGCTGCCATGCGTCAGGTGCCCGCCCATGATGAGATCCATGCCCATGACCGTGTCGCCAACATCGAGCAGGGCGGTGTATACGGCGCTGTTGGCGGGAGCGCCAGAAAGCGGCTGTACATTGACAAAAAGCTGGTCGGGGCTGCAACCATTGGCGGCGAATAACTCGGCGGCGCGGCGGCGTGCCAGCGACTCGACCATATTGGCGTATTCTGTGCCTTTGTAATAGCGCAGGTCGGCTTTGCGGCGGTATTCGGGCAGACGCTGCTGATAATCCAGAATGTCCGCCTGCGACAGTGCGCGCGTGCTTTCCAGCGGATAGCCCTCGGCGTAGATATTGTGAAATGCCGAGCTCAAGGCATGGCGCACGGCGTAGGGCACAGTGCTTTCTGATGGGATGAGGATCAGTTTCTCTTGCTGGCGTTCTGTTTCACGGCGGATCAGCTCTGCGACAGCCGGGTCCAGCTCGTCAATGCCGCCACGAAATAAGAAATCGTTGTTCATGGGCAAAGCTCGCTCCTGCGTATGGCATCGAGTTGCGCTGCCATCATCTTACACGATTGCCGGCAGCGCGCGGACAATCGGCTTGCTAGGCGCCGGGGCGGGCGGCCGGGCAACAAAGATGCAGCTGGCGGGCCGCTTTCGCTTCGTCGAGCCGGCGCACAGGGGCGGTGGACGGCGCGTCTTGCAGCAGCTGCGGCGTTTCACGCGCTTCTTTGGCGATGGATCGCATTGCCTCCGCCAGTTTGTCCAGGTCGTCTTTGCTCTCGGTCTCTGTCGGCTCGATGAGCAATGCTTCGGGCACGATCAACGGAAAATAGTTGGTGGGCGGGTGGAAGCCATAATCGATCAGCCGCTTGCTGATGTCTAGGGCATGAACGCCGGGCGCATCGTCAAAGGCGCCGCGAACCACAAATTCGTGCCCGCAATAGCGGCGCGCGCCATCGGCTGTCTGGTCATAGGGCAAGGCATACTCGCCGCGCAATTTCTCGCGCAAATAATTGGCATTCAGCACAGCGCAGCGCGTAACCTGCCGCAAGCCTTCGCCGCCATAGGCGCGGATGTAGGCATAAGCGCGCAGGTGCATGCCGAAGTTGCCCGCGAAAGCCTTGAGGCGTCCGATGCTCTTGGACGGCATGTGCCAATCGTATCGTGCGCTGGGAACTTCGTCATCGGCAGCTGCATCGCCGGGCAGGGCGTCCCTGCGCACAACAGGACCAGGCAGGTAGTCGCGCAGCCTGGCATTGACGCCGACCGCGCCACTGCCCGGACCACCGCCACCATGCGGCGTGGAAAAAGTCTTGTGCAAGTTGTAGTGCATGCAGTCAAAACCCAGCTTGCCGGGCTTGACCACCGCCATCAGCGCATTCATGTTTGCGCCGTCCATGTACATCAAGCCGCCCACCGACTGCACGCGTTCGATAACCTGGGCGATATTGGGCTCGAAGAGGCCCAGGGTGCTGGGCATGGTCATCATCATGCCAGCGATCTGCCCCGCATTTTCGCCCGAGCAAGCTTCGTGCAGGGCATCCAGGTCGACCTCGCCGGCCGCATTGGCTGGCAGTTGCTGCATGCGCAGCCCGGCCATGGTCACAGTTGCCGGATTGGTGCCATGCGCGCTGTCGGGGACGAGGATGATGTCACGTTCCGGTTCGCCGCGGTCGATATGATATTGGCGGATCATCAGAATGCCCGCGAATTCGCCTTGCGCGCCGGCGGCTGGTGTCAGGCTGACGGCCTCAAAGCCACTGATTTCGCCCAGCCAGCTTTGCAATTCGTGCATGAGCATCATGGCGCCTTGGCAGCTTTCGGGATCGGCCAAGGGATGCAACTGCGCCAAACCGGGCAACCGCGCGGCATCTTCGTTGATTTTGGGGTTGTATTTCATCGTGCAGCTGCCCAGTGGATAGAGCCCGGTGTCGATCGAATAATTGAGCTGGCTGAGCCGCACGAAGTGGCGCACCACTTGCAGCTCGCCGACCTCGGGCAGGGGCAGGTCATCGCGAAGCAGCTCGTTGGGCAACGGCGCTGTTGGTACATCGGGCGCGGGCAGGTTGACTCCGCTGCGACCCGGCGCGGACAAGTCATAAATGATTGGCTCTGACATCAGCGCAGTCCTTCCAGGATATCGACCAGGCGGTCGATTTCGGCGCGTGTGTTGCACTCGGTAACGCAAAGCAACATGTGGTTGGGCAGGTGGTAATAGTGCTGCGCCAGGTCATAGCCGCCGATGACGCCAGCATCCAGCAGCGCGGCGTTGATCTCGGCGATTGGGCGCGGACAAGCGACCACAAATTCATTGAAGAAGGGCTTGGTCATATCGACGCTGTAGCCATCGAGGCGGTCAATTTGGGCGGCGGCATAATGCGCTTTGTGATAATTCAACTCGCCCACCTGACGCAGCCCGTTCTTGCCCATCAGCGAGAGGTAGACGGCGGCAGCCAATGCCATCAATCCCTGATTGGTGCAGATATTGCTGGTGGCGCGCTCGCGTTTGATGTCTTGCTCGCGGGGGCGCAGAGTCATGACATAGGCGCGTTTGCCCTCGACATCGACTGTTTCGCCGATGATGCGTCCGGCAATCTTCCGCACAAGACGTTGCTTGATGGCAAAGTAGCCCAGGTAAGGTCCGCCAAAGGTCAGCGGGATGCCCAATGGCTGCCCCTCGCCGACCACGATATCCGCGCCAAACTCTCCGGGCGGCGTGAACAGCGAAAGCGCCAGAGGATTGGCCACCACCACCAGCAAGCCGCCGCTGGCATGCACGGTATCAGCCAGCCTGCGCAGGTCTTCCACCTGGCCGAAGAAGTTGGGATATTGCACAGCCACCATAGCGGTATTGCTGTCCAGCATTTCCATCAGATCGACCAGTTCGCCGCGACCCCGATCGCCGATGATACGGATATCTTTGCCTTGATGATAGGTGCGAAGGACTTCGCGATACTGCGGGTGGATGGCGTGGCTGAGGATGATTTTCTTGCGACGATTGCGCGAGACTTCCAGGGCGACTGTGACCGCCTCTGCCAGGCTGGTTGCGCCGTCATAGTGGCTGGCATTGGCGGCATCCATGCCCGTCAGCGCGCACATCATGCTCTGGTATTCATAGGTCGCCTGCAACGTTCCCTGCGAGATTTCTGGCTGGTAAGGCGTATAGGCGGTATAGAACTCGCCGCGCAGCAGCATGTGATTGACGACAGAGGGAATAAAGTGGTGATATGCGCCCGCGCCACGAAACATGGCGAAATCGCCGGCATGGTCATTCGCCTCGCTGATGGCCAGCATCTCCGCCGCGATTTCCATCTCGCTCATGGCCGGTGGCAGATCGAGCGTAGGAAAACGTTGTCCAGCGGGCACGGCGTCGAACAGCTCGTCAAAAGACGCTACGCCGATTTTCGCCAGCATGTCCTGTGTTTCGGCTGCGGTATGCGGTATGTAGCTCATGGCTTGACGCCTTTCCAAAGCGGATTAACGGCTATCACAATAGGCAGCATAAGCGGCGGCATCCATAAGCGCGTCCAGCTGAGACGCATCATCAATGCGCACTTTGATCATCCAGCCAGCGCCGTAGGGATCGGCATTCACCACTTCGGGCTCTTCTTCCAGCTGCGTGTTGACATCGATGATCTCGCCAGAAACTGCGCTGTAGAGCTCGGACGCCGCTTTGACCGATTCAACTTCGCCGAAGGAATCTCCCGCCGACAACTGGTCGCCGGCATCGCGGTATTCCACATAGACGATATCGTTCAGCTGGTCTTGGGCATAATCGGTGATGCCGATGCTCACCACATTGCCATTCAGCGCGAACCATTCATCAGACTTGGCGTAGCGAAGCTCGGCCGGCGTATTCCATTGTCCCATCTTCCAGTCCTCCTCCTATAAACAGAAAAGGCGCACCCATTATCAGAATGCGCCCTGTCAGTCGACTTCAACTTCCAGAGTGAGCCGCCGCAAGAGTCCTTTTGCCTGAGAGTTTCACGCCAGTTATGCGCCTGACGCTTGCCCCTTCGGCGTTTCGTTCGTGGACGAAATCTCTCGTCCTGCAGCGAACGTACTATACTGCACTTTGCAGAAATCGGCAAGTCGCCCAACAATTGGGGAGTGTCGAACTCCGTGTACATGGGGATCTACCTCCCCCAGGCCTGTAACGTAATCCGCGCGCGCTCGTGCCTCCCCCCGACTTTTCGGGGGGACTGAGGGGGGCGGGGGGGGGGTAAAAATGGGCCGAGTCATCGCCTCGCCCCTACCACCGATTCGCAGAGGACGAAACCGTATCCACAGCATTTGACACTCCCTTCGCGGACAAGCCTACTTGGCCTCGCATTGACGCTGCTATACTGATTGTCATGAACGCACTTGCAGGCGCGAAAGTCAAAGGTGGCGCTGCAGCAATCAATACCCTGCTCTATGCTGCGATCGCTGGCCTGGTGATGGGCATCGCGGCGCTGGCGCTATACCTGCTGCATGACCAGTTTCGCGAGCCGACCAAGGATCTCGGCAGCTCGGTCATTGGCGCGCCCAGCAGCCAGTATGATGGCATCATCGCTATAGACCCGCCGCTGGCTCTGCCCGACTTCACGCTGAACGATCAATACGGCGCCAGCACCAGCCTCGGCGATCTGCGCGACCAGGTCACCTTGCTGGCATTCGGATTTTTGCACTGCCCGGATATCTGTCCTCTGACCATAAACGAGATGCAGCGCGTGCGTGACATGCTGGGCGAAGCGGCGAATGAAGCGAATTTTGTCTTCATCAGTGTGGATGGCAGCCGCGATACTCCCGAAGCCCTGCGCCATTATTTTGAGTTCCGCGAAATAGACGACATCATCGGCTTGACAGGCGCGGAAGCTGCCGTGCGCGAGGCTGGCGAAATGCTGGGGCTGTCGTTCGAAGTCAGCGAGGAAGATGTGTCCGGCGGCTACCTGATCAATCACAGCGCGGGCGCATTCTTGTTGGACGAGCGGGGGCGCTGGATTCGGCGCTATCACTTTGGCGTGCCAGCGCGCGCTATCGCCGATGATCTGCTGAGGATGATCAGCGATTGATGGACAGGTACGTGCGCGGTACACGTGGCGCGATCGTACAGACGACTTCATAATTGTTGCTGCCCAACCAGACGGCAATGTCGTCCGCGCTGATCGTCTGCCCTCCCTGACTGCCCAGCAAAACTGCTTCATCGCCGATTTGCACGCCGGGAATGTGGCTGACACCCACGATGATCTTCTCCATGCTGACGCGTCCCACCAGCGGCGCGCGTTCGCCATGCAGCAGGACAAAGCGCCAGGTTTGCGGCGTTCGGCGCAATCCATCCGCATAGCCCACTGGCAGCACCGCCAGCGTCTCTTCGCGGCGAGTCGTATAGGCGTGTCCATAGCCAACGCGACTGTCCGGCGGCAGGGTTTTCACCTGGGCTACCTGCGTTTTCCAGCGCATGACCGGCCGGAAGGCCGCCATGTTCGGCGCATCGCGCATGGGTCGCAAGCCATAGAGCAGGACGCCAGGTCGCACGAGATTGAAGTAGCTGTCATGACAATCCAGCAAAGCAGGCGAATTCGCTGCGTGAACGAACCTGGGCAGGCAACCATCGGCTCGCATCGCGTCCAACGCGCCTCGAAATGCCGCCAGCTGTTCGGCGGTGTATTCCGCATCTTCGTCTGCTGCGGCGAAATGCGTATAGACGCCTTCCAGCTGCAGGGCCGGCGCAGCCCGCAAGGTTCGCGCCAGGGCGACCGCCTCGTCTGGCAACAGGCCCAGGCGGTGCATGCCCGTGTCGATCTTGAGATGCACACGCAGCTTTCGCTGGTTATCGTCGAGAGCCGCGAGGTATTGCGCCGCCAGATCGCGGTCAAACACGGTGACGCGCAGATCCAGTTCTCGCGCCAGGTTGATTTGCTCGGGCGGCACGAGACTCAACGTCAAGACCGGCGCGTGAATGCCCGCCTCGCGCAGCTGGGTTGCCTCCGCCAGGTTCGCCACCGCTAACATATCCGCGCCATTCTCCAGCGCGGCGCTTGCGACTTGTGGCGCGCCATGTCCATAGGCATTGGCTTTGACGACCGCCATGACAGCGACTTCATCGCCAGCCAGCCGCTTTATGCAGCGCGCATTGTTGCTCAGCGCATCCAGATCGATCTCGACGCAACTCGGAAAAAGATGCTGGCTTTGAGCAGATCGGAACATGCGAGCCGCTCCTGCGCGGGCTGATTGACGGTCGCGCCAGTATAGCAGGCGGCGGACGAGGGCTCACTGAATGTGTGCTATACTCCTCGCGTTTTGCAGCAGACATGCAGGCAGCCGATGGCATTCGAGTTTGAAGTGATCGCCACAGACGGACTGGCGCGCGCGGGCATCTTGCACACGCCGCATGGCGATATTGCCACGCCGGTCTTCGCGCCGGTTGGCACAGCCGCGACGGTCAAAGCCGTGCCGCCGCGCGATCTGGAGGCGCTGGAAGTGCCATTGATCCTCGCCAATACCTATCACTTGTTTTTGCGACCGGGCGATGAGCTGGTGCGCGAACTGGGCGGATTGCACAGCTTCATGCGCTGGGATGCGCCTATTTTGACCGACTCGGGCGGCTTCCAGATTTTCAGTTTGAGCGAAATCAACCGCATTGATGCCGACGGCGTGACATTCCGCAGCCATCTTGACGGCAGCGTGAAGCGCTTGACGCCGGCTCGTTCCATGGCCATCCAGCAGAACCTGGGCGCGGACATCATCATGGCATTTGACCAGTGTCCGCCCCCCAAGGATCGAGCCGAAGTCGAAGCTGCTGTGACACGCACACATGACTGGCTGCTGCAATGCCGGCAGGCGCATCCGCAAGACAGCCGGCAGGCGCTCTTTGGAATCGTGCAAGGCGGCATCTTCCCCGATCTGCGCGAACAATCGGCGCGCTTCGTGGGCGAATTGGATTTGTGCGGCTATGGCATCGGCGGGCTGGCGGTGGGCGAAACCAAAACCGAGATGCATGCCATGCTGGAGCACACGCTGCCCATCCTGCCTGCCGACAGACCGCGCTATCTGATGGGCGTTGGCGAACCGGACGACCTGGTGGAAGGCATCCTGCGCGGCGTGGATATGTTCGATTGCGTGATTCCCACGCGGCTGGCACGGCATGGCGCCGCCTTTACGCATGACGGGCGCATCAACTTGCGCAACGCCCAATACAAACTTCAGGAAACGCCAATTGATGCCGCGCTGGACAATTACACCAGCGGCTTTTCACGCGCCTACCTGCGTCATCTGGTGGTGGCAAAAGAACTGCTGGCGCACTACCTGCTCAGCCTGCACAATATCGACTTTCTCGTATCGCTGGTGGCAGAGATGCGGCAAGCTATCATCGCGGGGCGTCTGCGCGAATTCGCCGCGGACTTCTTGCCTCGTTATCTGGGTTCGAAGGCTGACCAAGCTGCGGATTAACTTTCTGCCGCGCCCACCTTCACATTGGCGAATAGATCGTCTTCATCGACGCGATCCTGATTCGGCGGCGGGAAGGCGCGCGTGAATCCCTGGCGACGATAGATGATGCGCCGCAACCAGCGCGAAGTCCGCGAGATGCGCCCACCACCCTGGCTGGCATGACAGCGGCTGGCCCGCTCCCAGATGTCCAAGTAGTCGGCTATGCGAATGCGCGCGTGCACCGGCTCCATATTTTCTAACGTTTTAAGCGTATCGACATCGCCATTGACGCCCATGCGCCGAGGGTCTTGCCCGTTGAGGCGCGCTTTGATGATGCGCTGCCACAGCGCAAACTTGGGAAATGCGGCGTAATATAGCTTCTGCGGACGAGGGTCGATCTCTTGCTGGCGCAACTGGTGAAAAGCGTCTGTCGTGGCGCGCTGAATCGCGATGTGGTCGGGATGTCCATAACCGCCGTAGCGATTGAACGTAACGACGACTTGCGGCTGGACTTCTCGCATCACAGCCAGCACCGAGTCGGTTACGCGCTGCGGATGATGCGCCCACTGATAGGCGAGCGATTTCTCGTGGCGCGAGGTCTGGCTGTCGGGCATGCCGCTGTCGCGATAATCCAGCATGAAGACATCAGCGAACTTCAGGTATTGGCGCGCACAAGCCAGCTCACTCAGTCGCAACTCGGCCACAGTCGCGAATCGACCTTGCAGCGCCTCGGGCACATTGCCGACATCGCCATTGGTCGCGCAGATCAGGTAGACATCTACGCCATCATCAATCCACTTGGGGATGGCTGCGCCCAATCCAAAACTCTCGTCATCGGGATGGGCAAAGCTGATCAACAGACGTTTGATTGCCATGTTGAGATAAATCCTGGCTGGCGGCGACTCGCAGATTATACTGGCTGCGTCTTGTCGCTTGCAGAGCCGTTTCATATACTAAGCCTGCTGCCGGGAAAGTCACGGAGTCGCCCACATTGAAAAGGAAATGCTCGCGCTGTCTTGTCACAAGCCTGTTTGTGATGATCATGCTGCTTTGCGCCGGTCTCGCGTCCAGCCAAGACAGCGCCATGCCCGATCTGCGCGCCCCAGCCATCGTCGCCACTGCGATTGCCGACAGCTACCAGCCAGCCTATGGCTTTCCAGTCGGTCCGCGCGCTTATCCAGAGGGCATCAACCCGCTGACCGGTCTTCCCTACCCCAGCGATGCAGCCCGCAGCCGGCGCAATCTCATCATCAAGGTGTCCAACTGGCCCCCGCGCGTGCGTCCGCAGCATGGCGTCAACGCAGCCGATCTCGTTTATGAATATGAAGCCGAAGGTGGCGTGACGCGCTTTGCGGCGATTTATCGAAGCCAAGCCCCACAACAGGTCGGCTCCATCCGCAGCGCGCGTCTGTTGGATATTGAGCTGATCCGCATGTACGCCGCCTTGCTTGCCTATTCTGGCACGAGCGAACCGATCCGCCACATCTACATCAACGCGGATTATCGAAACCGACTGCTTTCGCCCTCCTTGAGCCACGACTGCGCGCGCGCCGGGTTCTGCCGCGACGACGCCTATGTGCACCGTGGTTATGAACACACGCTCTTTGCAGACGCGCAGCAGCTTTGGGACTTCGCCTCGCGCATCAATGTCAATCAGGGTTACCGCGCGCTGGGATTTAGCTTTGCGCTGCAAGCGGATGATGGCGGCGACACCGTCCGCGACACCTATACGAATTGGTACAATCGCACCGATGCTCGCTGGCAGTATGACGATTCCAGCCGCATTTACCTGCGTTTTGCCGATGGCGCGCCGCATATCGACGCCGCGGATGGCGCGCAGTTGTGGGCGGATAATCTGATCTATCTGCAGGTGATCCATAGGCCACGGCCCGATTTGTTCCCGCCAGGCTCTCACGATGAGTCGGAAGAACTTGTGCTGCAGGGGCAAGGCAAAGCGTTCGTCTTGCGTGAGGGCAAGCTGTATAGAGGATTCTGGCGGCGCCCGGGCTTGCGCAATGGAGAAGCCTTGGAGCTGGTGCACGTTGATGGCAAGCCGATCGCGCTCAAACCAGGGCGCAGCTGGGTCACAATCGTGCGCAACCTGGACCAACTGGAAATCAGCGAGACGCGGCAAGCTCTGGATAGCATCGTCAGCGCAGACGCCTGAGCCATGCACACGGTCGCAGGATGAGGGCTCGGCGCTTGCAAGCTGCTTCCCGCGGCTGTGGGCTGGGCTGCCTTGGCCTGGCGCTCCTCCTGACGCTGCTGCTGGGGCTGGGCTGGGTCATCAGCGATGGGCGGGCGCTCGATCTGGCGCAGACGGCGCTGCTGCGCGTCCAGCTGCAGGCACGACAAACTGAATTGCACAGTCCTTTTGGCAATGATGACAGGCCGACTCGCTTTACAATCCAGGCTGGCGCGACAGCTAAGCAAATTGCCGCCAACCTGGTCGAATCGGCTCTGATCGCCGATGACGCTCTCTTCCTGGATTATGCGCGGGTCGAAGGGTACGATCGACAGTTTGAAGCCGGCGTTTACTTTCTGAAGGCTCGTCAATCTATCGTCGAGATCGCCGCGCTGCTCACCGATTCCAGCCGCAGCTTCATCCCATTCCGCAGCCACGAGGGCGCGCGCATTGAAGAGCTGGCAGAGCGGATCGACAGCATTGGCATGTTCGCTTTCAGCGGCGCAGATTTCCTGGCGCTGGTCGGCTGGGGAGCAAATCCACCTACCGATTTCGCGGCCTGGGCTGGTATCCCCGCTGGCGCATCGCTGGAAGGTTATCTGTTCCCCGATACCTATCAGCTGCCGCCCGATATCAGCGCCGCGGGATTGCGCGACAGCTTGCTGCGGACTTTCCGCGAGCGAGTCGGCGACGACGTACGCAATGCCGCGCTGGCGAGGGATCTCACGCTGCATCAAGCCCTAACGCTGGCATCTATTGTGGAGCGCGAAGCTGTCTGGCGGGATGAACACGCGCAGATCGCCGGCGTTTATCACAACCGGCTGGCCAGCGGCATGCGCCTGGAAGCCGATCCAACCGTGCAATATGCTCTGCATGGCACGCGCGGCGATTGGTGGGGGCAAATCAGCCAAGCCGATTATCGCCAGGTGGCATCGCCGTATAATACCTACCTGTCTGTGGGCTTGCCGCCGGGCCCGATCGCCAGCCCCAGCTTGTCCGCCATTCGGGCCGCGGTATACCCAACCGAGTCGAAGTACTTGTTTTTCCGCGCCGCCTGCGATGGTTCGCATACGCATCAATTCGCCATCACATACGACGAGCACCTGCGCAATGCTTGCTAGACCTTGGCTGCCGCTGATGCTCGCGCTGGCTTTGGCGGCCTGCACGGCTCAAGCAACTGCTCCGGACAAAGTCGCTTTGCTGGCGCCTTTTGAAAATCAGTATCGGGAAATCGGCTATAACGCGCTCTACGCTGTCAGGCTGGCGCTGGGCGATGCGGAGTCCGACACACAACTGCTGGCGCTGGACGATGGCGGGTCGGTTGAGCTGGCGATCGCGCGCGTCAAAGCATTCAATCGCGACCCGGCCGCCGCCGCAATCATCGCGCTGGGACCGCAAGCCACGCACAAGGATGTGCAACAGGCCAGCCAACTGCCCTTCTTTATCGTGGGCAATTGGGGACAGAGCCGCGCCGCCCAAAACAGCCTCTACGCCGCCAACGAGCAATTGACGCAAGCCAACTCGGCTGATGATCTTTTCATCCTGGAACAAACACGCGCCCTGGGCGACGATCTGGACGGCAGGGTATTTCATAGCAGCGGCAGCCCCCCCGACGAAGGCTTCCGACAGCGCTACCTGGCCAGCGATTTGTATGTGCCGCAGCCCAACCTGCTGACGACTTTGGTTTACGATATCGCCGGGCTGGTCTTCGCCGCCCTGGAAAGCGCTACGCCGGTCCAGGACACAACATACGAGGGCATCAACGGGCAGTTTCGCTTTCTTGACGGTTACTGGCATGGCGCGCCAGACCACAGCTACACCTTTGTCGATGGCGAGATCCTAGCTTCTGCGCCGTCAATCACGCCGTGAAACAGGGGCAGTCGCGCGACTGGACTCCCACTGTAAGCGACCGCCTCGTCCAGCAACGTCATTACCGAAGCCAGATTGTCCTCGGACTTGGCATGCACGGTCATCAGCTTGTCGCCCGCCACCACCTGGTCGCCCACGCTGGCATGCACTTCAATGCCGACCGCATGGTCGATTGCGTCGGCCTTGGTGGCACGCCCTGCCCCCAGCGCCAAGGTCGCCCATCCGACTTTATCCGCGAAAATCGCTGCGATCGCGCCAGTTTCCCGCGCCCGAAGATCAGCGCGGAGCCTGGCTTTGGGCAGGCGACTCACATCGTTGATCTGCGCGACATCACCGCCTTGCGCCGCGACCATCCGCAACAGGGGCTGCATGCCCGCGCCCGCGTCCAACTGCTGCGCCAATCGACCGCGGTTGTCCGCCAGGTCGGCAAATCGCTCGCCGCGGCCAGCCAAGCGCAGCATGTGCGCAGCCACTTCAATGCAATGCGCGCGCAGATCGGCTGGTCCGCCGCCCTGCAGGGTCTCTACAGCTTCGGCAACTTCCAGCGCATTGCCAACCGCCACGCCCAGCGGCTGATTCATATCCGACAGCAGCGCCACCATATCGCGTCCGGCATCCACGCCGATTTGCACCATGATCTTGGCCAGGTCGCGCGCATCGGCCAGCGTCTTCATGAAAGCGCCACAACCCAGCTTGACATCCAACACGATGCCATTGGCGCCCGCCGCCAACTTTTTGCTCATGATGCTGCTGGCGATGAGCGGACGACTGGGGACGGCGCCCGTAACATCGCGCAGGGCATAGAGCAAGCCATCCGCAGGCGCCAGCGACTTGCTTTGCCCGGCCAGCACCATGCCGGTTTCCCTTGCGATGCGCCGAAACTCGCTTTCGGACAAGTTGACATCAAAGCCGCCTATCGACTCCAGCTTGTCCAACGTGCCGCCGCCGAAGCCCAGTCCGCGTCCGCTCATCTTGGCGATAGGCACGCCAAAAGAAGCCACCAGCGGCAGCACGACCAGTGTGGTTTTGTCGCCGACGCCGCCAGATGAGTGCTTGTCCACGGCATAATCGCTGATGTCGGACAAGTCGAGCAGGTCGCCCGATTGCGCCATCGCCAAGGTAAGCTGCACCGTCTCGGCGCGGGTCATGCCTTTTAGCGTGATCGCCATCAGCAGCGCCGCGGCTTGATAATCGGGGATGCTCCCGGCAGTGTATTCATGGATGAAGAAGCGGATTTCGTCTTCGCCCAACGGCAGACCATCGCGCTTCTTTTCGATCAGGTTGATCATTTGCATGGTCAGCACCCTCCAGCGGCAGAGGCGATTTCGAGGCTTGAGTATAGCGCAGTGCGCTGTTCTTGGCGCAACAGGCAGCCGCCGGCGTCGCGTGACGGCAAGCCGCCCAATGTCTCGCGCGGCGCGAAGCAGATTCGCAAGGACGATGATTGACGAACGGCGCGTCTATCGTTACGATTCAAGTGATTCGCTGGCTTGCCATAGATTGAGCGAGGTGAAGTATGACCGCAAAAGCCAAAACGAGCCGACTCAACAATCGGATGATCATCGCCCTCGTGATTGCAGCCGCCGGCATAGTCGCGCTGGCATTTGTCATTTTGTCGAGCCAGGGCGGCAGCAGCAGTGACGGCAGCGCCTATGCCGGTATCCCGCAGGCGCGTCAAGACGATGGCGGATTCGTGCTGGGCAGCGCCGATGCGCCGATCACCATTGTGGCTTTCGAAGACTTTTTGTGCAGCCACTGCCAGCGCTTCAAGCCGACCGTCGACGAATTCATAGCAAAGTTTGTGGCGACAGGCATGGCGCGCTTTGAATACCGCCTGTTTCCGGCTGTGCATCCCGCTTATTCGCCATTGGCAGGCAAGTTGGCGGAATGCGCCGATACCTTGCGCCCGGGTTCCTTCTGGCATGCGCACGATGTGCTCTTTGATGTGGCCAGCGCCCGCGCCTTCAGCGACCAGTCTTCGCGCACTTTCGCCGACAGCATGGATTTGTCCTATGCCGACTTGTTGGAGTGCACGGCAGATGCCAGTCAGGTCGATATCGACACGCAACTGGGGACACAACTGGGCGTGACCGGCACACCGACCATCATGGTGCGCTATGGCAACAGCATGCCACAGCACAATCCTTTCGGCCGTCAGGCCAATCTCGAACAGTTGAGCATGTTGGTCGAGCAAGCCAATCCCTAGGCACGAGGTTCAACACAATGCGCTCGGTTGAATGGGATGATGGCGCAGTCAAAATGATCGACCAGCGCGCGCTGCCATGGCGGCTGGAATTCGCGCGCCTGGAGACGGTCTCGCAAGTCGCCGAAAGCATCAGCAATATGACCGTGCGTGGCGCGCCAGCTATTGGAGCCAGCGCGGCTTTTGGCATGGCGCTGGCAGCCCGCGAAACCGATGAAGTGGATATGGGGGCTTTGCTGGCATTCCTGGAGCAGCGGGGCGAATTGCTAAAGGCGGCGCGTCCGACCGCAGTGAATCTGGCTTGGGCGGTTGAGCAGATGCTGGCTGTCGCGCGCAGCGGCGAATGCAAGAGTCCAGACGAGCTGCGAGAGGCGATGCTGCTGGCGGCACAAGATCTCGCCGACGAAGATGTCGCGGTCAATCGGCGCATCGGAGCGCGTGGGGCGGCGCTGGTGAACGATGGCGCGACCGTCTTGCACCATTGCAACACCGGTTCGCTGGCTTGCGTGGAATATGGCACGGCGCTGGGCGTCATCCGCGCGGCGCACGAGGGCGGCAAGAGACTGCATGTCCTGCTGGACGAGACAAGACCGCGCTTGCAAGGCTCGCGACTGAGCGCTTGGGAGATGGAAGAGCTGGGCGTCAGCTATGACATCATCCCTGATACGGCAGCGGGCTTTTTTATGAACAAAGGTGAAGTCGATATTATTTTGGTGGGCGCAGATCGCATCGCCGCCAATGGAGATTTCGCCAACAAGATCGGCACGTATCAGCTGGCGGTGCTGGCGGCCGCGCACGACATTCCCTTCTATTGCGTCGCGCCGACATCGACAGTCGACCTGGCATTGGGTTGTGGCGATGAAATCCCTATCGAGCAGCGCGACCCCGCCGAAGTTACGACTCCCTATGGCAAGGCGATCGTCCCGGCGCATTTCAAGGCGCGCAACCCGGCTTTTGATGTGACGCCGCACCGCTATTTGACCGGTATTGTTACCGAGCATGGCATCGCCCGACCGCCTTATGCCGAAAACCTGGCGCGGGCTGTCGATGGCATTGAAATCTGACGAGACACGCGATATGCACACACTGATCACAGGCTCGATCGCCTACGATTACCTGATGCGCTTTCCCGGGCGCTTCCAGCAGCATTTCTTGCCCGACGAGCTGCACAATATGAGCCTCAGTTTCTTGGTCGATGACATGACCAAGCACTGGGGCGGCACGGCAGCCAATATCGCTTATACGATGGCGCTCTTCGGCGCGAGCCCCAAGCTGATGGGCACGGTCGGGCGCGACTTTGGCGATTATCGGCGCTGGCTGGAAGAAGCGGGCGTTGACTGCAGCACCGTCATCCAGTTGGACGAGGTTTTCACGGCGTCATTTTTCTCCAACACGGACGAAGACAACAACCAGTTGGCCTTCTTTTATGGGGGCGCGATGAATCTGGCGCGCAATTATCGCATCGGCGCTGTGCTGGCAGAGCGGCCCCGCCTGGCTGTCATTTCTCCAAACGACCCGGTCGCCATGATCCAGCTTTGCGACGAGTGCCGACAACAGCGCATCCCTTTCATCTTTGATCCCGGACAGCAAGTTGCCCGGCTGGATGGCGATGAGCTGCGGCGTGGGCTGGATGACGCGTATATGCTGATCGTCAATATCTACGAAGCCAGCGTCATCTATGAAAAAACCGGTCTCTCGCTGGATGACATTCGCCAGCGCGTGCGCATCGCTGTCATCACGGAAAGCGAACACGGCTCGACACTGTATCAGGGTGACGAAATCACCAAAGTGCAGTCTTTTGCGCCGAGTCAAATTGCCAACCCGACCGGCGCGGGCGATGCCTACCGGGCTGGCATGCTTGTCGGCTTAGGCAGCAGGCTGTCCTTGCGGCTTTCGGCGCAGATCGGCGCTCTGTGTGCGACCTATGCGCTGGAATATGTGGGCACACAGACGCATCATTTTTCGCCGCAGGAGTTTGTGGAGCGCTTCCGCCAGCTGGCAGACGACGGCGGACGGCTGAATGTGCTGCTGGACTGAGGACGAATCGGCGCGCCTGTGCTAGAATGCCCGCGTTTGCGAGACAAAGACAGGAGAATGCATGTCAATCGCAAGTGACATCAAAGATATCGAGTTGGCGACTGGTGGTCGTTATCGCATTGAGTGGGCTGGGCAAGAAATGCCGGTTCTCGCGCAGATCCGCCAGCGCTTTGCAGAAGAAAAACCCCTGGCCGGCATGCGCGTCTCGGCCTGCCTGCATGTAACTACCGAGACAGCCAACTTGGTGCAGACCCTGCAAGCGGGCGGCGCGGATGTCGTGCTGACAGCCTCCAACCCACTCTCGACACAAGACGATGTGGCGGCGTCGCTGGTGGCGCACAACGAAATCCCCGTCTATGCCATCAAGGGCGAAGACAACGAAACCTATTATCAGCACATACACGCCGCGCTGGATCATCAGCCGCATATCACCATGGACGATGGCGCAGACCTGGTCGGCACCATTCACAAAGATCGGCGCAGTTTGTTGGATACTATCGTTGGCGGCACAGAAGAGACGACCACCGGGGTCATCCGCCTGCGTGCCATGGCAAACGATGGCGCGCTGCAATTTCCCGTCATCGCCGTCAATGACAGCGCCACCAAGCACTTGTTCGACAATCGCTATGGCACCGGGCAAAGCACATTGGACGGCATTATCCGCGCCACCAACATCCTGCTGGCCGGGCGCGTAGTGGTGGTGGCGGGATATGGTTGGTGCAGCCGCGGGATCGCCATGCGCGCCGCCGGTTTGGGCGCAAATGTCATCGTGACCGAGGTCAATCCCCTGCGCGCGCTGGAAGCGGTCATGGATGGCTACCGCGTTATGCCCATGCAAGAAGCCGCGCCAATCGGCGATATCTTCGTTACAGCCACTGGCGACATCCATGTGCTGGATACGGCGCATTTTCAAGCGATGAAGCACGGCGCGATCGTCTGCAACAGCGGGCACTTCAATGTCGAAATCAATCTGGACAGCCTGGCAGAGCTGGCGGAAGAACCGCCCGAACGGGTGCGGCCTTTTGTGGAAGCCTATCGACTGGATGGGCGTTCGATCTATGTGCTGGGCGATGGCCGGTTGATCAACCTGGCGGCCGCCGAGGGACACCCGGCTTCGGTCATGGATATGAGCTTTGCTAATCAGGCGCTGGCAGCCGAATTCATGCTGCGCCATGTCGATTCGCTGGCTGCGCAGGTCTACACGATTCCCGCCGATGTCGACCAGGAGATCGCCCGTTTGAAGCTGCAGGCCATGGGAATTGGCATCGACACGTTGACAGCGCAGCAAGAAGCCTATCTCAACCAGTGGCAAGACGGCACTTGATCAAAGGCGCGCCGGGCAGGAAGCCAATTGTGCGAATACTGATCACTGGCGCAGGCGGATTTGTCGGCAGGCACCTTTCCGCGCACCTGGCTGCCTCAGAACCTGGCGCTGCGCTGATCGGCACGACTCTGCTGCCGCATGAGACAGTCCATCCCGCGCTGCGTGAGTCACAGCAGATCAACCTGGTGGACGAAGCTGCGGTGCGCGCGCTGGTGGACGACTGCCGCCCCGACTTCATCTATCATCTGGCTGCGCAAGCCTTTGTGCCGCGCTCTTTTGACGACCCATGGGAGACTTTAGAGAACAATATCCGCGCCCAGCTGAATATCATCCGCGCTTGCCTGGCGCTGGATATCCGCCCACGCATCTTGGTCGTCAGTTCCGCCGAGATTTATGGCTCTGCCACAACATCGCTGTTGCCCATGGACGAAAGCGCTCCTATCCGCCCGACCAATCCCTACAGCGTCAGCAAGGTCGCGCAAGACATGCTGGCTTTGCAATATCACCTGAGCCACGGCCTGCCTATCATGCGCGCGCGTCCGTTCAACCACATCGGACCGGGCCAAAACGCCCGATTTGTCGCGCCGGCTTTTGCCCTGCAAATCGCCAAAATTGAGGCAAACCGGGGCGAAGCGGTTATCTATGTTGGCAACTTGTCGGCAAAACGCGACTTCACCGATGTGCGCGATATCGTGCGCGGCTATCACTTGATCGCGGCGCGTGGCAAAGCGGGAGAAGCCTACAACATCGCATCGGGCGAGGCGCGCAGCATCGAATCGCTCCTGGATACCTTATTGGCTTTGTCGGCAATTGACATTGAAGCGCGCGTCGACCCGGCCCGGTTGCGGCCTGTGGATGTGCCAGAGATCCGTGGCGATGCGAGCAAGCTGCGCGAGGACACAGGCTGGCAGCCGCGCCTGAGTTTCAAAGAGACGTTACGCGATGTGCTGGTGGATTGCCGACGGCGCGTCCAGCAAGGAGAGATCTAAATGGCCAAGAAAGCTTTGATCACCGGCATCACCGGTCAAGACGGCTCGTATCTGGCCGAGTTCTTGCTGAAAAAGGGCTACCAGGTCTTTGGCATGGTGCGGCGGACCAGCACGGTGCGCTACGAACGCATCCAGCACATCCAGCCCGATATCCAGCTGGTGCAGGGTGATATGGGCGACCTGAGCAGCCTGATCACCGCCATCAGCCGCGTCGAGCCAGACGAAGTCTACAACCTGGCGGCGCAGAGCTTCGTGCCGACATCGTGGAATCAGCCTGTTTTCACCGGCGACATCACCGGCTTGGGCGTAACCCGTCTGCTGGATGCCCTGCGCACAGTCAACCCGGCTATCCGTTTTTATCAGGCATCGAGCAGCGAGATGTTTGGAAAAGTGCAAGAAGTTCCCCAGCGCGAAAGCACGCCTTTTTACCCGCGCAGTCCCTATGGCGTCGCCAAGGTTTATGGGCACTGGATCACAGTCAATTACCGCGAAAGCTATGACCTATTCACTTGCAGCGGCATCTTGTTCAATCACGAGTCGCCGCGGCGGGGATTGGAATTCGTGACGCGCAAGGTGACCTATCATGTCGCCAAGATCAAGCTGGAGCTGGCGAATGAGATCCGCATTGGCAACCTCGATTCCCAGCGCGACTGGGGCTTCGCCGGCGATTATGTGCGCGCCATGTGGCTGATGCTGCAGCAAGATGCGCCCGACGATTTTGTCGTTGCTACAGGAAAAACGCATTCTGTGCAGCGCCTGCTGGAAGTAGCTTTCGCGCATGTCGGGCTGAATTGGCGCGATTATGCCCTGCAAGACCCGCGCTTCATGCGCCCAGCCGAAGTCGACCTGCTGGTGGGCGACCCCGCCAAAGCGCGCGAAAAGCTGGGCTGGCAGCCCGAAGTCAGCTTTGAAGAATTGATCGGCATGATGGTCGAAGCTGATTTGAAGAAGCTGCGCGACAACCCCGACCAGGCTATCTGAATGCCCCCGCAGCTGGTTGATACGCACTGCCACCTCAACTTCCATCGCTACGACAAGGACCGCGATGCCGTGCTGAAGCGCGCGCATGATGCTGGGGTCGAGCGGATTATCATCCCAGCCATTGACTTGCCGAGCTGTGCAGAAGTCCTGCAGCTGGCCGAGGCGCAACCTGGGCTCTTCGCCGCGGTCGGCATTCATCCCAACAGCAGCCGCAATTTTCACGCCAGCAGCATTGACAGACTGCGCGAACTGGCTGCGCATCCCAAGGTCGTGGCAATCGGCGAGATCGGGCTGGATTATCACTGGGACAAAAGCCCAAAAGCAATGCAAGCCACAGCGCTGGAACAGCAGCTGGAACTGGCAGCCGAATTGGCGCTGCCCGTCATCATCCATAACCGCGAGGCGAGTGAGGATGTCATCGAGACGCTGGCGAACTGGACGACAACTGTGGGGGCCAGCTTGCAAGGGCGCCTGGGCGTTCTACATTCTTTTTCGGCATCGGCAGAAATCGCCAAACGCGCCACCGACCTGGGCTTCTATCTCGGCTTCACCGGTCCATTGACATTTAAGAACGCCAGCGAGCTTCGCGAGATAGCCCGAGAGACGCTCATTGAGCAGCTGCTAATCGAAACGGATGGTCCCTTCCTTTCCCCCATGCCCTATCGCGGCAAACGCAACGAGCCGGCCTGGGTCTGCCACATCAACGACAGGCTGGCGGAATTGCACGGCATGACCGCCGAGCAGATGGCGCGTCAGACCACAGCCAATGCAGAGACGCTCTTTGCGCTCTCGCAATCGGACAAAGCCTGCTAAACTGCCAGTCGATATGCCGGCCGCGGGGAACTTGGCGTGCTCGACCTGTCCATCGTCATTGTCAGCTGGAATGTACGCGACTTGCTGGATGCCTGCCTCGCCAGCTTGCAACGGGCGCAGTTCTCGCTTTGTGGCCTGGATGACAGATTGCCCAGCGCCGAGATCATCGTGATTGATTCAGACAGCAGCGATGGCAGCGCCGACATGGTGCGCGAAACCTATCCGGCTGTGCAACTGCTGCCGCAAGCGCAGAATCTCGGTTTTTCGCGCTGCAACAACATCGGCTTGGCAAGGACGAGCGGGCGCTTCATCCTGCTGCTGAACCCGGATACAGAGGTCCAGCCTGAGGCCATCGGCACGTTACTAGACTACCTGAATGCCAACCCAGACGCGGGCATCATCGGACCGCACACGCTCAACAGCGATGGCAGCCACCAGTCGACGCGGCGGCGCTTCCCGACTATTTGGACTGGCATTTTTGAAAGCACCTGGCTGGCGGGATTCGCGCCGGCTGGGATGGAACCCGCGTATCGGATGCTGGATACAGATGACTGCGCTGTGCTGGATGTTGACTGGGTGCAAGGCTCGGCGCTGATGCTGCGGCGAGAAGTCTACCGCACAATCGGCGGGCTGGACGAAGCCTACATCATGTATTCCGAAGAGCTGGATTATTGTCGGCGCGCCAAGCAAGCGGGCTGGCGAGTGGTTTATCATGGGGGCGCGTTTATCACGCACCATGGGGGCCAATCCAGCCAACAAGACGCTGATCATAGTCAGATCCACTTTCATACCAGCAAGCTGCGTTATTTTCGAAAACATCATGGCGAGACCGCCTATACCCTGCTGCGGACGCTGCTGCTGGCGCAATTCGGCTGGCAGCTGGCATTGGAGAGCCTGAAGGGAGCGCTCGGGCACAAGCGCGATCTGCGAACACAACGCGTGCGGCGCTATTGGAAAGTGCTGCGCAGCGGCCTGAAAGCCAAGCCATGAGGATCGGCATGATCAGCGGCGAATACCCGCCCATGCCCGGCGGCGTCGGCGATTTCACGCGGATGCTGGCAGAACGGCTGATGCGGCACGGACACGATGTGCGCTTGCTCTGTCAGGCTGGTTGTCGAGATGAAACGCTGCCAGTGAGCACAGTCGACAGCTGGGGTGTTGGCGGCGCCGTATCCGTACGCGCCTGGGTGCGCCGCATCCAGCCCGATGTGGTCAACTTGCAATTTCAAACCGCCGCCTATGCTATGTCGCCGCTGGTGCATTTCTTGCCCGGGTTCATCGACGCGCCCTTTGTCACAACATTTCACGATCTGCGTTTTCCCTATTTGTTTCCCAAAGCGGGACGGCTGCGCGACTGGATCGTCATGCACATGGCGCGCGCATCGACCGGTGTGATCACGACCAACCAAGAAGACGATGCCCGCTTGCAGGCTCTGCCGCGGCGGCGCGTAATCCCGATCGGCAGCAGCATCGGCCCACAAATCGTGTCGGCGGCGCTGCGCGAGCAGATTCGGCAAGAACTGGGCGCCATGCCAGACAGCTTCGTGCTGGGGCATTTCGGCTTTCTCAATGCCTTGAAAGGCATCGACTACCTGCTGGAGGCGATGTCTAGGCTGCGAGCATCCGGGCGCGACTTGCGGCTGGTCTTCATCGGTGGACATCCCGAAGCGGACGAAGAATCCGAAAATGTGTCGCGGCTGGACGCCGGCATCAAGCGCCTGGGATTAGGCGATGCGGTGCATTGGACGGGCTACCTGGATGAGTCGGAGGTGGCAACCTGGCTGGGAGCGGTCGACCTGGTCGCCTTGCCTTTTGCTGATGGCGCGTCGTATCGACGCAGCAGCCTGATGGCCGCCATCGCCTTGGGTTGCGCCATCCTCACGACTCAGCCCGTCTTTGACGTGCCGGCTTTTCAACATGGCAGCAATTTGTGGCTGGTGGGACCGCGATCCGCCGCCGCAATTGCGGGTGGCATTCAGGCGCTGATGGCGGATGACGGACAGCTTTGCCAACTGCGAGAGGGAGCAAAGAGGTTGCGGCGCTGCTTCGATTGGGACTTGATTGCAAGTGAAACCGCCGATTTCTATGGCGAAGTGATTGACGACCGGCGATGAGCGGATTGCGGCGGTTGGGCAAGAACGAGGATGCACTGGCGATTGGCGCGCTGATCCTGCTGTGGCTCTTCTTCTTTTGGCGTCTGTTCACGCCCGTCGCGGACGACCTGGCCTCGCTGGCAAAAGGCGACTTCAGCGGGCAATTTGTCGCTTTTGGCGGGTATCAATACCAGCGCATGACGCAGGGGCAGATCCCGCTGTGGAATCCTTACAACAACGGCGGCTTGCCCTTCGTCGCCGATACGCAGGCAGCGGTCTTCTATCCGCCGCGCTGGCTGACCATCGGGCTGAGCTATCACCTGGGTGGCTGGAATTACAACTCACTGCAACTGGAGATGACTTTCCATGTGCTGCTGGGCACGTTGCTGATGTACGCTTTTGTGCGACGCCTGACGCGAGACAGCGCCTGCAGTCCCCTGGCATCGCTGGTCGCCGCGCTGGTCATCGGCTATGGCGGCTATATGACAGGTTATCCACCGCTGCAACTGGCGGTATTGGAAGCCGCGATCTGGTTTCCGCTGATTGCGCTGGGCATATTGGAAGCCACGCGCGCCGCCTCACTCTCGCCGCATTATCTGGCTTTGGCAGGAGTCGGCTTGGGCATGTCGTGGCTGGCGGGCCATCCACAGACGAGCTTCTTCCTCACCTATTTGGGCGCTGCCTACCTGGCTTATCGCTGTTTCGCGCTGCGGCTGGGCTGGCGGCGATTTCTGATCAGTTTGGCGCTCTTCGCCGCAGTGAGTTTTGGGGTGACGGCGGTAACGATGCTGCCGGGACTGGAATACTTGCGCTACACATCGCGCAGCGGGCTGGGCTTCGCGGTCAAGGGACATGGCTTCCCGTTCCAGGATATTGCGCAATTTGTCTTTCCGGGTTCGGTCAGCCAATGGTCGCCGCTCCATGTGGGGTTGCCGGCGCTGTTTTTCATTGCATTCGCCTTGCGCCAGCGACCGCGAGACAGTCGCTTTTGGTTGGCTGTAGCGCTCTTGAGCTTGCTGCACAGTCTGGGCGACAAAGGCGTTCTCTTCGATTTCACCTACAATTTTGTGCCGGGCTTGCGCTACTTCCGCGGACAAGAGCGCGCGGCGGTCCTTGTCGCCTATAGCCTGGCCACTCTGGCAGGGCTGGGCGTGGCAGCCTTTGCCAACTTGCCCAACCGCGTGCAACGGTTGCGGACTTTGCGCTACTGGCTGGGATTCACCGTCATGCTGGCTGCGATTGCGCTGGCTGTCTTGATTGCGTGGACGCTGGACTCTCGGGCTTGGGGCGGCTTTGTAGAGATCGCGGCGCGCAGCGCGATTGTGGCGGCAATTGCAACTATTGTCTTTTTGCGCTTTGCCGATGCGCCCAAACTCGCCACATGCCAGGTGGCGGTGGTCGCGTTGATCGTCTTTGAGCTCTTCGCCGTCAACATGGATCACGCCGCCAATTATGACGACAAGCCCCACCATGAACAGCTGAGCATGCAGCCGCCAAGCCTCGTACAGCAGGTTCTGGACGACAGCAACGGCGGGCAACCCTTCCGCGTCGATGGATTCCGTGGTCTGCGTGAAAACAATGGCAGCCTGTATGGCGTGATGGATATGCGCGGCATCAGTCCGCTGTTTCTGAATTGGGTGGGCAGGCTGGTTTTCATTGATTATGTCGAAAATCCGCTGGGGTGGGAGCTTTTTGCAGTCAAATATGTCTTTAGCGAAAAGGCGCAGTTGTCGGTCGACACGAAGGTCGTGGGCGAGGGGCACGACAGCCTGGGGGTGGTTTATCTGCACGAATTGACCGATCCGCGTCCCTTCGTTTTGCTGATGACCGATGTGACAGTCGCCAACAACAACGAATGGATGATGGAGTATATGGGCGACATACGCTTTCATGAGCGCGACAAAGTCGTCATGCAGCGCGAACCCGATCTGCCTATATCCACCGAAGCCGCCGGACGAGCCACAGTCGTCAGTTTCGCGCCAGAAGAAATCGTCATCCAGGTCAATACGTCAGAAAACGCGATTTTGTCGGTGTCGCTGCCGGATTATGCGGGCTGGCAAGCGCGCCTGAATGACGATCCAGTCGAAATCATCCGCGCCTATGCCGCTTTGATGGCGCTGGAAATCCCGGCCGGGCAGCACACGATCACCCTGACATTTGCGCCGGCTTCTTATGCGCTTGGCGCAGCCATCAGCGCCTTGACCTGGCTGTGGCTGGGCATTCTGGCGCTGGCCTGGTTGAAACGGAGATAGAGTGTGCGCGCTGCCACGGCCATGCAGATTTGGATCAGCCAGCAGGAGCGCCGGCAATATGCGCTGGCGGTCGGCTTGGGCATCGGCATCGCTGGCACGGGGCTGGGCTTGTTGATCGCTGTGCTGGGACCGTTGCTGGCGGTGGCTGCGTTGCTCGGCGCGCTGGCCGGCTTGTATGTCATCACCGAGCTGCGCGCCGCGCTCTATGCCATCATCGCCATGGTCGTGCTGCTGCCATTTGGAGTCTTTCCGGTCAAAATCGCGCTGACGCCGACCCTGCTCGACCTGGCTTTCGCTGGCTTCTTGCTGGTGTATGTCGTGGGGTGGATGCGTGGCGACCGTGCCGGGTTGCGCATCGCGCCGCCCCAAGCCATGATCGCAGTCTATGTGATGTGGCTGATCTTCGCCTTTGCCTTGGGATTGCGTCATGCGCCGCCTACCTCGACCGCCATACGCCAATTCGCCGAGACCTTGCTGAGCATTTCTCTGGTGTTCATATTGGTCGACTTGCTGCGCGACCGATTCATGCTGCGGCGGCTGGTGCTGGTTGTCTTGCTGCTGGTGGGGGCGCAAGCTATGCTGGCGGTCGCCCTGTATGCAGCTCCTGACAGCTTTGCCGAGGCGCTGCTGGTGCGGCTCTCGCGCATTGGTTATCCGGATGGCGGGGTGATTCGGTATATCGAAGACAACCCGGCCCTGGGCGAGCGCGCCATCGGTACTTGGGTCGATCCCAACGCGCTGGGTGGCATCTTGGCGAGCGCAGCCTTGATGATCGCGCCACAGCTCTTTGCCCGGCAGCCCGTACTGCGCTGGCGATGGCTGACGCGGCTGGTGTGTGCGGCGATCTTCCTGGCGCTGCTGCTCACGAATTCGCGGGCGTCTTTTGTGGCGCTGGCAATAGGCTTGCTGGCGATCGCGCTGGTCCGCTATCGGCGCTTGATCCCCCTGCTGCTGGCGGGCGCGCTGCTATTTTTCTTGCTGCCGCAGACTCAATCGTATGTCGAACGGCTGCGTCAGGGCTTCGCGGGGGAGGACCTGGCTGTGCAGATGCGCATCGGCGAATCCAGCGACTCGCTGCGCTTGATCAGCCGTTATCCACTGGTCGGCGTCGGCTTCACCGGCACGCCAGATATTGATATTTATACCGATGTCGCCAATCTGTATTTGATCATGGCAAACCAGATTGGGTTGACCGGCCTGCTGATCTACTTGCTGACGATGGCGGGCGTTTTCATTTATGGATGGCGCGCCTGGCGCTTTGTGAAATCGTCACCTGGCTTCGCTGCCATTCACCTGGGCTATCATGCCGCGCTGCTGACTGCGCTGGTGAACTCTGTCGCCGATCTCTATTACTTCCGCCTGGATTTTCAGTCGTCCATCACTTGGTTTTGGTTGATCGTGGCGCTATGCATCGCCAGTTCGCACTTGTCGATCCCGCCGGCGCCGGGCGATAAAGCCGCCATTGTCAGAGCCAAGAGCTTGTTGTAACATGCTTGGCGACAATTGAATCTTCGCTTTCCGCTCCAGGCCTCTCTGGTTTGGGGCTGCAACCCGAGGAAAGGAACTCGCATGCGAGATTACGAACTCACTTTTATCGTCCGCATTTTGCCCTCAGACGAAGAAGTCAATCAAGCCATCGACCAGGTCATCAGCTTCATTGAACTTGGGGAAAATGGCGTCGTCAAGAGCGTCGACCGCAAGATCTTTGGCCGCCGTCGCCTCGCCTATCAGATTGATGGCCAGCGCGAAGGCCACTATGTTTTCATCCGCGCCGCAATCAATCCCGACCATATTAACGAATTGGAAACCGAGCTCAAGCTCTTCGACTCCGTCTTGCGCTATCTGTTGGTGCGCGACGAAGGCGAAGTCAAGGCATCCGCCTGAGCGCGTCCGATAAGCCTAGCAGGAGGCAATCCCCCCCGTGAGCGAAAATACCCGACCCGGCCAAGGCCGATCGTCCTCCAGGCCATCCCGCCGCCGTGGCTATCAAGGTCGTAGACGAGGCCGCCGCCGTGGCAAAAGCAGCTATTGCCCCAAAGGGCGCTGCTTCAATTACAAAGACATCGACATCCTTTCGCGTTTCATCAACGAGAGCGGCAAGATCAAGCCGCGCCGACAGACGGGCAACTGTGCGCGCTGCCAACGCCAACTGGCGCGCGAGATCAAACGTGCCCGACACCTGGCGCTGCTGCCTTATGTCGCCGCCGACTGACCGCTTGAGGAGCCCGCAGCCCTATGTCCAAACGCGCGCAGACCACCGGCGTCCCCAAACGCAGACGCCGCCGGCAAACCACGGCTGAAGGCAGCCCCGCGACCGATCAGCAAGGGCCTGAATACAGGAGCCGTGCCGAGCAAGAAGCCCTTTTGCAGCAGCGCGTCATCCGCGGCGTCATCATCGCTGCCATCGTGCTGGCGCTGCTGGTAGCGGGCGCCTTTGTCGTCGAGCGGCTGATCATCCCCAACCAAGCGGTCGCCCAGGTCAATGGCGAGTCAATTAGCGTCGCCGAGTTCCGTCAAGCCTACCTGTTTGAGCGCAATCGCCTGCTGTTGCAGCTGAATCAGTACGAGAGCGCCGGCATTGATATGCAGCAACTGGCGCAGCAAGAGCCCTACCGCACCTGGATCAACGAAGCCAATGTGCCCGACCAACTGGGCTTGCGCGTCATTAACGACATGGTCGACGACCGGCTGCTGGCTGCTGATGCGGCTGCGCGGGGTCTTGCCGTCGATGACGCCGCCATCCAAAGCGCAGTCGAGGCATATTTCGGCTTCGATCCCACCGCTGTGGCGCTTATCGGTGTCGAACCTAGCGCCACGCCCGAACCAACGATCACGCCGACGCCTTTCGTTTCGCCGACGCCAACCAACACTCCACAGCCCACGCCGACGACCGACCCCAATGCCACCACAGCGCCCACCGTCACACCGACCATCACACCGCAGCCGACCGTCATTGAACCCACCCAGAGCGCCGACGAAGTCCGCGATAGTTTTGAACAAAATCAAAGCGACTACCGCGCCTACTTCGACCGCGCCGGCGTCAGCAGTGAGACCTACGACAAGTTCTTCGCGCACAATGCCTTGGAAGACCTGCTGGGCGAAGCTCTCCTGCCCGATGACGCGCCGCTGATCTATGCCGATGTCCGCCACATCCTGGTCGATGACGAAGCGACGGCAATCGCTGCGCTCGATGCCTTGCGGACCGGCGAAAGCTTCGCAGCGCTGGCCAGCGCCATCTCTATCGACAGCGGCAGCGGCATGCGTGGCGGAGAGCTGGGCGAAAGCTTCATCGGCAATTATGTGCGGCCCTTCCGCGAAGCCATCGCAAGCGCGGAAATCGGCGAGTTGGTCGGCCCGGTCGAAAGCGAGTTTGGCTTTCACATCTTGCAAGTGCGGCACAAGGAAAAACGCACTGGCGCAGACCAAGACGCGCAACGAGAAAGCGCCCGTCAAACCGAGCTCAGCGACCTGCAAGAGCAGCTGCGCGCAGACGACAGCGACAGCATCGAAATCTACGACAGCTGGCTGGATTACATTCCGAGGTCCTGACCCCCTCAATCCCCCCGAAAAGTCGGGGGGAGGCGAAATTAAAATTCGCGCGAATTACCCAGATCGGCCCCATCCGAAAGGTTGGGAGGGGGCAGTTCTCCGACAGGGCGAAGTGGGCGGCAGCTAGCCCACCGCCGATATATCCTGCTCCAGCAGTTGCGTTTGCAAATCTGCCAAAGCGCCCGTTTCTACAGATTCCAGCCGCGCCAGTTGCCCGGCGATGTCGCTTGCCAGCTGTTCGTATACGGCATAGGCTTGGGTGGTGGGAGCGAACTCGCCCAGCGCCACCGCCGCCGGCAGACCAGCCAACCGCCGCAGCAGATCGCCGCCCTGGTTGACCCGCCCTGCCCAGCCAGCCGGCAGATCGGGGATGAAGAGGCTGCGCTCGATTTCCAGCAGTGCCCCGCGCAATGCCATCCTATCCTCCCCGGTCTCTCCAGAGTCTTCGCGAGTCGCCAGGGCGTCCAGCTGCCTGCGCAGACGGCGCAGCTTGTTGATGGCGCGCGTGGCTTCGCTGTAGGCGTTGTGGATCTGCAGCAGCAGGTCGAATTGCGCTTGCAAGTCGGCTTGGCTGGCTGTCGATGTGGCATCTTGCAGCAGTTGGATGGGCTGGGTCTGCGAGCAACCGTCCACGAGCAGCGTAACTTGATAATCACCTGGCACGACAGTCGGACCGGGCAAGCGCTCAAATTGCGGATCATCGCCGTCCAGCTTGGGCGAATAGGGCAGGCGCATATCCCAAACAAAACGATTCCAGCCCGCCTGCGCCGTCATGCGCAGCTCATTATCGGGCTTGTCTTTGTCATTTGCCCTATTGGGGTCGAGCGAAGTGAATTCACGAAGCAAATGTCCCGCAGCGTCGCAGATGCGCAGTGAAATCTGCGCTTCTGGCTTCGCATCCAGCCAATAGGTCAGCAGTACACCGCGCGGCAGGTTTTCGCCCGAATCCAGGAAGCGACGTGCAACAACATTTTCTGGCGATCTGCGGTGCGTGTAGGCTGCCGAAATGCCTGTCGAGCTCATATAGGTCTTGCCCGGCTGGTCGATGAGCCGACGCGCATCGATGCTCTCCAGCAAACGCTGGGTCGGGCGCGGCTGCAGAAGTCTGCAACCTGGCGATGGCGAAGAGCCAGTCGCCGCCTTGCCACGGCCGGTTTCATTTGTATCGGGGGAATCGGGGGCGCACTGATGCAAGCGCGATACATCATCAAATATCCAGAAGGCGCGTCCGTGCGTGGCCGCGATCAAATCGCCGCGTTTGAGCGCCAGGTCATAAACGGGCGTCACGGGCAAGTCCAGCTGCAGCGGCTGCCAGCTTTCGCCATCGTTGAACGAGATATACAGTCCCGTCTCTGTCCCGGCATAGAGCAAGCCTTCGCGGTCTGGGTCGCAGCGGATGACACGCGTGAAGTCATCGCGGGGAATGCCAGCATCAATGCGCTGCCAGCTCTGACCATAATCCTTCGTTTTGAACAGATAAGGCGAATAATCGTCCAGCTTGTAACGCAGGCAAGCCATGTAGGCGCTTCCAGCCTGGTGCGGCGATGCCTCGATACAATGCACATAGGACCACTCCGGCAGCTGCGGCGGCGTGATTTCCTGCCACGCTGCGCCATCGTCCCGCGTGATGTGCAGCAAGCCATCATCGCTGCCCGCCCACAGCAGCCCTTCTTCATGTGGCGAAGCGGCCAGCGCCGTCACTGTCGCGTAGACTTCGGCAGCGCCCACATCGCGGTTGATCGGCCCGCCGCTTATGACCAGGGTGGACGGTTCGGCTCGCGTCAAATCTGGGCTGATCGCCCGCCAGCTGCCGCCTTCGTCGCTCGATTTGTAGACGCGGTCGCCACCAATATACAGATCGTGCGGCGCGAAAGGCGAAAACAGGATCGGATAAGTCCAGGCGAAGCGCTGCTGCAGACCACTGGCCGCCTCGCCAAAGCTCTGCACGGGCACTGTCGTCACCAGGCGCAGTTGTTTGCTGGCGTGGTCATAACGCTGCAGGGCATTGCCGCCGCCTGGCGAGCTGCCGATTGCGCCAACGACGACGATATCGTCATCATCTGGCTTGGTAGCGATGAAGCCGCTTTCGCCTGAGCCAGCGATGAAGCAGTCTTGCCACAAGATGGAGCTTTTGCTGCTGCGGCTGGGCACGGCGATGGAGCTGTTGTCTTGCTGCGTGCCATAGACATGATAGGGATCGCGGTTGTCTGTGCAGAGGCGATAGAATTGCGCGGTCGGCTGATTGAAGATGCTCGACCAGCTCGCGCCGCCATTCAATGACACGCAGGCGCCGCCATCGTTGCCTTGCACCATGCGCAGGGGGTTGCGGGGGTCGATCCACAGGTCGTGATTGTCGCCGTGAGGTGTGCCGACCTGGCCGAAAGTCTTGCCAGCGTCTATCGACTTCCACAGGCGCAGGTTGTTGACCCAAACGGTGTCGGCGTCCACTGGGCAGGGCGTCAGGTGCATGTAATACCAGCTGCGCGAGGTGATATCGAAATTGCGCGCTGTGAATGTCCAGTTGTCGCCGTAGTCATCGGAGCGGTACATGCCCTGCTGCTGCTCGTGTTCGATCAAGGCATAGACTCGTCCGGGCTGCGCTGGCGAGGCAGCGATGCCGATCTTGCCCAAGATGCCGCTGGGCAGACCAGGCTTGCTCGAGATATTCTGCCAGCTTTCGCCGCCGTCCAGCGAACGCCAGATGCCGCTGTCTTCGCCGCCGCTTTGAATGGTGTGGAAGTCGCGCCGCGCTTCCCAGATCGAGGCGTAGAGGATGCGCGGATTGTTCTGGTCGATGCTGAGGTCGACCGCGCCCGCCTTGTCGCTGACGAAGAGCACGCGCTGCCAACTGTTGCCGCCGTTTGTCGAACGAAAGATGCCGCGCTCTTCGTTGCGTCCGAAAGCGTGTCCCAGCGCCGCCACAAAGACCGTGTCGGGGTCTTGCGGGTGGATGCGCAGCTTGCCGATATGCCGCGTATCGCCCAAGCCACAATGCCGCCAACTGCGCCCGCCATCGCTGGACTTGTAGACGCCATCGCCATGCGAAACATCGATGCGGATGGTGGCTTCGCCCATGCCGGCGTAGATGATATTGGGGTCGACCTGGCTCACTGCCAGCGCGCCCACCGAGCCGGTCTTGAAATAGCCATCGGAGATATTGCGCCAGTATTGCCCGGCATCATCGGTCTTCCACAGTCCACCAGCGCAGGCGCCAAAATAAAAAGTGCCGATCTCGCTGGGGTGCCCCGCGACCGTGACGACACGTCCGCCACGAAAGGGCCCGATGCAGCGCCAATGTCCGATGTTATCCAGGGGGATGCTCATGCCACATGCCTTTGCTGCAAGTTGGGTACAGGTTGCGCCGCATTGTAGCGCGATTTTAGGCTGTGCGGCAATCCGATGAGCGCACGCTTTGCCTCCCAAGACAAGGCAGCCGGTATCTGAAGTATCAGTTGTCCAAGCCCAAAACGCGCGCCACGATGGGTCTCAAGCGCTCGACTACCGCCGCATCCCTATGCTCGCGCCCGGTCGCCAAAGCCGCATCCAATGCCCGGTGCGCCGGCAGTTCCAAGGTCTCGTCAAGCTGCCCGATCGCCTGCACCAGCGCCGCCTGCACATAACCGATATTCTGCGCCAGCTGCTGGATAACGATGTCGCTGGTGGTGTCTTCGCTCTCGATGCGCCAGCAGTCGTAATCGGTAACATGCGCCAACGCGGCATATTCGATCTCGGCTTCGCGAGCCAGGAAGGCTTCTGGGGCGGCTGTCATGCCGATGATGTGGCAGCCCCAGCGCTGAAAGAGGCGGGCTTCGGCACGGGTGGCAAAGCGCGGACCATCTTCGATCAAGAAACAGCCACTGCGATGCACGACTGCGCCGCTACTTTCGGCAGCATCTGCCAGCACGGTGCGTAAATACTCACCGAAGGGATCGGCCACCGATACATGCACGACCAGTCCTCGCTCGAAAAAGCTGCGCGCGCGAGTGTGGATCGTATAATCAATCAACTGGTCGGGCGTGACGAGTTGCCCTGGCGCGTACTCTTCTTGCAGCGAGCCGACCGCATTGACGCCGATGATGAAGCGCACGCCCAGCTGCTTGAGCGCAAAGATATTGGCGCGGTAAGGCAGGGAATGCGGCGCCAGGGTGTGTCCCTCGCCGTGACGCGGCAAAAAGGCGACGCGCTTGCCCGACAGGCTGCCAATGCGGATCGTACCGCTAGGCTGTCCAAAGGGCGTATCCATGTCTACTTCGCGCACATCGCTGATCTCGGGCAGCTGATACAGCCCCGAGCCGCCAATGACGCCGATTTTGATCTCTTCCATCGTGCAACTCCCCCTGCTCTCTGCCTGGTTTCAGCGACCTCGCGCCAGCATGTCGGCCAGGTAGCGCCCGGTGTGGCCCGGGCAATTCGCCACCTGCTCGGGTGTCCCTTGCGCGACTATCCGTCCGCCGCCGTCGCCGCCTTCGGGCCCCAGGTCGATAATGTGATCAGCCACCTTGATGATATCCAGGTTGTGTTCAATGACGACGATCGTATTACCCGCGTCCGCCAGCCGCTGTAGCACGGTGATAAGGCGCGCTACATCGTAGGCATGCAAGCCGGTCGAGGGCTCGTCCAGGATGTAAAGCGTGTGCCCGGTGGGGCGTTTGGATAATTCGCGGCTGAGCTTGATGCGCTGCGCTTCGCCACCGCTGAGCGTCGTGGCGGGTTGGCCGATGCGAATATAGCCCAAGCCGACCGCGGCCAATGTGTCCAGCTTGCGGCGGATGCGCGGCAGGTTGGCGAAGAATTCCAAGCCTTCTTGCACGCTCAACGCCAACACCTGGGCGATAGACTTGCCCTTGTATTGCACTTGCAGGGTTTCGCGGTTGTAGCGCGTGCCACGGCAGATTTCACAAGGCACATACACATCGGGCAGGAATTGCATTTCGATGCGGATAAGCCCCTGCCCTTCGCAGTGTTCGCAGCGACCGCCGCGTACATTGAAGCTGAAGCGGCCCGGTTTGTACCCACGCGCCTTGCTTTCGGGCAGCTGGGCAAAAAGCTGGCGAATGTCGTCGAATAGCTTGGTATAGGTGCCCGGATTGCTGCGGGGCGTGCGTCCGATGGGGCTTTGGTCGATATTGATAATCTTGTCGATATGCTCCTCGCCATGCAGCGCATCATGTTCGCCGGCGCGAAGGCGACTGCGGTTGATCAATTGCGCCAGCCGCGTATACAGCGTATGCACGACCAGCGACGATTTGCCGCTGCCGCTGACGCCGGTGACGCAGATGAAGCAACCCAGCGGAAAGTCGACCCGGAGGTCTTGTAGGTTGTTGGCGCGCGCCCCGCAGATGCGCAGCAATTCGCCCGAACCAGCCCGCCGAGTCTGGGGCAGCGGGATTTCAAAGCGACCCGCCAGGTAGTTGCCCGTGCAGCTTTCGTGGTTGGCGGCGACTTGCTGTGGACTGCCTTGCGCAACCAACTGACCACCATGTTCGCCCGCGCCCGGTCCCAGATCGATCAGCCAGTCGGCGCTGCGCATGGTCTCTTCGTCATGCTCGACCACCAGCACGCTGTTGCCCAGGTCGCGCAAGCCCATCAAGGTGTTGATCAAGCGCCGGTTGTCGCGTTGGTGCAAGCCTATTGAAGGCTCGTCCAGCACATAGAGCACGCCGGTTAGCTGGCTGCCGACTTGCGTGGCCAGGCGGATGCGCTGGGCTTCTCCTCCGCTCAGGCTGGCGGCGCTGCGAGCCAAAGTGAGATAATCCAGGCCGACATTGCACAAGAAGCCGATGCGAGCGGTCAATTCGCGCACAATCTGTCGGGCGATATGCTGTTCGCGCTCGGAGAGGGTGGCATCAGCGCCTTGCAGCGAACATACCCAACGATGCAACTCGCCGATGGGTTTGGCGGTGATATGATGGATGTTGACGCCACCGATGGTTACCGCCAGCGACTCGGCACGCAGACGCTGCCCGTTGCAGCTGCGACAAGCAATCTCGCGCATCGTCTGCTGGATTCGCTCGCGGATTGCTTCGGAGCTGGTCTGCTGATAGCGGCGTTGCAAGTTGGGGATAACGCCTTCGTAGCGCGTCGACCAAGTGTGTTCCCTGCCCGAAGAATGAAAGTAAGACACCTCATAGCGCTGCTCGCCGCTGCCATAGAGCACGACATTTTGCTGCTGCTCGGTCAGCTGCCGCCAGGGCGTATCCAGCGAGAAATCATGATGTCGGGCGAGAGTCTGGAAGACATTCCAATTCCAGCCGCGCCGATCGTCCAGCCCGAATCCATTGGCATTCAACGCGCCTTCTGCGATACTGCGGTCTGGGTCGGGCACGATGATATCGGGATCGATCTCCAGGCTGAAGCCCAGCCCCTGACAATCTGGACAAGCGCCGCTGGGCGTATTGAATGAGAACAATCGCGGTTCTGGCTCGGGCAGGCTGGCGTGTCCATTTGGGCAAGCCAGGTCTTCGCTATAGAGGTGATCGACCGGTTTGTCGCGGTCGCTGACATCCTGGATGATCAGCCGACCCTCGCCATGCTGCAAGGCAGTTTCAATTGCATCGGTGAGGCGCGTTTCAAAAGCGGCGGCGTCTTCGGATTGCGGACCATCGTGCTGGCGGATGATGAGACGGTCGACCACAATCTCGATATCGTGAATGACATAGCGGTCCAGCGCGATGTCTTCGTCCAGGTCGCGGACGACGCCATCGACGCGGACGCGCGCGAAGCCCTGCTTGCCGATCTCTGCCAGGGCTTTGCTGTGATTGCCTTTTTTTCGATGGATGACCGGCGCAAGCACCTGGATACGTGCCTCGGCGGGCATATTCTGCACCTGGTCGACAATCTGCTGGGCGCTCTGTGCCGAGACCTCCGCGCCACATTCCGGACAATGCGGGATGCCAACGCGCGCATAAAGCAGCCGCAGATAATCATAGATTTCGGTCACAGTGCCGACTGTCGAGCGCGGGTTGTGGCTGACGCTTTTTTGGTCGATAGAGACCGCCGGGCTCAAGCCTTCGATCTGATCGACATCCGGCTTTTGCATCAAGCCAAGGAATTGACGGGCATAGGAACTCAGGCTTTCGACATAACGCCGCTGCCCTTCGGCGAAGATGGTATCGAAGGCCAGCGACGACTTGCCCGAGCCAGAAAGACCGCTGATGACAACCAGCTGGTTGCGGGGGATATCGACATCGATATCTTTGAGATTGTGCTCGCGAGCGCCGCGCACGAGGATCTTGTTTTGCTCCATGTCGCGTATCGCTTTCTTCTCTTGCCCAGTCCAAGCCATCTCTGGCTCGGGGACGCATAGTATAGCCGCTGGGCTGCGCCGCGATAAGGGACGAACCGCCCGCCTGCCAGGGCAATCGCATCAAAATAATCACTGAGTATTGAAGGGCAAATTATCGACTGTCATTAGATACTGCGCCTCCACGCCAGCGAGGAGGTATCTGATGACGAGTGTTCCGATCCTAAGTATCAGCAA
>MKWU01000472.1_pt1 | contig 76920 bp, 86 predicted proteins | sample 809101 | NCBI WGS metagenome assembly MKWU01 (sample SAMN05860141, study PRJNA318959) | sponge metagenome | host: Aplysina aerophoba | place: Slovenia: Piran, Adriatic Sea, Gulf of Piran | collected 2013-05-07 | reverse complement strand
CGGGGGACAACACCCAGATGACGGTGGCGTTATTGACCCCGATTGCGATGGATGAGGGGTTGCGGTTTGCGATTCGGGAGGGCGGCCGCACGGTGGGTGCGGGGGTCGTTACCAAAATCTTGGAGTAGGGTCTTATGACCACTATCATGAATGAAAAGATCCGTATCCGCCTCAAAGCCTATGACCACCGGGTGCTTGATCAATCGGTCAGAGAGATTGTCGAAACGGTCAAGCGGACCGGAGGGCGGGTCGCTGGCCCTATCCCGCTTCCGACGCGAATCGAACGGTTTACGGTGAACCGTTCACCCCATGTTGACAAAAAGTCACGGGAACAGTTCGAGATACGGACCCACAAGCGTTTGCTCGATATCCTTGACCCAACTCAGCAAACAATTGACGCGCTTGGGAAACTGGAATTGGCCGCCGGAGTCGATGTTGAAATCAAGCTGGAGTAGCGGGAGCGGTGACGATGCAAGGATTAATAGGTAAGAAGCTTGGCATGACTCAGGTTTTTTCCGCTGAGGGGAATCTTGTCCCGGTCACGGTCATACAGACCGGACCATGTACCGTTGTGCAAAAGAAGACTCAGCAAATGGATGGGTATACTGCGCTCCAACTGGGATTTGGAAGTCAAAAACCACACCGTGTTTCTCAGCCTGTCTTAGGCCATACGCAGAAGTCCGGTGCCGGCCCCTTCGCTGTCCTCCGGGAGTTTCGGGTCGATGACATTGATGGCTACGAGGTCGGTGGTGAAATAACCGTTGGGCACGTCTTCCAGTCTGGAGATCGAGTCAACGTTGTCGGCCGGACAAAAGGTCGGGGCTATGCCGGCGTGATGAAACGACACGGCATGGGCGGGTTTCCGAAGAGTCATGGAACGCATGAATATTTTCGTCATGGTGGGGCCATCGGAAACCGCTCCTACCCTGGAAAAATTTTCAAAGGCAAGAGAATGGCGGGCCATTACGGGAATGATCGGATGAAGGCGTTAAATCTGCAGGTGGTTGACGTCCAGCCAGATGAGAATCTTCTCTTTCTGCGTGGGTCTGTGCCAGGTGCGAGAGGACAAGTTGTCCTTATCCATAAGCCATAGTAAGGACAACCAATGGCAGCCCAGGAAATGACTATTAGTGTTCTCTCTGCCCAACGAGAGAAGGTCGGAGAGATTCTTCTTCCCGCTGTGATCTCCGAGCAGCCGCAGCGGGAGCACCTCTTGTTCGAAACAGTGAGAATGCAGTTGGCCAATCGTCGCTCCGGGACGGCGGCGACAAAGACGCGGGCGCAGGTGCGCGGTGGTGGAAGAAAACCGTGGCGGCAAAAAGGAACGGGACGAGCGCGGGCAGGCAGTAACCGGTCTCCGATATGGGTCGGTGGAGCAACGGTGTTTGGCCCCCAACCACGTTCGTATGCGTACCGTATGCCGCGATCAGCCCGGAAGACCGCTCTGCGAGCCGCACTCGCGCAGAAGCTGCGCCAAGACGAGGTGGTTGTCATCGACGCCATTCAGTTTGACGAGCCAAAAACAAAGCAGATGGTCACCCTGCTGGCACAACTCGAGATGGGTGATAGCGTCCTGCTCGTCTTGGCGGATGCGGACATCAACGTACAGAAATCTGCCCGCAATTTGCCGGGGGTCAAAGTCCTGCTGAGTCAAGGGCTGAATGTGTATGATCTGCTCCGCTACCGAAAGGTATTAGTGACACAAGCAGCGATGCAACAGGTCAGTGAGCGACTAGGCGGAGAGTGATATGGATGTCTATACTGTTCTTGTCGCGCCATTGATCACCGAGAAGTCAACCCTGGCCAGTGAGGTCGGCAATCAGGTTGTCTTTCGTGTCCATCCACAGGCCAATAAGATGAGTATTAAAGACGCGGTTGAGACGCTTTTTGATGTGAAAGTCAAACAAGTGCGGACTATTCAATATATCGGCAAACATCGGCGCGTTGGTCGGTCGCAGGGGAGAAGAGCAGCCTGGAAGAAGGCTTATGTCACCCTACGTGATGGCGATCGGATCGACTTTTTTGAAGGGGCGTAACTCGTGGCTGTCCGACAGTACAAACCAACGTCTGCTGGGAGGCGCTTTCAAAGTGTCTCTAGCTTCAGTGATGTTACCAAGACAAAAAAAGGGCCGGAGCGGTCCTTGCTGGCACCCCTCCACAAGCATGGTGGGCGGAATAATAGAGGGCGACTCACTATCCTGCATCGGGGCGGTGGACATAAACGACGGTATCGTTTGATAGACTTCCGTCGCGACAAGGACGGGATTGGGGCGACGGTTGCTGCCATAGAGTATGATCCCAATCGCTCTGCACATATTGCCCGACTCCATTATCGGGATGGAGAGAAGCGCTACATCCTTGCCCCTGTCGGTCTGGCTGTTGGGAATGCTGTCATGTCAGGAGAATCAGCAGATATTCGTCCTGGCAATTGTCTGCCGCTGCGGTGTATGCCGGTCGGGACGATTATCCACAACATAGAGCTGAAGATAGGCAAAGGGGCGCAGATTGTCAGGAGTGCCGGGACCTCCGCGCAACTGATGGCGAGAGAAGGCGTGTACGCAACAGTGAAGCTCCCTTCGGGAGAAATGCGGCTGGTGCATCAAAACTGTAAAGCCACCATCGGTCAGGTCGGCAACCTCGATCATGAGAATGTCTCATACGGGAAAGCTGGTCGAAGTCGGTGGTTTGGCCGTCGGCCGCGTGTGCGAGGTATTGCCATGAATCCGGTAGACCACCCACTTGGGGGAGGTGAAGGAAGAAGCAAAGGCAATCATCCCATGAGTCCCTGGGGTGTCTTGGCCAAGGGGTATAAGACCAGACGCCGCTCAAAGTCAGACAAATATATTGTCCAAAAGAGAAAGAAATAAGATGCCCCGCTCAGTCAAAAAAGGTCCATTCATTGACGACCACTTGTTGAAGAAGGTGGATACCGCTGTGCAAAGCGGTGATAAAAAGGTGATTAAAACGTGGTCACGCCGTTCCACGATTACCCCTGAAATGATCGGATTGACATTCGCCGTTCACAATGGAAGAAAATTTATCCCCGTCTATGTGACTGAGAATATGGTTGGCCATAAACTCGGTGAATTTTCTCCAACGCGGACATTCTATGGCCATGCCGGAGATAAGAGGGGCGACGTAAAAAGGAGATAGAAGGTATCGGCTATGGAGGTTCGCTCAATTACTCGTCAGGTGCGGATGGCGCCGCGGAAAGCTCGTTTAGTAGCGGACCTCATCCGTGGGAAACAGGTCGAAGAAGCGCTGATGGTCCTACGCTTTTCTCAAAAGAAGGCCGCTCGTGTTTTTATAAAAACTCTTCAGTCTGCCATTGCCAACGCCACAGATACGCAGAACGTTGATCCTGACACGTTGTATGTGAAGCAGGCCACCGTAAACGGGGGAGCAACTTTTCGGCGCTTTACCCCACGTGCACATGGACGTGCAACACCGATTCGGAAGCGTACGAGTCATTTCACCATTGTTGTAGACGAGAAATAGACGAAAGAAGAATAGGATGGGGCAGAAAGTACATCCAAAAGGGTTCCGGGTTGGCGTGCTCGAAGGGTGGGAGTCTCGCTGGTTTGCAGAAAGAGACTACGCCGCGTTACTGCACGATGATATCCGTATCCGGGAGTTCATCAAAAAGCGTCTCTATCATGCCGGGATTGCAAAAATTGAAGTAGAGCGCGCTGCGAATAAGGCAAAGATCAATATTTATACCGCTCGTCCCGGTATTGTGATTGGGAAAAAAGGAGTGGAGATAGAAAAACTGAAGGCCGACCTTGTCCAGCGGACCGACCGAGAAGTCTATCTGAATATTCACGAAGTACGCCGCCCTGACCTGGACGCGCAACTCGTCTCTGAAAATGTCGCACTTCAGCTTGAGCGACGGGTGGCCTTTCGGCGTGCCATGAAGGAGAGTGTGACACGGGCCATTCGTATGGGCGCACAAGGAGTGAAGGTGCGTTGTTCGGGGCGGCTCGGTGGGGCGGAGATCGCCCGGACCGAGTGGTACCGAGAAGGACGGGTTCCGCTGCATACCTTGCGTGCCGATATTAGTTATGGTGTAGCAGAAGCCCGAACCACATATGGTGTGATAGGGGTAAAGGTGTGGATCTTCCGAGGTGAGATCCTCACCAAAGACGAAGAGCAGCATCGCTCAACCGTGAGCGCATAAAGGACGCCGGACATGCTCTCGCCCAGGAAAACGAAATTCCGAAAACAGCAACGGAGACGCATCTACGGAAACGCCCAGCGTGGCGCGGTGCTCTCGTTTGGCGACTATGGCCTGCAAACGCTTGAGCGTGGCTGGGTGACCGCCCGACAGATAGAAGCCGCCCGGATTGCGCTGACCCGTCATGTCCGACGCGGGGGGCGTATTTGGATACGGGTCTTCCCCGATAAGCCAGTGACCAAAAAGCCAACGGAAACACGTATGGGGAAGGGCAAGGCATCGCCCGAATTTTGGGTGGCCGTTGTCAAGCCGGGACGGATGCTCTTTGAAATTGAAGGTGTCCCGCGCGAGACCGCCCGCGAGGCGCTGCGGTTGGCTTCCAATAAACTGCCCGTCAGTACGCAGATACGAGAGCGACTAGGAGCGACATATGCGGGCGAGTGAAGTCCGAGAGTTGACCGACGAAGAAATACAGGGCAAAGCGCAAGAGCTGAGCGAAGAGATCTTTCGTCTCCGCCTGAGGAGGGGAACAGGGCAAATTGAAGACGCCCTGCGGATCCGAAAAATTCGTCGGGATATTGCTCGGGTGAAGACTATCCAAAGCGAACGTGTTCGCGCCGCGAATAAAGAACGGAGCTAGGCGTGCCTGGAAACCGGAAAGTCAGACAAGGGGTCGTCGTCAGTGATAAGATGGACAGAACTGTCACGGTCCAGGTTGAGCGGCTTGTCCGCCATCCGATGTACAAGAAATATATTCGCCAACGGAAGAAATACAAGGCGCATGACCCCGCAAACGAGTGCCGGGCCGGAGACCTTGTCACCATTACAGAAACGAGACCCCTCAGCCGAGATAAACACTGGCGCGTACAAGCGGTACTGAAATCGGAGACGTCAGGGGAAGCACAGTAAAAAGGGAGGCGTATGATTCAGGTGGAGTCCGTGCTTGACGTTGCCGATAATTCGGGGGCACGACGTGTCCGGTGTGTGCGTGTCCTGGGTGGGACACGTCGGAGATATGCGTCGGTTGGTGATGAAGTTGTTGTTTCGGTCCGGGAAGCTATTCCGAATGCGAAAGTGAAAAAAGGCGATGTAATGCGTGCTGTCGTTGTCCGGACAGCTAAGGAACTCGGTCGTCCAGATGGCTCGTATATTCGTTTTGATACCAACTCTGCTGTGCTGCTCGACAACCAACGTGAGCCGCTTGGGACACGTATTTTCGGACCTGTGGCGCGTGAGTTGCGGGCGAAGCGCTTTATGAAAATTATTTCCCTCGCCCCAGAGGTGCTGTAGGATAGGCCATGGCTGCGCGTATTAAAAAAAATGATTCTGTGATGATTATCGCCGGAAAAGAACGGGGAAAAATCGGAAAGGTCATCCGGGTACAGCCGCAACAGGAGCGCGCCGTTGTTGAGCGCCTCAATATGGTCAAGCGCCACGTCAAGCCGCGTGGGCCACAGGACTCTGGCGGGATACTGGAAAAAGAGGCTTCCATCCATCTCTCGAATTTGATGCTGGTCGACCCTCAAGACGGGCGTCCTACTCGAGTCGGATTCAAGGTCGTCGATGGACGGAAGATGCGGGTGAGTCGACGAACCGGGAATGTGTTGGACTAATATCTATGGCTCGTATTAAAGACCTCTACTATAAACAGATACTGCCCGCTCTGAAGCAAGAGTTGGGGTGTGCCAATGTGATGCAGGTCCCTCGTCTGTCAAAAATTGTTGTCAACATGGGGCTGGGAGAAGGGGCCACAAACGCCAAATTGCTCGAAAGTAGCGTCGAGGAAATTGGACTTATTGTGGGACAGAAGCCGGTGGTCACTCGGGCCCACCGATCCATTGCGAATTTTAAACTCCGTGAAGGAATGACGATCGGGTGCGCGGTCACGCTACGCGGAGAGCGCATGTATGAATTTTTTGACCGCTTGGTCAATGTGGCGCTTCCCCGCGTGAGGGACTTTCGAGGCATATCGGATAGTTCTTTTGACGGCCGAGGGAATTACTCTCTCGGGGTTCGGGAACATACCATCTTCCCTGAAATAAACTTAGATAAGGTTGATCAAATAAAGGGATTTACCGCCTCTATGGTAACGACGGCAAAAACGGATATCGAGGGGCGTGCGTTACTGCGGGCCCTGGGTATGCCTTTTCGGAGTTAAGAGCTATGGCACGAACATGTTTGCGTGTAAAGGCACAACGGAAGCCTAAATTTCGCGTTCGGGAATATAATCGCTGTCCGCTGTGCGGTCGCTCTCGTGGTTTCTATCGTCGCTTCCGCATGTGTCGTATCTGCCTACGGACCTATGCCCTGAAGGGCCAGATTCCCGGCATGACCAAGGCAAGTTGGTAGGGAAGAGGATCATGCAAACTGACCCGATTGCCGATTTGCTGACGAGCATCCGCAACGCCTTACGCGCGCGGAAAAAGACGGTCTCGGTGCCGCGCTCCCGCATCAAGGAAGCCATTGTGCAAATCCTTGTTGCTGAAGGCTTCATCCAGAATTATCGCAGTGCTGAGCATAACGGATTTCTCTCTCTCTCCATTGAGTTCAAGTATGACGCAGCAGGACGCCCCGCGCTCCACGGTGTGCAGCGCGTGAGTAAGCCGAGTCTGCGAACCTATGTGCGGGCAGATGCGATTCCAGCCGTACGGAACGGACTTGGAGTGAGTATTCTGTCGACCTCTCGTGGCGTCATCGTTGACCGGGAAGCCCGCACGCTTCGCGTGGGTGGGGAAGTCCTGTGTAGCGCGTGGTAAAGGAGAAAGAGGAAAATAAGGTATGTCTGGCGTTGGGCACAAGCCGGTCCCGCTACCGGATACGGTAAAAGTTTCATATGACCAGGGAACGCTCACGGCTGAAGGGCCAAAGGGGGCCTTGCAGGTGCCGGTTGACGCTGCGCTCTCGGTCGATATTACGGTATCCGGTGTGCTGTTGACGCGGGCGGATGACTCCCGCCGTGCTAAAGCACGACAAGGGCTGACCCGGAAGCTTGTGGCCAATGCGGTTCACGGGGTTTCGACCGGGTTTGTAAAAGTGCTGGAAATTAACGGGGTAGGGTACCGGGCGGACGTGGTGAAGGACATCCTCCAACTGAACCTCGGGTTTTCTCATCCTATTTTTTTCCAACTTCCCACGGGTGTTAGCGCCAAGGTTGATCGGCAGACACAGATCACCATTGAGGGAGTCGATAAACAACTGGTCGGAGAAGTTGCGGCCTCAATCCGTCGGCTCCGACCGCCTGAACCATATAAGGGAAAAGGGATTAAATACGTAGATGAGCACGTGCGGAGAAAATCTGGAAAGACCGCTGTTGCTGGAGGATAGGCATGGCAGGGATGAACCCTCGTGAACGGAGTCGCCTGCTCCGTCGAAGGCGGATCAGACGGAAAGTGCGTGGAACGGACAGCCGACCGCGCTTATGTATCTACCGCAGCAATAAGCATCTCTATGCCCAAGTGATATCTGATGAGAGTGGTCGATCCTTAGCGTCTGTCTCAACCCTTTCAGCAGACCTCAAAGAACGTATGCAACAAAAAGCGGCGACGGTCTCCGCAGCAAAAGAGGTGGGGCAGCTCATCGCGAAAAAGTGTCAAGAGCAGGGGATACAGACCGTCGTTTTTGATCGGAATGGATTCCTCTTTCATGGACAGGTCCGCGCGGTCGCCGATGCGGCGCGCGAGGCTGGCCTCCAACTCTAAGGAGTATGCCTGTGGCGGCTGACGATGGTCGGATTAATCCTGACGAACTCGATATTCAAGAGAAGGTCGTTCATATCAATCGCGTGAGTAAAGTGGTCAAGGGCGGGCGCCGTTTCAGTTTCAGCGCCGTTGTTGTGGCTGGGGACGGCGCGGGACATGTTGGCTACGGCCTGGGGAAGGCTCACGAAGTTCCAGAAGCGATCCGAAAAGGCGTTGAACACGCGAAGAAGTCTTTGATTCGTGTCCCTCTCGTCGAAGATACGTTACCCTATACGGTTATTGGTCGGCACGGTGCAGGCAAGGTACTGCTCAAACCCGCCGCGGCTGGTACCGGCCTCATCGCGGGTGGCGGTGTGCGTATCGTTATGGAATTGGCCGGTGTTCGGAACGCGCTCACAAAATGTCTCGGATCGACGAATCCGCATAACTCTGTAAAAGCCACACTGGCCGCCCTGGAGAGTCTGGACGGCCCGGAGCAGGTTGCCGAGCGGAGGGGGAAACCCGCGCTGAACATGAAAGGATAGGGTATGGCCAACACAGGAAAAGGGCAGGTCTTAGCCATCACCCTGAAGCGGAGTGCCATTGGAGGCACGCGGCGTCAGCGCGAGACACTGCGCGGCCTTGGCCTCACCCATGTTGGGAAGACTGTGCTGCGGAACGATTCGCCCTCACTCCAAGGGATGGTGAATCGAGTATCCCATCTTATTGAGGTACGTGAGAATGGATCTTAGTCACTTGCAGCCCGCCCCCGGGGCGATGAAAAAACGGAAGCGGGTCGGCCGCGGGCCAGGTTCCGGGCTCGGCAAAACAGCAGGTCGAGGACATAAAGGAAGCGGCGCGCGCTCTGGTGGCAATATACCACCTGGCTATGAAGGCGGACAAATGCCGCTCTCCCGCAGGCTGCCCAAACGGGGATTTCACAATCCATTTCGACAAGAGTACGCCGTCATTAACATTGGGAGTCTGGAACGCTTTGAAGCTGGCAGCGTCGTTGACCTTGATGTTTTCCGCCAGTCTGGTCTCGTGAGTGGCCGTAAGTGTAAAGTAAAAATATTGGCCAAGGGAGAACTGACAAAGGCCCTGACCGTAAGAGCCCATGCCTTCAGTGCGCAAGCACGTGAAAAGATTACTGCGTTGGGGGGGACAGCCGAGGTCGGGTAGTCATGTTCGAAGGCTTACAAAACGCGACAAAGATTGCAGATCTGCGCCGCCGGCTCCTCTTCACCTTTGGTTTGCTCGCTGTCTACCGGATCGGAGTGGCGATACCAACTCCGGGTATTGATGGAGAGGCTCTTGCGGCGTTCTTCGAGCAAGCGGCGAGTACCGTTTTCGGCTTAGTGAACCTCTTCTCCGGCGGCGCTCTGGAGCGCTTCTCTATCTTCGCGCTGGGCATTATGCCCTATATTAGTGCCTCAATTATTTTTCAGCTTCTGACCGTCGTAGTCCCTACCCTTGAGCGTTTGTCAAAAGAAGGGGAACAGGGGCGACGGAAGATTACCCAGTACACACGCTACAGCACTGTCGGTCTCGCTCTTCTCCAGGGCCTCTTTATCAGTATCGGACTCGAACAGATTCAGGCACCTGGAGGGAGTTTGGTTGTTTTTAATCCAGGCTGGGGATTTCGTCTCATGACGATGCTCACGCTTGCCGCCGGTACGGCTTTCATCATGTGGTTAGGCGAACAGATTACCGAGCGTGGAGTGGGCAATGGTATCTCTCTCATCATATTCGCTGGCATTGTCGCCAGTATTCCCTCCGCGGTGACCGCAACGACGGAGTTTGTTCGAGAGGGCGAATTAAGTATCCTTTTGTTGCTTCTCCTGTTAATCGGCATGGTTGCTATTGTTGCTGCCGTGATTTTTATGGAACGTGGGCAGCGACGCATTCCGGTTCAGTATGCAAAACGGGTGGTAGGCCGAAGAGTCTATGGCGGGCAGAGTTCTCATCTGCCACTGAAAGTGAACACCGCTGGGGTGATTCCCCCGATTTTCGCCTCCTCGGTCTTGATTTTTCCGGCGACCATTGCCGGCTTTGCCGACCATCCGTGGGCTCAAACCGTTGCAAATGTTCTGACGCCGGGAGGGTCGATCTATAACGTTAGCTATGTCGCGATGATCATCTTCTTCTGCTATTTTTATACGGCTGTTGTATTTAACCCTACTGACGTTTCCGACAATATGAAAAAAAACGGTGGGTTTATTCCTGGCATCCGCCCTGGGCAACGAACAGCGGACTATATTGATCGGGTCTTAAGTCGGATAACGCTGACTGGAGCCATTTATGTCTCCATTGTCTGTGTTTTGCCCAACCTCCTGGTTGGGTCGTTTAATGTCCCATTCTTCTTTGGAGGAACGGCGCTGCTGATTGTCGTCGGCGTTGCTCTGGACACCGTAGCTCAGATTGAAACACAGCTCATTATGAGAAACTATGAGGGCTTTATGAAGCGCGGTCGTCTCAGAGGAAGACGAGGGTAGCGGACCCGGCACGGTTTTCTCAGCGATGATTTTTCTGAAATCTCTTGAAGAAATAGAGATAATGCGGGCTGCGAACCGCATTGTTGCAGAAACTCTGAGTGAACTGCGAGGGTGTGTCCGACCAGGTGTCTCAACCGGAGAGCTTGATGGTATTGCGGGAGAATGGATTGCAAAAAAGAAGGCAAAAACCGCATTCAAAGGATATACGATCCGGAATGGTTCCGTTCCGTTCCCGGCCCATATTTGTATCTCTTTGAATAATGAAGTAGTCCATGGCATCCCCTCTCACCAGCGTATCATTCAAGATGGGGATGTTGTCAGCTTGGATTTTGGTGTAGTGTATGATGGATTTTATGGTGACGCTGCTGTATCCTTTGCGGTCGGAGAAGTTGACCCCTCCGTACAGCAGCTTTTAAAGACGACAACTGCCGCTCTTGAAGCCGGAATATGTCACGCCTGTGTTGGGAACCGTCTTGGCGACATATCCGCCGCAGTTCAGGGGCATGTCGAGCGGAATGGCTTCTCTGTGGTGCGAGAATTTGTTGGCCACGGGGTTGGGCGCAGGCTCCATGAAGACCCGCCTGTTCCCAATTATGGTGTGCGGAATCGGGGTGTCCGTTTGCGCGAAGGGATGGTCATCGCGATTGAGCCCATGGTGAATATGGGCGTTCCGGAAGTCACTATGCTAGAGGATGGGTGGACTGCTGTGACAAAAGACGGCAGCCTCTCAGCACACTTTGAGCATTCGGTCGCAATCCTGACAGATGGACCGCTGGTGCTCAGTAAGATGTAAGAGACAAGTACTCATTTCCTTAACCGTCTTCAGTTCAGAATGGGGTTGGCATGAAAGTTCGTGCTTCTGTGAAACCAATGTGTCGAAAGTGTAAGATTATTAAGCGTAGGGGAATTATACGGGTCATCTGTGAAAACCCGCGACACAAGCAACGACAAGGCTAGGATTTTCCTGGCGCGGGTGAAAGCAAGAGCGGAGAAAGCGTATGGCACGGATTGCGGGTATCGAATTACCCCGGAACAAGAAAATCGGCGTCAGTCTCACCTACATCTATGGGATCGGACGGGTCACCGCACTCAAAATTCTTGCCGAGGCGGGAGTTGCCCCGGATGCAAATTCTGACACGCTAGCGGATGATGAGATCGCAAATATTCGGCAGGTTATCGATCAAGACCACCGTGTCGAGGGGGACCTCAGGCGGGATGTTGCGAGTCATATTAAACATTATATTGACATTGGGGCATATCGGGGCCTCCGACACCGCCGAAATCTGCCGGTCCGTGGCCAAAAGACAAAAAATAATTCTCGGACGCGTAAGGGGCCGAGACGGACCGTGGCCGGAAGGAAAGTCGCGCCTACTCCCAAATAAGACACGGCGTAAGGAGAGGGTCACTGTATGGCAAAAGCTGCGAGGCGATCTGTCTCACGGAAGAAGAAAATTCGGAAAAACATTCCAGAAGGTGTGGTGAATATCTATTCGACCTTCAACAATACTATTGTGACCATTGCCGACCCGCAAGGCAATACTGTGGCCTGGGCGAGCGCGGGAAGTGTGGGACTGAAGGGGTCACGTAAGGGCACGCCGTTTGCCGCCCAGATGGCGGCGGAGAGCGCCGCGCGTAAGGCGGCCGATGCTGGTATGCGCTCGGTTCAAGTACACGTGAAGGGGCCTGGTGCCGGGAGAGAGTCCGCTCTGCGAGCACTGCAGTCCGCCGGGTTTGCGGTGAGTCTTATCCGGGACGTCACGCCTATCCCTCACAATGGCTGTCGTCCGCCCAAGCGTCGCAGAGTCTAAGAGTTTGGGTATACGAGCAGGGAGTTGATACTAGAGTCAGGAGGTTTTTGTGGCACGATATAGAGGCCCATCCTGCCGTCTATGCCGCCGAGAAGGATTGAAACTCTTTCTGAAAGGCGAACGGTGTTACACGGATAAATGTGCAATTGAGAGGAGAAGCTATCCGCCGGGACAGCACGGCCAAGGGAGAGGCAGAAAGGCGACCGAGTACAGTGTTCAGCTACGAGAGAAGCAAAAGCTGAAACGCATCTATGGGACGCTTGAGGGGCCCTTCCGTCGTCTTTTCGCACGGGCCGAGCGCCAACGTGGAATCACCGGGGAAAATCTTCTGATTCTGCTCGAGAGCCGCCTCGATAACATGATATACCGGATGGGATTCGCGACCTCACGCTCAGAGTCTCGGCAGTTGATACGTCATGGCCATTTTCACGTCAACGGACGCAGAGTGACGATTCCATCGTATTGTGTAAAGGCTGGAGACGAGGTGCAGGTACGCGAGGCGAGCCGAAAAATCACCCGTATTCAGGAATCCGTCGAGCTCGCCCAGCGACGCGGGGTGCCGGAATGGCTTGAGGTCCAAACGGATTCTTTTTCTGGAAAAGTCCGTGCCCTGCCGGCTCGGGCGGAGATCACCCTGCCTATCAACGAACAGCTTATTGTTGAGCTGTACTCGAAAGTCTAGCGGAATGGGTTGGCGCGGCGGATCGTATTAGGCATGGACGCAGGACGAAAGAGGGAGCAGCATGCAGGAGAGTGATCTCATCAAGCCCAAGACACTCGATGTTGAGGACAAAACCCTGACCCCCACATATGGCCGCTTTATTGGTGAGCCCTTTGAACGTGGATTCGGCACAACATTGGGCAATGCCCTGAGGCGCATTCTTCTTTCTTCCTTACCTGGGGCGGCCATCGTCAAGGTGCGGATTCAAGATGTTGTGCATGAATTCTCGACGCTTCCCGGTGTCACGGAAGATGTTACGGATATCCTTCTGAACCTCAAAGAAGTACGATTTCATCTCCATGACAGCGCTGTGGAAACCGCCACGCTAAAAGCAGATGGCGCGAAGAGTGTCAGCGCCGGGGATTTGGTAGTAGGCCCCCAGGTCGATATTCTCAATCCAGAGGCCCATGTTGCAAAACTGAGTAAGGAGGGAAAGCTCGAAGTTGAAGCCGAGATTCGCTCGGGGCGTGGGTATGTCGCGGCTGAACGGAACAAGTCCGAAGAGGACCCTGTTGGCACAATCCCCCTTGATGCAGTGTTTTCCCCTGTTCGAAAAGTCAATGTCACTGTGACCAATGCACGCGTTGGTCAGCGGACGGACTACGAAAGACTGGCGCTTGAAATATGGACCGATGGCAGTATTGAGCCGAAGGAAGCTGTGGCCGAGGCCGCACGGATCGCTCAGGACCAACTGGATATTTTTTCCGGTCCTACGGAAGAGATCGACAGCCAAGAAGAGCGCATGGGGCAGAAAGACCAGGCACCGACGAATGAGAATCTTTTTCGACCTATTGAAGAATTGGCGCTCTCTGTTCGTTCTGCTAACTGCCTCCAAAGTGCAGATATCCGGTATGTGGGAGAGCTCGTTGTCAAGGCCGAGCCCGAACTCCTCAAAACGAAAAATTTCGGACGGAAATCACTTAACGAGATTAAGGAATTGCTCCATGAGATGGGGTTGGAACTTGGGATGCATCTGGAAGCCTTCCCTCCTCGGGAAGAGTTGGATCGGATACGGGTATCTCGCGAGGGTAACCTGACCTAATAGAGAGTCAGGGCAACAGGGAAGCAAGGAAGATGCGACATCTGAAAGCAGGGCGAAAATTGAATCGTACGGCAGCGCATAGAAAGGCGCTACTGCGGAACTTGCTGAAAGCATTGGTACTGCGTGAACAAGTCCGAACGACTGACGCGAAGGCCAAAGAACTCCGCTGCTGGGCGGACCGTATGGTGACTCTTGGAAAAAAGAATTCGGTCCATGCGCGCCGCCTTGCCTTCTCGTATCTTGGCAGCCGAAAACTGGTACAACGTTTATTTGATGAAGTGGCCCCGCGTTTTCATGGGCGGGCAGGTGGATACACACGTGTGCTGAAAATAGGACCTCGCAGGGGAGATGCTGCTCCTGTCTCACTTGTCGAGTTTACTGAACGGGCAAGTACTCCCCCGACGGGAGGAGACACTGGGAGCGCATAGCAGCAATGTTGATGGTCGGTGTTTCAGCCAAGGTGGTCGAGAATCTGAATAGCTCTTCGATGGGCACATCTCAGAAGACGAGTCGGGAAGGGGGAGCGTAGCTCCCCCTTTGTCGTTCTCTTGGGCGAGACGGATGGATAGTAGGAAATAGAAGGAAGGACCCGCCATGGCTGTTCGGCAGTATGCCTTTCACTTCAATCTTCCTGAGGGGTGTATCGTATTCTTGAGTACTGTGGTGAGTTTTCTTCTTATCTTTGCTTTTGGGATCTATATCGGAAAAGAAGTACAGGCGCACAAAACTGCCCAAGAAACGAGGACCGTACGTTTTCCTGTTGGGCATGCTGACCACAGCGAGGCTGAGATTCCCGCGTCCCAGGCCTTTCCGCTGACTTTAAGGAAGACCTTAGAGAAACAGACTCAAAATAGCCAATCGCGGACGAAGCCCCCAACCCCGCCTGTCGGAGAGAACGTTTCTCCGAACCCAGCACTGACGCCGCAAAATAAAAAACGAGAGACTGCACTGACTGCACCTGCTCCAAGCGAAGGCAAAGCGCCAGGCCAGAAAGAGCAGCAGGTTGTGAGTGGGTGGAACATTCAGGTCCATGTCACAAAGAGTCGAAGTACGGCACATCAACTAGCCGCGGAACTCCGCAAAAGAGGCTATACGGCCTCCGTCAACAGGCTGACAAAGAACGGAAAAACATTATATCGTTTGCGCGTCGGAACATTTACCCAAGAAGAGGCCCAACGCGTGGCTGCACGCTTTCGACGCGAAGAGAAATTCGCCCAGGCCTACCTGGTCTCGGATTAACCCCTCGCGCTGTATCTATGACGGTCAAAGATGCCATCGCCCACGTGGTTGCCGGCGCAGATCTGACGGAAGAAGAGATGTATGCCGTCATCACCGATCTGATGGATGGACAGGCCACCCCAGCTCAGATTGGAGCCTTATTGACCGCGCTTCACATCAAGGGTGAGACCGTTGCAGAGATCTCTGGGGCGGCTGGGGCTATGCGTGCTATGGCGACACCAGTTCGCCCGGGGCGCGCGGTCATTGATACCTGCGGGACTGGTGGAGACGGCTGTCATACGTTTAATATCTCGACCTGTGCTGCCTTTGTGGTTGCCGCTGCGGGTTTATGTGTGGCGAAACACGGCAATCGGGCAATGTCTGGAACGGTCGGTGGTGCCGATGTCCTAGAAACCCTTGGCGCTCGTATCGAGCTGTCTCCGCAGCAAGTGGCATATTGCATGCGGGAAGTCGGCTTCGGGTTCCTGCTTGCCCCAGCTTTCCATAGAGCCATGCGCCATGCCGTTGGCCCACGTCGGGAAGTTGGGATACGGACCATCTTCAATATCCTTGGGCCCCTCACGAATCCGGCGGGAGCGCAATACCAACTCATTGGCGTCTTTGATCAGCGTTGGGTTCAGCCGCTGGCTGCCGCACTCGGGCGATTGGGCTGTCAGCACGGCCTGATCGTGCATGGAGAAGATGGACTCGATGAAGTGTCTCTGAGCGGCCCGACGCAAGTTGCTGAATGGGGGCCACGGGGAGTCCTAACGTATCGCATCAATCCGACTGACTACGGCTTTCAGTGTCGTCCGTTAACCGCCCTACAGGTCTCCAGTGCCCAGGAATCGGCAGATATCATCCGGTCTGTCTTAGCTGGCACTCCAGGCCCCCACCGAGACGTTGTATTGCTCAATGCTGGAGCAGCCCTGTATGCCGGGAATGCGGCTGCTTCACTCGAAGACGGGATTGCGCTTGCCAGTGCAACGGTTGACAGTGGAGCCGCGGCTCGGACGCTGGAACGTTTTATCCCGCTGACGCATAGGGAAGTGGTATGATTCTTGACGATATCGTGGCCAATAAACGCGAGGAACTCACGTTTCAGAAACAGCAGGTATCGCTCGGCCAGCTTCAAGACATGCCGCTGTTCCACTCTCAGCCGCCCGGTCTTTTCCAGGCATTGTCTACCTGGAACGGACGGGCGATTATTGCTGAGGTGAAAAAAGCCTCTCCCTCTAAGGGCGTGATTCGGCAAGACTTTAATCCCCTCGCTCTCGCCCGCAGCTATGAAGCCTCGGGAGCAGCAGCCATCTCCGTACTCACGGAAAAGAAGTTTTTTCAGGGCAGTCTCGATTATCTCAAACAGATCCGTCAGCAGGTAGCACTTCCCCTCCTCAGAAAAGATTTCGTTTTTGACGACTACCAGGTGTACGAAGCTCGCGCCCACGGAGCGAGCGCCATCCTCTTAATCGTCGCGATTCTCGAAGATGACCAACTGCAAGACCTGATGCATCTAGCTCAAACACTGAAGATCGACTGTCTGATCGAAGTGCATGATGAGGTAGAATGTGAGCGTGCCCTGGCCCATGGGGTGTCTCTACTGGGTATTAACAACCGGGATCTGCGTACCTTTCATACGACGATTGAGACCAGTGAGCGTCTTGTGCAAGGTCTGCCCTCCGATGTGCTGGTAGTATCTGAAAGTGGCCTGTCAGCCCGGCACCAATTAGACCAACTCGAGGCTCAGGGGGTGCGGGCATTCTTAATCGGTGAGACTTTTATGGCGGCTCCAGACCCTGGGGCGCCGCTCCGCTCGCTGTTAGGACATCCCACGTAGCTTGCTCATGTCCGTCCACGTCAAAATCTGTGGTATCACGACGGTCGCCGATGCCCGACTTGCCGTGCAGGCCGGTGCTGATCTGATAGGTCTGAACTTTTATCCACCTAGCCCACGCTATGTTTCTGAGTCAACTGCCAAAGTGATCCGGAGCATTCTTCCTCAGCATGTTCGCTGTGTAGGTGTTTTCGTTAATGCGGAGCGGGAGCATATCGACGCCTATGTTCGGGCACTCTCGCTTGACGCAATTCAGTTTCATGGTGATGAGGACGCCGCTGTCCTGACAGACTGGCCAGTGGCGACCATCAAGGCGGTTCGGATTGGCTCGGAGACATTTCTCCCTGATCAACTCGAAGGGATTCAGGCCGATTACCTCCTCCTTGACACGTATAGTTCCCGCGGATACGGAGGGACGGGCGAGACCTTTGCCTGGGAGCAAGCTGCGACTCTTCCTCGGTTGGCCTTGGACCGGACGATTCTGGCTGGGGGGCTCAATGCAGAGAATGTGGCCACCGCGGTTGAGGCCGTGCGGCCGTGGGCTGTCGATGTCGCCAGTGGTGTTGAGTCGGCTCCCGGACGGAAAGACGCAGAAAAACTGTACGCGTTCATTAATAATGCCAAAACTTCCTGATAAATATGGACATTTTGGGCTCTATGGCGGCCGCTATGTCGCGGAGACCCTGATGCCGGCTCTGCTTGAGCTCGAAGAGGTCTATCGCCAATGCCGCACAGACTCGACGTTTAAGCGGGACCTTCGCGCACTTCAGCGTGAATATATCGGCCGACCGACACCGTTAACCTTTGCTGCACGATTGACTGAGCAGCTTGGAGGAGCAAAGGTTTATCTTAAGCGTGAAGATCTGTGTCATACCGGTGCCCATAAGATCAATAACACCATCGGCCAAGCCTTATTGGCAAAACGCATGGGCAAAGAACGGCTCATTGCTGAAACCGGGGCGGGCCAACATGGGGTTGCAACGGCGACCGTTGCGGCTCTCCTCGGGTTCTCGTGCGAAGTCTTTATGGGCCGTGAAGATACCGTACGCCAAGCGCCCAATGTTTTCCGAATGCGACTCTTGGGAGCAACGCTGCGGGAGGTCGTTTCCGGCAGCCAGACCCTTAAAGACGCAATGAATGAAGCCCTGCGTGACTGGATTACGCATGTGGCGCACACCTTTTATGTCATCGGAACAGTCGCTGGTCCTCATCCATATCCCATGTTGGTCCGCGACTTTCAGTCTGTTATCGGACGCGAGACCAAAAAGCAGATTGTGCAGCACGAAGGTCGCTTGCCTGACTACCTGATTGCCTGTGTTGGGGGTGGGAGCAACGCGATGGGCCTGTTTGCTCCCTTTCTATCCGAAACCGCAGTCCATATGGTTGCGGTCGAGGCCGGGGGAATCGGCGCGGGTCGGAATGCCGCCTCAATGTCAAACGGGTATGCTGGCGTATTACACGGCAGCAAGACCTATGTGCTACAGGACGAGACCGGCCAGATTGCCGCAACGCATTCGCTCGCCCCTGGATTGGACTATCCAGGAGTTGGACCGGAATTGAGCTATTGGAGCGACCGGCAACGCCTTCGCTGTGTGACGGTCCAGGACGCGCAAGCAGTTGAAGGGATGCGGCTCTTGGCTGAGACAGAGGGAATTATTCCTGCCTTGGAGAGTGCGCACGCCGTCGCCTATGCTGCGACCCTCGCCCCCCAACTCCCAGCCACGGCCATTGTGGTGATTAACGTTTCTGGCCGAGGGGACAAAGATCTCCAAAGCGTGGCCAGCTTTCTTGGTGAAAACGCTCTATGACGCGCATTGCCGACACCTTTACCCAGTTGCGTGCCCGCGGAGAGGTCGGTCTCATTCCATTCATCACCGCAGGAGACCCGGATATCGAGACGACATTCGCGTTAGTCCATGAAATGGCACGGCAAGGGGCCGACATCATCGAACTCGGCGTTCCTTTTTCTGACCCGATGGCCGATGGGCCGACGTTGCAACGTGCCGCAGAACGTGCCCTGCAGCATGGCACGTCGTTGGCCCACGTATTCGAACTCGTGCGTCGTTTACGCCGGTCACTCACGATCCCAATCCTGCTCTTTGGTTATTATAATCCGATCTGGCGCTATGGCGGGGAGCGCTTTGCCGCCGATGCTCGCCAGGCGGGTGTTGACGGCGTACTGTGCGTTGATTTACCGCCCGAAGAAGCTGAAGAGTTGAAACGGGAGACGGACCGCCACGATTTGGATATGATCTTTCTCCTTGCCCCGACCAGCTCCCTTGACCGAGCCCAGAGGGTACTGACTCGTGCGCGCGGATTTATCTATTATGTCGCAGTGACCGGGGTGACCGGCGTACGGACTACACTCCCTGCGGATTTGAGCGATATGGTTCGACGTATTCGCGCCATTTCTCCTGTGCCTGTTGGTGTTGGGTTCGGTATCTCCTCATCGGAACATGTCGTGCAGGTCGCGGGCATAGCTGATGCTGCTATCGTCGGAAGCGCCATTTCACAGGTCATTGAGCAATCGCTAGGACAGCCGGATTTAGTGCCGCGAGTGGGGGCGCTTGTTGCCGAACTCAAAACAGCCTTGCGCAGTATCGCAGCCGCCGCGCGAAACGATACTGGGACTGCCTCCTCACCACGGCCCTGACGATAGGCGAAGAGCACTGAAGGAAGAAGCGGGTATGGCGGAACAGGCAGGCACGGTGAGTCAAGAGGAGGGGGAGGCGATTTGGCTCAAATGTGCGACGTGTCAAGAAATTTTGTTTCGGAAGGAAGTCGAGCGTCGCCTTTTTATTTGTCCCAAATGTGGGGCTCATCTCCGACTGACCGCCGAACAACGGCTGCTCACTATCGTTGATCGTGGCTCGTTTATTGAGCATGCGCCGCATATACACTCTACCGACCCTCTCGCTTTCACTGATCGAAAACCTTATGCGCAGCGATTAGCTGATGCACGCAGTCGGTCGGGACGTGCCGAAGCCGTTGTTTGTGGGGAGGCGACTCTTGACGGACGTCGTATTGCCCTCGGCTGTTTCGACTTCTCTTTTCTCGGTGGCAGTATGGGGACTGCTGTGGGGGAAAAACTGACGCGGATTATCGAGCACGCTCGTGCAGAACAACTGCCCGTTATTTTCTTCTCTGCCTCCGGTGGTGCTAGGATGCAGGAAGGGGTGCTCTCGCTGATGCAGATGGCAAAGATCTCTATGGCGCTAGGTCGTTTGCGAGAAGCTGGGCTGCCTTATATATCGGTGTTGACCGATCCCACGACGGGTGGCGTTGCCGCCTCGTTGGGTATGCTGGGAGATATCAATATTGCTGAGCCAGGAGCCTTGATTGGCTTTGCCGGACAACGCGTAATTGAACAGACGATCCGGGAAAAGCTTCCTCCGGGTTTTCAACGAGCAGAATTTTTGTTGGAACATGGGATGGTAGACCTTGTTATTGAGCGCAAGGATTTGCGCGGGGTGTTAGGCCAGTTACTCGGTCTCTTATGCACGCCTGTACCCACTGCTGACTCAACCCAAAAGGCGTCTCACTCTCCCCCATAACGCGCCATCCTGTAAGCTGCTATTCAGAAAGACAGGATGTCTGACTACTCAGATACATTGGCGTGGTTATATGGGCTTGAAGTCGAGCGTATGGACCTCAAGCTTGAGCGAACCACGCTCGCGCTCCGTTTGGGTGATGACCCGCAACGCCAATTCCCCAGCATTCATATCGCTGGCACAAACGGGAAGGGATCCACCGCAGCCATCTTGCATGCCATCCTCAGCGCTGCGGGGTATCGGGTAGGCTTGTTTACGTCTCCACATCTGATGGACTTCTGTGAGCGGATTCGGATTGGCACGCGGTGGGTCTCTCGTCCAGAGGTGGTGGATACCGTGGGGGCAATCAAGTCCTACCTCGAGCCAGCGGGGATTCGGTTGACTCCGTTCGAGATGATGACGGTGTTGGCCTTCCATATCTTTGCCCAAGCCCGTGTGGATATTGCCATTGTGGAGGTGGGTTTAGGTGGAAGACTCGATGCCACAAATGTCCTCACTCCCTTGGTGTCCATCATCACTAGTATCGGACTTGACCACCAGCAATATCTGGGATCAACTCTGGCCGAGATTGCGTGTGAAAAGGGCGGGATTATTAAGCCCGCGGTACCGGTCGTTCTCGGGAAGCTCGACCAGGAGAGTCGTGACGTTTTATATCGAAGGGCTCGAGATCAAGGCAGCGCGATTCTGTCGTATGGCCAGGACTTCACCCTTGAGAAAGAGGCTTCCGGTCGATATTGCTACGGCGGAAAGCGGTCTCAATATGAGAATCTTCAGCTCTCCCTAAACGGCAAATTCCAGGTGCACAACGCTGCGGTTGCTTTGGCGAGTCTGGAATGTCTCCACGACTCTCTCCCGGTCACGGCGGCTCAGATGCGGGCGGGATTACAGTCGGTACACTGGCCGGGTAGGTTGGACATTGTGTCGACGCACCCCCTTGTCATTCTTGACGGGGCGCATAATATCCAGGCCCTGCAAGCGTTATTGGCCGAACTCCCTGACCTCGCCCCGAATCGACGCCCTCTTTTTCTTTTTGGGGTCATGCGAGATAAGGAGTGGCGTCCGATGGTAGCCGCCTTGGAACAGATGGCTGCCGAGGTTGTTGTGACAGCGGTCGCGCAATCACGCGCCGAAGATCCGTATGCGGTGCAAAGGGCCTTCTCCGCCGCCTGTTCCGTGCGTACCGTTGAGGGGGCCGCAGAAGCCTGTCGTCAATTGCTCCATCAAGTCGGGTCTCAAGATGTCATTGTGGTGTGTGGCTCGTTGTTCTTGGTTGGGGAGGTGCTGCCGCTCTTTCCTGAAGCCGGTGTTGCTCCCACGATCTCTCAGTCCGCACGACCGCTGGTCTGAGAGAGTAGGTGGTCATGAAAAGAATTTTCTGTCTTCTTCTCTGGCTCACGCTTTCCTGGCTCATCGAGGCAGGGGCCATCTCTGCACAAGAGCCCGTAGAGGTCAACGCCGACACGCTGAGCTATGAAGAAGACGGGGAGACCGTATCGGCGCAAGGGAACGTCGTTGTCACCAAGGGGCAAACAACGCTCACCGCCGATACGGTGAGTGTAAGCCGGACCCGGAATGAACTGAAGGCCCGTGGCAATGTGGTGCTGCAAGACCCTCAAGGGGACATTCAGGCTGAGGCGTTGCGCCTGGAATTAACAGATGAAACCGGCGAAATTGAAAATGGCATCATTCACATGCCCCAGCGTCACTATACGATTACCGGCAGGAAACTCCAAAAATCGTATGGCCAGACCTATCATATTGAAGACGGAACAGTAACAACTTGTGAGTGTGAAGACCCCGAACGGGCGGATTGGCGGCTGGATGCGACCGAGTTCGATATTGCGCTGGGTGGAACAGGAACACTGCGTGGCGGACTCTTGCGGGCTCGAGGCATCCCGCTGCTGTATATCCCCTATGGTGTGATTCCTGTTCGCAAGGAACGACAAAGTGGCGCGCTCGCGCCCCGGGCCGGTTTTTCGAGTAAGCGCGGTTTTCAGTGGGAACAACCCTTCTACTGGGCCATCAGTAAGAGTCAGGATCTCACGCTCACGGCGGATATTGAAACCTCTTCCCGGGTGGGACTCCTGGGAGAATACCGCTATGCACCCAATGAGAGGGTGGAGGGCGAGTTTGCCGCTTCCTATTTTAATGAACAGATTCGGGGACCGGCTTCGACGACCTCACCTGTTGACCGCTGGAGCGTCACGGGAGCGCATCGGCAGCGTTTGGCCGATGATGTGGAGGTCTATAGTGATCTCTTTTTTGTGAGCGACGACTTCTTCTTGCGCGAGCTCAATATCTCCTTCCATCCAGGTCTTGAAGATCATCAGCTCCGTTCACGGCGGTTTACCGCCTCCCGCATCGGTGGCCTGAAAACCTGGAAGAATGCCCAGCTCCGTTCCGAGGCACGGTATTATCAAGATTTGCGGAACGATCAGGATGATGCCTTTCAGGTTCTGCCCCAGATCAATTTTCAGGGCCAACGCCGTTTCTGGAACGACCGTCTTGAAGCCGGGGTGACCATGCAAGGCAGCCATTTTTTTCGGAATCGTGGCTACTATGGTCAACGCTTTGATCTTGCTCCCTGGGTATCAATTCCCTTCTCCCTAGGCGGATACGTCCATGGCTCAGTGACGGCGGTTGGGCGAGAGACCGTCTACCATATGAGTTCTCGCGCTCTTGGACGACCGACCGTGCCTGGTTCCAGACGGCTGAAGAATACGCAGACCAGAGAGACGGTCCAGCTTCAGGCTGAGCTCGGAACCCGTCTCTCTCGGGTTTTCGATGTCGGTTGGGGACGGGTGAGCAAACTCCAGCACGTCATCGAGCCGCGTGTCTCGTTCTCCTACGTTCCTCGGGTTGGTCAGGATGACCTGCCGCTCTATGATGTGCTCGACCGGATTAACCGACGTAGCCTCTTTGTCTATGGTGTTTCAAACAGACTCCTTGGAAAATTTGATCCGCTCCCTGGCGCTTCCAATCGGCAGGCACGCGTCCGTGAACTGCTCCGTGTATCGGTGACCCAGGCTTACGATACGAGCCGGCGTCTACGAGAAGAAGGCGAGCGGTTTGGCCTGAGTGAGACGGACCAGCATTTTTCTGATGTGGATATCAGCGCGCACATCCGTCCATTCTCACTCTTTACCCTTGCGGCGGAGACGACGTATGATGTTGACCAAGGAGATATGATTGCCGCCCGCATTGGGGGATATATTCGTGATCCACGCCCGCTCCCCGAGACGAGCCCATTGCTGCGCCATCTGCAACGACGGACGAGCCTCGGGGTTTCGTATCGGACTATTGCCGACCGGCTGCTGAAAGAGATCAATTCCCGGGTTGTCCTCCGTTTGAATGAATATCTGACGCTCGCCTATTTCACACGCTATGATCTGAATGATCAATCGTTTATCGGGTCGCGCTATTTCTTTCGTGTCCTCTCCCCGCAGAAGTGTTGGACGTTTGATTTCGGGGTTGTTGAGAAAGTGAATCCTGATGAGGTTGAGTTTCGATTTTCCTTGTCTTTGGTTGGCATTACTTCGGCTGGAAAGAGCGCGTTTTGAGAGCAGTCTACGATCATTTACTCGGGGATCGTCTGCTCGAGACGGCTGTATTGGACTGCTATGCAAAAGATATTTTCCAAAGAACATCTAGCAGAGCAGCTGACCCGACTGCGTCGTCAGGGTAAACGCATCGTCTTTACCAATGGCTGCTTTGACCTGATCCATAGCGGCCATGTCTATACGCTGGCTCAGGCAAAGACGTTTGGCGATATTCTTGTGGTTGGTGTGAACGCCGATGCTTCGGTCAAACGGCTGAAAGGAGACAAGCGACCAATTCTGGATCAAGCGAGTCGCTTGACGCTGCTGGCTGCCCTTGAAGTCGTTGACTATGTCACCACGTTTGAAGAAGATACGCCGCTCGCACTGATTCGTCGGCTTCAACCGCATATCCTGGTCAAAGGGGGAGATTGGCGGCCCGAGGCCATTGTGGGAAAAGAAGTTGTTGAACACGCTGGTGGACGGGTCGTTGCTGTCCGTCACCAGGCTGGTTTTTCAACGACAAATCTGATTGAACGAATTCTTGTCGCTTATCAGGAATAGGGAGGGGCTCGGCTCCTCTATGTTGCGCGCGTGTCACGCCTATGGTATACGCAGGTGCTCTTAGGAGGATGACTGTGGCCCAGAGATGCGAAATTTGTGGAAAAGGCCCCGCGGTGGGTAATAATGTGAGTCACGCAAATAACAAGACGAAACGCCGCTGGTTACCGAACCTGCAACGCGTGAGGGCAAAGGTCGCCGGTTCGGTGAAACGCCTGCGCGTCTGCACGCGCTGTATTCGTTCTGGAAAAATTGTGAAGGCGGCTTAAAATCCTCCGTCCTTCCCCTTTGTCGCTATAAATTGTTCGTCTGAGCCCCCCTTTTTGATACCGATCACCAAGGGGAAGAGACTGGGTGCAACGCCCCTTAGGGAGCCACGCGTGACACCTTAACTACACCTCTCACCCGTTCCAGGTTGCGCATGACACGCTGAAGATCGTCGGCACTCGGGATGAGGATTTCAAATACATTGAGGGCGCGTTTGTCCGAAAGGGTCCGGACATTAGCATTGGAGATATTGAGGCCAACTGTGCTGATCGCTTTACTCATATTGGTCAGGAGGCCCGGGCGGTCTTCGGACAAGACTTCGATTTTCACGAGACGTGCATACTCTGCGGTAGGATCCCAACTGACGGCAATATGTCGTTGGGGGTCGCTTTCCAGCAGGCGCTGACAGGCAATAGTATGAACGGTGACTCCTTTGCCGCGCGTGATAACGCCCACAATGCGTTCCCCAGGCAGGGGGTTACAACAGCGTCCAAACCGAATCAGGACATTCCCGATCCCACCGACCTTCACGCCACTTGAATCCTCTGCTGGAGGTTTCTGGCGAATTTTTTCAAGCTCGATGGTATGGGCCGTCTGATCGGGCACTTTGGTGGATTGGGGTAGGAGGTGGCCGAGTACCTGTCCTGCAGTCACTTGCCCGTAACCCAGGGCCGCAAAAAGGGTTTCTTCATCGCTGAATCCCAGCACCTCTAGGGTTGGCCCGATTCCGCGTTGTTTGCGCACTGCAGTCAGCGAGCTGTGATTGCGGGCTAACTCCCGCTCAAGGAGCTCTTGCCCAAGGGCAACGCTGCGTTCTCGCTGTTCTTCTTTGAGCCAGTGCCGAATCCGTGCTTTGGCCTTCGGGGTTTTGACGACCTTGATCCAGTCTTTGCTGGGTGATTGGTTTTTGGTTGTGACGATTTCGACAACATCACCGTTTTGGATCTGATAGCGCAAAGGAACTTGACGTCCATTTACCCTGGCGCCGGTGCAATGATTGCCGACTTCCGAATGAATACGGTAGGCAAAATCGATCACGGACGCGCCACGCGGGAAACTGTTGAGGTCGCCTTGCGGGGTGAAGGCGTACACTTCTTCGGTAAAGAGGTCTTCCTTGATAGTGTGCAGAAACTCTTGCGGGTCCTGGACATGCTGTTGTAGCTCAACCATTTGGCGCAGCCAGGCGAAACGCTGTGCTTCCTCCTGTCCCTGGCCGTCTTTATACGTCCAATGGGCGGCGATCCCTTCCTCTGCCACCCGATGCATCTCGCGTGTCCGAATCTGAATCTCGATCCGTTCTCCATACGGACCAATGACGGTGGTATGAAGCGACTGATACATATTCGCTTTGGGTAGGGCAATATAATCCTTAAAGCGGCCGGGAACGGGGCGCCAGTGACTGTGCACGATGCCCAACGCTTGATAACATTCGCGCACGGATTGCACGACAATGCGGAAGCCGACCAAGTCATAAATCTGACTAAAGACCAGATTTTGAGACTGCATTTTTTGATAAATTGAATAGAAGTGTTTCGGGCGCCCGGAGACCTGAGCCGTAATGCCGGCCTCCGTTGAAATCTTTTTGAGGATGCCCATGACCTCGGTAATGTATTGCTTCCGCTCGCTCTTTTTCTTAATAATATTCCGCTTCAGTTCAGAATACACCTTCGGGTACGTATAGCGTAGCGCGTTGTCCTCGAGTTCGCTCTTCATCCAATAGATACCCAAACGGTGGGCGAGCGGCGCATAAATTTCCAGCGTCTCCGACGAAATCTCACGTTGTTTGTCTTCGCTCAGATAGGAGAGCGTCCGCATATTATGGGTGCGGTCGGCGAGTTTCACCAGAATAACTCGGATATCTCGTGCCATGGCAAAAATCATTTTCCGAAAATTTTCGGCTTGACGCTCTTCCCGAGTAGTGAAGTGGATTTTGCTGATCTTTGTCACTCCATCGACCAGGCCCGCGACCTCACTACCGAAATGCTGTCCGATCTGATCGAGGGTGGTTAAGGTATCCTCCACCGTATCGTGCAGCAGGCTGGTGACGACGCTCGGTACATCGAGCTTCATATCCGTAATAATTTCGGCCACCCCAACCGGATGTATGAAGTAGGGTTCGCCAGAGTGGCGCTTCTGGCCCTGATGCATACGCTCTGAAAACGCGTACGCATCTGTGATCAGGCTGACCTTCGCCTCAGGATGATAGGACTGGACTTTCGTAATAATTTTATCCAGGTCGCGGTGTTGGTTCATCCGGTTCCTATGGGTGGTGCGTCGCACTTTGAGGGAGCCGAATCGATACGCAGGGGGGAGAGGTCCAGGCGTGATACGCGGATTCTTTCTGCACAGAGAATGGCCTGTAACGCGGCGACGCTGGACTCGAGCTGATCGTTGATGACGCAATAGTCATAACGGGCTAACTCCCGCGTCTCTTCCTGCGCACGTCGAATGCGCTGCGTAATAGCCGCTTCCTCGTCTGTCCCCCGCGCGCGGAGGCGGTCTTCCAGTGTTTGCCACGAGGGCGGTAGGATAAAAACGAGCACGGCCTCTGGGTAACATGACTTGAGCTGTTCAGCCCCTTGGACATCAATGTCCAACACGAGGTCTCGACCCATGCGGAGTGTACTCTCAATAGTCGTGCGCGTCGTACCGTAGTAGGCTGTGTGAACCTGTGCCCATTCGGCAAAGGCCCTCTGAGCCCGAAGCGAAAGAAAAGTCGCCTCACTCACAAAGTGATAGTCCTCGCCGTCGACTTCCCCTACTCGGCGCGGTCGAGTGGTATGCGAAATCGACCAACCGAGGTTGGCCGTTCTCGCAATCAGTTTATGCGCCAGGGTGGTTTTCCCAGCCCCAGAGGGGGCTGACAGGATCAGAAGAATCCCACGCCGAGAGAAGCTTACGCGTTGATCGGCATCGTCCAGCATACGTTATTCTATATTTTGCACTTGTTCGCGAATTTTTTCCACCTCTTCCTTGGCTTGGACGACGAGATGACGAATGGACGCATCATCTGCCTTTGCACCGATCGTGTTAATCTCGCGTTGCATCTCTTGGAGGAGAAAGTCCATCCGTTTCCCAACCGGTTCGGCCAGTCGGAGGAGATCAGAGAACGCGCCGAAGTGGCTTTGGAGCCGGACACATTCCTCAGTGATATCGCTCTTTTGGGCCAGACTCGCCACATCTTGGAGAACGCGCCGTCGTTCAGCGTCGAGATGGGGTAAGAGCGCGGTGACCTTGTCTGCCAATTTCTGGCGCGTGGCCTGTTGAGTGCGCGCGCTGCGCCGCCCGACATCCCGACGTATTTTTTCAAGAGTGGCAATCCGCTTCCGGAGATCACGTTGCAAAAATTTCCCTTCACGTCGACGGTGTCGCTCCAGTGCAGTGAGGGCACCTTGCAGCGCTTTCTTTGACGCCTCAATTTCGGCGTTGGAAGGCTGGTGCGCTTCGGCGACCTGGAATACTTCTGGCCGGGACATAAAAAACTGGATAGTAAGATCTCCACCGAGGTCGAGCACATCCTTGAGTTCCTTCGCAGCCTGTAGATACGCTCGCGCGAGCTTAATATTGGGAACAACTGAATACGAGCGCGCTGCCTGTCCTGAGAGCGTGAGGAAGACTTCAATCCGCCCACGCTTCACCTGGGCGGCAACTAGGGCTCGCAATTCATCCTCAAGTGCCAGAAAGCCGCGGGGCAGGTGGAGTTTGATTTCGAGAAAACGGTGATTGACCGCACGGATATCAACCGTCGCCCGTCCGCCCGAAAAGGCGAGACTCCTGTTCCCAAATCCGGTCATACTTTTCATGGCTGGGGGGTCCTTAATGCTGCTTTCAATTCTTTCAGATTAACGGTTGCCGTGCCGACTTTACCGACAACGACTCCAGCCGCATGGTTGGCGAGAATAGTGGCGGCTTCGAGTCTGGCACCGGCCCCGAGGGCGAGCGCACACACGGCAATGACGGTGTCGCCTGCCCCGGTGACGTCAAAGACCTCACGGGCGGTGGTTGAGAAATGGGCTGCGCGCCGATCTGGTTGAAATAAGCTCATGCCTTCTTCACCACGAGAAACAAGAACGGCATCCGCGCCCCACAGATCGAGAAGTTGGGTACCGGCCTGTTGCAAGGCGACATCGTTCACAATGTCGATCTGCGTGGCTTGTCCCGCTTCTTCTTTATTGGGCTTGATTAGACTCGCGCCGCGATAATGAACGAAATTTCGGCGTTTCGGATCGATCACGTAGACGAAGTCCAGTTGTGTCCGTAGCGTGGCCAACAGGTCGAGCAGATCGGCCTCAATCAGTCCTTTGCCATAGTCCGACACCACGCAGACATCAAAGTCGTGTATATGTCGCTGGATAAAGGTCCGCAGGCGCGAGCGTACGCGCGCGCTCGGGCTATCGCTCGGGTCACGGTCGAGTCGGACGACTTGCTGGCTGTGAGCAATGATACGGGTTTTGCTAATCGTTTCATACGGAATACAGGTGACAATCCCCTCGACGCCTGCGCCGTGTTTCCGCAATGCTTCTCGCAGGAGTCGGCCCGCCTGGTCTTTACCTACGACGCCACAGACCGTCACACTACCGCCCAGGGCGCGGATATTGGTCACCACATTCCCAGCTCCTCCGGCGTGTAGGCTCTCTCGCGTGACCCGTACAACAGGCACCGGTGCTTCGGGTGAGATGCGGTTGACCTGGCCCCAAATGTAACGATCGAGCATAAGGTCGCCAATGACCAGTACCCGCACGCCTGAGAAGCGTGGTAGTATGGAGGCAAGTTTGCGGAACGACTGACGTCGATGAGAAAATGGGGGCTTCATAGCGATCCTTTCAGTCGCTCACGGTGCTGGAGCCAGGAGTTCGTAATAGAGGGCTTCATTGGCGCGCGCCGTTGTCTCGATATCAAAAGACGTCCGGACTTTGGCTTGTCCCTGGATGCCTAAAGTCTTCGCCCAGTCTGGACGGTGCGTGTACTGGAGGAGAGCGTTACGTAAGGCTGAGGGATCCTGGGCTGGTATCAGGAGACCAGTTTCTCTATCGGTTATGAGCTCAGGAATACCACCAACCTGACTTGCCACCACAGGGAGACCCGCCGCCAGCGCTTCAATAACGGCGACGCCCAAACCTTCCCGGACAGGAGTATGGACAAAGATGTCTGCGGCAGCTAGATACGCGGGCACGTCTCGACAGAATCCAGCAAAGTGAAACACGGAAGCTAGGCCAAGCGCACGCACACGGGCTTCTAATTCCTGTCGGAGTGGTCCATCTCCACAGACGAGGTAATGTAGGGATGGCACTCCTTGCTGACGGCTGGAGTGGAGTTGGGCGGCTGCTTCGATCAGTGTGTGAGGCGACTTCCGCTGCGTCAGCGCACCGGCCGTGAGAATAACCGTAGTATCCTCGCCGAGTCCGTATTGGCGTCGAATAGCCCTGCGTTGGGCGGCAGTTGGCCGAAACTGCTTGGTGTCAATCCCGCTCGGGATGATACGGATAGCCCTATCGGAAACATGCGCGGTTCCCAGTACGGTCGCCACGCTTGAGGAGATCGCGATGATCATGTCAACTTGGCTGCCATACAGAAGCCGACTCCACCAGCCCGTCTTGATCGGATAATCCATCCGACGCGTGACTAGGCGGCAAACTGGCAGGGCGTGGAGCCAAGGGCTGAGGGTATGGGCTCTGGCCGTATGAAAATGCACCAGGTCGTAGTGTTCTCTACAGACCAGACGGCGCAGCCGCCAACCCGCCAGGCCATCAAGATGATTACGGACCGAGAGAGGCTGAACGGCGAGGTGGTCGTGCTGGAGGCGCTGGGCTAGGACGCCGTGCAGCGGAGTTGCAACGTGGGAGACATGGCCAACTCGGTGGAGGTAGCGGGTCAGACCCAGCACTTGGACCTCTCCGCCTCCCCAGTTCCGTTCTGGGTCAACGTGCAGGATCCGTAACCGGCGTGTCATGAGAAGTGTTCCGGGTCGAGTGCTGCGTAGGATCTGAGGCCTGCTCCCACAGCTTGGCATATTTCAGGAAAACGTAGAAGGCCGAGGTCACAGCAACAAAGAGGCCGGGAAGTCCGTCTCTGATACAGCCGCGGAGAAAATAAAAACTCAGGAAGCGCCATAATGGGCGCAACAAGACGTCGCTCAGATGCCTCTGGCGCTTCCGCAGACTCAGCTCGCGGGACGAGATATCTGTCAGGCTGTTTACGGTGCGGAGATGGTCACTGATATCGGTGTAGGTATAGTGATGGAGGTTGCCGCTCAGGCGCTCGGAGCGGCCATGCAGGAGCACTTTCTCATGGGGATCGACACCTCCCCACCTGACCTTGTGTTTCCGAAAGAGCCGAAGCCGATAGCTCGGGTACCAGCCGTGCCACCACCAGCGGCCTAAATAGTGGACGAGACGCGGTATGTAAAAGCCGTCGACTGCGGGGTCATCCCGTTGCAACACCGCCTGAATCTCATTCTGAAGGAGCGGACTGACTTCTTCATCAGCATCAATGTTAAGTATCCACTCATAGCTTGCCTGAGAGAGGGCAAACCGTTTTTGCTCAACATAGCCCGGCCACGCACGCTGAATGATACGAGTCGAATAGTCTTGACAGATCTCTAGGGTCTTATCGGTGGAAAATGAGTCAACCACAATGATCTCGTCGCACCACTTGACGCTTTCAAGACAGCGTTGAATAACCTGCTCCTCATTAAAGCAGACAATACAGCACGAGACGGGGCGCCGGGGAGCGCCGAGTGGCTGTTCGTTTGCTCCAGACACCGTGCGACACCGTTTTCGTTTGGCGTATTCGCGGTCTTTCTGATGACGCACAGACTGCAATTTTTCGAGCAAGACTCGGCGCTGCTTGGCTGATGGCAGCGAAGGACCAAGATAGGCATACAAAAAGAACAGCCGCTCGGTCTTCCGGGCTCGACGGCCTATAGTCCGATCGAGCTGCACCAGATTTTTGACGCGTCGCCGTAGCCCTAGGCTCGAATCGTATTTGATGCGATCAAGATCAACCAGGCAAAACCGCCACCTCGGGCCCTGCTGTTCGTCGCATTCTTCCACGAGGAGGTTGGCGTCTCTCAGATCTCCGCTATACAGACCGGCCGCATGAAAAGATCGCACGAAGAGAGCCAGTTCGCGAAGAAAGAGACGACGTTGCGCCACAGACCAGTGGGGCGCGGATTCCCGCCAATAGTCCGAAAGTGGGGGATGCGGCAGCGCTTGGCTGATATAGACACTTTCCTGCACCAAGCCAGCTTTCCGCTTCTCCACAACGGCCAATGGTTGAGGAACGGGAAAGCCATACGTCTGTAATAATAGTGCTCCACGCCACGACCGGCGGGCCGGGGAGCCATGGATCAAGGCATCCGCACGACGACGCCAGCGTGTCAGCCGGTGATGTTTGACAACGACTGACTGGATTGAGTCGGACATGAGCGTTACGGTCGTGCCCACGTCCTGTTTGAGAATACGGGTGCACTGCCAATGGGTTGGCTGTGAAGAAACGAGGTCGGTGACTCGCGCAGCGTCCAGGTGTGAATAGATAATGACGGGCAAAGTCGTTCTTGCAGAACTCGTAACGCTCACAACGACGGGCTTCCCTACATATAGCCGAGATCGGTCAGACGCTTTTCCAGGTCGGCTTTTTCGGTCTCTGACATGACGAACTCCGGTGTTGCGGCAAGCGGGCCGCGTCGGATATCCTCAATCCGGTGCTGAAGCAGCCCGACTATATCTTGGCGTTGGTCGGCCAAGTTGTACTGTTCCGAAGGATCGTTCGGGAGGTTATACAGCTCTGCCGGAATCTGCGGATTGTTGGGGGCGTAGATGTATTTCCACTCGGGCGTACGCCAACCGACCTGCTGATCGCGCGGATCTGAACGAACGCGCAAAAACGCTTCAATATATGCCTCCAGGCCGAGAGGGGTATCATCCAGTAGCGCCGGTTTGATACTGACGCCAGGAATCCCACTTGGGACTGGGGCGCCAACGAGGTCCAGCAGGGTAGGCAGGGCGTCGATCTGGCGGACGAGTTGAGGGACGCGTTTGCCCATCGGCAGGCGGAGGGCGTCTGCCCCGGCTCCCACCATAGAAAAGACCAGCGGCACACGGACGAGATCCTCAGAAACGTCCATCTCATGCCCTTCGCGCTTGATGGTTTTACGTCCGGATAAGTCACGCACGAGGCGATACCAACGGTATTGGAGGTCGGTCCTGACGACATGTTCGCCGTGGTCGCCATGCACCACGACCAGGATATTCTCAGGAAGCGCGGCCAGCAGTCTGTCCAACTCGACATCCAGACACGAGAGCGCACGCTCGTAGCGATTTCGGCCGTAGGCCCGGCCTCGGAAAGCCGGCAGGATATGACGGTGATGATGCAGTTCCCACAAGTGTAAAAAGCCGAACCACGGTTGCCGTGCCGTCAGGCCTTGCAGGCGCTGCCGAAAATCCGTACCCCAAGAGGTGGACAGATAGGCTGACCCCTCTCGAAAGTGATAGACGTCAAAACCGCGATCCAGATCGGTCTCAGGAAAGAGTGGGCCACTCACTTCCGCCCAGGTGTGGTAGCCCTGCGCCCGGAAGGCGTCGGCCAAAGACAGGACTGACGGATTCAGCTTCAGACCGAAAATTGAACGAATACCGTGCACGAAAGAGTAGGTCCCCGTCAGCAGGCTGGCCACGCAGGGCGTTGTCGACGAAGCCGAGGCTATGGCCTGCGTACAGGCCACACCGGAGCGAACAAGACGATCCAGAGTCGGCGTACGCGCGCCTCGGTCATTGCCGACAACGGCGTCTGCGCGTAAACAGTCAATTAAGAGAAAGAGGATATTAGGACGATTCATATAGATATACCGGTTGACGCTGATTCCTGGGCCGTGCTTATGTCAGCTGGCCACGATCGAGGATGGCGCGCGCCTTCTCAAGTACTTGCTCGGGGGTAATGCGCTGCATGCACGTCCGCTGAATTCTACAGTCTCGCGTATAACACGGACTACACGATGCCGGTCCGCGCAGAACAAAATCTTCCGAACCCCATGGGGCCGAGCGGATAGGGCTGGTGGCGCCCCACAAGGAAATCACGGGTGTTCCAACTGCTGCTGCAATATGCATGGGGCCTGAATCCGGTCCAATGCCGAGCCGGGCCCGCGAAAAAATACCGATCAGATCACGCACACTCGTTTCCCCACTCAAATCCGTCGCTTTGGTTTCTCCCAGCGCGGTGCTGACTTGGCTCGCAAACACTACCTCTCCCGGCCCTCCAATCAACACAGTGCCCATATCATACTCTTGCTGAAGGGTCCGTGCCACCTGAGCGGTTGCCGTTGGAAACCAGAACCGACTTGGCCAGCGCGAGCCAAGAAAAAAGGTGACATACGGACGTGGGGTGTCGGCGAGTAAGGCGTCGATATGCCGCTCTTCTTCTTCCCGCAGCCGGAGGTCAAAGGCTACCCCGTTGTCGGGAAGACCCAGCGCGTCCGCGAAGCATAGATATTGCCAAAGTTTGAGCGAAAAGTCTGGAACGGGATCAATCGTGTGGGTATTACATAGCCAATTGCCTTCTTTTGTATTCTGACGATGAAACCCCATCCGAACCGGTGCCTGCGACCAGAGACTGACCAGACCACTCTTGGCATGGCGTTGCAGGTCCAGGACCAGATCAAACTGTTTAGCCCGGATCGTTTGGAGAAAGGGCCAAAACTGTCGAGGCCCTTGAGATCGGTCATAGATTAATATCTCATTGAGGGCAGGGTGCGCTTCAAGCAAAGGAGCTGACGCTGGCTCTACCGCCCAGGCAATATGCGCTTGTGGATAGCCCCGCCGGACTCGGGTGAGCAAAGGCAGCGCTCGGGTCACATCCCCAATTGCCCCAAAGAGAAGGATGAGAATGCGATCAGGTTGGATGGCAACAGTGGGCTGCGTCACACGCTGGATGGTATAATAAATGCGCTCCTACGTCTCCTGGCTCCAGGTAAGAACCGGCAATTTGAGTCCGCGAGAGGCCGCTCTCCCCCACGTGTGTCGTACAGCCCTCTATCACCTCCCGAGAGTCTCTTTCTGCCCAAACAACTGCTCCTCGGCATCGAGTTTCGCGATCGAACGTCGAAGGCGGGCAAGGTTGAGTTTGCGATAAGAAGAGGGGAGGGGCGTGGAAAAGAGGCGTGCACGGTCGAAGTCGATAATGAGCACCTCGTGCTGAGTAGAGTCATTCCGAACGAGAATATTCGTCAGATTGAGGTCTGCATGAGAGATGCCACTCTCATGCATGAAGTTGATCGTCTGCAAGACTTTGTCAGTAACAATCTGACGTTCCTCAACCGGCGGTTTGGTTTGTAACCACTCCCGCCAGTTAAGGAACCCTTGGGCCTCACGGGTGATCAGGGTTCCACGATAGAATCCAAAAGACTGCCACTCAACCCCAGCGCCCAGGACCTCAACCGTTGGAATGCTGCGTTCGCGGGCTATGACTGTCGTGCAGAGTTCGACAAAGGGACGCAGTGGGCGATCCCAATACAGGTCATGCACAAAATGGCGAACTAGGCCCCCACGTTGATAGCGTCGGACGATAGCCGGACTCCGGGCGTCGAACGGAACGCGCTGGATTATGCCTCGCCCGCCCTGGAGACGGTCAGCTCTGCCGGCTTTGATTTTTGCCAGGACGCCCAACAGTGCCTGCCTGTGGCCGCCTTTGAGCCACCAAGTGCAGACGGTGGTCGTGTGCTCAGTAAATCCGTTTGGGGGTATGAGAGAACGGAAGAAGGCGAACCTCGGTCGGGGGGCGGCATTGCTGGCAAGGCGTTTCATCTTCCGTCTGCCACTCACTGACAATTATGCCGCGTCCGAGTGTGAACGACCGGAAGGATGGGGTGCACTGCCCTGCAGTTCAGGCGGCTCGGCTGTCAGTCCATTTTGCATTTCCCACAGCTTGGCATAGGTGACAAACACAGCGTAGGAATCGAACAGCGCTGTCGTGAAGCCAGTCATTCCGTGCCGCCACTTGCGCCTGCCAAGATAAGAAGAAAAGAACGTGCCAAGCGGGGGAAAGATAAAATGCCAGGATTTGGCCTGCTTGTTTTGCCTGGCCCATTCTTCGGCGTTTGCTGACGTTGTGACATTGAGTGCGGCAAAGCGTTCTTGGAGTGTCATGGTAACCCTACTGGCTATGGCTCGTCGGCGCAGTCCGAAGCGCAGAGCGTCTGAGAAGCTTATCAACCCCGGCTAACACATCGTGGGCCGTTACCAGGTGCATACACTCTTCAGTGCCACGTGGGCAGGAAGGACCACCATGCCGGCGGCAGGGACGACAAAACAAATCCTTTTTTTCAACAATCACCGCATTATCGCTATACGGACCGTACCCTAAGCTCGGCGTCGTCGCGCAAAAGATCGCTACAACCGGAACCTGTCGCGCAACGGCAAGGTGCATAGGCGCACTGTCATTGCTAATAACCACCCGGGCCCGATCAATGAGGGCCATAAACGTTTGCAGGTCGGCCCGACCGGCAAGGTTGAGAAGGCCCGCTACCTGAGCCTGCTTTTCGATCTCCTGCGCTAGGGGTACGTCATCCGGGCCGCCACACAACACCACGCGTCCGTAGTGACGTGCAAGAGAACGAACAAGGGTACTATAGCCCGCTGTTGTCCAACGTTTAGTATACCAGACCGAGCCTGGACACACGATAAACACCGGGTCGGAGGCGGCAATCCGGGCCTCGTCAAGGAAGCGCTGGGCCTTGGTTTGGATGGCGGAGTGATAGGCGACATAGGGTGTGCGGCCGCAGGCTTCGGGCTCAAGACCAAACCCGCGCATAATGCACAAAATACGCTCAACTTCGTGGCGGTCGGTGTCTCGCTGGGCGGTCCGGTGATAGAAAAACCAACCGGGGCTCTGGCGAAATCCCACGCGGTGCGGAATGCCAGCCAGGGCCAGCAGCAGTGCGGTCCGAAAGGATTTATGCGGTGCGACCGTCAGCGTAAACCGTTGGCGTCGGAGCCGGCGGGCGGTCCGCAGCATACCGAGAAATCCTCGGTCATCCTCACGTTTACTATCCACAAGAACGCTGTCCACTGCGGGGTGATCCTGGACCAGTGGCCGTGCCTGGGGGGTCGTGAGGACAGTCAGCGATTCAAGGTCGAGTTCGCGCCGCAGGGTACTCAGGAGCGGAGTGGTCAAAATCACGTCTCCAAGAAAACCGGTCTGGGCAACGAGGAGACGCTCCATCAGGCGGTCTCACCTTTCCGGAGGCGCAACACTAAATTATCTTCCATCAGGAGACGGGGGTGACACAGCCAGCGCAGCAGCTTCCTGTTCTCCTGTCGCTGGTTCGGATTTTTCTCCCGTATCCACAGCGTATACCAGGTGTAGGCAATTACGGGTAAGCCCAGTGTCGCCAGCAAGAAACGCGAATAGAACTTGACCTTACTGTGCCCCAGACGTTCCAGATTGAGTCCGTTTTGCTTACACAGGTAGTATAGGATCGGGAGCTCAATCGGATAGTTGTGAAACCGATGGGCGTGGTTGAGGGGAGTCTCAAACGGAATAAAGCGTCGTTTGGTCTTGTGGTATCCGCTGAGCATAAAATGCATCCGCGAGTTGAGGCGCATAACATTGGGCGTGGTTAAAATTAACGATCCGCCGGGTTTGAGAATGCGCGCTAACTCGCCCAGTGCAGCTTGATGATCTGACAGGTGCTCGATGACCTCAATCAGCAAAACCACATCAAAACTGGCATCGTCGTAGGGCAGCCGTTGACGCAGGTCTACGTCGTAATCAATGGGGATGCCGTTCTTGTCCGGCCCACTCGCTTCAAAATTGGTCCCTCTGAGCGTGAAACGTCGATGTTGCAGCGACGCTAAAACATCCCCTTCTTTACAGCTAATATCGAGGAGGGTTTTCCCCTCGTCAGGAATATCAGCCAGCAGGGCGGAAACGGCTTGAATAAGGAACGAAGCTGCCATAGCGCTCTTACTCTCCGTTTTTTTGCTTTCCTATTCCTTTGAGTTGAGACTCAATAGACGCTAAGAACTGCTCGACATCGTTGACCTCCATATCGATACGGAGAGCAACGAGCTTATCCGTGGCAAACGGGAACTTCTCAAGCTTCACCAGATCTTTTTCCGTTGTCACCACAAAATCACACGCTCGGCTGACTGACGTAATCGTTTGCCAGTCCCTTTCTGTATAGACATGGTGGTCTGGAAATACCATCATGTCTATAATTTCTGCTTCTGCCTCTCTGACAAAACGGTGGAACAGAGCCGGAACCGCAACACCGCTTACTGTCATAACCTTCTTATGCGCCAATAAGAATAAGGGCAACTCTTGCCACTCTCCACGTGTGGAGTGAACAAGCGCAGCCGGACGTGGGTTCGCAAAAAAGAGGGATTTCTCCTGTATGTGAAGGGAGGCAGCGTAGTCCCGCTGAGCCTGCACCGTCTCCCCCTTCGTCACAACGACTAGGTCTGCTCGATGTATAGAGGTAGACGGTTCACGGAATGGGCCGGCAGGGAGCAGCCACCCCGTGGTCTCTCTTTTCTGGGCATTAAGCAGCAGAATGTCGAGGCTACGGCCCAAGCGTCGATACTGAAAACCATCATCCAGAATCAATACCTTGACGCCATGGGTTTTTTGCGCGAATCGAGCCGCTCGGACGCGATCACGTCCGGCCAGAACGACACCGGAAAAGGTTCTGGCCAGCATCACGGCTTCGTCTCCGACCTCTTCCGGCGTTGCCTGAGCGCGACCGTCCGTACCCACTGTGGTGACGCCATTGTTTTTTCCCTTATAGCCTCTTGAGAGAATGCCGACCCGGTGCTGCTGAGCGTGCAGCAAACGAGCGAGCCAGAGAACGAAAGGCGTTTTCCCCGTCCCGCCGACAGTGAGATTGCCCACGCTAATAATATGGAGGGGGAGTTGCTCGCTACGAAGGACACCCCTCTCATATAAAAAATTGCGGACTCGAACGACGGATAAGAACAGGAGCGAGAGGGGAACGGCCGCCAGCCAGCCCAATACACCGAGGATGCCCTGACGAGCCCATATTTTCTGGACGAGACGCTGGAGGGAAATCATACGCATGCTATGGGCGGGAAGGAGCGCGGGTCGGACAGTGCTGAAGGACAACGGTTAAGGTACGCTCAACCGCCCCTTGTTGCTGCTCAATGGTTTTGCGTGCTCGCGCTCCAGTCTGCTGTTGTAAGTGGCTATCAGTCAGCAACGGTAGAGCTGTGTCATACAAACTTCGCGCATCGTGAATTTCAATTCCTCCCCGAGCTTTTTGCAGCTCTGCGGCAATCGACGAAAAATTTTGCGTATGCGGACCAAAACAGACCGGCACCCCGGCGAGGGCCGGTTCAATCATACTATGCCCGCCAGGACCTCGGATCAGACTGCCACCAACAAAGACGAGAGAAGCCCCGGCATAAAAACCGGCAAGCTCGCCGAGTGTATCCAAGAGAAACACCTTGGTGCCAGGCGGTGCCGGTGCGGAGCACGCGCTCCGTTTGATATAGCACCAGCCCTGCTGCTGTAATAACGCCTCGACGTGAGAAAAACGTTCTGGATGACGTGGAGCAAGCAGTAAAAGAAGATGGGGAAGATGGCTCCGAAGCTCCCGAACGGCTTGGAGGAGCACTGCCTCTTCGGAATCATGGGTGCTTGCGCCAATAAGCAACGGACGGTCGCCACAACCTGCCTGGGCCAAGATTTCCCTGCCGGCATCTCCACCAGCGTTCACGCCGTCAACTTTGAAATTTCCTGTCACCTGAACACGTCGGGCATCTGCGCCAGCGGCAATAAGGCGCTGTGCATCTTCCTGCGTCTGCATGCAACACGCGGTAATGCCCTGCAAGACTGGACGAAAAACGAGGGAGAGCTGGCCATAGCGCCGTCGTGCACGTCTAGAGAAGCGACCGCTCACTAGCAGGGTCGGGATACGCTGACGTGCAAGGCTGGCTAACATGTTTGGCCAGATCTCTGTTTCGGTGAAAAAGAATACCTGGGGGCCGATACGCTTGAGTACGCGGCGACTCACCAGCGGATAGTCGAGGGGGAAATAGAACACCCCATCCGCTTCGGGGCACCGTTCGGTCGCGGTTTGGTAGGCCGTTGCGGTTTGCACGGAAACCAGAAGCGGTGTGTCTGGAAAGCGCTCCTTCAGCGCGTATAAAAAGGGCCGCGCGGCGAGGAGTTCGCCCACAGAAGGAGCGTGGAGCCAGAACGGCGCCGTGTTCCGTGTCAGCTGGATAAGGTCTGAGGGCAGCCGTCCGAATCGTTGCCCCAATCCGATGCGATAGCGTGGCCTCAGAATGAGCGCAATGACCACAAAAGGAAAAGCGATGACAAGCAGAACCGTTAAAAGAACATTATAGACAGCGAGACTCATGAGTGCTCGAAATAGGCGTCCGCCTGCCCGGTAATGGTCCGTAAACGCTCTTCCAGTTCTTGTCGCTTCTGTTCCAGTTGCGCGGGGGTGGTATCTTCCGGAACGAAGATAGGGGACCCTACCATGTAGACGACCCGACTAAAAGGGAAGGGGATCATAAGCCGGTCCCAGCTTCTAATTCTGGTATGCCACGCGGCACTATACGTGGTCGGATATACAGGGGCACCGGTGGCGCGGGCAAGCTGGAGTACACCGGATTTGGCACGCTGATACGGTCCTCGGGGTCCGTCCGGAACAACGATGAGATCGTAGCCGAGTCGATATGCCTCGACCATGCCTTTGAGACCACCGACCCAACCGCGAGAAGACGAGCCTCGGACCGCGGTAATCCCGAAGCGCTTGAGCACGCGAGTGATGATTTCTCCGTCTCGGTGAATACTATTCATGGCACAAGCCTTTGAGCCGCGATAACCAAAGCGCATGAGCACAATGCGGCTATGCCAGAAGGCCATGATGATTTGTTCGCCGCGATTCCACCGCGCGAACAAATCATCCGCGCCGATATACTGTTTTCTGGTTGTCACCTTGAGCAACCACAGGAGCGCAAAGGTAAGGCTGGCCCATACACGGATTTTTATCTCTTCCCTGAATGGGAATCGTGGGTGCTGACTGAAGGGGTGTGGCTGTTGCGAAGAGTCAGCGGGGGCAGGCCCGGAAGAAGGCTGAGTTGAATCGGGCATACGTGTCAGGCAGCCGAAAGTGGCACGGCGCGAAATTGGAGCTCATACAGGCGTCGGTAGTGAGTGTTCCGTGCCAGGAGTTCTTCATGCGGTCCTTCTTCCATGATGTGGCCGTTGTCTAAGACAACAATCCGGTCGGCCTTCTGAATGGTTGATAAGCGGTGGGCAATCACCAGCACGGTCCGCCCAACCATCAGATGTTCGATGGCGTCTTGGACCAGGCGTTCCGATTCGTTATCGAGTGAAGAGGTTGCCTCATCAAGGATCAACATGGGTGCGTTTTTCAAGAGCGCTCGCGCAATAGCGAGTCGTTGGCATTGGCCTCCGGACAGCAGCACCCCCAGCTCGCCAATCTGGGTCGCATATCCTTCTGGCAGCGCCATGATGAAGTCGTGGGCATGGGCGGCCTTGGCTGCGGCAATAATCTCTTCCTCAGGCCGGTGAGGTAGACCGTAGGCAATATTATTGCGTACGGTATCATTAAACAAAAAAGTGGCTTGGGTGACCACGGCAATCTGGGAGCGCAGTGAGGCGAGTGTTAGGTCGCGGAGGTCTGTTCCGTCTACAGTGATCTGTCCTTCACTGACATCGTAGAAGCGCGGAATCAAATCGGCCAGGGTACTCTTGCCGCCCCCACTGGGGCCGACTAAGGCCACGACCTGTCCGGTAGCTATAGTGAGGTTGACGTGCCGTAAGACCCACGCCTCTTGATAGCGAAAGGAGACGTCGTGGAACTGGACCCGTTGCCTGAAATGGGACAGGCTGTGCGCCTGCGGCCGTTCCTGGACATCGCTGCACTCGTCCAAGACCTCAAACAACCGTTCTGCCCCAGCCAATCCGTTTTGCACCGCAGCCTGCGTTCGGGTGAGATGTTTGAAGGGTTGATAAATAAGCAGCATGGCCGTCAGAAAGGCCACAAATTCGCCCTGGGTCCGCTCCCCCTCAATGACGCTCATCCCGCCGTACCATACCACTCCGGCAATGCCACAGGCGGCCAGGAGTTCGACCATGGAGGGCACGAACGCCTTGAGTCGCCCAGCCCGAATGGCATGCTTGTATAGCCGATGATTCTCGGCGGCAAAGCGTTGCCGTTCATAGTCTTCCATCCCAAAGGCTTTGACTACGCGTGTCCCCTGGATGGTTTCTTGCAATAATGCCGACAAATACCCGAGGGAGCCTTGGCCCTTTCGACTCAAACGACGGACCTTCTGATATATCCGCATGAGCGGCAGTATGGTTGCGGGAAAGGCAATGAAAGCGATACTGGCCAGCACCCAATCCTTTATGAACGCCACCGTCACCAAGACCATAAGCGTCGTTGCATCCCGCATCATCGACGCCGTGGCTTGGGTGAGCGCCTGGCGGACGAGCAGTGTGTCATTCGTCACCCGCGAGATCAGGGTGCCCGTTGGGTGGCGCTGAAAAAAGGATAGGGAGAGAGATTGGAGATGAGCATTCAGGGTATTGCGTAAATCCTCAACGATCCGTTGGCCCACGTATTCCATCAGATAGATATGGCCAAAATTGCACGCGCTCCGAAAACTGAAGGTCAAGATAATAATGAGGGGCAGGGTCTTGAGGGCGGTAAGGTCCTTGTCGGCAAAAATATCATCAAACACATACTCGACCAGAAAGGGCAGCACCCCGTTGGTGGCACTGAATAAGACCATACACACGACCGCGGGAAGAAAGGCGCGGTAGAGGTAGGGTCGCAAATACAACAGCAGGCGCCGATAAACAGTCATAACTCTGCAAGGCCGAACTAGCGCTGGGCCAACAAGTTGAAAATCAAGTCCGCCGTCCGTTTGGCAGCCCCAGGTTCCCCAAGCCTGACTCGTACCTCCCGTAACCCGTCTTGGGCAACGCTATATGCCTGCGCATCGGTTAGCAACCGCTGCGCTTCAGTGGCAATCCGCTCGGGCGTGACAGCGCTTTGAATCAACTCGGGTACGATCTGTCGTTCGGCAATGAGATTGGGCATCCCAATGAAGGGGACGCGCACAAACAAACGGGCCAGGGCATAGGTCACTGGAGCCAGGCGATACACAATCACCATGGGCCGTTCGAGCAGGGCTACCTCCAGTGTAGCCGTGCCAGAGGCCACGACAGCGAGGTCGGCGGCATGCGTAATATTATAGGTGTCGCCTTGAACAACCCGAATGGCGGCTGAGTGGGCGCGGACTGTCGTTTCGATTTGGTCGCGGTCAAGGGTTGAGGCGACGGCGAGAATGAATTGATACCTCTCTCCCAGCGCGGTTGTGGCGTGAAGCAGCGGAGGGAGCAAATAACGTACCTCTTGCGTCCGACTGCCCGGCAGCAGGACAATCGTCTTTTGCGCTGGATTGAGGTGGTACAGACGGAGGGTATCGTCCCGAGAACGGGTTGGCCGGACACGACCAACCAGTGGATGGCCAACAAATTCAACCGAGCAGCCATGCGCGCTATAAAAGCTTGGCTCAAACGGAAACACGGCGGCAAGCAGATCCACCCACTTGGCAATAGTATAGACCCGCTTCCTCCGCCAGGCCCAGACCTGAGGGCTAATATAGTAAAAGACGGGGACGTTGACGTGCTTGGCGACTTTGGCCAGCCGCAGATTAAACTCTGGAAAATCAATAAGCAGCAGCAAATCCGGGGGATGCCTGCGCAGGATTTGGGTCAGTGCCCGATAGGTCCGCAACAGGGCGGTGAGCTTATCCGCAGCCTCGAATAAGCCCATACCGGCAATGGCTGCCGAATCGACCAGGGTCTGCATACCGGCCTCTCGCAGGGCCGGGCCACCCACCCCAAAAATGTCAAGCTGTGGCTGCTGCGCCTTTAGGGCTGAGACCAGGTCGGCTCCGTGCGCGTCACCTGAAGCTTCCCCAGCCACGAGCAGAATCCGCACTAGGGAATCTCCAGACTTTCAACAATACGCTCGGCCTCTTCTAAGGCTTGGAGGCCGTCCAGGCCGCTGACGAGCGGGGTGCTGCGGTCTTGCACGGAGCGGACAAAGGCTCTGATTTCTTCTTCCAGCGCATCTTCACCCCCTACCGCGCGCTCCTCAAAAGAGAGGTTGGGCATGGCGGTCTCGTTTGCTGCCGGCTCCCGGCGACAAATGCGAATGGTATGCGCGCCATAATCCACCACAAGATAGGTGTCGGGTTGGAAAACGCGCATTTTCCGCTCCCGCTTGAGGGCCACCCGGCTGGCGGTAATATTCGCGATACAGCCCGAAGCAAACCGCAGGCGGACATTCGCGATATCGGGCTCGTCCGTCAGAACGGGTACGCCGAACGCCTCGCGTGACACAACCGGCGAGCGGACTAGGCTGAGAATAACGTCCAGGTCGTGAATCATGAGATCCCGTACCACGTCAACGTCTGTCCCCCGCTCAATAAAAGGTGCGACGCGCTGACACTCAATAAAGCGTGGCGCAGTTAATATGCCAGTCAACGAACGGAGCGCGGGGTTAAAACGTTCCAAATGCCCGACCTGAAGTATACAGCCGCGCTCATGCGCGAGGTTGACGAGTCGGCGGCCTTCATCGCCCGTCGCCGTGAGTGGCTTTTCGACCAGGACGTCAATACCCTGCATGAGAAAATCCCGGGCGACTGTGGCGTGCAATTGGGTGGGCACGGCGATGCTGACGCAGTCTACGTGTCCGAACATCGCGCGATAATCGGTCTGGGCTGAGGTCTGACATTCCTGGGCGACTTCTTTAGCCCGCGCAGGATTGGTATCGACCACGCCAACTAAATCGACGCCCTCTACATTGGTATACTTGTGGGCATGAAAGCGTCCGAGATAGCCAACCCCAACGACGCCGGCCCGAAGCGGGACGCCCTGCGGAGATGATGCGTGTGAAGACGGCAAAGGACTCCTCGGCTCAGCCATCAGCCTGCTCTCTCAGGGGTGAGACATCCTGTGCCCTGCAGAAGCACACTCGTCAGCTGCAAACGGTATCCATATCTGCGCAAAAGAGAGCGCAACGCCTATGACGCAGGATAGGAAGGATCTGCCTGATACCATCGGTTCCCGAAATTAAGACGCAGTTTCTGCCGTTAGGGCTTGTGAAGATTGTTCCTGTGACGCCTCTTCTTGCGTACTGGGGAGACTCAGCGAGCTGGTAGATGGACCTCTCATCAGGTCGAAGTAGAGCTGAGGAAAGGCGTCGGGTTTATCTGTCGGGATGGGCTTCCAGTCGCCGCCGCGGATATAGGTCGCTCCGCCAGTGTACTCCCACCGGTCCGCTTTCCACTCATAGGTTGCCTGACACGGGATAAGGCGGGGAATCATATTTTTGACGGGCGCCTGTTCAGCCTCCTCCCTGGTCTCAAAAAAGTCGCTCTGTGTCACTTTGCAGGTAAAAGTGACGATCCCCAGGGTCTTTTCTGGATTACGGGTGTCCACAATATAGGTCATATGCCGGATACCAAAGGTCAACTTTGCCCACTGCAACAAGATACTATCTTGAAAAACAGGTTCCGTCTGCTCTATGACCCTTTGGACGCCGGCCATGAATTCCTCCAGGTTCTCTTTTAACGGTTCCTTGGCAAAGACAGAGGAAAGTGGCTGCATAAAGAGAAGCAGGTTGACGAGTATAAGAACGCTATACTTCATCATGTGACTCGTTTCGCTCAGTGTCCCCCGCAGCCCCTATCACTAAAACCCTGCTTTGACAATGGAAACACGCTGATGGGGGGAGGCTGCGCTCTGCCGGCCAGCTTGATTCGCTCTCTGTTCGCTGGCATAACGCTGATAAGGGAACAGCATGACACTGACCCGGAGACAAAAGGAAATCTGGGACTATCTGGACGCGTATGTCGAAGGGCATGGCTACGCCCCGACCCTTGAGGAAATCGGTGCCCACTTCGGTCTCTCCTCTCTGGCGACCGTCCACAAGCATCTGAGCAACCTCGAACGCAAAGGACTGATTACCAGAAGGTGGAACCTCAGCCGGGCCATTGAGCTCACGCCGCCTGAAAATCCAGTCGAAGCCATTGAATTGCCGCTGCTTGGAGAAGTTGCGGCTGGTTCACCCATTGAGGCCCTGGAAACCGAGGGGAGACTTGCCGTGCCTGTTGACTTCGTCCGTCGGCCACACACCGCGTTCACGCTCCGTGTCCGGGGCGGCTCGATGGTCGGCGAGGGCATTCTCGATGGTGATTTTATCGTTGTCGAGTCACGCTCCAGCGCGGACAACGGAGAGACCGTCGTCGCTCTTGTCGATGGTGAGGCAACCGTCAAGACATTCCATCGACAAGCCGATGGCCTGATACGTCTCCAACCCGCCAACCCAAGTATGGAGCCGATTCTTGCGCCGGAAGAGAAGGTAGAAGTGCGCGGCATTGTGGTCGCCGTGCTGAGAAAATATGGGAAGTAGGCTGAGCCGTGCCCTTTTCCCTCTACGTACATATCCCCTATTGTCTCAGCAAATGCCCCTACTGTGACTTTAACGCCTACGCCGCCCAAAGCTGGCCTGAGGCGCGTTATATCGATGCCCTGTGCAAGGAGTTTGCCACCTATATGCAGGCCCCGCCCTGGCAGGGCGAAACGCTTGAAACGATCTATTTCGGTGGCGGAACACCGTCGCTCTTTCAGCCCGAATCGCTGAGGCGTTTTCTCATCTGCGTCTCCGATCACTGTCCGCTGGCTCCTGACGTAGAGATGTCTCTTGAAGCCGACCCGGCTACTGGTTCGCTCGAAACACTCTCCGGATATCGGGCGCTCGGGATAAGCCGGCTGAGTCTCGGCATCCAATCATTTGAGTCGTCCGTGCTGCGGACGCTGGGTCGACTCCACACGGGAGAGGAAGCGCTGCGGGCAATCGAACTGGCGAGAGCAGCCAAGTTTTTCAACCTGAATATCGACCTCATATTCGGTGTACCAAATCAGACGACGGACCTGCTTGCGCGCGACCTCAACCAGGTATTCGGCTGTGAACCGGAACATATTTCGATGTATGGTTTGACCTATGAAGAGAACACTCCATTTTATGCAATGAGGCAAAAGGGAGTCTTGCAACCGGTGGATGAAGAGACCGAGATCGCCATGTATGCTCAGGTCCAGGCGGCATGTGCCGCTCACGGCTATGAGCGCTATGAGATCTCCAACTTTGCCCGCCCTGGGTACGCGTCTCAGCACAATCTGCGCTATTGGCAGGGCGAGGCCTATCTCGGGCTGGGAGCCGGAGCACATTCGTTCTCGTGTACGTCAGGCTGGGGGACGCGCTGGAGCAATATACGGAATCCAAAAACCTATATGGACAGGGCGCTCTCTACGGGCCGGACAGACCACTATGTCGAGCAATTGACCAAAGAGCAGGCGCGTGGCGAGTTTCTTTTTCTCAATCTTCGCCAAAGGGATGGCATGTCCCTGAGTGGATTTGCGAGGCGGTTTGGACAGTCATTTTTTGCGCAGTTTCCGCACGCGGCCGACCTGCTGAGCGAAGGGCTGCTGACCCAGAGTGGGGGAAAGGTCAGACTCACCCCCAAGGGCTTGCTGGTGGCGGATAGTGTTTTTGCGAGCTTTTTTTAGCTTTCGGAGTCCGTCTCTTGGCCAAAATACCGATATAGCACCTTCATATACGGGCCGCACGAACGACGTGCCTTAAAAAAGTCGCGCGCTTCTTCGAGTGACAGGGCGTGATAGACATGCAGATAGGCAATCGCAACCGTCGGGGCACGATTGCAGCCGGCATTACAGTGAAGGAACACCCGGTTGCCACTCTGGAGGCTGGCCCGGAGTAGTTCAAGGGCCTGCGGCAGAGCTTCGGCTAAGCTGTCACAATCATAATCGGCCACAGGCGTTCGTAAGAATGTCACCTGGTTGGTACGATAGGCGCTATGGAGCGCTGCGATATCCAGTCCCTTCAGACTGAGATCATCAGCATCCTGGAGGTTTAAAACAGCAGAAATCCCAAAGGCTTGTCTGAGCCACGGTATATCTTCAACGCTCGGATACTCTCCAACAAAGAGGTTGGGGAGTATCTCGCTGACGTCAGGTCGGCGGGCGCGCAGCGTGCCTGCTGTGGGCGCAAAAGGGTGGTAGAAATCGGCCATCCGTGCAAAGTAAACAAGGGTTGCACGGGCGTCAACACAATCCGAAAAACCGAATTCGATGGAGGCTTGCTATGCATGGGCCATTTCCGATAGGAATAACGGGGCAGCCGGGGGCCCAGTGTCCAACCAATACCGAAGGAGGATCTTGTTATGAGCGCAGAAAACGAAAAATTTGTTACGGATTTCTGTAACGCCTGGTCAAACCTCAACGTAGATGAGCTGTTGGACTACCTGAGTAAAGATTGTTTCTATCACAATATCCCCATGGAGCCCTGTGTCGGACACGCTGCCTTTCGCGCCTTTGCCGAGCCGTTCTTAAAGAACGCGCAGAGCGCGCAGTTCGAGATCAAGCATACCACCTCAGCGGGGAACGTGGTGATGAACGAGCGGGTTGATACCTTTGTCGTGGGACCAAAGACGATCTCCTTACCGGTGGCGGGCATATTTGAAATTACGGACGGCAAGATCTCTGCCTGGCGCGATTACTTTGATCTCGAATCGTTTAACAAACAGATGGGCTAAGGTCGTGGCTCGGCTTGCGTGTGGAAACTTGGTGAACGTGTAGAAAGGTTGATTATGGAGAAACTGGTACCCGGACTTGAAGGGGTGCCCATTATGGAGTCGGAAATCGGCTTCATTAATGGCCTGGAGGGCATCCTGGAATACCGTGGCATCTCAATTGAGGAGCTGGCTGAGAAGAGTACCTATGAGGAGGTGGCGTATCTGCTCCTGTTTGGGAAACTGCCCACTCGTGACGAACTCAAGAACTTTGATCAAGATCTGCGCACCCACCGGCGGGTCAAGTATCGCATTCTCGACATGATGAAATGCATGCCGGAAAATGGTCATCCTATGGATATGCTCCAGGCCTCGGTGGCCGCTATGGGCATGTTTTATCCGGCTCGGGATATCCGAGACGAAACGCAGCGCTATTGGTCGACCATCCGTCTCATTGCCAAAATGCCGACTATTGTGGCGGCATTTGAGCGTATGCGCCACGGCGACGAACCGGTCCGGCCCCGAGACGACCTGTCTCATGCCGCGAATTTTCTGTGGATGCTGAACGAGGAGGAGCCCGATCCGCTCGACGCGCGCATTATGGACGTGTGTCTGATCTTACACGCTGAGCATACGATGAATGCCTCGACGTTTAGTGGCCTGGTCGTCGGATCTACCGAGGCTGACCCGTATACCATGGTGTCGTCGGCCATTGGCGCTTTGACCGGTCCCCTCCACGGTGGAGCCAACGAGCAGGCGCTCAAGATGTTCCAGGAGATCGAAACGGTGGACAATGCCAGGCCGTTTATCGAAGCACGTCTGGCGGCCAAACAAAAAATCATGGGCATGGGCCACCGGGTATACAAGGTTAAAGACCCACGGGCGAACGCCCTGCAAGGTCTTGCCCTCAAGCTGTTTGAAGCCAAAGGTGAGCATCCGCTGTACAAGGTCGCCCAAGAGGTTGAGAAGGTGATCAGCGAGCGAGTCGGAGCGAAGGGGATTGCCTCGAACGTCGATTTTTACTCTGGTGTCGTCTATGACAAGCTGGGCATTCCCATTGACCAGTTCACACCGATTTTTGCCATTGCCCGGGTAGCTGGCTGGCTGGCCCACTGGCATGAGCAACTCAAGAACAACCGGATCTTTCGACCGACGCAAGTCTACACCGGAGGGCACCAATCCCCGTATACCTCGTCAGAGCAGCGGTCGTAACACTCATTCAGCGACCTACTATGAGGCGGAGAAGAGAAAACTCTCCGCCTTTTTTTTATGTCTGAAGTCTGAAGTACAGAACCTATGGAGCGACTTGGTGGTCGAACTGTTGCACGACAACCTCAGGCAGAGTCGTGGTGTGTGTGGCGTGCTCAATCGTTATGCTGACCAGGCTCCCATCAGCGTCGAGATCAAGATGGATGTTCTCGTTGACTGCTTGTGTCTCCTGAATCGGGCGGTTGGAAAATTCTAAGAGTGCAGTATCTGTATCCTTATACGCGTATGCCGGAAATACTCCGTAGATTTACCCCTTCGGCTTCACCTCTGCGTTGACGCAGTTCAGAGGCATTTCGCCCCTGCGTAGCCGGTTTACATTCTCAGCCACCCGCTTGGCTATGCCTTGGAGGCTGACATCGGTTGCGCCGCCTATATGCGGGGTCGCCAGGACGTTGTACTGGAAAATTTCGTCGTTCGGATCAAAGGGTTCGGACCAGAACACGTCCAGACCCGCGCCAGCAATACGGCCTTCCCTCAGGGCGGTCAGCAGGGCAGCGTAGTCTAACACCGGCCCGCGGGCAACGTTGATCACAAAGGCTTCCGGCTTCATACAGGCGAATTCAGCCTGGCCCATGAGGCCGCGCGTTTCGTCATTGAGGGGCGGGGCGGTAATCACAAAGTCGGCCGCTCGCAGGACCGCATGAAACCCGTCTTGGGCAACATGGGTGAGAGGAATACCGTTGTCCGGCTTGTCGGGTGTCGGTCCACGGCGGGAAACGGCCAGGATATGCATTTCAAAGTCGGCCAAACGCTGGGCAAGCGCCCGCCCAATGCCGCCATAGCCAATAATGGCGACGGTTTTACCCTTGAGGGCTTGTCCCATGGGCGACCCGAGGACTCTGTTTTGGATACTCTCTTGAGTCTGCCTGTATTTTCTGGCCAGACCGAGCATGAAAAACAGGGCAAGCTCGGCAACGGATTCGGCATTGCCAGTGCCTGCCGTTGGCACATTCGCAACATAGACACCCGCCGCAGTGGCCGCCGGAATATCGACCGAGTCCAAACCCGCGCCGTACTGCTGGACGAGCTTCAACCGAGGTGAACGGAGCGCAGCGCTGCCAATAGGTGAGACCGTTGGGATCAATACATCCGCCTGCTGGGCTGCTTCCGGAACTGCATCGGGTGGACAATCCAGAATATCATCCTCAGGCAGTTCCTGTTGAAGGATCCGACACACATAGGTCAAACCCTGTCGGCAAAAGTAAATCCGCATAACACCTTCCCTTGATCGTTTATGCTGCCTGGCCGATAATAAGCCGCCCTGATGATAGGCTGCCCCAGTCAAGAAGAAAAGGGTTAAGAAGAAAAGGAGGGAGACCCTATGGATTATAGCCGGTATGATTGTCTCAGCGCCCAGCGTGACGGGAAGGTGTTGACGGTTGCCTTCAATCGTCCGCAAGCACTGAATGCCATTAACGCCCGGTTACATACAGAGCTGTCCCAGATATTCGCTGATATCGCCCAGGATTCGGAGACGGAGGCTGTAGTGCTGACGGGTAAAGGCCGCGCGTTCTGCGCGGGTGGCGATATCAAGTGGTTCCAGGATATGACGGCCACGCAGTTGGATGCGCTCTTCGCCGAGGCGCGCAAGATTATTATCGACATGCTGGAGGTAGAACAGCCGATTATCGCCGCGGTCAACGGTCCGGCAACCGGTCTGGGTGCCACCCTGGCGCTCTTCTCCGATGTCATTTATGCAGCGGATAACGCAAAAATTGGTGATCCACATGTCCGCGTCGGTGTTGTTGCCGGAGACGGGGGAGCCATTATCTGGCCCTGGCTGATTGGAACGGCCAAAGCCAAGGAGTTTCTCATGACCGGGGACTTGGTACGGGCCGAGGAGGCCGAGCGTATTGGTCTCGTCAATCACGTTGTTCCTGCGGATCAGCTCATGGAGAAAGCCATGGCCTTTGCCATCCGCATGGCCAATGGCCCGCGTATGGCAATCCGGGGGACCAAGGTTTCAGTGAATAAAATTCTCCGTGAGACGGTCAATCTGGTTCTCGATACTTCACTGTCGATAGAAAAACACTGTTTTCATACGGCAGACCACAAAGAAGCGATTCAGTCCTTTGTGGAGAAACGGGAGCCCCGATTCACAGGGAAATAAACACCAGGAAAGGATATCCCTGAGGATTTTCGTGCTTAATGGCTGCGACGCGCATCCAGTCCCGCTCTTCGTCTCGTCCGACCCGGCCGATTATGGTCACCATTGCAGCCTGCCTGGTGGCCGTCTATGCGGCTGTGTTCATTGTCTGGGATATTATTGCTCCGTTTGAGCGGTCCTATGCCGAAGGTCCGGTCAGTGTCGTTTTGGGCTTTCGCGTGTTCGGTCTGTCTGCCCAACTCATGCACGCCTTGCAACTAATGGTCGCGGGCAGCCTCGCGTATCATCTTTGGAAAATGCAGCGTTTTGGTTGGCATCTCGTCGTGTTCAGCGTCGGTTATATGCTGGTCTCATACGTGATATGGGCACAGGTCTATAACGAGTCTGAGTCCATCGTTGGCTTTGGTCTATTCTATGTTGTGATACTCCTTGTTCTGCTGGCGCTTACCTTTCCGTACCGCAGGAAGTTCGTGTGAGGTGTTCCAGGGCACGCGGGCCGCATGGGGGAAAACTGGAGGGATAATGGTTGATCGTACTGAAAATGTGGGAAGCTTTCTCGACTTTTCCGGGAAAACCGCCTTGGTAGCAGGGGTGCTGGACGAAAATTCCATAGGCTGGCCCATCGCCAAGCTGCTTAACGATGGCGGCGCCCGGATTGCGCTCTCCATTCAGCGCAAGGCCGTTCGGCGTATGATGGGCGACATCCCGAACCAACTGAATAATCCGCTGATCGCCGAGTGCGATGTGAGTAAGGACGAACAGGTCGAGCAGCTTTTCTCGCAGGTCGAACAGGAGTTCGGGCATCTGGACTATCTGATTCACTCCATTGCGTATGCCCCGCCAACGTCTTTTGGGCAGCGTTTTGTGAACATCTCGCGTGCGGATTTCGCTCTGGCCATGGACGTCAGTGCGTATTCGCTGATTACGCTGGCAAGAGGTGCGTTCCCGCTCATGAAGGACCGGGGCGGGTGCATTCTGGCCATGACCTATTACGCCGGCGAAAAGGTTATTCCCGGCTATCAGCTGATGAGTGTGACCAAGGCGGCGCTCGACAATATCATCAGGAATCTCGCCTTTGATCTGGCTCCGCACCGCATTCGGGTCAATGCTCTTTCACCCGGTCCGACTGCAACCAAGGCCGGCACCAGTATCCCCGGTTTCGATATCATGCAGAATCATATGCGCGAATATGCGCCGTTGCGAGAGGAAATTCGGAACACTGACGCCGGCAAGGCTGCCCTTTTCTTATGCAGTCCAATGGCTGAAAAAATTACCGGCGAGATCGTGCATATTGACGGCGGCTATAACATTATGGGGATGACGATAAAGCCCCCAGAAGCCTAGCGAGAGCGTCGAGGAAGTTTCACTGGAAATCGCCAAAAGGAGAACAAAACATGCAAACAGTTGAACCCCAAGCAGTTGGCATGGACCCGGCCCGTGTCGAGCGTTTCTTTTCCGTCGTAGAGCGTAAAATCGAGGCAGGCTGGTTATTTGGCGGTGCGTTTCTGCTCGCCCGGCACGGCAAGATCGCTGCCGCGCGCGCGCTTGGCCATGCCCAACCGCGGGAGGGTCGGACGGCGAAAACGGATGACATCTTCTGCTTGTTTTCAACCACCAAGCCCATTACCGCGACGATGTTACTCATGAAAGTTGACCAGGGTGAGGTCCAACTGTTTGACAAGGTCGCGGATTATATCCCGGAGTTTGCCGCTGCCGGCAAGCGGAGTGTGACCGTCTCTCAGGTAATGACCCACACGGCAGGATTCCCGACCATGGCTATGGACTGGCCGATGTCAAAGTGGGGCGATTGGGAGGCCACGATTGCGCGTATCTGTGCCCAGCCGTTGGAGTTTGAACCCGGAAAAGCCGTCCACTATCACGCGCTGACGGGATCCTGGATTTTAGCTGAGATTGCCCGCCGGGTAGACGGTGGCAAGCGCAGCTTTGCGCAAATGTGTGCAGAAGATCTGTATGGCCCATTAGGCATGCACGACTCCCATATGGGTGTCCGGCCCGACATGCAAGAACGCCGGGTGCCAGTTCAAGCGCTTGATGAGGGTGGCGTGCCGTTTCCCATGTCGTTTCTGGAGGCATTCAACGCCCCTGAAGTGCAGGCTGCGGCTATTCCGGGCGGTGGCTCGTATTCCACTGTGTATGATTTGGCCCGTTTCTACCAAATGTGGCTCAACGGCGGCGAGCTTGACGGCGTCCGTTTGCTCAGCCCGCCCCTGGTTGAGCTGGCGACCACGATTCATACCGGTGCTATGGAAGACCGCTTGATTGAGCCTATACGCGTGGCCAAACAATGGCCGCTTGCCCCGGCGAATCGCGGCTTGGGGTATTGGGTGCGTGGGAGGGGTATCTTCCCCTCATATTTTGGCTCACTCGCCTCGCCACAGGCCTACGGACATGCCGGTGCCAGCAGCATCATGGCCTGGGCCGACCCGGTTCGGGCTCTCACCTTCGTGGGTCTGACCAGCGGTCTTATTGAAGAGCCGCGCAGCATTGAGCGCTGGGCGCTATTTTCTGATTTGGCTCAGGCGTGTGTTGTTGACTGAATCGCAGGGTTGATGCACTGGGGCACAGAGGCCTATGAAACCAAAGCTGACCTCGACCGCTCTACTGACAATTATTTTACTGAATAGCGTATTGGCGGTTGGGAATTACGTCGTCGTGCAGGGCGACTTTCTTGTCCAGGTCGGTATGAGCTCACTCGGGAATCTGGCTGGAGAAGGCCACTCTGCGTCGTTGGTATACTTTACTGGAGCGCCCATCGTCATCGGACTGCTGCTTTTGCTGATCGTTCCCCGCTGTGTCGCGCTTGAAGGAACTGCGCAAGAGTCGGCCGAAGAGCGGCTGCTGGCACAAGAGCGGCCGCAGGAAGCACCGGCACCGGCAGGGACCCCTGCGGATAGGGCTGTCCGCCTTTTGGCACTCTTGCAGCGCGAAGGGCGGCTGGTTGATTTCCTGCGTGAGGATATCGGCGCGTATGACGATACGCAGGTCGGTGCTGCCGTGCGGACGATCCATGCGTCGTGTCGAAAGGTTCTGACCGAGCACCTCAATATCGAACCGGTCTTGGACGGAACCGAAGGTGATACGGTCGCCGTTCCTGCGGATTTTGACCCCTCGGCCGTTCGGCTGACTGGCAATGTCAGCGGCGTAGCGCCCTTTCGAGGCGAGTTGCGTCATGCCGGCTGGAAAGTCGTCTCGGTGACCCTGCCCGAACAACCAACAGGCCAGAATCCGCAGATCATTGCGCCCGCGGAAGTGGAAATCCCAGAGTAGGCGTCGCGCCTTTCGGGAGAATATCCACCAAGTCAAGCGATAGAGTATCAGGGCTGGTCGCGAGCCTCCCTGACGTATAATTTTGTCATTTTTACTATGCGGATATCATGACGGCCGATCCCCGTTACATTGTTGGTATAGACTTGGGCACGACAAACTGTGCGGTCGCCTATATTGATACCGCTCGCTCGTCCGAAGTCCTCCACTTTCCCATCCCACAAGTAAGCCGAGAAGCAGCGGTGAGCGCTCACCCGACGCTTCCGTCGTTCCTGTATTTACCCGGTCCGCACGATCTGCCGGAGGGGAGCCTGAGCCTGCCGTGGGAGCGTGAACCGGCGTTTGCGGTGGGACAGTTCGCCCGGGTCCAGGGCGCTCGCATCCCTGGCCGGCTCGTCTCTTCGGCTAAGTCGTGGCTGTGTCATGCCGAGGTAGACAGACAGGCCGCTATTTTGCCCTGGGACGGACTGTCTGAAGTACAAAAAATATCTCCGGTTGAGGCGGCGTCTCGTTATCTGCTGCACCTTCGTCAGGCGTGGCTGCACGAAATGGGCAAGGCCCATCCGCTGGAAGAGCAACACATCATCCTGACCGTTCCCGCCTCTTTCGATGAAGTCGCCCGCGAACTGACCGTAGAAGCTGCCGGACGCGCCGGCCTCTCGCAACTGACGCTTTTAGAAGAACCGCAAGCGGCCTTATACGCCTGGTTAGTTGCGCATAGCGACTCATGGCAGACCCAACTCAAACCCGGAGACGTTATTTTAGTCTGTGACGTTGGTGGGGGGACGACTGATCTGAGTCTGATGACGGTTACGCCAGGCAGGAATCAACTCGGCCTGGAACGGGTCGCGGTCGGCGATCATCTGCTGCTTGGGGGCGATAATATGGACGTGGCTCTGGCCCGTCTGGTCGAAGAACGTCTCAACAAGGGCAAACGGCTCGACCCCCAACGCTGGCATCTATTGTGCCATTTGTGTCGGTCGGCCAAAGAAGACTTGTTTGCCGACCCGTTGAAAGAGCAGGTGACGCTCACTATCCCTGGTCGTGGCAGCTCGGTTATTGGCGGTACGCTGAGCGACCGCCTGACTCGAACAGATATCGAACGGGTCGTCCTTGACGGGTTTTTCCCCAACGTCGAAGCTGAGGTCACACCTCGGCAAGATGAACGGGCCGGACTCCAGGAGTTCGGTCTGCCGTATGAAACAGAATCGGAGATCTTGCGCCATATTGCATTTTTTCTGAGACAGCATGTCGCTGATGTAGGGCAGACATCGCTCGGGCTGGCACGCCCGGATGCCCTGCTGTTTAACGGTGGAGCGCTGACTCCGCTGGCCATACGGGAGCGGATTACACGGACAGTTGCGTCGTGGTTCCAAAACGAAGCATCTCACGGGCAAGACGAGTGGCAGCTCGCCGGCCTTTCCCACGCGCATCTCGATTTAGCTGTCGCCCATGGAGCAGCCTATTACGGCCTGGTGCGGCGCGGCCACGGGGTCCGAATCGGTGGGGGGAGTGCCCGTTCGTACTACCTGGGCGTTGGAGGAAGCTCCCGGAATGGGCAGCAGCAAGCCAAACCGGCTGACGATGCGGTCTCCGCCGTCTGTCTCGTACGCAGAGGCATGGAGGAGGGTGAAGAGATTCATCTGACGGAACAGGAGTTCGAGGTCCTGGCCAATCAGCCGGTGAGTTTCCCGCTCTACGCTTCGGGCACGCGCAGCGGTGACCAGCCGGGGGAGGTGCTCAGGCTCGACTCGGACACGCTGACGCACCTCCCTCCCATCACGACAGTCCTGCGGTTTGGCAAAAAAACCGGGGTCACCAAAATTCCAGTCCAGGTCTCCGCTCGTTTCACTGAAGTCGGGACGCTCGAACTGTGGTGCGAGGCGCGCAAGACTGGCCATCGTTGGCGCTTGCAGTTTCAACTACGTGGAGAAGGGCCGCTCTCCCGCGGATCGCCGGCCGCCCACGCGTCGGTCGGCGAAGAACTGGTCATCGATGAAGCGCGTTTGACGAACGCCGCGTCTCTCTTGCAGCGGGTGTTTGCGACCGGAAAAACAGCAGGGCAGGATACGAAGCCCCAGACCCTGACCCGCCAGCTTGAAGAAACCCTGGGAACCACACGGGACAGTTGGCCGCTGAGCGCTATTCGCGCATTGTGGGATGTCTTATGGGAGGTGCAAAAAGGACGGGGAAAGGGGCCTGAGTATGAAGCCCGTTGGCTGAATCTTGCCGGCTTTCTGTTACGCCCAGGGTTTGGCCATCCCACGGATGAATGGCGCATGCAACAAATCTGGAAACTCTACGGCTGGGGCATCGCGCATGCGAGGGCGACCCAGTGTCGGGCCGAATGGTGGACGCTGTGGAAGCGGGTGGCAGGGGGGTTGAGTCAACAGCAGCAGACAGTACTCCAGCGCGAGATTGCAGCGCGCATTCTCCCAGGTTCGTCTCGGGCAAAAACGCCCAAGAAATCCGGAAACCGGAAAGCCGGTCCGCAGGAAGTTCGAGAGATGTGGCAGGTGGCGGCAAGCTGTGAGCGGCTCAATACCGAAGCCAAAAATACTATGGGTGAGGCTCTGGTCCGGCTCATCGAAAAAGGGAAGGCGTCAGACCCAGACCTCTGGGCGCTGTCCCGTCTCGGAGCGCGGTCGCTCATGTACGGACCGGCAAACTGTGTGGTCCGCAAAGAAAAAGCGACCCGGTGGGTCCAGCGTCTGCTTGAAAAAACCTGGCGTCAGCCTGAAGCGACTGCGTTTGCGCTAACGCAGATCGCCCGGTGTACGGGCGACCGAACTCGCGACCTGGATGAAGCCTTGCGTGAACGGGTTGCCGAGCGACTCGCATCCTTTTCTTCCGGCCAGCGGTGGGCCAGGCAGGTCCGAGAGGTTGTTCCGCTTGAGGCCAGGGAGCAGGCGCGTATTTTGGACGAGGCGCTGCCGGCCGGCTTGCAGATCATGAACCTTGAGGACGAGTAGGGCGATACGCGTACGAGTCCCGGAGCCGCGTTTACTCTCCCTGCCTCACCGCTCCTGCTTGCATCAACTGATCAATCCGGTCTTGATCGTATCCAACAACTTCTCGGAGGACTTCTCGTGTATGCTGGCCCAACATCGGCGCAACGCGAGGAATACTCGTAGGGGTCCGGGAGAATTTGGCAAAGAGACCGGTTTGTCGCACTTCTCCCCATTCCGGATGGGTATGGGTCGCGATCAAGCCGCTTGCTGCAATGTGTTCATCTCCGAAGAGTTCTGCGATTGATAACACCGGGGCGCAGGGGACTCCAACTCGGTCGAGTTGAGCGATCCAGTCCGCGGTTGGCTGTTTTGTAAAGATGGTAGCGAGAGATTGCGCCAGTGGTCCTTCGACCTCGCCCGCCCGTGCTGTGTCGAACGAAAAATCCTGGAATAGGGACGGGTAGCCTAATGCCTGACCAAGTTTCTGCCAGTGAACATCTTCCATCACGGCCAGGAAGAACGAAGAATCAGCACTCGGATAAATGCGATACAGGGGGCTCTTCCCCCACAGATCAGCTCCACCGTTTTCACAGTCCGGTCGGTTGGGATAGAAAATGAAATCACCGGATTGGACGGCCATGGCGGCATTGGCCAAGGAGGTCTCAACATGTTGTCCCTTGTCCGTTCGAGTCCGCGCGTACAGTGCCGCACTCACACCATAGGCGGTTAAGGTCGCCGCGGCGTAATCGCATATCCCACAGGTCAAATAGAATGGTGGCTGGCCATGGCCGCCTTGCGCACGCATCACGCCGGAGCGTGCCTGGAGGAGGGGATCAAATCCCGGCTGATTGTAATCCGGGCCATCCGCGCCAAAGCCTGTGACAGAGGCATGAATAATGCGCGGATTGATGCTGCTCAACGTCTCGTAATCAATGCCATAGCGCTTTGTTGCGCCGGGCCGCAAATTCTCGACCACAACGTCAGCGTTGCGTACCAGGTCATAGACGACCTCTTGTCCTTCGGGCGTATTCAGATTGACTGCTACGCCGCGCTTCCCTTGGTTCCAACCCAAAAAGCCAAAACCAAAAGTACGGAACGCATCACCAGAGAAAGTCTCAACCTTAATGACATCCGCGCCAAGCTGGGCCAGGACCATCGGTCCTAAGGTTCCGGCGATATAGCTAGCGAAGTCAAGAACGCGAACACCGGCAAGCGGTGGGGAAGGGAAGTTTGTTTTCCTGGATGCTGAGACAGCTCCGGGAACATGACGGGGCTCTGATTGCCACAAGCCGGATTGCAGTTCGTCCGCATGTTGTCCTAACACTGGTGCGGGACTGGTGATGGAACCTGGCGTATCAGACATCCGTATGGGCACACCCATTTGGATGGTCGGTCCGAGTTCCAGGTCTTCCACCTCCACTCGCATGCCGTTGTGAATGACTTGTGGATGCTCAATGAATTCTTGACGACTCATGACCGGTGCCGAAGGAACATCATTCTCACGCAGAATGCCTAACCACTCTTCGCGTGACTTGGTCTCCATAATGGCGGAGATGGTAGCTACAAGTTCTTGGCAATCTTCTGGCCGGATGCCCCAGGGTGCTTTTTCATAGCGCGGGTCTGCAGTCCATTCCGGATGCTCCAGCGCCAGGCAGAATTTATTCCAAAAAGTGGTATTCCCACAGGCGACAAACAGCCAGTCGTCAGAGGCTTTATACAGGCGGTAGACAGGAATAGGCCCGAGCGGGTCTTGACGGCTGCTAAACAAGCGCAACATATCAGGGTGGTAGAGTGTCGCCCCGGTTTGCATGGCAAACACGCCGGCTAACCACGAGACTTCGAGTTGCTGGCCTTGCTGGCTCCTCTGGCGCTCAAATAACGCGGCGCAGATAGCGCCCGAAGCGATAAACGCCGCTCCATAACTGGCAATGGGTACGACGAGATACACGCCGCCATCACGATGCGACCACTGACTGCCGTGGAGTCCGCCGAATGCGGCAACCAGGGCATCATCCGCGTACCGCTCGGTATGCGGCCCCGTCGTACCAAAGGCTGGTATGTGGCAGTAGATGAGACCTGGATTTTCCTCGCGGAGTGCATCATACGAAAGACCGAGGGCTGTTTCTGTCCCAGGCTTGTGATCGGTAATGAGGATGTCAGATTCTGAGACAAGCTGCTGAAGTAACTGCCGACCAGATTGAGAAGAAAGATCGGCCACAATGCTCCGTTTACTCCGGTTCCAAATATGAAATCCGGGCGTGTCGCGCATGGAGTCGCCCTGTGGGTGTTCGATCTTGATGGCCTCAGCCCCTTGCTCGGCAAGGAGCATGCCCGTGTAAGGGGCTGCTATGCCTTGGGCACATTCAAGAACGCGTATGCCTGCGAGTGCTCCCGCCATGGCCGATTTCCCTCCTGCCAGATGCCCGCTCCCGCGGGAATGGCTGCTTTGTGGTCAGGCCTGCGGAGGCAGGCATCCAGTCTTTTCCGTTTCTGCACATCAGGCATCTCTCCCGACTGCGTCTCGCAGATGGAGAAATCCTTCTCTCTCTATAATCCGTATCAGCCCGTGCGCGATCCGCTGGGCGAGAAAAGGGCCTTCATAAATCATCCCGGTATAAATCTGGATCAATGACGCCCCGGCACGGATGCGCTGGTACGCCTCCTGTGCCGAGAATATCCCGCCCACCCCAATAAGTGGAAGCTTGCCTTCCACCGCGCGATAGGCAGTCCGCAGCACTGCATGTGCATGCGCGGCGAGGGGCAGGCCACTCAGCCCTCCTGCTTCAGGTGAGGCGGCGCGGAGTCCGGGTCGCTCAACGGTGGTATTGGTTGCAATCAGACCGGAGACGCCGACCGACAGAGCCAGCCGGGCGACTTCTTCAACGGCATCCGGGCTGAGGTCCGGAGCGATTTTGACCAGGAGTGGTTTGGGTGGGGCCTGCTCCGTCTCGGCAAATCGTCGCATACAGGTGAGAAGGGCTTCGAGTAATCGACCCAATCGTTCCGTCTCTTGCAGTTTGCGGAGCTCTGGCGTGTTGGGGGAGCTGACATTCACGACCAAGTAGTCCGTAAAAGGGAGGAGTTTTTCGCAACTTTCGAGATAGTCCGCCACGGCATCGCCGAGGGGGGTGAGCTTTGATTTGCCGATGTTGAACCCCAACGGAAGAGGCCGAGAACCGTGGGGGGGCAAAAGGGACGGCAAGCGCTGGGCGATGGCACGCGCGCCATCGTTGTTAAAACCCAGGCGGTTAATAAGCGCCCGGTCCTGAGCAAGACGAAAAATACGCGGTTTTGGATTACCCGGCTGGGCTTTGGCCGTAATTGTGCCTAATTCGGCAAACCCGAATCCCAAGGTGGACCAGACCAGGGGAACCGCCGCATTTTTGTCGTAGCCAGCCGCCAGACCGACAGGATTGGGAAAGTGGAGACCCCACAGGTCTTGGACGAGCCGTTGATGACTGAATGCTGGTGGCGGTTTTCGCTGGGACGCTTGGAGCAGCTTCAGCGCGGTGATTGACAGGTGGTGAGCATGTTCAGGGTCAAGGGCAAAAAACAGTGGGCGCAGAAAGGAATAGACCATGCTTCGATTTACACGTCTTTCAGAGACGTGAGGTTCTTGTGCTTCAGCAGTTCGAGGGTTTGGGACGCTGCTGCCTGATGGGCGCGTTTTTTGCTGCGTCCTTCGCCCCGGCCGTATATTTCTCCGGCTATGGACACTTGGCTGACAAACCGCTTTTCATGGTCAGGACCCTTCACCGTGACCACCTCGTAGGACGGTGTTTGTTTGAAGATTTTTTGGGTGATCTCCTGCAAACGGGTTTTGCTATCAAACGCGGCCATCCGTTCTGTCTCTTGCAGGTCTGCGGCAAAATGCTTGGCGATCAGCCGGGTTGCGGGCGGAAAGCCACCGTCAAGATAGATGGCACCCAGTACGGCCTCGTACGCAGCGGCCAGGAGAGACGGTTTTTCTCGGCCGCCGCTACGCTCCTCGCCCCGTCCCATCCGCAGCCAGTCTCCGAGAGAGAGAGTCTGGGCTTTGATAGCGAGCACTTCCGCATTGACCAGCGAAGCGCGCATCTTTGATAGGTCGCCTTCGCGGTATTGTGGAAACTGGCGGAAAAGGAGATCGCTCATCACCAGCCCTAAAACCGCGTCACCTAAGAATTCCAGTTTTTCGTTCTGGTCTTCGCCCTCTTCAAGTTGGGCGGACCGGTGCGTTAATGCGAGTTGGAGGAGTTCCGGGTTGGCAAAGGTATACTCAAGGATGGACTGAAGGGCAGTCATGTCGGTCGGATCAGACATAAGCTTTAGGGAGCGGGCACACTCCTCATGGGGTAGCCTGAAGAATGGTGCCGGACAGTAACCCCTCATCGGCCCGCGTAATGCTCACTGGAACTTCTCGGTTTATGGCGTCGTCGCTGCCGTCTGCATAGACTCTGATATAGTTGCGACTATAGCCTTTGAGGCGACCGCTGGCTTTGTCCCGCTGGTGCTCAAAGAGGACCGGCAAAGTCTCAGACTCGAATTGACGGATAAAGGCGGCTTTCTTGCGTTCGCCGAGTGCACGCACCTGCCGCGCTCTCTCCTGGATAATGGCTGGAGGGACTCGGTCTGTGAACTTTGCCGCGGTTGTCCCGCTCCGGACCGAGTAGGGAAAGACGTGAAAATACGTGAAGGGGCTGTCCTCCAAAAAGTCCATGCCCTGGGTAAATTCCGCCTCGCCCTCACCGGGAAAACCGACAATGAGGTCTGTCCCCAGGGCCGCGTGGGGCAGACGCTCGCGCAGTTCGGTCAGAATGTCTCTGGCGAGGGCGGTGTCGTAACGCCTCCGCATCCGAGCCAGGACGGAATCTTGTCCCCATTGGAGCGGAATATGCAAATGGGGGCACAGAATCTCGGAGTGGGCGAGGAGCTGTATCAAGGCCGGACTGATTTCATGCGGGTCGAGCGAACTCAGTCGCACGCGCGGAACCGGCCGCCGTTCCTCGAGCGCTTCGAGCAGCCAGGTCAGGTTGACCTGGGGACTGAGGTCTGTGCCATAGCCGCCCAGATGAATACCGGTCAGGACCACTTCCTGAAAGCCTTGGTCGGCCAAGCGGTCGAACTGGTCCAGGATGACGCGCGGGGCAATACTGCGGCTTTTCCCACGTGACATAGGCACAATGCAAAACGTGCAGAACAGGTCGCAGCCTTCCTGAATTTTGAGAAATGCCCGAGTCTGGCCCTGAAAGGTCAGTGCCCCAAAGGTATTGATACCTGGCGTAGCTTCATGCTTGGCGGTTCGCAGCTTGCTGATAAAGACTTTCTGGTCTGGTGGCTGAGCGGAGGAGTCCCCCTGAGCGACCAGGCGGACCAGATCATCGAGCCGATTGAGCCCAACAACGTAATCCACTTCGGGCAGGCGCGCCACGGCCTCAGGACTCACTTGGGCATAACAGCCGGTCATGATGACTTGGGCCTCCGGGTTGCGCCGCTTTGCCCGGCGCACCAACTGGCGGCTCTCGGCGTCAGCCTGATTGGTGACTGTGCAACTATTGACGATGTAGACCTCAGCCGCATCGCTGAAAGGAACACACTGGTGGCCCGCGGCAGAGAGTCTCTCTTGCAGCGTGGCCGCGTCGTACTGATTCACCTTGCAGCCCAGGGTAGTGATGGCAACGCGACGCGAGGTCTGCGGCGAGGAGGGCACGTCAGGTGCGGTGACAAGCGACATGAATACAGGGTCCTTTACGGCAGGGGGCCTTCAATCCAGCCGCCACCCAGCACGAGATCACCGTCATAAAACACGACGGCCTGTCCCGGTGTGATGGCTGGAGAAGCCTCCCGAAACCACACCTCTGCGCTGGTGGCGCTGGTGGCGCTGACCGTTGCGGCAATGGGGTCCTGACGATAGCGAATTTTGGCCGCAACCTGGATTTCATCCGGTTGATTACCTGAGACCCAATTGACGTCCTTGGCCCGCAGGCCGTGCCGCTTGAGGTGCTCCTGCGTGCCAACGGTTACGCGGCCAGAGGCCGAGTCAATATGGGTGACATAATGGGGCTGGGTCAATCCGCCGAGCCCCAGGCCGCGCCGCTGGCCGATCGTAAAGCGATGGATGCCGGCATGCGAACCCAAAACCTGCCCCGTCTGATCGACAATTTCCCCTGATATCACGCGATCGGAGTCTATACGCTGGTCGAGAAAGCGGGCGTAATTTCCATCCGGGACAAAACAGATATCTTGACTTTCCGGCTTCTCGGCCACGCGCAGGTCCAGCGCGCGGGCCTTGGCTCGGACCTGTTCTTTGGTCAAATGACCAACCGGAAAGAGAGTGCGTTTGAGCTGGGCTTGATTGAGCGTAAACAGGAAGTAGGACTGATCCTTGTACGGATCTGTCCCGCGTAGGAGGTGGGCGGTCCGGGTCGCTGCATTCCAATCAATCCGGGCATAATGGCCGGTGGCCACATACGCGGCGTCGAGTTCGCGGGCGCGTTGCCATAACAGGTCAAACTTGAGATCGCGATTGCACAGCAGGCAGGGATTCGGTGTGCGACCGCGCTGGTATTCCTGTGTGAAAACATCAATGACGCGTGTTTGGAAGGCTTCTTTCAGGTTGAGGACGTAATACGGAATGCCGAGCTGTTCGGCCACGCGGCGCGCATCCTGAAAATCATCAATAGAGCAGCAACTGCCGGCATGACCTTCGGCCGAGCCGGCGAGCAACATGGAAATTGCAATGACCTCATAGCCGGCTTCGACCAGCAGAGCCGTTGCGACCGCGCTATCCACCCCACCACTCAGCGCGGCAAGGACGCGGGTGCCATGATTCTCTTGAGTGTCGTGGAGAGGGTTTGTCATAGAGAAGTGCGCGGCTGTTTCTCTCAGCCGCTCCGGCCCGCCTTTCGGACTCGTTCCACAATACCGGGCAGTACGTGTGTCACCGCCTCAATGTCTTCTTCCGTCGTGTCTCTGCCCGCGCTGAACCGAATCGCACTCTTGGCTCCGGCTTCGTCGCAGCCCACGGCCAGGAGCACATGGGACGGTTCAACCGACCCTGCGGCACACGCGGAGCCGGTGGAAACGGCAATACCGGCGAGATCGAGACCCATCATCAAGCCTTCGCCTGAGGCTCCCGCAAAGCCGACATTCAGGGTGTTCGGCAAGCAGGCCTGCGTTGGCGTGTAGCGGGCGACATCCGGGATATGCCGCTGTATGCCGTCCCACAGGCGAGCTATGAGATGTATCAGACGCGGGTGCGTGGTTTCAATATCTTGGGCGCAGAGTTGAGCCGCGCATCCAAAGCCGACGGCGGCAGCCACATTCTCCGTGCCGGGCCGTTTTTCACGCTCCTGGGGGCCGCCACGAAAAACGGGAGATAACGCAGTCCCCTGTCGCACATACAGCGCCCCGATCCCTTTGGGACCGTAAATTTTGTGCGCGGACAGTGATAAGATATCAACTCCGAGCTGGTTCACATCAACCGGGATTTTCCCCACGGCCTGGACCGCATCCACATGGAACGGGATAGCGCGTTCACGAATCGTGGGGCTCAACTCCCGGATAGGCTGGAGGGTGCCAATCTCGTGGTTGGCAAGCCCGATGCTCACGAGGACGGTATCCGGGGTCAAGGCTGCTTCAAGTTCTCCCGGACTGATCCGCCCCTGGCTATCCACCGTGAGCGTTGCGATGTCAACCGGCGCGCCATCGGCGCCAAGGGCTTTGACGGTTTCCAGGACAGACGAGTGTTCGATGGGAGTGGTCACGATACGGGCGGGATTTGCTCCCCGCGGCTTGAGTACCCCGTGCACGGCAAGATTATTACTCTCTGTTCCGCCGCTGGTAAACAGTATTTCCGAGGACTTGGCTCCAATCAGTGTCGCCACCCGATCGCGGGCCGTTTCCAGCGCCTGTTTGGCCTGACGGCCAGCCCAGTGCACGCTTGACGGATTGCCGAACGTCCCCGTGAAACAGGGCAGCATGGCCTCTACGACTTCCGGCCGTATGGGCGTCGTTGCATTATGGTCAAGATAGATCTGCTGCATGGAGTATCGGCTGATCCGCTTCCTAGCGCCACGGTAGCCGGATGTCCTGAAGGGCTTCGAGGGCGCTGTGGTGGGTGAGGTCCGCGCGTAAGGGGGTGACTGAAATATAACCGTCGTGGACGGCGACGCAGTCCGAGCCTTCTATGGGATCGAAGCCAAGGTCATCACCACCGATCCAGTAGTATTTTCTGCCTCTCGGGTCCGTGCGGACGTCGATATTCTCGCCATAGTGCCGTTTGCCCTGGCGGGTAAAACGATAGCCTCTGATCCGGTCAGGCGGCAGGTTCGGCACGTTGACGTTCAATAGGCTATCCGCCGGAAACCGAGGGGTCCGGATTTCCGCCGCCAGCATGGCCGAGAATGCGGCAGCCGCTTGGAAATGGTAGGGAGGGGTGAACGTGACCAGCGAAACGGCAATGGCCGGAATGCCTAAAAGGGCTCCTTCCAGTGCAGCCGCGACTGTACCCGAATACGTAATATCGTCTCCCATATTCGGCCCTTTGTTGATGCCTGAAACGATTAGATCGGGCCGGACGGGTAAAAACCCCTTGACGGCAATATTGATACAATCGGTCGGAGTGCCGTTGACGGCAAAGCGGTGTGGGGCAACCTCTTCGATCCGCAGGGGCCGGTGTAAGGTCAGCGAATGACTGACCGCGCTTTGCTCTTTGTCGGGAGCAACGGTATAGACCTCACCAACACCGGCGAGGGTTTCTTCGAGGCAACGGAGGCCTTCTGACTGGATACCGTCGTCGTTCGACACCAGAATCATCATAGCGATATTCCACCAGAAAGCTGAGAAAAAGAAAAGGCGACCACCGGTGTGATCGCCTCTCCTCACGGAGCCAATGTGGTCGGGGTGAGCCGATTTGAACGGCCGACCACTCGCACCCCAAGCGAGTACGCTACCAGACTGCGCCACACCCCGATCTGCTCCCTCATATCGCTTGGGGGCTCAAAGGGTCAAGGGCCTGACGACTTCTCTGGCCGGTTGTTTCTTGCTATGCAGGGGAGAGGTCATGAGACCTCCGCCGAGAATGCCGAGGCTGATGAGAGGCGAATATGCCAAGCTACACAGGAGGTTGTCATTGCGGGCGCGTCCGGTTTGAGGTCTCCGGTCAGATCGAGCGGGTACTGGACTGTAATTGCTCAATCTGCCGGAAGAAGGGTTTTCTGCACTGGATCGTCGAACCTGAGCGCTTTCACTTACTGTCCGATCCGGACGCCCTCAGCCTGTACGAATTTCGTACCAGGACGGCCAAGCATTACTTTTGTTCTACGTGTGGCATCTCCTCGTACTATATTCCGCGTTCACACCCCGATATGATCGATGTGAATCTGCGCTGTGTGGATGGCGTGAATCTGGAAGAGTTGGAAATCGAGCGCTTCGACGGTCAGGACTGGGAGCAGGCTCGGGCCGACCTTGATACGCAGTGAACGCGCTGTCCGTTACTCCACAAAGTGTCCGATGTCGAGTGTAATAAACCGATAGCCCAGGGCTTTGCCATGTTGAATCAACGGTTCACGGATGGTCTCTTCGAGTAAACGCGGACAATCCGCTGCCGGGGCCATAATGCAGACCATGTCTCCGTCTACCCGAACAGGGTAGGCTGGAAAGCCAAGTTCACGAAATATCTCGACCCAGGCCGCGGACGGATTGTCTTGGGCCGCTTTCCGAGGCTGGATCGGGTCTGGATTCTGATCCTTCATGCCGGAGAGTGTACTACAAAACAGGCAACGAATGAATTGCGTGTTGGAGAAAGTGAGGGAAGGATGGCAGACGCTGGCGTCATCTTCGATTTGGATGGGGTACTGATTGACTCTGAGGGGCTGTACTACCGCGCGTATAGCGAAGTGCTCAAGCCGTATGGCGTCAGCGTGACCCAACGCGAATATGAAGAGTACTGGATCGCCCAGGGAATCGGACCCGAATACATCGTAGAAAAGCACAAATTGCCGGTCGCGCCGGACACCTTACGCCAGCTTCGCTCGCCCATTTTTCTTCAGTTGTTGAAAACGGAAGCCACGCTCATGCCCCATGTGGAGGAGACCCTCACCCAGTTGTCTCAACACTTTGGACTGACCGTTGCAACCAATAGCCGGCGTGAACACTTAGACTTCGTCCTGAGGTGGTTTGGTCTCGACCAATTTTTCGATCACACGGCCGCGCGCCAGGATTATGAACGGGCGAAACCCGAGCCGGATGCCTTCTTAGCCGCGGCAAAAAAGCTCGGCTTGGCCCGAGAGCGGTGCGTGGTCGTGGAAGACACGTATCGCGGCGTCACGGCGGCTTCCAGAGCTGGCATTGCCTGCATCGCCGTCCCGAACGCATACACCCAAAACAACGACTTTAGTCAGGCGGCCCTCGTCCTGTCCAACCTCGGAGAAGTGACGCCCGAGGTTGTGCGGTCATTGCTCTAATACTTTCCCGGACACAGATTTTCCTTTATTGTAGCCCCTCAACAGTGCAGGGGAAGTGCGCAAAAGGAGGACGATGCATGACGGCCCACGAATCAAACTCGGACGCGAAACAGTTTACGGATCAATACGTTCAGGCGAACGGACTGCGGTTCCATTATCTCGACTGGGGCAGTCCGGAAAAGCCGCCATTAGTCCTGCTGCATGGAGTAGGGCAGACCTGTCATACCTGGGATTTGTTTGCCGCGGCCATGGCGGACCATTTTCACGTCATGGCTTTCGATCAGCGTGGCCATGGGGATACGGACTGGGCTGCCGATAAGGACTATTCACGCGCCAGCATGGTCAAGGACGCGAATGCCTTCACCGATGCCCTCGGCCTGGAGCATTTTTTCTTGACCGGCATGTCGATGGGGGGAGCAAACTCGCTCGCCTTCACCGCGAAACATCCCGACAAAGTCGAAGCCCTGGTCGTCGTGGATGTTGGCCCGCGGGTAGAGCCCAAAGGCGTCAAGCATATCCGTGATTTTATGAAGAACTACCGTGAGTTTGACTCCCTGGATCAGGCGGCAGAGGTGATCCATCGGTTTAATCCACGGCGTCCGCTCGAAGTCATCCGCAAATATACGGTGGTGTATAATCTCAAAGAGACTCCGGAGGGCAAGTGGACCTGGAAATACGATACGTATTTCAGCGACGGCCACCGTAAGGTTGATGTCAAACAGATGCAGGAGGAACTGTCTGCGGCGGTCAAGAAAATCCAATGTCCGACCTTGGTAGTCAAGGGCGGCGAGAGCGATGTCTTCTCCCTGGATGGCGCACGGGACCTGCAAGAACTGATTCCTGGTTCGGAATTTGCCCTCGTACCCAAGGCTGGTCATTCTGTCATGGGAGATAATCCGCAGGGGTTTGAGTCAGCGGTCCGCGGGTTTTATGAGAAAAAGGGGTATCTGTAGGCCACCCAAGAGATGCGGCCAGAACGAATGGGGAAAGATATATGGATCTCGGTCTCAAAGATAAAGTTGTCATTGTCGGTGGTGCCAGTAAGGGTATTGGTCAGGCGACCGCATTGGCGTTTGCCAAAGAGGGGGCAAAAGTCGTCATCTGTGCCCGTAACCCGGAACTCTTGGACCAGGCTGCGCGCGAGATGCAGAGTGAGACAGGAGCCGAGGTATTAGCCGTAGCCGGAGATCTTGCGCAAGCCGAAGCAGCCGAAAGGCTGGTCGATGAGACGGTCGCCAAATTTGGCACCGTCCACGTCCTCGTGCCGAATACCGGTGGCCCGCCATTGGGCGGCTTTGGAGACATGGATGATGCCGCCTGGGAGCAGGCTTTTGCGCTCAATTTTCTCAGCACCGTCCGGCTGATTCGCAAAGCGCTGCCCTATATGCAGCAGCAGCGTTGGGGCCGTATTGTCAGCGTCATGTCCATGTCGGTCAAAGAACCGCTTGACGGTCTCATCCTGTCGAACGGGGTGCGTCCAGCCGTGGTCGGCATGGCAAAAACGCTGTCGCGCGAGGTCGGCAAGTATAATATCACGGTCAACACGGTCTTACCCGGCCGTATTCTCACCGACCGTCTCACCGGGGCGCTGGCCATCCGGGCCGAAAAGGCCGGCATCTCCCTGGAACAGGCCCTGGAGGAGGGTGGGAAAGACGTGCCGCTCGGCCGGATTGGAGAGCCGCTGGAAATGGCCAACGGCATTGTCTTCCTGGCCTCAGAGGCAGCCAGTTATATTACGGGCACGAGCCTTCAGATTGATGGTGGCGCGGTTCGGGGGCTGCTCTAGCGTGGACCCTGTTCTGCACGCCGCGGTAACCGCCGCGCGTACCGCTGGTGATATTGCCCTGCGCTATTTCAAAACCAATCTGACGGTTGAGCTGAAAGCTGATCGTACCCCCGTCACCAGAGCCGACCGGGAGTGTGAGGCGCGTATTATCGACGTGCTGCACACGCACTTCCCGGACCATGGCTTTCTGGGCGAAGAACTCGGCGAGCAGCCGGGCAACACATCCTCCCGGTGGATTATCGACCCTATTGACGGCACCAAGAATTTTATTCGCGGGATTCCTTTTTTTGCTACACTCATTGCTCTTGAAGAAGACGGGGAAATCACTGCCGGCGTGATGTACGCACCAGCCCTTGACGACCTGCTGTATGCCCGGAAAGGGCAGGGCACCTTTGCCAATGGCAAACAGGTGTCTGTCTCGGAGGTCGCCCAACTGCAAGAGGCCATGCTGATTCATGGCGGTCTGAATGACCTGAAAGCCCGGCCGTGCTGGCAACCTTTTTTGCGCTTAATTGACGCGACTGCTCGACAGCGAGGCTTTGGGGACGCGTTAGGACACAGTCTGGTGGCGAAGGGACTGGCCGAGGTCGCCCTGGAGCCGGAGATCAAGCCCTGGGACGTGGCGGCAACCAAGATTCTGATCGCCGAAGCGGGCGGGCGGTTCTCCGATTTTGCCGGCACACCGTCTATTTACACCGGTGACGCAGTGATCTCGAACGGACAGCTGCACGACGAGGTCGTCCAACTGCTACAAGGGTGAGGGGACCAGCATGGGACTCTATCTCCATGCCGGCCTCAGTACAATTTAAATACCGTAGAACGTCGCCGCGTTGGTGCCCAGAATCTTATCCACGGACTCCGTCGGTAGGGAGGAGAGGACATCCCGCGCCTTTTGGACCGGGTCGACGAATCCTTCGGCGTGTGGGTAGTCGGAGCCAATGAAGAAGCGGTCGTCGCCGGCAAACTGAACCATCAAGGGAAACATCTTTTCCTCCGGGTCACCATTGACCCAGATATTACGGGCAAAATACTCGCTCGCCGGGCGTTTCATCTGTGAGGTGTGGCCCATGTACTGGTAGCGATAGTCCACCCGCTCCAGCCACTCGCCTATCCAGCCGACCATGGCCTCGATGGTCGCGACCCGCAGCTTGGGAAAGCGTTCAAACACGCCATCATACATCATGGCCGTCACGGCATGACGCGGGTCTTGGATGATGCTCATGGTCAGATACATAAAGCCAGGGTCGCGATCCCGAAACCACTCGCTGCCAGCATAGTTTTTATGACCGACGAGGTGGAGACCGATACTCAGGTCAAGGTCCTGGGCCGCGGCCCAGACCGGGTCGTACTCCGGTAAGCCAAAACTTTTGCCGTCAATGGGTGCGGCCGCCACAAAGATCGTCCGGCAGCCGAGCTTGGCGACGCGTTCCATTTCTCGCACGGCCAACTGTGGGTCACGGAGGGAGATATGCGCTGCGGGGTAGAGACGATCCTTGTGTGAGTGGCACACCTCAAATGTCCAGGTGTTATACGCGCGGCAGTGGGCGTCGGCCAGATAGGGATCTTCTACCTCGCCCTCCCAGAACAGGCCGAGCGTTGGGTAGATAACCTGGCAGGCCATCTGTTCGTCATTGAGGAATTGCACCCGCTGGCCCATGTCTGACCACTCAGTACTATAATAATGGTACCGGTCGAAGGAGTTCAGGTCCTTGCCTTGCTCCTTTTGACCATAACCGGCAACCGCGCTCAGAAATTGTTCGACATCGAAGATCTGCATGGGTTTCTCGTTGACCAGAAACTTTTTTTCCCCGCTCACCCGGTCGGTTTCAATCTGCATCGCCTGCTCGCGGTAGGGAGGGTCAATATAGCGCCGAAAAAGATCCAACGGTTCGAGAAAATGGGCATCTCCATCAATGACTCGCATGGCTCGTTCTCCTTACTGTGATGCGGTGTCTGGTGTTTTTATGGTGGTACTGCTGTTTTGGGGAAAATGCAAGGGAATTGGACTGACCTCTGGCCGGCGCAGCCTGTTTCGGATAGAACTGGGGCAGTACAACAGGGGGGTAACCGTATGGATACACCAGTTGAGATTATCGAGTTCTCGGACTATCTGTGACCGTGGTGTTTCCCGGCCGCGGAGCGGCTTCGCAAGATCAAGGAACGCTTTGGTGATCGAGTCAGTGTCAAATGGCATCCCTTTGCCCTCCGTCCGCACTATGCGGCCACTCCGTTTCAGTTTAAGGACAGCTATGTGGAGCAGGCCTGGCGTAAGGCGTCAGCCCTGGCCGAACCGGACGGTCTGGAATATTCCATGTGGCCGCATGCCGAATTTCCGGGCTGGAGCATGCCCGGCCTGGAAGCCGGTACGGCCGCCCAGCGTCAGGGCGAAGACGCCTTCCTCCGCTTTCACTCAGGACTCTTCCGAGCCTTTTTTATCGAGAACAAGAGTCTGATTGAAAAAGAGACCTGCGTGGAGGTTGCCCGGCAGGCAGGCCTGGATATGAACGCCTTTCTGAACGATATCGCAGATACCACCCTCCAGGACCAGGTGCGTCAGCAATGTGAAGACGCGATGAATACGTATTTCGTGAGTGCGGTGCCGACCGTCCTGATTGGCGGGAAACGGCGCCAAATCGGCATGGTACCGGCCGCAACCTATCTGGAAGACCTGGCGGCGCTGGACGTCTCATAAAGGCGCTGTATGGCAGAAAAGGACGAGCATACGTTCAATCTACGCTTCTCCCTGAGCGCGGACATTCCTTCCGAGGCCTGGGACGATGAAGATTTTGAGGGAGACGAATGGCTGAACGAATGGGAAAGAGAAGTAAAACCAGGTCTGGTCCGGGAAGTGTTTACGTACTTACGCCAGTTTGCCGGCTGGAACTGTCATATTCGCAATCGAGGGGTTTCTCCGCTTGATGAAATCGAAATCGTGATGCGCAAAGAGGGCGGGTAGGGCGGTTGCTCAGGGGACAATGAGACCTATATGGACCAAGAAAAAAGGGCAGGCGTTATGCCTGCCCTTTTTCTGGATTGGCGATTCTTTCCTCAGACCTGAGTTGAGCCCAACAAGTTTCCGCCGAGCGATGGGTGCCCGACGCTCTTATCGCCGAACACGTTAATCAGCGAGGTCTTACCGGAGGAGAGGGCACGCTCCAGAGCCGGAATAATCTCATCCGGCTGCTCCACATGCTCGGTGTAGACCCCCATGGGTTCAAACACCTTGTCATAACGAATGTCCTTAACCATATCGAACGGGTCGGTGCGGCCTTTGAGCAGGGGCATGGACTCAAACGTCGGCCCCCACGAGCTATTGTTCCACAGCAGGGTAATAATCGGGATGTTGTATTTGGCGGCGGTCTCCATATCCATGCCGCCGATGCCCAGACCCCCGTCCCCGCTGACAACGATGACTTGTTTGCCCGGACGCCCGAGCTGCACACCAATACCCATGCCCACGCCGTGTCCGACTGGGGCCAGTGGCCCGGCGTCGACAATCTGACCCGGCTCATGGGCGGTAAACCACTGACTCGTGTAACCACTCAGCGTGAAGCTGTCGACGATGAGAGTTGCATCCTTATCGATAACAGAGGTGAGGTCCTTGGCCAGCCGGTCGGGGTGGATAGGGGTGGAACCGTGATGCTGCTGCTCACGGTCGCTGATGAGCTTATTATAGTTCTCGCGTACCTCGACCATGTTCTGGAGCCAGGGACTCTCCCGCTTGGCGCTAAAGTCAAGCTGCATCGCCTTGGCCGTGTCGATCATTTGCCGCAGCACCAGCTTGGGGTCGCCGACAATGCCGACTTCGGCGGGGACGTGCCAGCCAACCCGCTGGGCGGTGGCATCGACCTGAATATAGGTGGCTTTATCGCTCCAGGTTGGAGGTTGTCCGAATTTTTCTCCACTCCAGAATTTGAATCCAATCGCCAGCACTACGTCGGCTTCGCCCGTAAACGGCTTTTTCCACGCGCCACGCACGGCGAGCGCATGGTCTTCGTCAACCGCACCCTGGCCGGCCCGGCGGCAGTATACCGGGGTACTGGTGAGTTCGGCCAGTTCTTTCAGTTCGGCCTCGGCTCCGGACCAGAAAATCCCGTCTCCACCGGCAATGAGCGGCTTTTTCGCCTGAAAGATGAGCTCAACCGCGCGTTCGATCTGGCGTGGGTCGCCCTGGAAGCGGAGTTCATCCGGACCATAGACTTTTGCGCCCTTGCGCTGCTTGGCTTCGTCCTCCTGGTGGTAGAGAATATTGGTTGGAATTTCGAGCAGGGAGACACCCTGAGGGGCTGAGGTGGCCTCACGAAATGCCTGACGCAGGTCGATTTCAATGGTTGACCAGTCGAGTACGCGCTTGGCAAATTTCGAGAACGAACTCACCACATCAGACCCGTAGGCTTCCTGGAAAGAGCCGATAAAGTCCTCAGTGGTAGGGTGCTGGCCCGCGAGGCAGACGACCGCACTATTGGTCAGACCGGCGCCACACAGGCCCGTCACCGCGTTGGTCAGGCCACAACCGGCAGTGACACAGCAGATGCCGGGTTTGCCGGTCACACGGGCGTAGCCATCCGCGGCATAGGCGGTGGCTTGCTCGTGGCGCATGTGAATGAGTTTGATGCCATTATCTCTGAGGGTGGCCAGAATGGGGAAGGTATGTCCGCCATTTACGGCAAACATATACTTCACGTCCTGTTCCTTTAATATCCGTCCAATAAGCGTCCCGCCATCAACTGTCGCCATATCTATACTCCTCCTTTAATTCGTCCTGACCCTACTCAAGCAGGCGGCATCTTCCCATATTTCACGCAAAGAAAAAAGGGAGGTCCTGTTGAGGAACCTCCCTTTTCGAGATCGAATTTGTAGGAGAGGCGTTGCACCTCTCCGGTTGTGACTACAGCAGGTAGTACTGGAGACGAATCCAGAACAGATCGCGCTCCGCCCACAGGTGCAGCCCCGTAGCATCGACGTCGTTGGTGCTGCCCATATACATGACCGTGCCGGCAAAGAGGTCGAGGTTGCGGAAATAGAGGCCGTGCCAGTAGGTCTGGGCCAGCAACAACGGCTGCTTGGCATTCACCGAGTAGGCGAACGCAAACAGCGGCTCCAGCTTGCCCCGGAAATAAAAGCCCGACATTCCAAAGGTGTACAACTGATTGAACCGACTGTGCCGGTCGCGCGGCGCGTTGGTGAAGGCGCTCAGGCCCGTTGCGCGGTTATCGTTCTGGTAGGTGGTCAGAGCCTGGAAGGTGTAGAAGGTGGTCTGGTCGCCAATACCGCCCGGCAGGCCGCGCGCCCAGCCCATGCCCGGAAAGGACTGAATGGACTGAATCAGGTCAAACCCGATCATGCTCCGCCAGATCGAGCTGCCGGTCTTAATGCGCGCAATGCGCTGGCGTGGGCTGGGACAGAAGCTGCCGTGCCCTTCGGCGCATGGGTTGCCGTCGCCGTCCGTAAAGGGATGGGTCGGAATCTGCGAGCCCGTCCTGCCCTGTGCAATAGCGTTGGCTTGCGCCGCGGCTACGCGCGCATCGTAGTGCTCCTGGTCCCGGCCGCCGTTCGCGACCGGCGCGATGTTGCGCGGCTCATTGGTCGACCAACTCTGCTCCAGGCGGAACACTGCGCCGGTGTAGTCGAAGTCGTTATACGTAAGCGTAAACCCGAACACGTTCGTCCACGGCATCCAGTGGGACACATCGAAACAGGCGGTTCCAGTTCGGTCGTTGTTCGGGTTGCTATCCTGACTGTAGCCGTACATGTCGACCCCGACGAAGTTGGTCGCGATGTTGTCTTCGAAGCACCGGTCCAGGGCGCGGCGGAAGTTGAGCGAGTTGTTCGGGTCCGACGGGTCGTGGATAAAGGTCCCAGGAGCGACATATCTGCCCGCAAATCTACCTTCCGTGGGTACTCCCCCTGCGTATCCGGCCGATTGTGGTCGGCCGTCCAAGCCCACCGTCCGTTTGCCATCCGCATCAAGCGGTGAATCGGCAAAGAAGGTGTCGAAATGGAAGACGCCGCCCGGATCGGTACGCTTGAACATATAGTTCAGGGTGAAGTCGAAATTGTCGAAGACCTTCCCCATCAACCGCACGCCGACCATGCTGTTGTCCCATTTCGTGCCCCGAATGTGGTGGGTTTTCGATCCACCACCAATCCGGTACAGGAAGTTTGCACCCCGGCCCGCGGCGTCGTCCGTGCACGGTCCTGTACCACTGCACCCGGAATCTCCCGCCATTCTCGCCTGGTTGCGCCCGACCCGAAACAACGACCATGGATGGCGAATTCGGGAGTAGTCATGGTATGGCCCCCAGGGCACACCCTTGGTGGTCAAGGTGCCAGGTGAGGTCGGCGAATCAAAGTAATCAGTCGGATCGCCAACGAAGCTCGGGTCGTCATAGCGCAGGCCACCCCAGCCACCTTCCAACACCAAGTGTTGGGTGATGGGCCGCCAGCGCGGGGTGTAGAATAACTCCAGACCCACGTTGGACAGAAACGTTCCGACGTTCCCGATGTCATACAGAAACTTGATGGCCCAGATGGGG
>MKWU01000471.1_pt1 | contig 76921 bp, 70 predicted proteins | sample 809101 | NCBI WGS metagenome assembly MKWU01 (sample SAMN05860141, study PRJNA318959) | sponge metagenome | host: Aplysina aerophoba | place: Slovenia: Piran, Adriatic Sea, Gulf of Piran | collected 2013-05-07 | reverse complement strand
CTCCACCTTGCCGGACGGCGTGGCGAAGCCGTTCCTGAGATACTGCTTCTCCTCGGGATCGGGCGCCTGGCCTTTATGCAGGTTGGGCGGCCGCCCGCTCGCGATAACGTCGTTCCAGGTCGCCCCGCCCGGCTCCAGGCGGTAGTTGATGAAGTCCTCCTGGTTCGTCCAGGGGAAGGCGTCGCCGAGCCCCATGCGCTTGGCGAGCATATGCCAGAAATAGGTGACATTGCGGCACTCGCCCGGCGGCTCCATCGACTGTTCGCTGATGCCGGCCTGCATGGAGGGCCGCTCCAGCCAGGAGTCGCCCGGCAGTATGTAATCCGAGATCTGCGCGCTCGGCGTCATGTTGTGCTCGAAGGAGACGAGCAGGTCCTGCTTCATCATCGCCCGGTACACCCGGTCGCCGTTGGCGTAGGCCATCAGCGCGTTGTTGGCCATCATAAAGAAGGCCTTGACCGGGTAGGGGTCGCTGTCCTCCATGGCCTTGAACACCGCCATCGGGTTGGCCATGTAGCAGCCGTTGACGAGATTGATGTAGCGCTGGCCCCAGACGCGCTCGGTGGCGTCCTCGAAGGCCTTCATGCCGCGGAAGGTGAAGACCGGGTGCCGGTCCGCGCCGAGCTGCTTGGCCTTCTGCTCCTCGGACAGCAGGTGCACCATCTCGATCTCGGAGTCGGAGCGCATGACCGGGCTCGGGCCGATGAACACATCGCCGCCCTTGACATCGACATTGCCGGTGAGCGCCCGCAGCATGGCCTGCAGCCGGATCGCCGAGGTGCTGGACACCTGCTGGTCGGTGATCGGCGACCAGGGGATGCAGGCGGGACTCGTCGTCGCATACATCCGGGCCGAGGCGCGGATCTGCTCCTCCGTGAGGCCGGTGATCTCCGCGACGCGCTCGACGGGGTACTCCCGGAGGCGCTCGACCAGCTTGTCGAAGCCGACCGTCCAGTCGCGCACAAACTCCTTGTCGTAGAGCTCCTCATCGACGATGACCCGGAGCCAGCCAAGCAGCAGGGCCGCGTCGGTGCCGGCGCGGAGCGGCAGCCACATGTCGGCGCGCTCGGCGTTCCCGCTGCGGCGCGGATCGACCACGATGAGCTTGGCGCCCGCGGCCTGCGCCATGCGGATCGCCTTGTATTCCATCGTCCAGCTGTGCCGGCGCGGGTCGTGGCCGAGCAGCACGATGCACTTGGAATTCAGGATGTCGCCGCGCGGGAACCAGCCATAGACATAGCGGTTCACCGCCGCCGTGTTGCCGGCGCAATAGGCCACGCCGCTGATCCAGTTGGGCGAGCCGAGATGATTCATGAAACGCCGGCTGAGGCCGTGGTCGGAAAGGCCGGTCGCGCCGCTCTGGCCGACCGCGAAGGCTTCCGGCCCGTAGCGGTCGATCACCGCCTGGAGGCGCTCGGCGATGTCGTCCATCGCCTCGTCCCAGGTGACCTGCTGCCACTGGCCGTCGCCGCGCGCGCCCACGCGCTTCAGCGGATAGAGGATGCGGTCGGGATGCGCGAAATGCTTCGGCGCATAGGCACCCTTCATGCAGATCACGTCCTTCAGGATCGGGTGGTCGCGCGTCGTGACCTTGACCACGCGCCCGTTCTCTACCTTGGCCGCGACCGGGCAGAACCCGTCGCAGCTTGTGCAGACGACATTCTTGAGCACGCTGCTCCCGTTCTCGAACCTCTTCTGTCCGGACATACCGTCGGGCATTGCGCTCCTCCTCTTGCAATGTAGCCGCAGCCGCTCTTCGGCCAATCTGTAACTCAAGCAGGAAAATCCCGCTGGGTCAACCGAACACGCGCGCGCGAGGCAGCGGGGCCGGGCCTCAGGGCCAGACCGCGGGAAACTGCTCGCTGTCCAGCGGGTCGCCGTCGGCGAGCGCCGGGTTGCGGAGGTCGCGGTTCGGGCCGGGGCCGGCGAAATAGATGCAGTCCTCGCCGCAATAGCGCACGGCATAGCCGCGCCGGCGGGTGTCGGAAGTCAGGTTGCCGCCCGCGCCGTGAACCGTCATGGCGTGGAAGGCGAGCGCGTCGCCCGGCTCCATGTCCCGGGAGAGTATGTCGTAGCCGCCGGCGTCGATATCCGGCATCGGCTCGTAGTTCTCGCCACGCTCATAGTCCGCGCCGCCTTTGGCGAAGGGCTCCGGCTGGAACCAGCGCTCCCGGCGGTGCGAGCCGGCGACGAAGGAAAGCCCGCCGCTCTCGCGCGTGACGGGATTGAGCGGTAGCCAGACCGACATGACCGGCCAGCCGCGTACGGGCCAGTAGGGCTGGTCGTTGTGCCAGCGCGTCGGCTGCGGCGTGCCTGGCTCCTTCACGAACAGCTGGTCGTAGAAGAGGTTGAGACGGTTTGCTCCCAGGAACCGCGCCGCCACTTCGCGGAGCGGGCCCTCGCAGCAGAAGGCGCGGAAGCCCTCATGCGTTTCCCAGATGCGCAGATTGCCGTGGAAGCGCCCCGCCTCCGGCCGGTAGCCGTTGAAATATGGCCCCGGCTCCGCGATGTCGCGCTCGACAGCCTCCGCCAACACGTCCAGCCATTCGGCCGGCACGACGCCCTTCATCAGCGCTGCGCCGTCGCGGTCGAAATCCGCCTTTTCGCGTTCCGTCGGGCGCATTTTGCCTGCTCCTTTCCCGGCCGGTATCGCGTGCCGGGCGTTATACCACCGTTCGCGGACCGGAACCGAAGGACCCGCCGGGCTCGTCGCGACATGTCATGGAATGTCATGTTGTGCCAATAAGGATAAATTTTATATATTTTTCAATGAAATGTAATTCTTGAACTGAGTTCGTCTTCATAGCGCAAGCGGATTGGATCAAACCCCGGTCGCTCCCTGCCAGATACGTTCTGTCAGCCTGTGACGGTAACCGTTCGGGTCCCGGGGGACGGAACGCACGCGGTCGCTACCGGGGCGACGCAGTTCCGAGGGAAAGCGCGACCTTCCGACCGTTCGGCCCAATCTGTCTCCGCACTTGTCCCCAGAGCGCCGAACGGATACCTGTGACGGATAACGTGGTGGACTGTCACCAGCTTTCGTGTGCGGCCGTCAAGTAGTAGTCGTTCGGTTACCAGGCAACGGTCACGCCGAGGTCGATCGCGTACTCCGTTTGCCGGTAGTCGGCTGTGTGCTCACGCCGTGCCACCTGCAGAGCCAGGCCGAAGCGGGGCATGGCGCGGCGCGGCGGCTCCATCCGCCAACCGAGCGTGTACTCGCGCCCACCGTCGACGAGGTCCAGCCCGACAAATGCGGATTGTCCCGGCGATGCGTGGCTTAAAGACGCGTTGAACCCGCTGCTCGTCCCCGCGCCGCCATCCCCACCGTCGCGGACGAGGCCGACCCCGACCGACGCCGGGAGGCTGCGCAGAGGTGCGAGCCGAAAGACGCGCGAGCCGTCGAGCCCCAGCCGGAGACGGTCGACCTCGACCTCCGGCGGATCGCCCCCGCCTGAAACGGTGACCGCCCCGGAACCGACGCGCATCGCATAGGCGTCCGCCTTCGCGGAAACCGCGAACCCGTCCGTCTCATCTGCCGTCAGCAGCACACCGCCCGCACCCACGGCCGCCATCGACATGTCCAGCCCCGTTCGCCGTCCCCCCGGCAGGCCGGAGCGGGCGGCGCCATCGTCCTCGCGCAGCATCATGTCGCCGGTCCAGAAGCCGAATGTACTCCATATCCACAACCGGTCATCCACCGCCAGTCGCAAATAGGGATGCACCCCGTGGAGCGAAGCCCCGATTCTGTCGACCCCGTCCGAAATCCGGCCGTCCGCGCCCGACCCGTGCGACAGCGCCACACCGGCAAGCAGAGGACCGCGCGCGTAATCGGTTCCCATCAGCTCCAGACGGCCCTCGCCCGGCGTGCCGCGCGCCCGGGCGAACCCCAGCGGCGCCGTGCGTCCCCAGCCCGACCAGCGCCCGGAGGCATCCTCTCCGCCCGTGAACAGGAACGAGCTGCCCGACAGGAGATCGCGCCCGGCCATCGACCTTGTGGCACTTTCCCCGAGGTCGCCTTCGGAGAGGCCGGGCAAATCCCGTCGGGTCCCGACCTGCCGGCGTCCGGAGCCGGGATACGCATCCTCTTGCGAACGCACGTCGTTTGGACCCGGTGCGGTATCCGCCGAGCGTCAAATGCGGCTGCCGGCTCCGGTCCGCCAGCTGCGCGCCCATGAGGTCCACCTGCGTCGAGGCCACCGCACGCCCGAAGCCGGACAGCCAGGCGCTCGCAAGCGTGTCGTTGTCGGTCCCCGTCACCACGGCGCCGGGGACGCCCGCACCTTCGTCGGCCCTCCCCACATCGGAGCGGTTGCAGAGCGTGCTCAGGTCCGCGCAACAGTAGATCCAGCGGATCCGGAACTCGGTCTGACCCGTTCGCGTTGCACCGTTGTCGAGGTACATGGTCCGGTCCATCTCCTCCCTCAGATCGACCTTCGCCACCACCCTTCCGAGCTCCGGGCACATGTTCCGTACGTGATAGACATTGTGCTGGTACACGCTGTTATGGTTTTCCCACCAGGCGCTCAGGCATTCGGCGTCACGGTGGCTCACCCTGTTGCTCTTGCCACAGGCGGCTTCGACCGGCGCCGCCTGAAGAACCAGCGCCGCGACCGTCAGCGTGACCAACAACTTGAACGAGCTCGCGCCTTTGCGTTCGTCCCGCCCTGCGGGCCGGGATCTGCAGCTTGTATCGTACACCGCAGGGGCGGCTCCGCTCGGCAGAGGACCACCCGTGCAGCACGGACCGACACCGGTCCGGCCCACCGGAACGCCGTGCGTGGCGCGCTGCAATGGCAGGAAACCCGCCCGACCGGATGCTGGCAAGGACGAGAATATCGGGCGCTTAGAACGACCCGATCGTCTCTTCGGACAGCGAAACCGTCACAGCCCTCCGCGCGCTGCACGGAGCGTCGAAATCGCTGCGAACATGAACCCGTTCGTCCCGTCCGGTGCCAGGTCTCGCCTGCATCGAGGTGCCTGGCGTGCGGATCCCTGTTGCCGCGATCTGACTGCCCTCCCGCCTTGACGGGCCTGCCGACGGCGGTGCGGCATGTGGGACCGGGCCGGTGCGCCGTGCTATAGAGCGGCCCGGTCCCGGGACGCGGGGCAGTCACCAGGGACCTCTTCATGCGTATCGAAATCCTGTGCACCGGCGACGAGATCCTGAGCGGCAAGACCGTCAACACCAACCACAGCCACATGGCGCGGCGTCTGGGCGAGGTCGGTCTCACGGTTTGCTGGGGAACCTCGGTCGGGGATGACCGCGAAAGCCTGCGCGAGGCGTTCCGGCGCGCGGCCGCGCGCGCCGACGCGGTGATCGTGAACGGCGGCCTGGGACCGACGGTCGACGACCTGTCGCAGGAGATGGCGGCGGAGGCCGCGGGCGTCGAACTGGTGCTGCACGCGGACTGGCTCGCGAGGATGGAGGCGTTCTACGAGCGGCGCGGCCGGGTGATGCCGCCGAACAACCGAAAGCAGGCACTGCTCCCGTCGACGGCCGAGTTCATTGACAACCCGATCGGCACCGCCTGCGGCTTTGCGCTCGAGATTGACGGAACCCCGTTCATCTTCACTCCCGGCGTGCCGCGCGAGATGCGCCGCATGCTGGAGGAACAGGTCATACCCCGGTTGCTGAGCCGCAGCGGGCACCGGGTCGCGACCCGGATGAAGCGGTTCCATTCCTTCGGCATCGGCGAATCCCGGGCCGACCACATGCTCGGCGGTGTTGAGACGCTTGCACCCGCCGGCACGGTCAAGCTCGGGTTCCAGGCCCACTACCCGCAACTCGAGACCAAGCTGTCGGTCCGCGCCGAAAGCGAGGCGGAACTCGCGCGCGTGCTGGCTCCGGTCGAGGCCGAGGTCCGTTCCCGGCTCGGAACCCATGTCGTCGCGGAGGATGGCGACTCGCTCGAAGGAGTGGTCTCGGCGTTGCTGGCCCGGGACGGGTGCACGCTAGCCACCGCGGAGATGCTGACCTCGGGCGCCATTGCGGCAAGGTTCCTGCCGGAGCGGGATGCCGTTGACCCTCACCGTGCCGGCGTGGTCTCGAGGGACCTCGCACAGCTGGCGGCGGCGGCCGGCCTGGCCGCGATCCCGGGCCGCCCGGACGGTGCGGCTGCGGCCGCGATCGCCTCGGCACTGCGCCAGCAGGTCGGCACGACCCATGCGCTTGCGACCCTGGTCGCGGTTGACGAAGGTGAGGACCGGATCGAGCTCGGCGGGACCGTTGTGGTCGGCATCTCGGATGCGGGCGGCACGGTGACGCGCGAGGCCCGGCTGCTCGGGGGACGGGAGTGGGTCCGCCTCGGAGCCGTCGAGCTTGCGATCGACTGCCTGCGCCGGCGGCTGGCCGGCCTGCCTGTCGATGAACGAATCGATTTCGAAAAGCGGTGACCCGGTACGGGGAGAGGATGCATGGCGATCGAGAAACGACCGTTCGGCAGCACCGGACACATGAGTTCGGCGGTGATCTTCGGCGCCGCCGCACTCCGCGAGGCGGACCAGGCGACCGCGGACCGGGTGCTGGACCTGCTGCTGGAATACGGCATCAACCACATCGATACCGCGGCTGCCTACGGTGACGCCGAACTGCGCATCGGCCCGTGGATGCTGCGGCACCGGGACGAGTTCTTCCTGGCCACCAAGACCCGGGACCGCGGCTACGCCGAGGCCCGCGACAGCATTGCGCGCTCGCTTGACCGGTTGCGAACCGACCGGATCGACCTGATCCAGCTGCACGGCCTGTACCACCCCGACGAACTCGACCGCGCCCTGGGCGACGACGGGGCGCTGCGCGCCGCGCTCGAGGCGCGCGAAGCCGGTCTGGTGCGGTTCATCGGCATCACCGGGCACGGGTGGACGGTGGCTGCCACCCACCGCCGCGCACTCGACCTGTTCACGTTCGACTCCGTACTCATGCCATACAACTGGGTGGCGGCCCACCATGCCACCTATGCCGTCGACTTCGAGCGGACGCTGGCGGTCTGCCGGGAGCGCGGTGTCGCGGTCCAGACCATCAAGGCGCTGGCCCGGGGCCCCTGGGCCGCCGGCGCGGTGAGGAGCCGGAACACGTGGTACGAGCCTGTGGAAGCGGAGGAAGACATCCACCGCGCGGTCTGCTACGTGCTCGCTCGGTCCGACCTGTTCCTCAATTCGGTGGGGGACGTCGACCTGTTGCCGGCAGTGCTGCGGGCGGCGTCATCGCAGATCAGCATGCCGGACGATGCCGCGATGGCGGCCCAGGCCGGCCGTCTCGGCCTGTCCTCGATCTTCGGCCTGTAACCGGTTCAGAACGCGAGCGTATCGGCAAGCCCGAATCTGTCCGCCAGCGCCCGCAGTGCGTTCCAGGTCGCATCCTCGACCTCGACGCCCTCGCGGGCGCGGATTTCGGCGTTCCGGTGTTCGATCTCTCCCGGATAGAACACCTCCCCGAATCCCTGGGCCGGCTGCGTCTGCTTGAGGTAGCGGGCGAACTCCGTCACCTCGGCGCGAAAGGTTGCGAGGTCGCGGAAGGCGGAGACCTTGAAGACCGCCATGAAGCAGCCGTCGTTGTGCCGCCCGGTCGGCTCCACACCGTGGCCGAGCCCGGTCAGGATCCCCGAGAACACCTCGATCATCGCCGACAGCCCGTAGCCCTTGTACCCCTCGGTCCCCCCGAGGGTGAGCAGCGGACCGCCGCTCTCGAAGTCCATCGGGTCGGTGGTGGCCCGGCCTTCCCTGTCGATGATCCAGCCCTGCGGGATCTGCTCGCCGCGTGCGATCGCCAGCTTGATCTTGCCCGCCGCGACCGCCGAGGTCGCCATGTCGACGAAGAACGGACCGTCGAGGTTGGACGGCATGGCGATGGCGATCGGATTTGTGCCGAGCCGCTTCTCGCGTCCGCCGAACGGCGCGACATGCTTGGGACCCCGGCCGGAATCGGCGGTGATCAGTGCGATCATCCCCCGTTTCGCGGCCATGATCGGGTAACTGGCCAGACGGCCGATATGGCCCTGGCGAAACACCGTCGCCGCGGCCACGTTGGCGGTCTCCGCCTTCTCGATGGTGTGCAGCATGGCCCGTTCGTTGACCACGTATCCGAAGCCCCAGTGGCCGTCCACCACTGTTGTCGCGGCGGATTCCTGCACGATCTTCCAGGGTGCGCCTGGCACGATGTGGCCCTTCTCCACCCGCTCGATGTAGGTCGGGATCTGGATGATGCCGTGACTGTCGTGACCTGCCAGGTTGGCGTCGATGACGTGGCGGGTGACCACGGCCGCTTCGTCGGCCGAAACCCCGGCGCCGCGAAGCAGCGCATCGGAGATGGTGGCAAGTCGTGCAGGCAGGACGCGGGGCATTGTCGTTCTCCCGTCAGCCGTGGCCGCCGTCGGGCATCGGCAGGTGCCACAGGCCCGGGGTCGGCAGCTCGAGACCCAGATTTTCCCGCAGCGTCGCACCGGCGTAGTCGGTCCGGTGCAGTCCGCGGCGCTGCAGTTCCGGCACCACGTATTTCACGAAATCGGCGTAGGCGCCCGGAACGTGCGAGGCCGCGATCACGAAACCGTCGCAGGCGCCGGTCACGAACCACTCCTCCATGATGTCAGCAACATCGGCCCCGCTGCCGACCCACGGATTGTGCAGCAGGCCGCGACCGCTGAAGTGCATGAACTCCCGCGGCGTCGGGTTGCGTTTGCCGCTTGCCTCCACCACCCGGTCGCGGATGCCCTGGATTCCCTGCATGCCCGCAAGGTCGGCATCGGTGAGCGGCTCGTCGAGGCCGCGGGTTGCAAAGTCGAAGTTCAGCGCTTCGGCGAGAAGCGACAGCTGGTCGAGGTCGGTCGGCAGACGATCGATCAGTGCCCGCCTGTCCTCGGCCTCGGACCGGGTCTCGGCAACGACGATGTGGGTCAGCGCGCAAATGCTCACCCGGTCCGGATCCCGGCCGTGTTCGGAGATCTGTCCCTTGAGGCTCGCGTATTCCGTGCGCGCGATCTCGATTGTCGGATAGGCGACGAACACCACCTCGGCCCAGCGAGCTGCAAACCTCTGGCCGCGCCCGCTCTGGCCGGCCTGGATCAGCACCGGGTGGCCCTGCGGCGAGCGGGGAACCGTAAATGGACCCCGTGACCGGAAGTAGCGGCCCTCGTAGTCGAGCCGGTGCACCTTCTTCGGATCTGCGAACCGGTTGCCGGTCTTGTCGTTCAGGATCGCATCCGCTTCCCAGGCGTTCCAGTGACCGAGCACGATCTCCATGAACTCGTCGGCCCGGTCGTAGCGGGCATCGTGCTCGATGACCTCGACGCGGCCCATGTTCATCGCCTCGCCGTCATTGAGCGAGGTGACGATGTTCCAGGCCGCACGGCCATTGCTCATGAGGTCGAGGGTCTGGAATACCCGGGCGACATGGAACGGTTCGTAGTAGGTGGTGGAGTAGGTCGATCCCAGCCCGAGCCGTTCCGTGCACATCCCCATGGTCATGAGCACGGTGACCGGGTCCATCTTCACGCAGCGGATTCCGCCTTCGACCGCATGCTCGTGGTTGCCGCCGTACATGTCGGGCATCGCCAGCCGGTCGTCGAAGAACCCGATGTGGAACCTGCCCTCCTCGAGGATCCGGGCGATGTCGCGGTAGAACTCCGGCGTTGTCGAGTCGGTGCGTGACTGCGGATGCCGCCACGATGCGGCAAAGTTCGTGCAGTTCTGCGCCTGCAGGAAGGCGACGAGGGTCATCTGGCGCACGGACGGTCAACTCCACTCCCGTTGGAAGGCGGCAAAACCTACTTGAGGGCCGTCGATCTGTCGATGGGCGCAGCCGGCAGCACGGTGTCCCGCGGTTTCGGGTTGAATGTTGCGCCGGGCAGGCGCACACCACGCGGGGCGGAACCACCAGGAAGCGGATTGATGGAGATGTCGCGCGACCGCGAAAGGCTGGTGATCATCGGATCGGGTGCGGCTGGACTGACCGCGGCAATCTACGCGGCGCGCGCGAACCTGGGCCCGCTGCTGATCGGCGGGCTTAGGCCAGGTGGCCAGATGACGATCACCACGGACGTCGAGAACTATCCGGGATTTGCCGACGTGGTGCAGGGCCCTTGGCTCATGGAGCAGATGCAGGCCCAGGCAAAGGCCGTCGGGACCCGCATTGTCGACGACATCATCACCTCGGTCGATCTCGGCCGGAGGCCGTACCTGCTGCGGAGCGATTCGGGTGCGCAGTGGACGACCGACGCACTCATCATTGCCACCGGCGCCGAGGCCCGCTGGCTCGGGCTCGACAGTGAACGGCGCTTCAGTGGCCGCGGCGTGTCGGCCTGCGCAACCTGCGACGGGTTCTTCTTCCGCAACCGTCCGGTCGTCGTTGTCGGCGGCGGCAACACGGCGGTGGAGGAAGCACTCTATCTCGCCAACATCGCCGAGAGCGTCACGCTGATCCACCGGCGCGGCCGGTTGCGGGCCGAGCACATCATGCAGGAACGACTGTTTCGCAACGCCAGGATCTCGGTGGAATGGAACAGTGTCATCGACGAGATCCTCGGAGGCGAGGGGCCCATGGCAGGGGTCGAGGCGGTGCGCCTGCGCGACGTGCAGTCCGGTGAATGCCGGGACCTGGCGACCGAGGGCGTTTTCATTGCGATCGGTCACGTGCCGGCAACCGAGCTCTTCGCCGGCCAGCTCGAGCTCGATTCGGACGGGTACATCTCGGTGGCGCCGGGAAGCGTGTGCACGACGGTTCCCGGCGTGTTTGCCGCCGGAGACTGCGTGGACAAGGTCTATCGCCAGGCTGTCACCGCGGCCGGTCTCGGCTGCATGGCTGCGCTGGAAGCGGATCGTTATCTCGGCGCGCTCCATGACACGGATGTGATTGCTGGCGCGCAGCATCTTGTTTCGCCGCAGGCTTCTCCTACATCTTAAGGAACAAGCGACAGTGATGGTGCCCGGCGGGTCAACCGGCGTGGTGCGATGTGGCCGGAACCGAACCCGCAGGGAGCGAGCGGATCCGGCGGACTCTGCGGATCGGAATGATGGACTGGGACAAACTTCGCGTCTTCCACGCGGTGGCTGAAGCGGGCAGCTTTACCCATGCCGGCGAGGTCCTGAACCTGAGCCAGTCCGCAGTCAGCCGGCAGGTGAGCCACCTCGAGGAAAGCGTCAATGCCGCCCTGTTCCACCGCCACGCACGCGGACTGATACTGACCGAGCAGGGCGAAATGCTGTATGCGACAGCCCGTGACGTGTTCGCAAAGCTTGCGACCACCGAGGCGTTGATCGGTGAGGGTCGCGAGCGTCCGAAGGGTCCGCTTCGGCTCACGACCACGGTCGATTTCGGGTCGGTGTGGCTGGCCAGCCGGATCGGCAGGTTCATCGAGCTCTACCCGGAAATCGCGGTCAGCATGCTGATCAGTGACCACGAGCTTGATCTTTCAATGCGCCAGGCTGACGTGGCGATCCGATTCGTGCCACCGCGACAGCCGGACCTGATCCAGCGGCACCTCAGGACCATACGGTTGCATCTGTACGCCGCAACGTCCTACCTGTCGCAATTCGGAACGCCCGGCACGATCGAAGACCTGCGTTCGCACCGGATCATCGTCTACGGGGACACAACCCATCCACCGTTTGCCAAGGTCAACTGGCTGCGCGACGTGGTGGCGGGCGGCGTGCATGCGCGCCCGCGCACTGTGGTCAATATCGACAACTACTGCGCAATCCTTGGTGCGGTGCAGGGCGGGGTCGGCATTGCACTGCTTCCGGACTACATGACCGATGGGGATCCCGGCCTGGTCAGGCTGCTACCTGATCTCGAGGGCCCCCGGGTACCGGCCTACTTCGTCTATCCGGAAGAACTGCGGAATTCGAAGCGGATCGCCGTGCTGCGCGACTTTCTGCTGCAGGAAGTCGCCGGGACCAGTTTCTAGGCCGTGTGGGGCCGAGATGCCGTGCACAGGGCCGCCAGCCATGCAGCAGACGCATGGCCGACCTGCCGGAATGTGCATTGCACCCCTGCCGGTGGCTGCCTAGTTTCATAAGTAGCGAGTGCTGGACAACATGAGTGTCAGGGTTCGACTACAGCCTCTCAGCGTCTTTCCCGGGCTGCCCCGTCCGTGAAGACGATCCTCAGGTCCGGCATCTCCCACACGTTAAGCCTCCCTGTTCCAATTGCCCCGGAGCCAACCGGCTCCGGGGCCCTTTTTCCTCCGGGATCGGGAGTGCGGGCTCCATGCGGCTGAAGTCCGACGTGCTGGTCCGGGCCGGGCTGCGGCTGTGCGCGCACCGGGCCATTCCGGTCACGGTGGTCCACCGCGGCGACCCGGATGCAGGCGCGATCCTGGTCAAGGTCAACCGGCTGGAACACGGTTGCACCGTGCTGGCGCAGGCATGGGGCGCGACCGGCCGGGCGGTCTGGCTTGCCGCAAGCGGCGAGACGCCGGTGCCGGAGGAGGAGGCCGACGCCCTTCTGGATCGCCATCTCTCCCGTGATCCCGACCTGTGGGTGCTTGAAGTCGAAGACCGCGACGGATACAACCCGTTCGCCGCGCTCGACGTCTGAGTGCCAACACCCACATCCCGTTCGGACCTGCGCCGGAGCGGGACGAGAACCACGTGTCCGTTCCAGTTGTCGACAAATCTCCCAGCCAGTGGGCGAGCGGTGTCCTCTTTGCGGTCCTCTGCTCGGTCGGACTGGGCCTCGCGGTCGCTTTCGGCCGGCTCGCCTTCGATGGCGGAACCACGCCGCTCACCGTCGGTCTGTGCCGGGCCGCGTTCTCGGTTCTGGTCATGGGCATGCTGTGCCGGCTGGCCGGGATTTCGCTGCGCCTGCCGCGAGGCTTCCTGCTGCAGATGCTGTTCGCCGGCGTCCTGTTCTCGCACATGGCCTTCGGCAATGTCGGCGCAACCAAGTACATTCCGGTCAGCCTGGCAGCACTGCTGTTTTTCGTCTATCCGCCGCTGGTTGCACTGCTGAACGGCGCCGTCGACCGGCGCCGGCCGGGCGCGGTGAAGATGGTGGCAATGCTCACGGCATTCGCTGGCCTTGCGGTCATGCTCGGGGTCGATCTCGACCAGCTGGACCTGCGCGGTGTCGCCCTCGGCCTGACCTCCGGGCTCGCGTGTGCCATCAACATCGTCTGGGTCAGTCGCCGTGCACGCGGCCTGCACCCGTTCCAGATCGTCTTCTACCAGTCCTGCGTGGCAACGGTGGTCCTGGGCGTTCTCACCGTCAGGTTCGATGCCTTCGCCTGGCCCGGGATTGAAAGCGGCTGGTGGGCTCTGGGACTGGTGGTGGCGCTGCAGTCGGCGTCGATCCCGCTGTACTACTTTTCGATCCAGCGCATCGGGACGGAACCGGCCGCGATGCTGAACAACCTGCAGCCGGTGGCCAGCATCGTTGCGGCGATCGTGCTGTTTCAGGAACTGCTCACGACCGAGACCCTGGCGGGGGCCGCCATGGTCCTTGGCGGCATCCTGCTCATGCAGTGGTCCGATTCCAGGGGCGGGAACCGTCACGGGCGCGACATTGACAGCCGATCACGCCTTCCATAGGACCGGCCCCGAAACGTGCTCGTGCGGGAGGGATGGAATGATCACCGCTGAAATGGCCCACCTGATCCGCCACAATACCGTCGCCTTCGTGGCCACCGTCACGCCGGAGGGCCGGCCGGCGGTGTCGCCCAAGGCAACGGTGGTAATCATCGATGAACGCACCCTCGCATTCTCCAATCTCCGCTCGCCGGGGACCATCCGCAACATCGAGGCCAATCCGCTCGTCGAGCTCAATTTCATCGATGTGTTCCGCCGCAAGGTGGTCCGCGTCGGCGGCGAGGCACGCCACGCGGTGCGTGGCAGCGCCCGGTTCGGGGAACTCCTTGCCGATTTCGGAACCTGGGCCGACTACGCCGACCGCATGAAGGGCATTGTCGAGATCGCGGTCACCGATGCCCGCATGGTGCTGTCGCCCGCCTACGACATCGGTCTGGACGAGTCGGAACTCATCAGGCAGCACTTCGAGCGCTATCGCGGCCTGGTCGAAACCGGGGAACTGGCAGGGCCGGGGACCCGGGGACAGACATGACGACGCCGCTTCCGCTCAACCGCGACTTTGACGTCCGCTACGGCGAACTCGAGGTGGTGGCGCCGGGGATCCGGCGCATCACCGCGCACAATCCGGGTCCCTTCACCTTTCGCGGGACCGGCACGTTCGTGCTTGGGACCGGGAAGGTCGCGGTGCTCGATCCGGGTCCCGACCAGCCCGAACACGTCGAGGCCCTGCTTGCCGGCCTCGGGCAGGAGACGGTGAGCCACATCCTGGTCACCCACACCCACCGCGACCATTCTCCCGCGGCGCGCGTGCTCAAGCAGGCGACCGGGGCGCCGACCTGGGGATTCGGCCCGCACGGCGGCGGCCGGCGTCCGGGTGGCGGAGAGGTCGAGGCCGGTGGTGATTTCGACTTCGTGCCCGACAACACGGTGGGTGACGGGGACCGCATCGAGGGCGACGACTGGGCGGTCACCTGCGTGCACACCCCGGGTCACACCTCGAATCACCTGAGTTTTTCCTGGGACGAGAGAAGGGTGCTGTTCCCGGGAGACCATGTCATGGGCTGGTCAACCAGCATCGTCTCGCCGCCCGACGGTGACATGAGGGCATACATGCGCAGCCTCGAGCTGCTGCTGGAGCGTGACGACGGGATCTACTACCCGGCTCACGGACCGGAGATCCGCGACCCGCACGTGCTGGTGCGGGCCTTCATCGCCCACCGCCACGAGCGTGAGGACCGGGTGCTTGCCTGTCTTGACCGGGGCATCGGGACGGTCGGCGAGATGGTGCCGCTCGTCTACGAGGATGTCGCCGCGCACCTGCATGCCGCCGCGGCCAGGTCGCTGCTGGCAACACTCATCCACCTGGTCGAGGACGGACGTGCCGAGGCTCTGGGTGCGCTGACCGTGGAAGGCCGCTACCGGGCACGGTAGTGGTCAGCTGTAGCGCTGGTAGGTGCGATCCCTGCGGTAGCCGAAGAACGGGTAGACCGTCGGGGTCGCGAAGCCGCTGGCCTCGCGGCGAAGCATCTCCTCGAGCATGAACCGGGTGACATCGACAAGCGGCAGGTCGCGCGCCTCGCGCACCGGGAAGAAGTCGAGGTCGGCCAGCTCGCCCGACCCGGCCAACTCGCCCTGCAGGTCATGGGCCCAGACGCAGAAGAACCGGGCGTTGAATCGGACCGCGAGCGAGGCGGGGGTGATCGCGTGGCCGACGTAGCCGAGCTTGGCCAGATCCGGTGCGAGGCCAAGGGAGCCGAAACTCTCCCAGCTGTCGCTGCCGGTCACCCCGGGGCTGCCCCGGGTGCCGAGCGCAAACCCGGTTTCCTCCCAGGTCTCGCGGACCGCCGCCATGGCGAACAGCCTGGCCCGGGACGGGTCGCTCGAGATGTGACGCGCCACTGCCGGGTCGAGGTCGGTACCGGGAGACGCGATCCGGTCCGCCCGGTCCACCTTGCCGCCGGCAAACACCCAGACGTCGTTGAAGACCGCCTTGCGGCCGCGCCGCCCCATCAGGACCTCCAGCCCGCGCGGTCCGGTGCGCAGGACCAGCATGCTGGCGGAGTCCCGGGGCTTGACCGGGTGACGCCGCTCGGCAGGGCGCCGCGGCACGCTGCCGGGTGCAGAAGAAGGTGTCGAGGACGTCACCGGAACTCCCGGGGATGGAGACGACTTCCAGAATGCGGCGGCGACCCTACCGCAATCCGGACCGGCACGGAACCGGCTCGGGTGTCGGCACCCCGGTTTGCTTGGGAGATTATAAAGAAAGCTTGGCGGCTCATGCCGCCCGCCTCGAGACGTTTCCCTGGGAGCTCCTATGTCGAAAGCCCGACAGCGTCATGCCGCCTGCAGGGCCTGAATCGAAGACCTGCAGGCGCTTTCTCCTTGCAGGTTCCATGTTATTTCCTTTGATTTTCCCGTATTGTTCGGGAGACGCCGCATGCCGTCCGAGATGAAACCGCAGCGGGCGCACCGCCAGGTCACGTACCGTCTGCTGCCTCAGACGCGGGACAACTGGCGCCGCCTGGAGCGGGTGCTGGAGGCGCAGCGCCAACTTTGCAATGCCGCCCTGCAGGAGCGGTCGGACGCCTGGCGTCTCGCAGGTGTTTCCCTGACCTGGCAGGACCAGTTCAGGAGCCTGACGGCGTGCCGCCGGGAGATCCCGGAGATGGCGGCCGTGCCGGTCGCCATCCAGCGCGGCACCCTGAAGCGGGTGGACGAAGCCTTCCGCCGGGCAAGGGCCGGGCAGAAGCCCGGCTACCCGCGCTTGCGTGGCCGAGGCGGTTCGACAGCATCTCCGTCTGCTGCGGCGTAAGGGTGGAAGCAGGCAGGCTGCGTCTTCCCGATTTCGGCTGGATGACGATCCGCCGGCGCGGCGGTATCCGGACGCCCGTGCGGTTTCGGCGGTGCTGAAGCGCGAGGCCGGGCGCTGGTCTGCCGTGGTCTGCCACCCGCTCGCGGTCCCGCAGCCGGAGGATGACGGGACCGCGGTCGGCATCGACATGAACGCCGGCCAGGTCGCGGCGAGCGACGGACGGCTGTTCCTCGCCCCGGACACGCGCCGCCTCGAGGCCCGGAAACGCCGGTATCAGCGCATGGTTGCGCGTCGCAGGCGCGCAAGCCGTCGCCGTGACCGCGCCCGTCGGCGTCTCGCCAGGACGGCACGGCGCATCGCCATGGCCCGGCGCGACTGGCACCACCAGGTCTCGCGCAGGATCGCCGAGGCTGCGCACACCGTCGCGATCGAGGACCTGAAGGTACGGAACATGACGGCAAGCGCCCGGGGCACGGCGGAAGAGCCGGGAACGAATGTCCGGGCCAAGGCCGGGCTCAACCGGGTCATTCTCGACACCGGCCGGGCCGCCCTGCGTGCAATGCTGGACGACAAGGCGGCACGCGTGATCGCGGTCGATCCCGCCACACCAGCCGGACCTGTGCGGCCTGCGGCCATGTCGACGCCGCATCGCGCCGCTCGCAGGCGGTGTTTCACTGCGTGGCCTGCGGCCATGCCGACAATGCGGACGCGAATGCTGCCCGCAACATCCGGCGCCGGAGACTGGCGCTGCTGCACGGGGAGGCTGCCGGGGTGCCGGGCCGTAGAACCGTGAATACACGAAGAAGGGTGGCGGCATGAGCCGTCAAGCTTTCTTTGTAAGTCCCATTGCTTGCCTCGATAACCGCAAGATGCTAACACCGCGCCAGCTGATTCCCGGGCTCGCGGTGGGGAATAGTTTAACGGTAGAACAGCGGACTCTGACTCCGTCGGTCCTGGTTCGAATCCAGGTTCCCCAGCCAGCCAGATCCCCGGACACGGTCGGACCAGGTCAGTGTCGACAGGTCCGGGCGGGTCAGTGTCGCCGGCCCTGCATTCCTTGCGCAGCGTACCCTGCAATGCGATAGTTGTTGTTCTGGCTACAGCGAAATCTTTGGAGCGGCAATGAAGATCGTCGAGTCCAAATTCGCACTGGGCGCCATCGTGCGGCATCGTCACTACGACTTCAGGGGTGTCGTGTTCGATATCGATCCGGAGTTTGCGAACACGGAGGAGTGGTACAGATCCATTCCGGCCGATCGACGGCCGCGGCGTGACCAGCCCTATTACCACCTGTTTGCTGAGAATCCCGAGAGCTACTACGTCGCCTACGTCTCCGAACAGAACCTGGTGGAAGACAGCGACAACGGCCCGGTCGGCCACCCTCACATCACCAGTATGTTTACAGGACCGGAAGGCGGCCGGTACATCTCGAAGTCGATGTCCGCCTGACGGTGCGGACAGGTGGATGCGCCACGGTGCTCTCGTCGCGGCGGACGTGACCGGCGTGGCCGGCAAGGGCACCGGCGGGGCCCGGGCGGAGCGGGTGCGGCTGCGCACGGCGCGCGGCCGCAGCGCATCGTCACAGCGCTGGCTGCACCGGCAGCTGAACGATCCCTACGTGCAGGAAGCCCGCCGGCTCGGCTACCGGTCGCGTGCCGCATTCAAGCTCCTGCAGCTCGATGAGCGCTTCGGCCTCCTGCGCCCCGGCATGCGGGTTGTCGATCTCGGCGCAGCGCCCGGCGGCTGGACCCAGGTGGCGACGGCGCGGGTCGGCGGCTCAGGCCTGGTGATCGCGCTGGACATGGTCGCGATGGACCCGGTGGCAGGCGCCCTGGTCCTTGAGGCGGATTTCATGGAAGAGGCCGGCCTCGGGGCGGTACTCAATGCGCTGGCCGGCACCGCAGACCTGGTGCTGAGCGACATGGCGGCTCCGACCACCGGTCATGCGCCGACCGATTACCTGCGGACCTCGGCGCTGTGCGAGGCGGCCTACGACCTGGCGGAACAGGTGCTGGCGCCGGACGGCGCTTTCGTCGCCAAGGTCTTCCGCGGCGGCAGCGAGGCCGGACTTCTGGCCCGAATGAAGCGCAGTTTCGCCACGGTTCGGCATGCCAAGCCCGATGCAAGCCGGCCCCGCTCGCCCGAGACCTACGTGGTGGCGAGGGGATTCCGCGGCCCGCCGGCCGTGGAACAGTCGTGACATCCGACACGGGCGCGACAGCAGCGATGACGTACCGGGACCACATCGAGCGATGCAACCGTCACGATTTCCGTGACCGGGTACCGTGGGCGATCGATGGTGCCGTTGCAGGATACGTGACCGGCGCGCTCGCGCGCCGACTTGCGGACGAATCGGATGTCTTTGCCCGCGTCGAGGACGGGCTTGCACTTGCCGATCACCTCGGCGAACCGGCAAACCGGACCCGGGCAGTCGCCGAGGTCCTCGACCGGCTGCGCTGCGACGGCCTGATCGCTGCGCAGCGCGACGAGGAGTATTCCGTTCGCCAACACATCGGTGGCGGAGAACTGATGCGGATCGATCGCAGTGCGGCGGAGGCCTTCGGCGTGCTGTCGACCGGGTTTCACCTGAACGGCGTGCGGGGTCGCGGCGACGACGTGATGATGTGGATCGCACGGCGCGCGCCCGACCGGCCGAGCTATCCCGGCGCGCTCGACAACATGGTCGCCGGCGGCCAGCCGGCGGGTCTGACGCTCGTCCAGAACCTGGTCAAGGAATGCCTGGAAGAGGCGGACATCCCCGCAGGGCTGGCGCTCTCGGCGCGGCCTGCCGGTCTCGTTTCCTACACCATGGGGGTCCCCGGTGGGCTGAGACGGCACGTGATGTACGTCTACGACCTTGCAGTTCCCGACACCTTCACGCCGCGACCGCATGACGGCGAGGTCGAGGAGTTCATGCTGCGGCCGATCCACGAGGTGGCGGGGATCGTGCGCACCTCGATCGACAGCTTCAAGTACAACTGCAACCTGGTGATCATCGACTTTCTGATCCGGCACGGGTTCATCACGCCGGATGATCCGGACTACCCGGACCTGGTCATCGGTCTGCGTCGTCCTCCTGTCGATCCGTCATGGTCGGCGGGATGTCCTGATGGGCCTCGATGACGCCGCGCCGGATCGACCGGGTGCGGGTGAACAGGGTCTGCAGTGTTTCGCCCTCGCCCCAGCGGATCGCGCGTTGCAGTGCCGTCAGGTCTTCGGAGAACCGCTGGAGCATTTCCAGCACCGCCTCGCGGTTGTTCAGGAAGATGTCGCGCCACATGACCGGGTTCGAGCCGGCGATGCGCGTGAAGTCCCGGAATCCGCTCGCGGAAAACCGGATCACGTCGTTCTGGATCTGTTTCTCGAGGTCAACCGCGGTGCCGACGATGGTGTACGCAATCAGGTGCGGGACATGCGAGGTGATGGCGAGGACCTTGTCGTGGTACTCCGCATCCATCACCTCGACCATGGCGCCGACGCGCCGGTAGAGCCCCGCCAGCCGTTCGACCGCATCCGGGTCGGTGCCCTCGGGTGGCGTCAGCAGCCAGTACCGCCCCGTGAACAGCTCGGCAAAGCCCGAATCCGGTCCCGAATGCTCGGTTCCCGCCACCGGATGGCCCGGGACCAGGTGAATGTGATCCGGCAGGTTCGGCGCCATGTCCCGGATCGGGGCGCGCTTGACCGAGCCGACGTCGCTCACGATGCAGCCGGGCTCGAGATGGCCGGCCATCGCCCTCGAGATCGCCCTGCAGGTCCCGACCGGGGTGCACAGGATCACGCAGTCGGCGCCGGCCACCGCGTCCGCGGGTTCGGCATGCAGCGAGTCGGCGAGGCCGAGCTCGCCGGCCCGGCGCTGTGCCTCCGGGTCGAGATCGGACACCGCGAGGTGACCGACCATGCCGGGTTCCCGGCGGATGGCCCTGGCAAGCGACGAACCGATGTGGCCGATGCCGATCAGTGCCATGCGCCGGAAGATCATGCCTTCCGGCTTCGGGGCCTCGCCGCTCATGCGGAAAGAAACTCCGAGATCGATTCAACCACGGTTCGCATCTCCGTTTCGGTTCCGATCGACATGCGCAGGAATTCCGGCGCCCCGTAGCCGGCCATGCCGCGCACCAGGATACCCCGCTGCTCCAGCCACGCCCCGGCCTCGGCTGCCGTGTGCCCCGGCTCGTCCGGGAACCGAGCCATCAGGAAGTTGGTAACACTCGGAAGCACGGTCAGGCCGAGCCCGGCCAGCCGCTGGGCAGTCCATGGTTGCCAGGTCTCGTTGTGCGTGACCGACCTGCGACGGAACTCGTGATCGTTGACAGCCGCGATCCCGGCCGCGACGGCGGCCCGGTTGGCGCCGAAGGGCTGTTTGACCACGTGCATCGCGTTCGCGGCCACCTGTGGCGCATAGGCCCATCCGAGCCTGAGCCCGGCCATGGCGTAGATCTTCGAGAACGTCCGCAACATGACCACGTTCTCGGATTTCTCTACCAGGTCGGCCCCGCTCGCATAGTCGTTTCGCGAGACGTATTCCGCATAGGCGGCGTCGATGACGAGCAGGACATCCTCGGGAAGGCCGCGATGCAGCCGTTCGAGCTCGCCGCGGCCGATGTAGGAACCGGTCGGGTTGTTGGGATTGGCAAGGAACACCATCCGGGTCCGTGGCGTGACGCGCTCGAGGATGGCATCGACATCGACCCGGTATCCGCGGTCCGGGGCAACCACCGGCTCGCCGCCGGCGACCCTGATCGAGACTGGGTACATGATGAACCCGTACTCGGTGTGGATCGCCTCGTCCCCGGGCGAGAGATAGGCGAGACACAGCGCAAGGATCAGTTCGTCGGATCCGCAGCCGAACACCATGCGCTGCGCATCGAGGCCCAGTTCGGCGCCGATCGCGTCCGCGAGTGCGGAGGGATCCTCTTCCGGGTAGTGATGCAGCCTGGTCGTGACCTCCTCCATCGCCCTGACGGCTGTCGGGCTCGGACCCAGCGCACCCTCGTTGGCCGAGAGCCGGATGATACGGCCCCGGGCCGGCGGGTTCAGGTTGGGCTGGTAGCGCGCCATGGCGCTGATCGCGGGGCGCGGTTGCGGAGCAGGCATGTCGGTTCTCCGAAGGATCCGGGCTCAGTTCCGCACCGGAGTGGCGTAGACACCGAGCCGGTGCCACGGCGCGGACCGCGGGATTGCCGGTGGCTGGTCGTGAAACCCGTCGAACTGCACGACATGCCAGGCACAGGCATCGTTCCAGCTGTCGAGCAGCTCGCCGTCGTGCGGCGGACTGCCGGCGATGGCGAACAGTGTGCGGTCGTCACCCGACGCTTCCGGCGGCTGGGCCGCAACCACAAGGGCCTCGCAGCCCGGAGCCTCGGGTTCGAAGAACGGCAGCCGGGCGACGACCTGGAGTGACGGCGCCGGCGCCGGGCCGGCGAACAGCAACGGCCACCAGCGGTCGGGGACATCGCCGGTGATCATCGGCAGGATGCGCATTGTCGCCCGCGCGTCGGGATCGAGCGCGGCGGCAGCCGTCTCGACCACGTCGATCCGGGTCGCGCCCGCGCAGTAGTCGCGGGCCAGGTCCCTGGTTCCGGGATCCGGCGCGTAGAGCAGGGCGGTGATCGGCTCCTGCTGGTTCAGGTTCGCGCTCATGATCGCACGCCAGACGGTGTCCAGGACCCCGGTTGCGAGTGGTGGTCGGTTGCGTTGCAGCAGCCGGCGCATCACCTGGGCCTCGCGGGCCGGGCGGTACGGCGGCGCCGGATCGGACGACTTGGCTCTGGCCATCTCGCGTCCGATCGCCACCCGTCGGACCAGCAGGTCATGCAACTGCCGGTCGATCGTGTCGATTTCCGCTCTCAGCTCGTCGAGGCTCGGCACGGTCCTTCTCCTGTGGGCCCGCGAACGGTCACTGTGAAGGCAGGGGCGAGCACGCGGGACAGAATTAGTCCGGCGAATTCGGGATTGCAAGCCGTCGGCCGGTTGCCGAAACCGGAGGGCCGTGGGCTGTCGCCGGAGCCAGGGTCCGGTGGCGCGACCGAGCGGTTCGCGCCGGGCGCGTCGCATAGAGCCGCTTGCCGGCTTCCAGGATGATCACACCTCCCAGATGCCTGAACCGGCGTGCGCAGATCTCCTCGACGGCGAGAGCCGATCTCAGCATCAGGCGCCAGGCATAGGGGGGAGGGTAGAGCGCGTGTGCGGTCTGCTCGGGTACGAAACCGTTGTCCTGCAGCAGCCGCGACAGCTGCAGGAGCGAGTAGGGGTGACCATGACCGAAAGGTGTCCGCTCGAGCCGCGTCCACAGTCCGAGACGGTTGGGAACCACCACCATGAGACGTCCGTCGCCGCCGAGGATGCGCCACGCCTCCTGCAGCATCGTCCTGGCAGTTTCGCTGCCCTCGAGCCCGTGGACAATGAGAACACGGTCGACCGAAACGTCCTGCAGCGGCAGCCCGTCGTCGTGGACCTGTGTCGCCAGGTTGCGCCCGTCGCGGGGCCAGTGCACCACCCCCTGCTGGGCCGGCGCCAGCAACAGCACCCGTTCGGCGCTCTGACGGAACGAGCCGAGGTAGGGCGATGCATAGCCAATTCCCGCAAGTGTCAGTCCCGTCGCATCGGGCCAGATGGCCCGAATCCTGCGCCGGATCAGCCTTCGGGCCATCTGGCCCAGTCGAGATGCGTAGAACCGCTCGAGATCGGTAACGTCACTGTACATGGCGCCGGAGCAGCCGCCGGGGGCGGATCCCGTCCTGTTTGCATCGTCGGGGGTGCGCCCGTGCCCGACCGGTCACCGCGCGCACCGCACCCTGTTTCGGTCGCACGGTGCACTGTGGGTCGCGGTTCTCGCGCAAGTCAAGGGGCGGGTCCGGGCATCAGCCGACTCGGTACTCGGCGATGACGTCAGGGTCGGGATCCGGTCCCAGCCCCTCCTCGCCGGGAACGCCGAACGTCCCGTCTGCGGGATCATGGATTCCCTCCGGGTAGAGCGACGCTTCAGGTTCGAGGAAGATGCGCTCGATCATCCCCGGGGAGGGGAGCGCCTGCGCCAGGTGCAGGGTCGCAAGGAAGCCCGGCCCGAAGTACGGGGAATGCGGCATGATCTGGGTTGCCCGGGTTTCGCACAGCGCGGCAACCTTGCGAAACTCGGTAATCCCGCCGACCTTGGTCACGCTCGGCTGGGCGTAGTCCACCGCACGGTGTTCCAGCATGGCGCGGAACTCGAACGCTGTGCAGGCGTTCTCTCCGGCCGCGATCGCGATGCTGCTGGAACTGCGCAACTGCGCGAGAGCCGGGAAGTCCTCGGGCGGATTGATCGGCTCCTCCAGCCAGAGCAAGTCATACCCGGCGAGTTCCGCCGCCATCCCCGCTGCCTCGGCCGGGGTCCACGGACAGTTCACGTCGAGCATCAGCGGCACCTCCGGACCCGCTGCCTCGCGCGCGGCCGCAACCTCGGCGCAGCGGGTCTCGTGCAGCTTGATGGACCGGTAACCGCACTCGATCGACCGGGTCACGCGGTCCGCGACCAGCTCCGGATCCTCGTAGCGGAACAGGCTCGAATACGCGGGAACCCTGCGACTGCCGTCGGCGCCCAGCAGCCGGTGCAGCGGCTGTCCGGCGCTCTTCGCCGCGAGGTCCCACAGTGCGATGTCGAGGCCGGAGATCGCGAACATGGTGATCCCGTAGCGTCCGAACAGGTGCAGTGACTGCTGCAGGTCATGGCTGATTCCGGCCACGTCCCGGGCGTCCCGGCCGAGCACGCGCGGGGCGATCATGTGCCGGACCGCTTCCGCGACCGGCTTCCTGCACTGAAAGGCGAAGGCGTCGCCCCACCCGACGAGCCCGGTGTCGGTTTCGACCCGCACCAGGCAGAAGTCGAGCATTCCCCAGTTCAGGAAACCGACCTCGCGTCCCGACGACACGCCGCGGCTGAACGGCATTTCGAGTTCGATCGCTTCCACGCCGACAATCTTCATCCTGTCCTCCCTCGGTCCCGGTTCACGGACTTTGCGCCGGAAGTTGGCTGGTGGTAGGTTCCGCAGCGATTCATCCCACATGCTGGCGGAGACAATCCATGGCCCCGTTCGAGATCGTGCTGGTGCCGGCGCTGTCCGACAACTACGTCTATCTCGTGCACGATCACGCATCCGGTGCAACGGCGGTCGTGGATCCGGCCGAGGCTGCCCCGGTTCAGGCCGCGCTCGACGCCCGGCGCTGGAGCCTGACCCACATCCTGAATACCCATCACCACGGCGACCACATCGGCGGCAACCGGGAACTGGTCGAGCGCCACGGGGCTGTGCTGATCGGACCGAAGGCGGAGACGGCACGGATACCCGGGATGGACATTACCGTCGCCGAGGGTGATGTCGTGGACTTCGCGGGCCACACCGGTGCGGTGTTCGAGACCCCGGGCCACACCTCCGGGCACATTGCCTTCTGGTTTGCCGATTCCGATGCCCTGTTCTGCGGCGATACCCTGTTTGCGCTCGGCTGCGGCCGGGTGTTCGAGGGCACGATGGAACAGATGTGGTCGTCGCTGCTTAAGCTGCGGGATCTCGCGTCGACGGCGCGGATCTACTGCGGCCACGAATACACCGTTTCGAACGCCCGGTTTGCCCTCAGCGTCGACCCGGACAACGTGCGCCTGCAGGCGCGCACCCGCGAATTCGAGGAGATGCGCGCGCGAGGCACGCCGACCATTCCGGCAGTGCTTGCCGACGAACTCGATACCAATCCGTTCCTGCGGGCCGATCATCCGGGGCTTGCGGCTGCGGTCGGGATGGCGGGCGCCGACCCGGTGGCGGTGTTTGCCGAGATCCGTGGTCGCAAGGATCGGTTCTGATCCCGCCGGGCGAGCCTATACCAGTCGATGCGAGGTCGCGCGATGAAACTCTTCCATGCCCAGGCATCACCCTTCGTGCGCAAGGTGATGGTGCTGATCCACGAGACCGGTCAACTCGACCGGGTCGAGCTGGTCCCTGGCGAAACCACTCCGCTGGTCGCCAACCCCGAGCTGGCGCGGGCCAACCCGGTCGGCAAGATTCCGGCCCTGGTGCTCGATGACGGCACCACCTTCGCCAACTCCCCGCTGATCTGCGAGTACCTGGACACGACCCATGACGGGCCACGGATGGTGCCGACCTCGGAACCGGAGCGCTGGGAGGTACTGCGGATGCAGGCGATCGCCGACGGGCTGATGGATGCCGCCGTGCTCAACCGCTACGAGATCATGATGCGCCCGGACCAGCTTCGCTGGCCGGAATGGAGCGACGGCCAGATGGCCAAGGTGGACCGGGTCATGGACGTGTTCGAGGCGGCGGTACAGCGAGTTGGCGCTAGGGTTGACCTGGCGACAATCTGCATGGCCTGCGCCTGCGGGTACCTGGACTTCCGGTACGCCGACCGTGACTGGCGTTCCGCCCGTCCGGCGCTCGCGGACTGGTACGCCGGGTTCTCCGACCGTCCCTCGATGAGGGCGACGGCCCCACCGGCCGGGTAGGATACGACGGCAACTGCCACAGCGGAGGAAGCGATGGAACTGTCCGAGGTGATGCGGACCACCTTCGCCTGCCGGGAATACACTGACGAGGCGGTGTCCGACCGGCAGATCCACGATATCCTTGAACTTGCCCGGTTTGCGCCGAGCGGCGGCAACCGGCAGGGCAACCGGGTGGTGGTGGTACGCGATCCGGCGACCAAGAACCGGTTGTCCGAACTGGCGGAGCCGGCGGCGAAACGCTACGGAGCGCAGGTGGCCGCGGGCGAGAACCCGTGGAACACGGTGGACCCGACCGCGGTGTCCGACGAGACCATTGCCGCAACCGAGCCGCCGGCACAGCTGGTGCGGACCTTCCGCACCGCCCCGGTGCTGCTGGTGTTCCTGGTCGACCTGCGGGTCGTTGCCTCCATGGACCAGAACCTCCCGCGTGTCGGTGTCATCTCCGGCGCATCGATCTACCCGTTCGTCTGGAACACCCTGCTGGCGGCCCGTGAGGCCGGGCTCGGCGGGACCATCACCACGCTGACCTCGGCGGAGGAGCCGCGGGTGCAGGAACTGCTGGGGGTCCCGCAGCACTACGCGGTCGCCGCCGTGGTGCCACTCGGCAGGCCGGTGCGCCAGCTCACGCGCCTGCGGCGCCGCTCGGTGGCCGAGATCGCGACCATCGAGCGGTTTGACGGCGAGTCGCTGGCTTGAGGCGTCCTCCGGTCGGTCTCACATTGTCCTGCGTGCCTCGAGCGCCTGTGACAGCGTGCCGTCGTCAAGATACTCGAGCTCGCCCCCGACCGGCACTCCGCGTGCCAGCCGGGTGACCGTGACGCCGCACTCCGCCAGGCTCTCGACGAGGTAGTGGGCGGTGATCTGGCCGTCGACGGTCGCGTCCATGGCCAGGATCACTTCCTCGACCTCGGGTTGCGCCGCCCGCCGGCACAGCATCGGAATGTTCAGGTCATCCGGGCCGACGCCGTCCAGTGCCGAAAGAAGTCCCCCGGTCACGTGGTAGAGGCCGCGGTAGGTCGCACTGCGCTCCAGTGCCCACAGGTCTGCGACTTCCTTCACCACGCAGATCTGGCGCCGGTCCCGCTCCGGGTGCCGACAGATGCCGCACGGATCCTCGGTATCCAGGTTGCCGCAGAGGCTGCAGGTCGACACCTGGTCGGCGGCGTCGAGCAGGGCCTGGCCCAGCGGCCGCATCAGACCGTCGCGGTGCTTCAGCAGGTGCAGGATCGCGCGGCGTGCCGACCGGCGCCCGAAACCGGGCAGCCGTCCGAGCAGGCGGATGATCTCCGTGATCTCGACCGGCGCCTCGCCCCCGCCCATCCGGCGTCAGTTCCCGAAGGGCGACAGACCGGGCGGCAGCAGCGAGCCGATCCTGGAGGCGAGCTCCTGTTCGACCTTGGCGCGGGCATCCGCGTGCGCGGCCCTGACAAGGTCCTCCAGCACGTCCACCTCGCCGGGATCGACGATCGAGGGGTCGATGTCGAGCGAGAGCATTTCGGACTGGCCGTTGAGCCTGACGGTCACCATGCCGCCACCGCTCGTACCCTCGACCTCGACGGCGGCCATGGCCTTGCGGGCAGACTCCATGCTTTCCTGCATGTCCTGGAACTGGCGCAGCATGCTGCCGAGGTTCTTCATCTCTTATGGCTCCAGCCTGTCTGCCGGGTCACGTGGCGGTTTCGCCGGTCGTTCGGTCCCGTACCTCGCGTACCGTGGCGCCGGGAAACTCGCGCAACACGGCCGCTACGGTCGGGTCCGCGGTGACGGCCTCGATCCTCGCCCTGGCCTCGTCCCGTTCGCGCTCAACAATCGTCGGACCACCCTGTGCGTCCGCGTTCAAGATGACCGACCACGAACGGCCTGTCCAGTTCGCGAGATGGCGCATCATCTCCGTGGCAAGATCGGAATCAAGACCGGTGCCTGCGGCGAGTTCGACCGTGCCCGGCTCGACCCGGACCGGGCGGGCGTGCCGCCGCAGCCGGGCAACGATGACTGCTTCCCTGTTCTGCTCGAACAAGGCCACGATCTCGTCCAGGGTCTCCGGCAGCCCCGGTTCCTCCGCCGGACCGTCGGCACCGGACGGGGTTTCGGGTTCCCCGGCGACGACTGCCGTCTCGGCTTCGATGGGCCCGTCCGCAGGCCCGGCTTCGGCCGAGCGGTTCCGGGGGGCGGCCGCCGTCCCGGCTTCGACGGGCTCGTCCGCAGGCCCGGTTTCGGCCGGGCGTCCCCGGGAGATGGGCGATGCCGCACCGGTGGATGTCCGGCTGTCACCCCGGCCTGCCGCCGTCCCCGGCGGTGCGTCGGCGAGATGGACCAGCCGGATCAGCAGCATTTCCAGGGCGGCGAGTGGGACGGGCGCACTCTGGATCTCCTCGACGCCCTTCAGCATCATCTGCCACGCGCGGCCAAGATGCGCCATGGCGAGGCCGTTCGCGAGCGGTTCGCAATGTTCCCTTTCGACCTGGGACGCCTCGAGCGCAGCCTCGGCGGGGGTCACCTTGAAGCGGGTGACCAGGTGGATGGCGTCGAGCAGGTCCTGGGTGATGACAAGCGGGTCGACGCCCCGGTTGTACATTGCGCGGACCTGCGCCATGACCTCCGTGATCCGGCCGGCCATCAGGCCCGAGAACAGGGTGAAGATCTCGGCGCGGTCGGCAAGGCCGAGCATGTCCTGAACCAGGCCGGCGGTGACGGGTCCGCGGGCGAGTGCCATGGCCTGGTCAAGCAGCGAGAGGCCGTCGCGGGCCGATCCGTCGGCGGCGGTCGCGATCAGCCGCAGTGCCTCCGGCTCGGCCTCGACCGATTCCATGCCGCAGATCCGCTCGAACAGTCCCGACAGGTCCGCGACATCGATCCGGCGCAGGTCGAACCGCTGGCAGCGCGACAGCACCGTGATCGGCACCTTGCGGATCTCGGTGGTGGCGAAGACGAACTTCACGTGTTCCGGCGGTTCTTCCAGCGTCTTCAGCAAGGCGTTGAACGCGTTGCGCGAGAGCATGTGCACTTCGTCGATGATGTAGATCTTGTACCGTGCCGAGACCGGCCGGTACTGCACACCCTCGATGATGTCGCGGATGTCATCGACACCGGTGCGGCTGGCAGCGTCCATTTCGAGGACATCGACGTGCCGGTCATCGGTGATCGCCCGGCAGTTGGGGCAGACGCCGCAGGGGTTGACAGTCGGACCCCCGTTTCCGTCCGGGCCGAGGCAGTTGAGTCCCCGCGCGATGATGCGTGCGGTCGTGGTCTTGCCGACGCCCCTGACACCCGTCAGCACGAAGGCATGCGCCACCCGTCCCTGGTCGAGTGCGTTGCGCAGTGTCCGGACCAAGGCGTCCTGGCCGATCAGGTCGTCCAGTGTCTGCGGGCGGTAGGTTCGCGCGAGCACGCGGTATTCCGCAGTCGACCCCGCGCTGTCATTCATGGCCCGGCCCCGGAAACAACATGGAAGGCTGGGTCATGACCCAGGCCGGAACTCGTTACGGCTGCTTCCTTCCGGATCTGACCGGGTTGGCGAGGAGCCTGTCCATTCCAGCCTTCCATCCGCACGCTACCAGAGCCGGGCAGTGGCACGCAACCGGACGCACGCCCGCTTCGAAAGCCCGGCGAGCACGGCCAGGGATCGTCCGGGCTGAAGACAGGAACGGACACAGTCGTACATGACCGGCAATTCCGATCAACCGGCATCAACGCCGCCCGGGATCGGTGCGCGATGCTGGATCAAACGGCGCAAACGGGCGCCGCAACGCTGAAAATTCGCAGCCCGTTCGGTCTTGTTCTTGTCCCTGTTCAAGCTATTGCCTGTGGTATCCGGTCTGCACTCATATAGTGTAAAATTTGCATGTTGGAACGTCGTATGCTAAAGGTACAGTTATCTGCTGGTTGACGTTGAAATGTCTCTTTGGAGATTTGCGTCTGAAGCCGCGTATTCTGTCAGGGGATCTATTTCCTTGATAGTCAATTCTGAAAGGGTAGACGAATGTATCGAAAATTGACCCGCAGGGACTTCATGAAGGCCACGAGTGCCGGTGGCGTTGCTTTGGCAACAGCCGGCGCGACTGCATCGCTCGGGCATCGCGCGTGGGCCGCCGACCCGCTCTCGGTTGTGGACTGGGGACCCCCGTGGATCGACAGCACCAAGGGGATCGCCGAGGAATGGGGCAAGTCGGCAATCAACTGGACCCTGCACTCCGGCGGGGCGGCTTCGATCCTGCCGAAGATCAAGGCCGCCTGGCCCAATCCGCCCTACGACCTTGTTGACGTCTGGAGCCCGGTGTTCGTGTCGATGATCAAGGAGGGCTGGGCGGAGACGGTCACCCTGGACAACTGCCCCAATCTTGCCGACACGCCCGAAGGCTTCATCACCAAGGACGCGGACGGCAACTGGAAGTCCATCCCTCGCGGCACCAGCGGCGTCTTCTTCACCTACGTTCCGGAAAACTGCCCGATCGAGATCAATCACATCGACGATCTGCTCGATCCAAAGCTCGAGGGGCAGATCCTCTGGCCGAACCCCACCCTGAACACCAACCTGCAGGTCGTCGCGCTCGCGAAGGCTCGAGGAGGCGACGAGTTCAACATGGAGCCGGGCTGGGAGTTCCTCACCGAGATCGCGAAGTCCGGCAACATTGGCCGCGTGTCGGCGAACACCTCCGACGTCATCACCTCCCTGGAGACCGGCGAGACGTCGGTCACCTTTGTGGACCAGGGGACGCTCAGCGGGGTGAAGGGCGCGAAGTTGCGGCATCTCACGAAAACCGATCCATCGCTCAAGACCTTCATGTTCGTCTCCGGCTGGGTGGTGCTCAGCAGTTCGAAGAACAAGGAACTCGCCTTCGACTTGGCGAATCACACCATCAGTGCCGAGAACAGCGAACGCTACTTCAGGGAGGTCGGCGAGGTTCCGACGAACTCGAAGGCGTCGCACGACATCGAGCATCTCCGGTTTGCCGCGGACGAGGTCGGCACTTTCGCCGTGGTGCCAGACTGGGATCAGCTCGGCAACGAACTCGACAACTGGAACAAGCGGTTCGAAAAGGACATCGTGCCGCTGCTCTAGTGAGGCTTCACGCCCGGCCGGATCGAGACCTGGCGGCGCAGGCGTCCCGCGTGCAGCGGGACGCCTGTCCCGCTATGTACACGCGGACAGGATGCCTGCGGTTTCGGGGAAGCCGCCCGGGACACGTGACCCGACCAGGGCACATGCGGGGTTTTACAGATCACGCCCGGATCGACGTGCAGGGGAACCGGCCTTCTACGGCCGGTCGATGGTGACCGATCGTGAGACTGACGCGCGGGACAGCCTTGCTGCTCGTTCCGGGACTGGGGCTCTTCCTGGTCCTGCTGGTCCTGCCGCTCGCCAACGTCGTCGAGGAGAGCTTCCGCCTGTTCGAGCCCGGGCGCATCGGCGCGGCGAAGGATGCGCCCTACACGCTGTTCAACTACGCCGAACTCGCCGAACCAGCCTATCTCTACTACTTCGCCGAGACCGTCCGGTTCGGCCTGGTCTCGTCGGTCACGGCACTTCTGATCGCGTTTCCGATTGCCTACATGACGGCGCGCCAGCCCTTGCCGCTGCTGCGCCGCCTCACCATCGGTTTCCTGATCGGAATGATGTTCCTGAGCACGCTGGTGCGGGTCTACGCGCTGCAACTGACGTTCGGGCCCACCGGGTTCGCCCGTTTCCTGGCCGGCGTCCTCGACATCTCGCCCAATGGCCGCACCTACACCGAGATGGTGGTGGTCTTCGGCCTCCTGCACTACCTGATCCCGATCTCGGCAATCACGTTGCTCGGGACGATCCAGAACATCGATCCGCGCCTCGGTGAAGCTGCGCAGGCACTGGGCGCACCCCGCTGGAAGGCCCACCTGACGGTCACCGTGCCGCTGTGCGTGCCCGGGATCCTGTCGGCGTTCCTGATCTGCTTCACCCTGTGCCTGAGCGCCTTCGTCGTTCCGATGATCCTCGGCAAGGGCAAGGTCCTGTTCATTTCCAACCTGATCTACTCCCGCTTCAGCGAGATCGCCAACTATCCCAGCGGCTCGGCCGTCTCGATCGTGATGCTGATCATGTCGCTTGCGATCATCTACGGGATTACGCGCCTGGTTTCGGCGCGCTGGGGCAAGGTATGAGGTTCGGCACTTCCATGCGACGTCACGTCGACGATCTCGGGCTCCTGCTGGTCATCGTGATCCTCATGCTGACCCTGATCTTCCTCGTGCTGCCGATCGTCGTCTCGATCATGATGTCGTTCGACGGCCGGGAGTACCTCGGAAAGTTTCCGCCACCCGACTACTCGGTGCACTGGTATGCCCGCTTCTTCTCAGACGCCTATTATCTCCACGGCCTCAAGACCAGTCTGGTGATCGCGGTGATCGCCACGGTGGTTTCAACCACGGCGGGTGTGAGTGCGGCCATCGTGCTGGACCGGTGCACGTTTCCGGGCAAGGCGGCGCTGGAAGCGCTGTTCCTGTCCCCGCTCGTGGTGCCGGCGGTGGTCATCGGGTTCGCGCTGTTGCTCTTCTTCGCCCTGCTCGGCGTGTTCGACGGATTCACCCGACTGCTCGGAGGGCACATCATCATCACGTTTCCCTACACCGTCCGGACCACGCTCGCCGGTCTGGTCGGTATCCGCAGGACCCTGACGGAAGCCGCACTGAGCCTCGGTGCCACCGAGCGCCGTGCCTTCTGGGACATCACCTTTCCGCTGGCGCGCACCGGAATGATCGCCGGCGCGGTTTTCGCGTTTGCCTTTTCGATGGACGACGTGGCGGTGAGCCTGTTCCTGACCTCGCCGGAGACCTACACCCTGCCCGTGGCCATGACGAGCATGATGCGGACCAACTTCGATCTTACGATCGCGGCGGCAGCGACGGTCCTGATGCTGGTCACCGTCGGCCTCCTGTTTCTGCTCGACTGGATCGTGGGCATGGACCGGCTGATCGGAACGGGCATGCATCGTATGCGGGAGGACAGGCGTGACGGTTCTTGAACTCTCGCACGTGACCAAGCGCTTCGGCGACTTCACGGCGGTCCGCGACGTGTCCCTGACCGTCGACAAGGGGCAGATCCTGGCGCTTCTCGGCCCGAGTGGCTGCGGCAAGACGACGACCCTGCGCATGGTTTCCGGCTTCGAGGAGCCGAACGAGGGCAGCATCTTCATCGCCGGCCAGGACATGAAGGGCAAGCGGCCCTACGAGCGCAATGTCGGCCTCCTGTTCCAGGACTATGCACTGTTTCCGCACATGACCGTGGTTCAGAACGTGGGCTACGGACTGAAGAACCGCGGATACGAGAAGAGCCGGATCCCGGCGCGCATCGGCGAGATGCTGGAACTCGTCAAGCTGACGGGGTTCGAGCACCGGCGCCCGGCCCAGCTCAGCGGCGGCCAGCAGCAGCGTGTGGCACTCGCTCGCTCGCTCGCGGTCAGCCCGGAAGTGGTGCTGCTCGACGAACCGCTCTCGGCCCTCGACGCAAAGCTCCGGCAGGAGCTCAGGATCGAGCTCAGGCAGATCCTGTCTGCCGTCGGGGCCACGACCATCGTCGTGACACACGACCAGGAGGAGGCGATGAGCCTGGGCGACCAGGTCGTTGTCATGAGTGAAGGGCGGATCATGCAGCAGGGCCGGCCAACCGAAATCTATGCCGACCCGAAGACCAGGTTCGTGGCGGAGTTCATCGGACGCTCCAACTGGTTCTCGGGCCGGCTCGGAGCCGAGATGGCCGGAAACATCCGGGAATTCACCACCAGCGACGGACACCGGTTCCTGGTGCCTCTCCCGGACGGGCCGGCCGACGACCGGGACGCGTACGAGATCTGCGTCCGTCCGGAGAGAATCGGCATCGAGGCAGTGGACGGCTCCGCGACCGCGGGCGGACCGGTCAACCGGTTACAGGGCACGGTTCGCGACACGGCTCACCTGGGCGCCGTCATCCACCTGGTCATCGAGATCGCGGGTGGCCGGCACATCACCGTCACCCAACAGTACCTGGGACAACCCCTGGAGCAGGCCGGCAGGCCGACCGGCCTGGTCTTCCGGCCCGAGGACTGCATCATCGTCCCCGCCGCCTCCTGAACCCAGGAACCCCGGCGCGGGAACTACGGGCGCCGCCCGGGGACCCATCGCACGGTGCTCTTCCCGTGGCCGGGCGCCCGGACCGGAGTGCCGCCGGCCGGTTCAGGGCGGAATAAAATGTCCGCAGGTGTGCTCAGCCAGCGACGGCGCGCTTGACCGAGTTCCACAACTCGCGCTTGAACTTGGTGTCGATGGTCACGGTGGCGGTCATGCCGGCGCGCAGCGGCGGGTGGTCGGACCGGTGCTCGAGTTCGATCCTGACCGGGAGGCGCTGGACCACCTTGACCCAGTTGCCCGAGGCGTTCTGTGGCGGCAGGACCGAGAACTCGGCGCCGGTAGCCGGGCTGATGCTGGCCACCCTGGCCAGCCAGACGACGTCGGGGTAGGCGTCGACCTCCACCTCGACGGTCTGGCCCTCCTTGACGTGGGTCAGCTGGGTTTCCTTCAGGTTGGCCTCGATCCAGGTCCGGTCGATCGCGATCAGGCCGAAGGCCGGTTGCCCTTCCTCAACCCACTCGCCCGGTTCAAGCCGCAGCCGGGTCACCACGCCGTCGATCGGAGCGCGAACCTCGGTGTAGCTGAGGTTCATGCGCGCCATCGAGATCTCGGTCTCGGCGGCGAGAAAGTCGGGGTGAAGCTCGGCTGCCAGCGACGGGTTGCCGCCGAGGCGGGCGAGCACGGTCCGGATCTTCTGGTTCAGTGTGGCGACGCGCCGGTTGGCAGCTCGCAGGTTGTGTTCTGCCTCCTCCAGCCGCGAGCGGGTGGTGACCGCCTTGCGTGCAAGCTCGCGCTGGCGCAGCGCCTCCTTGCTGTAGTAGTCCACCGCCGATTCGGCCTCCAGCGTCTCCGCCTTGATCTGGTGGAACTCGGCGCGCAGGGCCTCGACGCTGTGGCGGGCATTCTCGCGCCGGGCCTCGGCGCGGCGTACGAGCATCAGGTACGGCGTCTGGTCGAGCGTGAATAGCAGTTCGTCGGCGCTTACCCGCTGGTTCTCCTCGACCAGCACGCTGGTGACCCGCCCGTCCACGTCGGGACTGACCGCGATCACGTGCGCCTTCACATACGCGTTCTCCGTGGTGATGTACCGCCCGGTCGAGGCGTACCAGACACCGCCACCGACCACCGCGACTGCCGGTATGGCAACCAGCAGGAACAGTCGCAGCAGCGTCCGGCCCCACCTGCGGCGTGACCGCACCGGCGTCTGGCCAACGGATCTGGTATCGTCTTCACTCATATCGAGCCTCAGTCGTCCGTGCCGAGTGCGATCCTGCGTTCCTGGGTGTCCGCACCGATGTCGTCAAGACCGAGCAGGTTGGTCCTGATCCGGATCAGCGTGTTGACGAACCGTTCGCGTTCCGCATCGTCCAGATCGCCCAGCGCGTCGCGGCGTACTCCGGCGGCGGTGCTGCGCAGCGCCCGCATCAGGCCCTGGACGGTCTCGGTGAGGTACAACCGATTGACGCGTCGATCAACCGGATCCTGCCGGCGCTCCACCCAACCCTTCTCCTGGAGACGGTCAAGCAGGCGCCCCAGCGACGGCTTTTCCCACTCGAGGTAGTCGGCGAGTTCCGACTGGGTGACACCCTCGCGCGCGTACAACATGGTCAACACCCACCACTGCGACCGCGTCAGGCCGAGTTCACGGCCACGACGGTCGAACACGGTGCGCATGAGCCGTGCCACGTCATGCAGGAGAAATCCGAAATTCTGCTCGAGATCCTCGCGTTCCATGGCGGCCAATATGATTGCGCTGTCAATTGTTAGCAAGACTATTATTGCCGGTGCATTCTATTTCCGACGCCGTGACGGATCCGGAACAGGAGGCGGCCGGCCCGGAGCGCTCCGGGGGCTCCGGCAGCGGGTGACAAGGGACCGGTTCGTGTTCTAGGTTCCCGGCACCGGACGGACCCTGCGGGGGTCCGGCTGCAGAATGGGGACGTCGCATGGAATACCGAAACCTGGGAACGTCGGGCCTGCGGGTGTCGCTGGTCGGGCTGGGCTGCAACAACTTCGGCATGCGGCTCGACACGGAACAGACCCGGGCCGTGGTCGACCGGGCGATCGAGTGCGGCATCACCCTGTTCGACACCGCCGACATGTACGGCGGGCGCGGCGGGTCGGAGGAACAGCTTGGCCAGGTCCTCGGCTCGCGCCGCAAGGACATCGTGCTCGCCACCAAGTTCGGCATGGACATGAGTGATGACGGCCGCAAGCGCGGGGCGTCGCGGCACTACATCATGTCGGCGGTAGAGGCGTCGCTGCGCCGGCTGCGAACCGACTGGATCGACCTCTACCAGCAGCACCAGCCAGACCCGCTCACCCCGATGGACGAGACCCTGAGGGCGCTCGAGGACCTGGTGGCGCAGGGCAAGGTGCGGTACGTCGGCTGCTCGAACCTCTCGGCCTGGCGGATGGTCGAGTCGCAATGGATGGCGCGCGACGCCGGTGGCGTGCGCTATGTCTCCTGCCAGGACGAGTACAACCTGCTGAACCGCGCGATCGAGACCGATCTCATGGAGGCGATGGCAGTCTACGGCTGCGGCCTGCTGCCGTACTTCCCGCTGGCGAGCGGCATGCTGACCGGCAAGTACCGGCCCGGTGACATGCCGGCCGGAGCCCGGCTCACCGACAACCCGTCCTTTGCCAGCAGGCAGTACGTGACCGACCGCAACTTCGCCCTCGTCGCCGAGCTTGAGAGCTATGCAACGGCCCGCGGCCGGACCCTGCTCGAGCTTGCCTTCGGCTGGCTGGCGAGCCGGCCGGTCACCGCGAGCATCATTGCCGGCGCGACGAGGCCGGAACAGATCGACGCCAATGTCGCGGCCGCCGGCTGGGTCATGGACGCCGGAGAGGTTGCCGACATCGATGCCATCGCGGCACCATGACGCCTGCCGGCACGGTTCGCGGAGACGGACATGGCCTTTCTGACCGATAGCCTGACGTTCAGGCGGAGACTCGGCAGCGTCGACAGGGTGCTGCTGGTGTTTGCCGGCCTCTTCGCGGTGCTGGCGCTGACGGTCCCGGACCAGGCGCTCCGCAGCCTTGAGTTCACTGGCGACGCCCTGCTGTTCATCGCCCCGTTCATCGCGGTTTCGGTGCTGGTGGCCGCCAGTGCCAAGGCCAGCGGCTTCGATCGCCAGATCGCGCGCGCCTTTGCCGGCGGACCGTGGCGCGCGGTGGTCCTGGCCGCCGCCTTCGGGGCGCTGTCACCGTTCTGCTCCTGCGGCGTGATCCCGCTGATCGCGGGCCTGCTGGCCGCCGGAGTGCCGCTGGCGCCGGTGATGGCGTTCTGGCTCGCCTCGCCGCTGATGGACCCGGAGATGTTCATCCTGATGCTGCCGATCTTCGGGACCGGGTTTACCGTTGCCAAGCTGATCGCGGCCTTCGCGATCGGCGTGGTGGCCGGAGGGGCGACCCACCTGCTGAGCACAACGGCGATCCTCTCGGATCCGCTGCGCTCCGGCACCGGCGGGTGCGGCGGATGCGGGGCCGGTACGGCGCTCGACTCCGCTCCCGTGGTCGCGACGTTCTGGCGCGATACCGAGCGGCGCTCCCTGTTCGTGCGGGAAGGACGCAGCAATGCGTGGTTCCTCGGCAAGTGGCTGGCGCTTGCCTTCCTGCTCGAGAGCCTGATGATCGCCTACATTCCCGCCGACCTGATCGGGTCGGCGCTCAGTGGCGAGAACTGGTGGTCGATCCCGGCGTCGGTCATCTTCGGCGTCCCGGCCTATCTCAACGGCTATGCGGCAATACCCACGGTCCATGCGTTGATCGAGATGGGAATGGGGCCGGCGGCCGGACTCGGCTTCATGATCGCTGGCGGTGCGACAAGCATCCCGGCCGCGATGGCGGTGTTTGCCCTGGTCCGCATGCCGGTGTTCATGTTCTACGTTGCCTGGGCCTTTGTCGGCGCCCTCGTTACGGCGTACAGTTTCCAAGGCGTGATGCTCGTCCTGGCCGGGTGACTGCGGCAACGGAGGAGACGGCATGGCAGGACCTGGACCGAGACCCGAGCCCGTCCTGGATCCGATCTGGGTATCCATGCGTCGCGACGCGCGGGACTGGCTCGAACGGGAACCTGCCCTGGCGGGTCTGCTGCACGGCGCGGTGCTGGACCGGGCCGACTTCGAGGAGGCTCTCGGATGCCTGCTGGCGATCAGGCTGGAGGGTCCCGGGGTGGACCGCCTGTTGCTCAGCCGCATGTTCGACCAGGCAGTCCGGGGCGATCCGTGGATCGTCGAGGCGTCCCGGGCCGACATTTCGGCCACTCACGATCGTGACCCGGCCTGTACCAGCTATCTCGAACCCTTCATCCTGTTCAAGGGCTACCAGGCTCTGCAGGCGCACCGGATCGCGAATTCGCTGTGGCACAGCGGACGGCGCATCATGGCCTGCTACCTGCAGAGCCGCGCCTCGGCAGTGTTCGGGGTCGACATCCATCCGGCGGCCAGGATCGGCAAGGGCATCATGATCGACCATGCGACGGGCGTGGTGATCGGAGAGACCGCGGTGATCGGGGAGGGGGTCTCGCTGCTGCACGGCGTGACCCTGGGCGGAACCGGCAAGGAACGCGGTGACCGGCACCCGAAGATCGGTGCCGGAACCATGATCGGCGCCAACGCATCGATCCTCGGCAACATCTCGATCGGATGCTGCTGCAAGATCGGGGCGGGCAGCGTGGTCCTGACCGACGTGCCCGACAACACCACCTATGCCGGGGTCCCGGCGCGCGAGGTCGGGACCATCGGCGGCGAGGACTGGCCGGCCCTGTCGATGAACCAGGAGTTCTGAAAGCGCCGCCGTTGCCGCGCGCTCAGTCGAGTTCTCCCGCCATGACCATGCCGGCCACCCCGAGCAGGCCGTCTGCCAGGGTTCCGAACCGGTCCGCCCCGGCGATCCCGCCGTCGCCGTCCCGATGACGCCGGTAGATCTGCCGGAACACCACGGCCAGCCTGAACTGCGCGACGGCGCGCCAGGGCGCGAGACCGGACAGGTCGCGGCCGGTTGCAGCGGCATACCGCGCTGCGACCTCGCGCCGTGACGGAAACCCCGGGGCTGCGGTGGGCATCTGGCCGAGAGTGCGCAGCGCATCGGGATCCTGCGGTTCGCTCCAGTAGCTGAGCAGCACCGCCAAGTCCCACAGCGCGCTGCCGCGGGTGCCGAGATCCCAGTCGATGAGCGCACGGGGCTCGAGGCTGTCGGGCTCGAGGATCAGGTTGTCGAGCTTGTAGTCATTGTGCAGCAGCACCGCCTGGTCAGGAGCCTGATCGTAACGGGCGAGCAGATCGAGCAACTCGCGCGCCTGTCTCGGTGCGGTTCCGTCCCACGCCTGTTCCGCGCGCCTGGCCCAGCCCTGCGCGGTCCGGGTCAGGAGCCCGTCCGGACGCCCGAGCGTTCCGAGTCCGGCCCGGTCGGGATCGACCCGGTGCAGCCGGGCAAGCACCTCGACGAGCGTGTCGGCCAGCCGCTCTCCCGTCCCGGAGACCGTGGCGTGGTGCTGCGGCAGCCTGTCGCGGATCACGATCCCCGGACGGTACTCCATGACGAGGAACGGTGCGCCCAGTACCTCGGTGTTCCCGCAGACGTGAAGGCATCGTGGCGCGAGATCGAACAGCGGTGCGAGTCCGGTGAGAATCCGGCCCTCGCGGACCATGTCGTGTGCGCCCGCGGGTGCCGGCCCCGGCGGCGGCCGGCGCAGGACCGCGGGGCGACCGTCGATGACCAGACGGTAGTTCAGGTTGCCGAAGCCGCCCGCGAACTGCACTGGCGCGATCCGGTCGTCGAACGTCATTCCCTGGCCGGCGAGGTACCGCGCCAGCCGGGACCAGTCCTGCGCGATCCGCCTGTCCTCGGGAACGGTGGGGGTCAGGTCGTACGGGTCCATCCGTCTGGGTAGCATGGCGGCGTGCGCCTGTCGAAATCCGGCCCCGGGCGTGGTAGCGTCCCCGACCGGCCGGCGGCTGGGTGCCGCGGGCGAGACGAATGGACGGGAACCGGCATGACAGTGACGAACGTGATGATGGACAAGCTCGAGGCGGGCGAACTCGCCATCGGAATCGGATTGCGCCAGGCCAGGACGGTCGACATCGGCAAGGCGATGAAGGCCGCTGGGTTCGACTGGCTGTTCATCGACATGGAACACAACACCATGGATCTCGATACCGCGGTGCAGATCAGCGTTGCAGCGCAGTCCGCCGGCATTGCGCCGATCGTGCGCGTCCCCGGGTTCCAGCACTTCCATGCCTCCCGCGCGCTTGACGGCGGCGCCCAGGGCATTGTGGTTCCGCATGTCGATACCATCGAAACCGCGCGCGAGATGGTGGCGAACTGCAAGTATCCGCCGCTCGGACACCGGTCGGTGCAGGGAGCCCAGCCCGTGCTCGGATTCGAGACCCGGCCCGTGGCAGAGGCCACGGCTGCGGTCAACGCGGCCACTGCCCTGGTGGTGATGCTCGAGACCCCGGAGGCGATCGCCAATGCCGACGGGATTGCCGCGGTGCCGGGGATTGACGCCCTGCTGATCGGGACCAATGACCTGTGCATGGAAATGGGAATTCCCGGCGAGATCGGCCACCCCGACGTGGTCGAGGCATACCGCACGGTGGTGGCGGCGTGTGCAGCACATGGCAAGCACGCCGGCATGGGGGGCGTATACGACCCGCCGCTGATGCGGACCTACATCGGGATGGGCGCCCGGCTGGTCCTGGGAGGCAACGACCTGTCGCTGCTGATGGCGGCCGGGCGTGAACGGGTCGCCGCGCTGCGGGCGGCCCAGTGATGTTCGCGACGGGAGAGCTGCGTTGACCGAAGCCCTGTGGAGCCTCGATGCGATCGAGACGGCGCGGCGGATCGCCGAGCGGGATGTCAGCGCCGCCGAGGTGGTCGAGTCCCATCTCGAACGCCTCGACGCGGTCAATCCGGCACTGAACGCGGTCACCCGGCCGCTGCACGATGCCGCACGCGAGCAGGCCCGGGATGCGGATGCACGACAGGGCCGGGGCGAGGGCCTCGGGGCACTTCACGGCGTTCCGGTGACGATCAAGGACAATGTCGACATTGCCGGGCAGTCGAGCCCCAATGGTCTTGCGGCACTCGACGGGATCTTGGCCGGGGCGAATTCGCCGGTGGTGGACAACCTGCTGGCGGCCGGCGCCATCGTGATCGGCCGGACCAACACTCCGGAGTTCAGCCTGCGCTGGCACACCGACAACCCGCTGTTCGGGGCGACCGTCAATCCGTGGAACGCGTCGCTGACGCCCGGCGGATCGTCGGGTGGTGCGTCGTCGTCACTTGCCGCCGGCATCGGCTGCATCGCGCACGGCAACGATCTCGGCGGGTCGCTGCGCTACCCGGCCTACTGCACCGGACTCACGACCATCCGCCCGACTCAGGGCCGGATTCCTGCCTTCAACCCGACGGCCACGGGCGAACGTCCGCCCGCGCTGCTGCGCATGTCCACCCAGGGACCGATCACCCGCTCGGTGGCCGATGCGGGGCGGGCGCTCGAAGTCATGGCGGGACACGATCCCAGGGACCCGTTCTGGGTGCCGGCCCGCCGGGAGCAGCCGGATCCGGAATCTCCGGTACCGGTGGCCCTGGTCCGTACGCCGCCCGGTACCCCGGTGAGCCCCGGTGTCGCCCGCGCCCTCGACCGTGCGGCACGGATGCTCGAGGCGAGCGGCGACTACCGCGTTGAAGAGGTCGAGCCGCCGGAACTCGGACTGTGCGCCGAGGTCTGGACCGGCCTGATCACGGCGGAGACCCGCACCATGATGGGGGAGACCATTCGCGAGATGGGATCCCCTGACATCATTGCTTCTCTCGAACACTTCGAGTCCTACCATCCGGCGGTGGACCTTGCGGGATACATGGGGCTGCTCGCCGAGCGGACCCGCCTGCTGCGGGCCTGGACCGGGTTCCTGCAGCAACACCGCCTGATCGTCGGGCCGGTGAGCACGATCCCGCCGTTCGCACCCAACGAGGACGTGGGACCGCGTCCGGGCGCGGAACGGATCTTCAGGTCGCAGTCCCTGCTTGTGACGGTCAACCTGCTGGGCCTGCCGTCGGTGGCCGTGTGCACGGGGCTTGACGAGGGACTGCCGCTCGGGGTGCAGGTGATCGGGGCACGGTTCGGCGACGAACTGTGTCTCGGGGCTGCCGCGACCATCGAGGCGGCGGCGGGGCGGGTTACGCCGATCGACCCGCGCTGAAACGGCCGGCGCCGCGGGCGACTTCGCGCGCCCGGCCGGGTAGACTGGCGATGTGCCAGGGAGGGGCGTGAACATGGCTGTCAGGGCCCGGGACTTCCTCGATGACCTCGATGCGCGGGTGAACGGCCTGCTGGATGCCTGTACCGCGTGCGGCGAGTGCGCGCGCGCGTGTCCGACCCCCGGGGTCGCCGGATTCGACATCGGCGATCCGGAGACGGTCACCGCGGGAGTGCGCCAGGTCCTGCGCACCGGAGGCGGGCCGCAGGCTGCCGAACTGTGGGCCAGCTCCTGCTGCGGCAGCGGCGCCTGCCTCGACGTCTGTCCCCACGGCATCAACCCGCGATTCATGCTGGCCATGGCGCGGCGGGCCATGACCGTCGCGCGTCCGGCAGACGAGCGGCGCGCCGCCGGCAAGGCGGCGTTCGGACGCATGAGCCGCGGGGTTCGCGTCCTCGCCCGGCTGACCATGGCGACACCGTCGCTCGAGCGGCTCAGCCCGCATTCGCACCCCGAACGCAACGAGGTGCCGGACGTGGTCTTCTATACCGGCTGCAACATGCTGAAGACCCCGCACATCGGCCTGCTCTGCCTTGACGTGCTTGACCGTCTCGGCGTGACCTACGAAGTCCACGGTGGTCCGGGAAGCTGCTGCGGCATCCTGCAGACGCGGGCAGGCGACATGGAAAATGCGGCCCGCCAGGCGCTCTCGACGCTCGACCGGCTGGCCGGTGCCGGGACCTCGCAGGTGCTGTCCTGGTGCCCGACCTGCCAGATCCAGTTCGGCGAGACCATGATCCCCGGCTACCGGGACCTGACCGGGACCGATCTCGACATGACGATGTTCCCGGTCTTCCTGGCTGCGCGCCTTGACAGGCTGAAGGACCACCTGGTCCATCCGGTACCGCGCCGGGTCGCGCTGTATGAATACGCCGGGGGGCTGGGCGTGATGGATGCGGTCCGGGAGCTGCTCGGCGCCGTGCCGGGTCTCGAACTGGTCGAGACCGGTCATGCCAGCATCGGCTATACCAGTACCGCGCTCGCACCGCTCGGCTCCTATCACCGGGACACGATCGCGGCCGGGCTCGCGGCGGCCGAAGCCGCCGGTGTCAATACCCTGGTCGGTGTCTACCATGCCGATCACCGCGAGTTTTCCGGGCACGAGTCGGCGTGGCCGTTTGCGGTCGCCAACTACATGGAGCTGATCGGCGAGGCGATGGGGATCACCCAGCCGGACCTGTTCAAGCGCCTGAAGCTGATCGGTGATGCCGACGCGATCATGGCGACGGTCGGGCCCATGATCGGCGAACACGGTCTTGACGCCGGCGAGGTCCGGGACGTGGTCCTGGCCGACCTGCTCGGCGACCAGCATCTGCCGACGGAACGCACCCTGCACGGCGGAGCCTGACGCCCGCACTGGCTGCGCGGCCCGGTCGGGCCCGCTCCGGCACGCGCGGAGGCGACACCTGATCCGGTTGCTGGTATCAGCGTGCGGGAACGCGGACGACCAGGAGAAGACAGCATGTCCGGGCTCTTCTACGAGCAGTTCGAGGTGGGTATGGAATTCAGGCACGCGCTGACGCGCACGGTGACCGAGATGGACAACGTGCTGTTCTGTGCCCTGACCCATAATCCGCAACCGCTGCATCTCGATGCCGAGTTCGGCCGGCAGACCGAGTTCGGCGAGCGCATCGTCAACAGCCTGTTCACCCTGGGCCTGGTGATCGGCGTGTCGGTCGGCGACACCACGCTCGGGACCACGGTTGCCAATCTCGGCATGACCGACGTCCGGTTCCGCAGTCCGGTCCTGCACGGGGACACGATCCGTTCCGTGACCACCGTGCGCGAAATGCGGCTGTCGAAGTCCCGGCCCGACGCCGGTCTGGTGGTCTTCGAGCACTTCGGCTTCAACCAGCGCGACGAAGAGGTGGCCTTCTGTGTTCGCACGGCGCTGATGCGCAGGACCCCGTCATGATCATCCGCTCCTGGCTGTTCGTTCCCGGTGATTCGGAACGCAAGATGCAGAAAGCGCGCGACAACGAGGCCGACGCGCTGATTCTCGATCTCGAGGACGCGGTCTCCGATGACCGGCAGGAAGTCGCGAGGGAGCTTGTCCGGGATTGCCTGTGCGAGCGGGCCGACCGGTCGCGCCAGCAGCTCTGGGTACGGGTCAACCCGCTCGACTCGCCGATGGCGCTGCCGGACCTGGCCGCGGTGATGCAGGGGGCGCCGGACGGGATCGTGCTCCCGAAGGTGTACTCGGCGCACGACGTCAACGTGTGCGCCAACTATCTCTCCGCGCTCGAGGCGCGCGAGGGGCTCGAGCAGGGATCGACCCGGATCCTGGTGGTTGCCACCGAGACGGCGGCGTCACTGCTCGGTTTCCACACCTATCTCGACGGGGTGACCGAGCGGATGACCGCGATGACCTGGGGAGCGGAAGACCTGTCGGCGGCGCTCGGCGCGAGTGACAACAGGCACCCCGCTTCGGGGGCGTACGATGATCCCTACCTGATGGCGAAGTCGTTCTGCCTCGCAGCCGCCCGTGCCGTCGACGTCCAGCCGGTCGGCGTGGTCTATGTGAGTTACCGCGACCTCGACGGGCTGGCGCGGGAGTGCCTGCACGACAGGCGGGCCGGGTTCGTGGGCAAGATCGCCATTCACCCCGCGCAGTCACGCGTGATCAACGATGCGTTCACGCCCGGCGAAGACGAGATCGCCCACGCGAGACGGGTGGTGGAACTGTTCGAGCAGAACCCCGGGGTCGGCACCGTCGGCCTCGACGGCCGGATGCTCGACATGCCCCACCTGAAACAGGCGCGCACCCTGCTGGAACTCGCCGGACAGATCCGCGCCCGAGAGGCCGCGCTCTAGCCGAAACGGTTTACTCGGCTGCCCTGAGCGACGAATCCTCCTCCTGCTGCGAGGCAAAGATCGAGGTATAGCCGTTCGACCAGTCCGGGGGCAGGGGACACGGGTCCGCGTCGAAACGCGCCCAGCGCGCCGGCTTGCCACGCACCACCCGGCCGACCTGGGGACACGGGGAGGGATGTGCGGTGATCGGCAGCGCGTCAGCCGCCGAATAGGCGTTGATCAGCAGCGGGCGCATGCGCGGAGAGTTGTTCGGCATCGACGCGTGCACGGTCCGGCAGTGATGGACGGTGATGGTGCCGGCCGGTCCCTTCATCCAGCCGGTCCTGTGGACATCGAGCCCGGCCGCGTCGTCATCGCGCATGGAACCGACCCACTCGTCGTGTTCATTGTAGTGGGAGTAGATCTGGCCGTGCTGACTGCCCGGGATGCCGCCCATCGGGCCCATCTCGTCATCGACGTCGCTCATGTACAGGCCGATGGCGAGCACCGAGTAGTTGGTGTGCGGGTAGAACGGAATGTCCTGATGCCACTTGACCTCTTCGCCGCCGCCGGACCACTTGAAGTTGAGCTTGGAATGGTGGAACACGACATCGGGACCGAGCAGATCCTCGGCCACGTCGACGATGGGGCCGTCGCTGGCAAACTCCCAGTAGGTCTCGTGATGCGAAACCGGGGCCGTGAGACGCCGCAGGCGGGGTGCGTTGGCGGTATGAGCTGGCTCGAGGTCGAACTTGGTGTCGGAACGGGTCCAGGACCGGCTCTCGTCGATGAACCCGTTGGTAACGTCCCACAGGCGCCCTAGCCAGTCACGGTCGATGAACCCTTCGAGCACGAGGTATCCGTTGGTGAAGTACGCCTCGCGCTGTTCGTGCGTCAGCACCTTCAGTTCGCGCTTGCGCACCTGCTCCGGTCTCATGGCAGCCTCCGGTTCCCGTCACGTTCCTTCAGCATACATCACGGGGATGCCGGCATGAAGTACTTCGCGGTCCCCCGGCCGGCCGTGCCCGCTGCCAATCGGTCCGCCCCGGGGCATCCGCGCCGAGTTGACGGCCGCGTGGCGGACCTGTGACCAATTCCGGACAGGAAACAGGCGGAGCTGGCGGAGGCGCGGGGGTTGCGGCAGGAAAGACCCGCGCACTGGTCAGGCACGACGAAGCGTTCCACACCATGATCCACGAGGCCTCGGGAAACCCGCTCCCCGCGGCAACCGCGAAGCTGTACCGGCGGTTCCTGCGCCGGACCACGGGAGATGCGCAGCAGCAGCCGGAACCCCCGGCCAGCACCTGGCGCCGGCACGGGGGAGAATTCCGACGCCGTCATGGTCGGGGACGCCGGGGCGCCGGACACCCCGGCTGTCGCCCATGTCCGGGTCGCAGCCGAAACCCGTGCCACCGTACCGGAAGAGCATGAAAACGTGGAGGATCCGGGTCCGATCGTCGGGCGGCGCTGTTCGGTTCCCGACAGGGCCGTTCGCGCGGGGCACGCCTGCACTCCCACTGAGCGGACAGGGGGCGGCGCGCCCTGAACCACGGCCGGTCCCGCCGTCAGGACCAGCGAGGATTCCCCGTCCAGCGGCAGAGGACTCGCTGCCGCGTCGGACCTTGCGGTCCGGCTGCGTCCTCCCGCCGTCTCATCCTGCGTGCCGAGCGCCGCCACCCCGGCGAACGGACATGACCCGAAACATGGACTCAGGTCGCTCGTTGCGATTGTTCCGAAACCCGAGGGACCGGCCACATCGACGTCGGGAACGGAGGGTCCGCCTCCACGCGTCCTGATTTCCCGCGCCTGCGGCACTCGGTGCCGGCCCGGTGGCGAGATTGACTGCCGGGGCGGGCGTGGTATGCGTGCCGGCGGCAGAACCACCCCGCAGACTGGCAACGGAGGCCCGCCATGGCCGTACCACCCCCTTCCGACCGGGTCCGGCTGCGTCGTTATCACGAGCGCGGCGCCCACGATCCGTCAGTCCTTCATGCCATTATCGATGCCATTCCGCTGTGCTCGGTCGGCTACGTGTTCGACGGGCAGCCCTACGTCACTCCCACGCTTCACTGGCGCGAGGGCGATCACATCTACTGGCACGGATCGTCGGCGAGCCGGATGCTGCGGGCGGTCGAGGACACCCCGGTTTGCCTGACGGTCTCGATCACGGACGGAATCGTACTGGCGCGGGCCGGCTTCCATCACTCGATCAAATATCGTTCGGTCATGATGCTCGGCACCGCGCGGAAGGTGGACGCTACCGGGGAGAAGGAAGGCAGGCTCAGGACCTTCGTCGAGTCGATGTTTCCCGGACGCTGGGACATGCTGCGACCACCGACCGGTCAGGAGATCAAGGCAACGACCGTCATGACCATGCCTATTGACGAGGCGTCCGCCAAGATCCGCCACGGCCCGCCCGGTGATGACGAGGAGGACTATGAACTCCCGATCTGGGCCGGCGTGATCCCGGTGCGCACCCAGGTCCTCGATCCGGTTCCCGACCCGCGCAACATCGAGGGCGTACCGGTCCCGGACCACGTCACCCGGTTCCGGATGGGGTGACCCGCGGTCAGCAAGACCCGGATTCGGCGCGGCTGACCGCATCGCGGGCCCACGCGAGACAGGCCGCGCGATCGGCCTCGAGACCGTCGCCGATCCAGCGGGTCTCGAGTTCGCGCAACATCGCACCGATCCGCGGGCCGGGTGCAATCCCCAGAGCGACGAGGTCTTCGCCGCGTAGCGGGAACGACGGTACGGACCAGTCCCGCACCAGCGCCAGGGCGCGGTCGGTCTCGGTATCTGCCAGCCGGTCGAGTGCGTGACCGGCAAGTGCAGCGTCGGCGAAGCGCCCGGGACCGCTGCGGTAGAGCCGGGCCTTCAGGTCGCGTTCCGACATGCCGGGTGCCAGCCGTTCGCGCCGGATTCGGTCAAGCCGCGCCTTCTGCGCCGAGGACAGGCGCAAGCGTTCCGGAATGCGACAATCGTCCGCAAGAACCGCGAGGCGGCGGACCGGGTCCGGGTGTTGCTCGCGGCCGACCAGGCGTGCGAGTGCATCAATGTGCCGCTGGCCCGGCAGGACCAGGTCGAGCACACCATCCTCGTCCATCGCCATGACCGCGGCCATTACTCCGGGAGCTTCGAGCAGCTTCAGGAATTCCGTCCGCAGCCGTTCGCCGGGCAGGGTGCGCAGCTCCGGTGCCGCGTTACGACAGGCCCGGCGCGCCGCGTCGTCGAGGGAGGTGCAGGCAAGGGATGCCGCGAAGCGGTAGAACCGCAGGATTCGCAGGATGTCCTCCGCTACCCGCTCCGCCGGATCTCCGACGAACCGGACCCTGCCGGCCTCGAGGTCGTCGCGACCGCCGACCAGGTCGTGGACCACGCCGTCGGCATCCATGAAAAGTGCATTGATTGTGAAGTCGCGCCGCTTCGCATCCTCTGCCCAGTCGTCGGTGAAACCGACCGTTGCGTGGCGCCCGTCGGTCTCGAGATCGCGCCGCAGCGTGGTGATGTCGAACACCATTCCGCCTGCGACGGTGGAGACCGACCCGTGCGAGAACCCGGTCAGCCGGGGCGGCAGGCCGGCCGCCTCCAGCAGTGCCGCGGTTCGCTCCGGCAGGTGGACCGTCGCCATGTCGATCTCGGTGAACCGGCGGCCGAGAAGCGTATCCCTGACACACCCGCCCACGTACCGCGCCATGTCGGTGCCGGTCTGCATCGCGGCCATCACCGAGCTGGCGGGTGGCCGCCGCCACCAGTCTCCCATGGTGCCGCTGCCCCTTTGTCCGACCACGTCGCACCTACGCCGGGTGCCGGTCCTGCAGCAGTTCCGCAAGGTTGACGAGCATGCCGGCCGTCGCCCCCCAGATGTAGTGTTCGGGATGCGGAAAGACGTAGAAGTGCCGGACCTGGTTCTGCCACTCCCGGCTGTGGCGCTGGTGGTTCGAGCGGTCAAGCACGAAGGACAGCGGCACCTCGAACACGGCGGCCACCTCGACCGGGTCCGGCCTGGTCTCGAACGGCGGACGCACCAGCCCGACCACCGGGGTTACCACGAACCCGGTCCGGGTGACGTAGGTGTTGAGCTGACCGATCACGTCGACGTGGCTGCGATCAAGGCCGATCTCCTCCTCGGTCTCGCGCAACGCGGTATCGACCGCGTCCCGGTCGCTCGTTTCGACCATGCCGCCCGGAAAACTCACCTGTCCGGCGTGGTGCGGCAGATCGGCGGCGCGCTGGGTCAGAAGGATGGTCGGTTCGTGTTCACGCCCGATGACCGGGATCAGAACCGAGGCCGGACGGCAGTCGCCGGGAACCGATATCCCGGGGTTCAGGTCATGGTCACCGCCCTGTTCGCGCTCCAGGATACGGGCATGGTGGAACCGGTCGCGGAATTCCTCGAGCGTCAGCATTCGATGTCGGCCGGTCCCAGCACAAAGAACGTTCCCCTGCTCCATACGCCGAGCACCCTTTCGCCGTTGATGTCGCGTTCGCGCGCAAGTTCCGCGAGTTCCAGGAATACCGACCTGGTGAGTCGGGCTTCCAGGCCATCACGCACCATCACATAGGGACGCGGACGGCCGGTGTCACCGTCGACCACGACCCGGAGTGGCCGGTCGCTGCCGCACTCGACCCGATCGTCGACGTTGGTGCGAAAATCGATCACGTCGTCCCGGCCGCCGGGGTCAGCCCCGGCCCGCCAGGACAGTTCTACTGCTGCGAACGGCGCATCGTCGACATCGACGAGACCGCGTTCGGCAGGCGTCACCATCCAGAAGCGGCCCTGGTCGTCGCGACGCAGCACCGACGCGAACAGCCGGACCATCGCGATGCGGGGGATCGGAGTTCCCCGATAGTACCAGGTGCCATCCGCGCCGATGCGGATCTGCAGGTGCCGCGGCGCATCTGCGGCCGGCGTACGGGGCTGTTCGAAGTTGCTGCCCGTTTCGGTATGCTTGCTGCCCATCCCGGTACATCATCGCACACCGCGATCCCTACCGGAACAGGAGCCTGCCCGCCCATGACCGACATCTCCAGTCTCGAACAGACAGTCGAGCATCGTCTCCTTCAGGACATGGACGCGCTGGCCGAACAGCTCGGCCGGGTCCGCCAGCAGGTGGAGCGCATGATCTACGGGCAGCGTGAGGTGATCGACCAGACGCTCACCTGCATCCTTGCCGGCGGACACGTGCTGCTCATAGGCGTTCCGGGGCTGGGCAAGACCAGGCTGGTGAGCACGATCAGCACCGTTCTCGGACTGGAGAGCAAGCGCGTGCAGTGCACACCCGACCTGATGCCGGCGGATATCGTCGGTTCGGAAGTCATGGAGGAGGATGGCGACGGGCGGCGGCATTTCCGTTTCATCCGCGGCCCCGTATTTTGCCAGTTGCTGATGGCGGACGAGATCAACCGTGCCAGTCCCCGTACCCAGTCGGCCCTGCTGCAGGCGATGCAGGAACGGACGGTCACCGTTGCAGGACAGACCCACGAGGTGCCCAGCCCGTTCCATGTCCTCGCGACCCAGAACCCGCTGGAGCAGGAAGGCACCTACCCGCTTCCGGAGGCCCAGCTCGACCGGTTCATGTTGCAGGTCACGGTTGGCTACCCCGGCCATGGAGCGGAACGCGAGATGCTGCTGAACACCACCGGAGCTGGCGAGGACAGACCGCTTGCGGTCCTGACGCCCGCCGAGCTGCGCGATGCCCAGCTGCTGTTGCGCAGGGCACCGGTTGGCGACAGCGTGGTTCAGGTGATCCTGGCGCTGGTGCGTGACGGTCGCCCGGAGAGCAGCGGGATCGAGGATGTCCAGCGCCACGTTGCCTGGGGTCCGGGGCCGCGCGCCAGTCAGGCGTTGCTGATGGCCGCACGCGCCCGTGCGGTGCTTGACGGCCGGCTGGCACCTTCGGTGGAGGATGTGCTCGCCTTGGTTCACCCGGTCCTGCGCCATCGCATGGCTCTCAACTTTGCGGCGCAGGCCGAAGGAACGACGCTGGACAGTATAATCGACCGCCTGTGTGACCGGCATGGCTGATCCGGTGGCGGGCGAGACACGCAAACGGGCCGAGGGACTCGCGACCCGGCTGCCGCCGCTGCAGGTGGCGGCAGCGCGAGTGGCTGCGACGGTGCTGCAGGGTCTGCACGGCCGCCGCCGCCGGGGACAGGGAGAATCATTCTGGCAGTTCCGGCGCTACCAGCACTTCGACGAGGCCCGGCGCATCGACTGGCGGCGATCGGCACGTGGGACCGGGCTCTACGTTCGCGAGACCGAGTGGGATGCGGCGCAGTCGGTCTGGATCTGGTGCGACGCGTCGGCGTCCATGCGCTATCGCTCGCGGCGGCGCCTCGAACATGCGAGTGACCGGGCCCGGGTTCTCGCCGTCGCGCTTGCCATCCTGTTGACCGAGGGAGGTGAACGGGTGGGACTGCTCGGCAGCGGTGTTTCCCCGCGCGGCGGGCGCGCCGGTCTTGAGCGGTTTGTCGCAACCCTGTCGGGCGCGCCCTGGCCGACCCGCCTGCCCCCGGTCGTCCGGATTCCGAGACACTGCTCGCTGGTGCTGATCGGCGATTTTCTCGAGCCGGTGCAGGACTATCGCGAAATAGTGCGCAACTACGTTGCCGCCGGATGTTCCGGGCACCTGCTGCAGGTCCTTGACCCGGCCGTGAGCGGATTCCCCTTCCGGGGGCGCATTCGTTTCCAGGGAAGCGAGGCGGAGGAACCGCACCTGCTCAGGCGCAGCGAGCAGGTGCGCGACGAGTATCGCCAGCGGCTCGCGGAACACTGCGGTGCCCTGCAGGAGCTGGCCGCCCGGACCGGGTGGAGCTATGCCCGCCACACCACTGACCGCTCGGCCGACTCGGCGCTGCTGGCACTGCACGGCGCGCTCTCCGGCGCATTGCACTGACGGAGCGGGACTGTGCTGTCGCTCGGTGCCCTCAGCTTCGCCAGTCCCCTGGTCCTGCTGGCGCTTGCCGGCCTCCCGTTGTTGTGGTTGCTGTTGCGCGTCACCCCGCCGGCACCGCGTACCACCGTCTTTCCGGCGATCCGGCTGCTGTACCGCCTTCAGGCACGCGAGGAGGCTCCGGACCGAACCCCGTGGTGGCTCCTGCTGCTGCGCCTGCTGATTGCGGCGCTGGTGATCGTCGCGCTGGCCCGACCGATCCTGAACGCGGCCGACCATCTTGCCGGTTCCGGACCGGTGCTGCTGGTGATCGACGACGACTGGGCGGCGGGACGGGACTGGACACGACGGATTTCAGCCATCGATGCGTTGATGACCCAGGCCGAACGCCAGGGGAGGGAGGTGATCCTGCTCACCACGGCCGGATCGACTCACGCCGGAGACGGGCCACTGAACCTGCGCCCCGCGTCGGAGGCCCGGGAACTGCTTCGCGGCCTGGAGCCGGTCCCGTGGCGATCGCGTCCCGCACGGCTTGCAACTCACCTGCAGGATGCCGCGATCCGGCCACCGGCGGAAAGCGTCTGGATCAGCAACGGGATTCGCGACGAGGGCGAGGACGAACTTCTTGCGATCCTGCGCAGCCTGGGTGCCGTGACCGTGATCGCGGAGCGGTCGGAAGGCCCGCGGGTCATCTCGCTGGAACGGGGAGCCGGACGCCACGTGGCAGTGAGGGTCACCCGACCGACTGCCGGGCCCGCGGCTCCGGTGTCGGCTCGCGCACTTGCCGGTGATGGCCGTCTGCTCGCCGGGACGACCGGTGCCTTCGATGCCGGCGACACCCACGTCCGGCTGCAGTTTGCGTTGCCGGTGGCGCTGCGCAACGAGATCGGGCGCTTCGTACTGGAGGGAGAGGGAGCGGGAGGCGTGCTGCTGCTCGACGATGCCTTCAGGCGCAGGCCAGTCGGCCTGGTGTCGGAAACCGCCTACCGCGGTGGTCAGCTGCTTCTAGATGAGCTCCATTACATCGAACAGGCGCTTGTCCCGACCAGCGACGTCACCCGCGGTCCGCTCGAGGAGCTTCTGGAAACGGGAATGAGTGCCCTGGTCCTCGCGGATGTCGGCCGGTTGCCGGATGCGGTCCGGACCAGGCTGTCGGGTTGGGTCAGGGACGGGGGCGTGCTGATACGGTTCGCCGGTCCGCAACTGGCCGACGGCGGTTCCGAGCAGCCTCGAACCGTGCGCGATACCCTGGTTCCGGTGCGGCTTCGCGTCGGCGACCGAACCCTGGGTGGTGCGCTGTCATGGTCGGCGCCGCTCCCGATCACCCGATTCTCGGCCGACGGACCGTTCGCCGGCATTTCTTCTTACGAGGATGTCACCGTACGTCGCCAGGTGCTGGCCGAACCGGCGGTCGACCTTTCCGAGCGCACCTGGGCCCGGCTGGCGGACGGCACGCCGATCGTCACCGGTCGCGAACACGGCAAGGGCTGGCTGGTCCTGTTTCACACAACGCCGACGCCGGACTGGAGCGATCTTGCACTCTCCGGCCTGTTCGTGGAGATGATGCAGCATGTGGTCGCGTTGGGCAGCGGCCTGACAACCGATACCGCCGGGTCGCGGTTGCCGCCGGTGGAGACCCTTGACGGGTTCGGCCACCTCGGCGCTCCCGGGGCTGCCACCCGGTCATGGACGCCCGGAAGCGGCACCGCGGACAGCGTGGTCGGTCCCAACCTTCCGCCCGGTTACTACGGGCGGCAGGGAGCGCCACGCGCGCTCAACCTCGTGATCGACGCCGAGGGGTTCAGCCTTGAGCCGGTTCCTCCGGAAGACATCTCCAGCCGTGGTTTCGATGCCGGGTCCGAGCGCATTCTCGGTCCGCTGCTGCTGGTTGCGGCCTGTGTGCTGTTCCTTCTCGACCTGCTTGTCACCCTGGCGCTGAGGGGGGTGCTGTTCAACCCCCGGCCCGGCGTTCACGCAGGTGCGGTTGCACTGCTGATCGCGATCGTTTCGACGGGAACACCCTCGCAGGCACAATTGATCGAGCGCGACGGGGACCCTGAGGCGATCGCGGCGACCCGGCAGACACATCTTGCCTATGTCATCACCGGTCTCGAGCGGGTCGACAGGGTCAGCCGGGCCGGTCTTGTTTCACTGTCGCGCGTGCTGCGCGAGCGCACCTCCGTCGAACCTCCCGACCCGGTCGGTGTCGACCTGGCAACCGACGAACTCGCGTTCTATCCGTTTCTGTACTGGCCGATATGGAACACCCATCCGCCGCTGGCGCCGGGAGTGTCGGAGAGGGTCAACGGATTCATGCGAAACGGCGGCACGGTGGTGTTCGATACCCGCGATCGGTTTGAGAGCGGCCCGGGGGGGTTCGGGTCCGGCATGCAGCGACTGCAGGCCCTGACCCGTGATCTCGACCTGCCACCACTTGCCCCGGTTGCACCTGATCACGTGCTGGGCAAGGCCTTCTACCTGCTCAGCGAGTTCCCGGGCAGATTTGCCGGTGGACCGGTGTGGGCCCAGGACGAACAGTCGACTTCGGCCACCGACGTCAGTCCGGTCGTCGTCGGAAGCCACGACTGGGCCGGTGCCTGGGCCCGGGACAGCGACGGTCGTTTCGTCTTTCCGGTCATCCCGGGCGGGGAACTGCAGCGCGAGTTTGCCTTCAGGTTCGGGGTCAACCTCGTGATGTACACGCTCACCGGAAACTACAAGTCGGACCAGGTGCACGTTCCGACCATCCTTGAGCGACTGGGCCAGTGATGGCAGACGCGGTCGGCCTGGACATCGAACCGCTGCTGAACCCGTGGGCCTTCGGCACCATTGCACTCTTGGCCGTGCTGCTGGTCGGCTGGGGCGTGCGGGTCGGCGCGTCCGGCATTGCATGGCGGGCGTTCGCCGTGGCGGTGTTCCTGCTCACGCTTGCCAATCCGACCCTGGTTCGCGAGACACGCGAGCCGAGAGCCGATGTCGCAGTACTCGTCGTTGACGACAGTGCCAGCCAGGGCGTGGGCGACCGGGCCACGGTCAGGGAACGCGTGCTTGCGGACTTGCAGGCATCCATGCAGGGCCGGTCCGACCTTGAGGTCCGGGTCGTGCGGACGGAGGGAACGCGCCGGCGTGGAACCCTGCTGTTCGATGCGATTTCCCGCGTGCGCGGCGATATCCCCGACCACCGGCTGGCGGCGATCGTCGCGATCACTGACGGACAGGTTCACGACGCTGATGCCGCCGTTGACGGGACGCCGTTGCCGGCGCCGTTCCACCTGGTGCTGACCGGCAGACGCGGCGAGGACGACCGGAGGATCGTGATCGAACAGGCGCCGACCTTCGGGATGGTGGGCCACAGGGTCGGCATCAGGTTCCGGGTGGAAGACGCCGGGGTCCCGCCGGACACGGTCGTTCCGGTATCGATCCTGGTTGACGGCGAACCGTTCGGGACCATGAGTGTACCGGTTCGCCGGGAACAGGAACTGGCGTTCGAACTCGCGCGTGCAGGCGAGACCATCGTGGAAATCGAGGTCGCGGAACGGTCCGACGAACTCGGTACCGTCAACAACCGGGTGGCCCACGCGATCAACGCGGTCCGGGACCGGCTGCGCGTGTTGCTGGTCTCGGGAACACCCCACGCCGGCGAGCGGACCTGGCGATCGCTGCTCAAGGCCGATCCCGCAGTCGACCTGGTGCATTTCACGGTGCTGAGACCGGCCGAGAAACAGGATGGAACGCCGGTGCGCGAACTTTCGCTGATTCCGTTTCCGGCGCGCGAACTGTTCGAACTCAAGATCGACGGTTTCGACCTGATCGTGCTCGATCACTATCATCGCCGCGGCGTGGTGCCGCGGGTGTACCTGGCGAACATCGTCAACTACGTCCGCTCGGGCGGGGCATTGCTGGCGGCCTCGGGGCCGATGTTTGCCGGGCGCTTTTCGATTGCCGCAACACCGATCGGCGAGATCCTGCCGTCGTCTCCTCTCGGCAACGTCATCGAGGCCGGCTTCCGGCCGCGGATCACCGAACAGGGATTTCGTCACCCGGTCACCGCCGGACTGCCCGGGGGCGGGGAAATGGACCGGGACGGAATCCGGGTCTCGGAAGCGAACTGGGGCCGCTGGCTCCGCCAGGTCGAGGCCGAGGCCCGGCAGGGGGACGTGTTGTTTGAGGGGGTCGGGGGACGGCCGCTGTTGATGCTTGCCAGGATCGGGGACGGAAGGGTGGCGCAACTTCTGTCCGACCATGTCTGGTTGTGGAGCCGCGGCTACGAGGGCGGCGGGCCGCAGGCCGAACTGCTGCGGCGTCTCGCGCACTGGCTCATGAAGGAACCGGCTCTCGAGGAAAACGACCTGCGTGCGACCGTGACCGGCAAGCGGATCGAGATCACCCGCCGGTCCATGGACGATACCGCGAAGTCGGTGACCATGACCGCGCCAGGCGGGCATAGCGAGACCCGGGAGCTGGAGCGGATCGGGATCGGGACCCATACCGCGGTCTTCGAGGCGGACCGGGTCGGCCTGTACCGGTTTTCCGATGGAGATCTTGTTCGCCTGGTTGCGCTCGGCGACCTGAACGACCTCGAGTTCGCACGGCTGCCAACGACGGCAGACATTGTCGGCCCCGTGGCGCAGGCCACCGGCGGGGGCGTGTTCTGGGCGGGCGATGACGGCACGCCCGACGTGCGCCGGGTCCGGCCTGGCCGAGCGGCGGCAGGCCGCGGCTGGCTGGGACTGCGCGCCAACGAGGCCCATGACGTGACCGGGGTTCACACGACCCGGCTTCTGCCGGAGGTGCTGGCCCTGGTCCTGCTGCTGGGCAGCGCGATCCTCGCCTGGCGACGCGAGGCCGACTGAGAGTTCAGATCCCGACTGCCGATCCGTCGCGGCGCGGGTCCGCGGTGCCAAGCAGTGCTCCGGTCGCAGGGTCGCGCATGACCGCCTGCATGCCGCCGCACAGCGCGGTGAAGCCGGCCTCCGCCCGTTCGACTTCGTGGCCCCGGTCCCCGAGCGCCGCGATGACCGCGTCCCGGATCCGGTTCTCCACCACGACGTGTCGGCCGTCGAACAGCCGGGCGCGGGGTGCCTCGATGGCCTCGCGGATGTTCAGCCCGAAATCGACGTGGTGGACCATGGCCTGGGCCTGGGTCTGCATGATGCCGTAGCTGCCCGGGGTTCCGATCGCGAGCGTCGCTTGCCCGTCGCGGGTACAGATGACGGGTGACAGGCACATGGCCCATCTCCTGCCGCCGATCAGGTAGTTCGGGGACGCGGGACTGAGATCGCCCCAGTTCATGAAGTTGTTCATGCACACGCCGGTACCCGGAATGACAACCGTCGATCCCCACGCCGAACCGAGGCTCTGGGTGATGCAGACCATGTTTCCGAACCGGTCGGCAACCGACATCGAGGTGGTATGTCCCCGGGCTTCGGCGACTTCGGGCGGCGGCGCGTCGCCGAACTGCTCGGTGCGTCCGTCGACCGGCCGGGGGTCGGAGACGCGGTTGCGCAGTGTCGCGACCGCGCTTTCGCCCAGCAGCGCTTCGATTTCGGCCAGGCTGCGGTTGTTGTTCAAGATCCGTGTCTCGGCGGCGAGCCGGATGGAGCGGAACACCGTGTCGAGGTGGTCTGTTCCCAGGTGTTCGAGTGCACCGAGGTCGAAACCGTCGAGGATGCGCAGCGTCAGCAGGAACTGGAAGGCCTCGCTGGGCGGCGGGGGCACATGTGCGACCAGCCCGCGATAGTCGGCAGACAGCGGGTCCTCGAATTCCGGTCGGACCGCCACGAGATCCTGCATGGAAAGACAGCCGCCGTGCTGGCCGAGGTGCGCGACCATCGCCGATCCGAGCGGTCCGCCGTACAGGTGGCCTGGTCCGTCGGCAGCAATGGCCTCGAGCGTGGAGGCCAGGTCGGGTTGCCTGAGAATTTCCTCCTGCCGGGGTTCCGAGCCGGTGGGCCAGTAGACCCGCTGCCACTCGGCCCCGCTCGCACGCGGCGCGGTTTCCGTCGCGTACTGACAGTAGAGCGCGGAGAGCGGAAAGCCGTTGCGCGCATGCCGGATCGCGGGTTCGAGCACGCGCGCAAGCGGCAGGGAACCGCGGGTCTCGTGCAGGGCGCACCATCCCGCCAGGTTTCCGGGCACGCCGCTCGCCATCGGCCCGGCGGCGATCGAGTCCCGGCTGACCCTAGTCGGGTCGAACCCGGCCGGGACCGGCGGGATGAAGTCGAGACAGCGGACCCGGCGTTCAGATGCGTCCCAGAAGGTGGCCGCGCCGAGCCCGGCCAGTCCGGACATGAACGGCTCGACGACGTTCAGGGTCGCCGCCGTCGCCACGACGGCGTCGAAGGCAGTACCGCCGGCCTGCAGCATTTCGGCGCCAGCCGACGAGGCAAGGGGGTGGGCCGAGGCGACCACGCCGCCGAGGGCGCGAACCGGAGCATGGGTGAGTGACATGGTTGAGGTTCCCTGCACGAAGGCGGCGTGCTGCGGACCGGAGCACGCTGGACGGGGCGCATGGTAGACGAGAACACCGACGGGCGCACGGGCCCGGCTCGCGACGGGACAGTATCGCGGATCCGGTGGCGTATCCCGGCGCCGGGTCGTTCCCCGGCTGCGCGGGTGCACGCTTGACCGGTTCGCAGACGGGACGATCTACTGCCCCTTCTTCCCCCCGATTGCCCCTCGCGCGACACCCGGGCGATCGTTTGTACGGAGGAAGCCGGCTGTCGCAGGTGAGTGCGGCGCCGGGAACATATGGCCGGACCGGGACCTGTCGATGAACCTGCTGGTTTCCAGGGAGTTCTGGCGGGCGATGAAGCACCACCCCGAACAACAGGGCCGGTGCGACTCGGCGCTCAGGCAGTTCCGCGACGACTTCAGGCATCCCGGCCTCAACTTCGAGAAACTGGGAAACACGCGACGGCAGAACCACTTCTCGATCCGCGCATCGCAGGAATGGAGAATCATCCTGGCGTTGCCGGACCCCGAACGCCTGCCCCCGGAGACGGTGATGGCCGTCTATTTCGACCACCACGATCAGGCGTACGGCTGGTCGGAGCGCCAGGGCCATCACAGTGACGCGGCATCCGGCGTCGATCCGCGCAGCATGTTTGCCGATCGCGAGCCCATGGACGCCCTGTGGGCCACCGGCAGCTTTGCGGAGTGGCAGGTGTTCCTTCACCCGGAGCAGCGGGAGCATGTCACCCGGCGCTTCCCGGGTCCGGCGCGGATCCACGGCGGACCCGGAACCGGCAAGACGGTGATCGCCCTTCACCGGGCTGCGTGGACCGGCCGGAAATACCCGGAGCAGCGCATCCTGTTCACCACCTTCAGCAGGTCCCTGATCACGCACCTCGCGGATTCCTTCGGGAAGCTGCCGGATCCCCCCGGCAACGTCGAGTTCAGGTCGGTCCATCAGGTCGCCCGCGAGCAGCTGGGAGACTTTGAGGTCCACCCTACGGCAGTGGGCGACGCGTTCCGCGACGCGTGCGACGAGGTCCTTCCAGGTACGTCGCTCGAACGGTGCAGTCGCACGTATCTGCGCGAAGAGATCGAACGGGTGATCAAGGGACAGTGCGCCGACGACGAGACCTACCTCGACACCGGCCGCTTCCAGCGCTTCGGTCGTGTGATGTCGTTCCGGCGTCGCGACCGCGAGACATGCCTGCGATTGATGTATGCGTGGAATGCGCGGATGCGGGCACTCGGGACCGACAGCTGGGCGGATGTCATCCTCATGGCACTGGCCAGTGCCGAGGAAGCCGGGGGCGGACGCTACCGGGCCGTTGTGGTCGACGAGGCGCAGGACATGACCATTGCCCAGATGCGGTTCCTGCGCGCCGTGCTCGCGGGGTCGCCCGACAATCCGGTTCCGGAGAACGGCTTCGTGTTTCTTGATGACCCTGCCCAGAGGTTCAGTGCGGGAGGGTTCCTGCCGAAACCTGCCGGACTCAGCGTCAGGAACAGGTCGTTCAGGCTGTCAACCGGCTACCGCACGACCCGCGAAATCATGAATGTCGCCCGCGATGTCCGTGATGCCGCGTACCGCAACACCGATCAAGAAGCGGCTCCGGCCACCTATCCTTCCTCTTTCGCAGGTGCGGGCGATGGCGACCCGCCGGTGTTCCTGCAGTGCGAGGCGGGACGCGAGATCCTGTGCGCCCTGCGCGAGGTCGGGTACCTGGTGGACGAGAAGGGCCTGAAGCCCGAAGAAATCGGCATAATGATGAAGCACAATGCCGACGTCAGGGCGTGTGCGGACGCACTGTCCGTGAGAGGGACGAGGTACGCCTCGCTGGGGGATTTGCGCACCGCCGGCACCCTGCCCGACGGTGTGAGGGTCGGGACGCTCGACCGGGCAAAGGGAATGGAATTCAGGGCGGTCCTGATCCTCCGGCTCGGCGCGTCACTGTTTCCGGGTCGGTACGTTGGCGAGGATGAAGGCGACGCGGCCATCCCGGATGCCGGGCGGCCGGACGAAGAGGTCGCGGAGCACCGGTTGCGGATGTTCGACCGGCTCTACGTCGGAATGACCCGGGCTCGGGAGTATCTGGTGCTGATAGCGAGCGAGGCACCGTGCGAGGAGATCGGGCAGGCACGCGACCGTTTCGACTGGTACCTGCCGAACCGTCCGCGATTCTGACGCGACCGCCGATCAGGCCCGGCGCCGGCCACGACGGGCCAAGGATCCGTCACGCCGGTCCGCCGAGAGCCGCTCTCGGCAGGACGACATGGATGCCCTTGTTGCCGTTGACGATCTGGGTCACCCGGAGATCGGCGGCGAGCGAACACAGCTGGTAGGCCTGGGCCGGACCAAGGTTGGAGCGCTCCGTGATCTGCCCGATCATCTGGCGCAGCGCCTCGCGGGCGGCGGCATCGAGGTCTTCGTCGAACGCCATGGTGATCAGGCTGTCCGGGGTCTCCGCCCACGGCAAGTCACAGTGGATGTCGTCGCGCACGGTGAGCCGGAAGCGCCCGCGCAGCGCCGTCTCCACCGCGGTTACGCACACCTCCCCGTCGCCCTGGCAGCCGTGTCCGTCTCCGGCGGAGAACAGCGCGCCGTCGACGAAGACCGGCAGGTACAGGGTCGTGCCCGCGATCAACTCCTTGTTGTCCATGTTGCCGCCGTGGGCCCGGGGCTGGATCGAGCTGATCATTCCCCAGGCGGGCGGAGGCGCGCAGCCCATGACGCCGAAGAAGGGCCTGAGCGGCAGCCGCGTCCCCCAGGGCAGTTCCGCCTCGTCGCTGTCGGCGTGCAGGCGAATGGTCATCTGCACGGTTTCGGGGAACTCGCCGGCCAGCGCGCCCGAAAGCGGCTTGATATAGTTGTAGCCCCAGTCCTGGCGCAGGCCGACCTCGAGGATGTCGACCTGCAGCACCTGGCCGGGGCGCGCGCCGCTGACCCTGACCGGTCCGGTGAGCAGGTGCCCCGGCAGGGGACGCGGGACCTCCCGGTGGATGTCGAGCAGCTCCGGTGGCACGTGGTAGCCCGGCCCGGGCAGGACCTCGGGTCCGCCGGAGACCGATTCAAGCACCAGCGTGTCACCGGACGCGATCTCGAGCACCGGATCGAGAGCGGCGTCAAAGAAGCCCCAGTGCACCGTGGAAGGAGAGGGGGACAGGTGATGGGTCGCGGGCATGGCTCGTGTTCCGGGTAGCGGACGGGTGCGCGGATCGATACCGTACCCGGCAGGTCCGCCACCATGTCAACCGGCCCGGACGGGGACGTGCCCCACGCAGGTCCATGCCGGGCGGGGGGAGGAGACATCATGAGCAAGCCGGATGCCATCATCATCGGGACCGGGGTGATCGGTTCGGCGATCGCTCTGGAACTTGCCAGGGCCGGATGGAAGACGCTGTCGCTCGATCGCAACCGCGAAATCGGTCACGGCTCCACCGCCGGCTCCTGTGCCATCGTGCGCATGCACTACTCGACCTTCGACGGGACCGCGTTTGCCTGGGAAGGGTACCACTACTGGCGTGACTGGGCCGACTACCTCGAAGCCCCGTCCGGCAGCGACCTTGCCCGGTTCAGGGAAATCGGCTGCCTGGTCATGAAGACGGACGGCAACGGGCAGCTTGCCAGGCACATGCGGTTCAGCGCCATGCTCGACTGCCCGTTCGAGGAGTGGGACAGCGCGCAGATTCTCGATCGGCTGCCGATCTATTCCCTGGAGAGTTTCGCTCCGGCGAAGCGGCCTGACGACCCGGGCTTCGGCCAGTCGAACGGGAAACGGATCGAGGGCGCCGTCTACTGGCCGAACGGGGGCTACGTCACCGATCCGGCGCTGTCGGCGCGCAACCTCGCCGATGCGGCGGTGCGATGCGGTGCCCGGATCCGGCTCGGCGCGACGGTTACCGCGATCTTGCAGCAGAACGGCCGGGTTGCCGGCGTGCGGCTTGACGATGGCGAGGTGATCAATGCGCCGGTGGTCATCAACGTGGCCGGTCCCGGTTCTGCCCGGATCAACGCACTCGCCGGCGTACTGGACGACATGACGATTGCAACCCGGCCCCTGCGCCAGGAAGTGGTCCATGTCCCGGCACCGGAAGGGTTCGACTTCGAGCGGGACGGGACCGTCGTGTCCGACGGGGACATCGCCTGCTACTGTCGGCCGGAACACGGCAATCACATCCTGATCGGCAGCGAGGATCCTCCGTGCGACCAGCACGTGTTCACCGACGATGATCAGGCCTACGACCGCAACTTCACCGAGCAATGGACGGCCCAGGCCATGCGCTACGCGCAACGGGTTCCGACGCTCGGAATTCCCAACCGGGCGCGCGGTGTCGTTGATCTCTACGACGCCTCGACCGACTGGATCCCGATCTACGACCGTTCGGCTCTTGACGGCTACTACATGGCATGCGGTTCGAGCGGCAACCAGTTCAAGAACGCGGCGATCGCCGGGAAGATGATGGCGACGCTGGTGGAATGGTGCGAGAACGGGGGCGATCAGGACACCAGTCCGATGCGGTTCCGGTTACCCCGCGTCGACCGCGACATCGACACCGGATTCTATTCGCGCCGACGACCGGTCAACGAGCAGTCGAGCTTCTCGGTGCTCGGCTAGACCGATCTTCCCACAGATTTCCACCTGACATTCAAGTCAAGTCGCTGATTTGGCGTGGTTTGTCTGGTTGTCTGGTGATTGGAATGTACCCATGTATGAGATCATATGTTGCTTGACATAACGTGGGGTATGATAACAATCGGTAGCCATGTACATCGAATCCGTCCCCAACCGCTCCTCTCCGCCCGCCATCCTGCTTCGCGAGTCCTATCGCGAAGGCGGCAAGGTCAAGAAGCGCACCCTCGCCAACCTCTCCAGCTGGTCTCCCGCGCTCATCGAGGGATTCCGGGTCCTGCTCAAGGGAGGAACCGCGGTGCGACGCCTCGACGATGCCTTCGACATCGTCCGCTCCCTTCCCCACGGTCATGTCGCCGCGGTGCTGGGGACACTCAAGAAGCTCGGCCTCGAGAAGCTGATCGACCCGAAGCCGTCATCGAGAAGGAACCAGGTGCTGGCCATGATCGTGGCACGCATCCTGGAGCCCGTCTCGAAGCTCGACACGGCAAGGGGGCTGCTCGAGGCCACGGCGGTGAGCACTCTTGGCGAGACCCTCGATGCAGAGCTCGGCGAGGACGATCTGTATGGCGCCATGGACTGGCTCCTGGAGCGCCAGGAGAGGATCGAGCGGGGTCTGGCCAAGCGGCATCTCGATGAGGAGTGTCTGGTTCTCTATGACCTGACCTCGGTGTGGATGGAGGGCAGAGCGTGTCCCCTGGCCAAACGCGGTCACTCCCGGGACGGCAAGCGAGGCAAGCTGCAGATCGAGTTCGGCCTGTTGTGTGACCGGGACGGATGTCCGGTATCGGTGGAGGTGTTCCCCGGCAACACGGCGGATCCGGCCACGCTGGCTTCGCAGATCGCCACGGTGCGCCAGCGGTTCTCGCTTGCGAAGGTGGTTCTGGTGGGGGACCGGGGGATGCTGACCCAGGCACGGATCCGCGAGGAAGTGAAGCCTGCGGGCCTGGACTGGATCAGTGCCCTCAGGGGACCGGCCATCCGTTCACTGGTGGAGGACGGTGACGTGGAGATGTCGCTGTTCGATGAAACAGACCTGGTGGAGATCACCAGCGACGCCTACCCCGGGGAGCGTCTCATGGTCTGCCGCAATCCGCTGCTGGCCGAGGATCGCGCCCGCAAGCGACAGGAGCTGCTCGGGGCCACCGAGGCCCTGCTCGAAGCAATAGCCGCAGCAACACGGCGCGAGACCCGCCGTCTCAAGGGTCGAGAGAAGATCGGTGAACGGGTCGGCAAGGTCATCGGCAAGTACAAGATGGCGAAACACATCACGTGGACCATCGACGATGACGGTGTCTTCACCTATGAGCGCGATGACGCTTCCATCGCTGCCGAGGCCAGGCTCGATGGCCTCTCCGTGATCCGCACCAGTCTGCCGGCCAGCGAACTCGATGGCCCCGGCACGGTGCGCGCCTACAAGCGGCTCAGCTCCGTGGACAACGCATTGATGGTCTGCCTCCATAGATTTAATTGTGGGTCCGTGCGACCTGATCCCATGCCTTTTCGCGAGCCCTGGTCCATTTCCTCGCTGTCTTGCGTCGTTGCTTCAATCGTTCCACCTCAGCCTCGTCGGCAAAGATCAGCCAGCGCCGATTCTTGTCGGTGTTCCCGCCCTCGCGACGTGCCGAGACCACACCTGTCACGATCCACGCATACACGGTCGGGGCCGGCATATCGAGCAGGGCGGCGAACTCGGCGATTGTCCATTCCTGTGCCTTCCGGTCGGCAGGAGGGGGGCGGGGACGCTGCGATCCTTTCGGCGCCGGCCGACACTTCCTGAGCAGATTAGCCACCGCATTGACGGTGAACTGCTCCCGCCGTGCCGGGCGATAGCCTTCGGCATTGAGGATGTCGGCAATCTCCTGCCGTGATCGTTTCTCGCTGTCGAGAACCGTGATCCGCCGGCGCAGGGCCTCGTAGGAGGAGAGCTGTTCCAGGTGCCGGACCGGTGCGCGAATGCACTCCTTGCTGACGTGCCCGCCATACCAGTGGATCTCGATATCGAGCTGCTCGCTGGTGCCGTGCTGCGTGGCGACAATCCGCTCGATCAGCAGTGACACCACCGCGGCGCGGGTGCTGTCATCGATCCCATCGTTGTTCCAGAGCCGGGGCATGTTCTCCGCCATAGCCCGGATCCGGTCCCAGTCCGCCTGTGAAGGCTGCCCGGGCACAGAGGTGCGGAACTGTTCATAGGCATCGGTGAGCCGGTGCTGCTCGGCAAGAGCCGCTTCGTAGCGGGCCTCGATGCTTCGCGCGACCATACGGTGTTCGGGCTCAATCGCGTTGTACTGGCGAAAGATCCTGTCAACCTCGTGACCGGCGCGCTCAAGGCGCCGCCGCCACGCCGCATGCTGCTCCGCGCGGTCATGCTCCACCTGTGCAGCGACCGAGCGCGAAAGCGCAATCGCGCCCGGAGACAGGGCTTGCAACACCAACCGTGAAACCACCTGGTACACCACCCGTCCGGAAAACGCCTGGCACCTGGTGCCGCCGTAATCCCTCGCCTCGCCTGGGCAGCAGTACCGCACCCCGCCACCGGCACGATAGTACACACCCATGCGGCGACCGCAGCGGCCGCAGTGCACAAGGCCGCTCACCAGGTTGCCCCGACTGCCGGAACGGGGACGAAAAGCGTTCGCCGACAGTTGCTTCTGGTTCAGTTCATAGACATCCCAACCGATATAGGCCGGATGATGATCGCGGATCAGATGCCGCCAACTGCGCTCGCCGCTGCCGTCGGACTTGCTCTTGCCCCAGGCAAAGGCGCCCGCGTAGACCGGGCTGCGCAGCATCCCATGCAGGGTCGCAAGGCTCGGACGGCTCCAGACCAGGGCGCCCCGTCTCGCCCTCATGGAGGAGCGATGCGGCAGGTGCACCCTACGCTCTGCCAGAAGCTTGAGGAGACCCGTCAGCGAGCCGCAGGCGGCAAACAGATCAAAGACCAGACGCACGCTGGCACGGACCTCTTCGTCGGGATCCATCTCCACGCGCCCGTCATCGGTACGGACATACCCGCGGGGCAAGGGGACCGACAACTCGCCGCGTGCCGCCTTCGCTTCGCGGCCAGCATGCATTCTCATGCGCAGCGTGTAGATCTCCGATTCCGACACCGTCCCGAGAACTCCGAGCAGAAAACGATCCGCGTGACGGGCAAGATCATAGACCGATTCCGCGTCGGCAATCAGCGTATCCGTCCGATAGCACAAGTCCAGCAACTGGCCCCAATCAGCCAGGCTCCGCGACAGGCGCGACACATCTCGGCTCAACACCAGCCCGACACGTCCGAGGCCCACTTGGCCGACAAGCTCGACGAACCCGGAGCGACCGGCCGTGCTGCGCCCCGACTGGCCGAGGTCGCTGTCAATCACGCCAATCATCGATGGCGCCCAACCCAGACCGCAGGCCCGGTCCTTCAGGGCGTACTGCAGCAGCGTCGACTCGCGGTTCTCCTCGACCTGCTTCAGCGTCGATTGCCGGATGTAGACAAGGGCCTTGCGGGCAAGATGGCGCTGGCAGACCTTCGGCGCGTCAGCCAGGCTCGTCGCAACGGCCGGGATCGTCACCGTCCTGCTCCGCCGGAACTCGAAGAAGCTCGGCAATCACTCGCGCCAGCATCCGGGATATCCGATGCCGATGCGCGACCGGAAGCGTCTCCCAGATCATCCCCGGGCTGTCGGCATCCTGGCGCACGGTTCTCATGCCAGTCCACCAGATCTAGTAGCACCTGCACCGGCAATACTACATGACCGTCCGCCGGCGTCAAGTTTATCGACGTATTTACTCTGCGATTTGGAGCGGGCCTTCCGCAGCTTGAAGACCATGGACCTCAAGGTCCGCCCCGTCTTCCACCGCACCGAACCCCGAGTTCGGGCCCACGTCCTGTTGTGCATGCTCGCCTACTACGTGGAGTGGCACATGCGCCGGAAGCTCAAACCCATGCTGTTTGACGACGAGGATGCCGAAGGCGCCGAGGCCCGGCGCCCGTCCGTCGTGGCGCCGGCAAAGAGATCAATGAGTGCTCAGGACAAGGCGGCCACCAGAACAACCACCGACGGTGATCCGGTGCACAGCTTCCGCACCCTCATCGACGATCTTGCCACCATAACCCGCAACACCGTGGCGCCCCACATCCCGGGCGCCGAACCCTTCCAGGTCACCACACGGCCCACGCCGCTTCAGCGCAAGGCACTCGAACTCCTGGAGATCCGGACATAGTGTACCCAGTAACACACCACTGAAATCTCATGATTCCTATTCATATCAACTACTTGCGTTTCAACACTGCTGGAACTTCAGTCTAGATCGTCGCGTGGGCTCGACAAGACGTATCGTCGGTGCGACTTGCTTGACGGCCAGCGGCGGCGCCCTTCCAATACGCTTCGGTCTCACGAGCCCGGCAAGCTTGGCCGGTGGGCAGGGCAGCGGTACGGATGCAGCGTCTGCCGGTTGATTGTTTCCGCTCCGGCCGCCATGACACCGACCGGTACCTTCGAGGCGGCGTTGCCTCCAAACCGCCACCAGGTGATTCCGTACCCGGGGGAATGACAATGGGCCATCAGGTTCCGGCGCGGATGACGGCCGTGCAGTTGACTGGGCACGGAGGCCTCGACGCTCTCCGGTATAGGGAAGACGTTCCGACGCCCACGCCCGGGGCCGGTGAGGTCCTCATCAAGGTTGCCGCCGCCGGCGTCAACAACACCGATATCAACACCCGTATCGGCTGGTATTCGAAGAAGGTTACGGAAGCGACCGACACCGGCGGCGCCGGCGGGTTCAAGGAGGTCGACGACGACGATGCCACGTGGTCCGGCGCGCCCATTGCGTTTCCCCGCATCCAAGGCGCGGACTGCTGCGGCCAGATCGTCGCTGTCGGCGAGGGCGTGGACGCCGCGCGCATCGGCGAGCGGGTGATCGTCCGCAACATGCTCCGGAGCTACGTCGAATACCGGCCGTTCGAATGCTGGACATTCGGGTCCGAGTGCGACGGCGCCTTCGCGCAGTACGCCAGGGCGCCGTCCCGCGAGACCCATGCCGTGAACTGCGACTGGACGGACGCGGAACTGGCGTCCGTTCCGTGTTCCTGGTTGACGGCGGAGAACATGCTGCATCGGGCGTCCGTCGGCGCCGAGAGGGTCCTGGTCACGGGTGCGTCGGGCGGCGTGGGATCGGGGCGGCGGTGCAGCTGGCGAAGCGTCGCGGCGCGCATGTCATCGCCGTTGCCGGCGCGTCGAAGGCCGATGCCGTCCGCGCAATCGGCGCCGATGAGGTTGTCGACCGCAATGCCGATTTGGCCGCCGCCATCGGGCGTGATGCCGTCGATGTCGTCGTCGATCTCGTCGCGGGCGACGTCTGGCCGTCTTTGCTCGACGTTCTCAAACGCGGAGGTCGGTATGCCACGGCCGGAGCAATCGCCGGCCCGATCGTCGGGCTCGACCTGCGAACGCTCTATCTCAAGGACCTGTCGCTGTTCGGGTGCACGTTTCAGGACGACGTCGTGTTCGAGAACCTGGTCTCCTATATCGAACGCAGAGAGATTACGCCCCGTCGTTGCCGGGACCTTTCCGCTCCGCGACATCGGCCGGGCGCAGGAGGTGTTCCTTGCCAAGAAGTTCACTGGCAAGCTCGTGCTGATCCCGCCTGGCTGAAGGCAGGGTCTCGACCGTCTGCTGAACGGCGGAAGCGGGGCACGTGGGCGGACAGAAGCCAACCACTGTCGGGCGGAACCCGGAAACGTCGCTGGCCCGGAAACGACACTGACCGGCTACCGATGCGGAGTAAGTGTGGCCGTGCTGGCCCGAACGACCGGAGGTGGTCACTGCGCGCAGTACATGGAAATCTGCCGTCAGGACACATCGAACGTAGCGGCCCGCCGGTCGGCTCCACGGCTTTGCGGAACGGATGCGGAAATAGGAAATGGACAGATATGTCGCCGTTTGTCAGGACATGCCCTGTCAGGAGTTGCACCCAATCCGGTGACTATATGATGACGGGTTTGGATAGAAGACAAAAAATATCAATGATAACGGTCGTTTAGTAGAATTTGATGCACAAGAGTGACGGATGCCGTGGATGCGCACGTTGTGCAGCCCGGCCCGCGCGCGGATGCTCTCCCCCGCGTCGTCAATGCTGGCCGGGTGCGTGCCCGGCTTCCAGATCGCGCGTCGGCGGATCTCGATCTCCTGCTCGGCCATCGTGGTGTCCTCGCCGGGGTTGGAATCCAGGCGGCGGACGCCCGGTCGGCGAACAGGCCGGTCGACAGCGAGCCCAATATTGGATTCCGCTGGCCTTGTTGCGCAAACCGGCGCACATGATGATCTCGTTGCGCGGGCCGCAGCCCCTGGGCGTACTTCAGCGACGCGGTGATGGGCTTCGCCTTGCGCCGACCCTCCTTCGCCGGCTCGACGCCGGGCATGCGGTGGGTGTCGCCGTCGGTGAGAGTCTGGAAGCGCTCCACGACGTAGCGGTCGTCCTCAGAGGACCCGCGCGAACAGGTGGGTGAAGATGGTCATATCGGAGTTGGCGGAAAGCGCCATGGCCGCGTTCATCGTGCCGTCTCCTTCGTGCCGAACGTCGGGAACGGGGGGACCGCGTCATCGCAGCGGGCCACGGGTTCGATTCTCGGGCAGTGCGCTACTGCCTCTGCGAAGTTTGGCGTGTCGTCCGCGGAATAGCACGGCGGGCTCGCAACAGGAGGCTGGGCGTCAGTGGCCTGACCGCCACGTGGATGAGGACATGTGTCCTGGGAGCGCCTTGACCCGTCGAATGCCGGCAGGGACGATCGACCTGGCTAGCGTCGCAAGTCTGACGGAGGGCAGCGACAATCCGGTCACCGGAACAATCGAACGAAACGCAATGACCGGGGACGGTCGTCGGAAGCGCACCATGACGGATGACCGGTCAGGACCGGACGACAGGGGGACGGGCGGAACGTGGCTGTGGAAGCGAGCCTCGTCTCTCGGCGGCCAGATCGTCGGGGCCCTTGTGACGACCGTCTCGCTCAGTCTGGGATACATGATCTTCAACGACTACATCGCTCCGCCACCCGATCTGTCCGGCAACTGGAAATTCACGGTGGCCTACGAAGAGACGGCGCTGGCCGAGTTCAAGGGCCTTCAGGTGACTTACCAGGTCCTGCTGGTTCAGGAAGGCCTGAAGCTGACAGGGCATGGCGAGAAACTGTCCGACCGGGGACCGACACAGGCTGCGGTGGATTACGCCGGCGACAGGCGAACGAATATCCGGGTACAGGGCACCGTTGCGCGCAACTTTTTCTCTCCCGATACGCTGCTGCTTCACTACAGCGAGGCAGGGCGCCGGCGCGAGAGCGCGACCATCCACCGGCTCGCGCAGTGCGGTCGAGAGGCTCTTTGCGGCTGCTTCCGGTCGACGATCGCCGATACTTCGGGATCGGTTTGGTGGCGACGCCGCGGCGGGCTGGAGCGGATGTACGAACCGGTGGATCGACCGGACGACTGCCGTGGCGCAAATTGTGGGGCCGCCGCCGGGCAATGCGGGTGAGATCGTCGACCGATGCGCCATGGCGGGGGTTGTCGAGAGCGAGCCGTCCGAGGCGGGCTGCCGCGTCCGTTGAGTGGGGCTGAATTGCCGGGAGGAAATCATGGTCCAATCACACCCTTCAACCGACTCGTTCGTCTTCAAGACGGACCGGCCGTGGCCGAATCCGCGTCTGAAGGTGGCGGCCATCGTCGGGCACGCCACCGAGGACAGTGCGCGGGTGTGGCTGCGTACCGGCCGGCCGGGCGCGTTCTCCCTGCTCGTGTATCCACATGCGGGGGCGCTCGCATCTTGCGCGGGCGAAGCGGCACTGCGGGCCGCCTTGAGCGCGGCGCCCCTGATGCTCGACGACGCAGCGGCCTCACTGCCGGGGATGCACCGGGAGGACTTCGAGATGGCCGACTACGAGTCGGACACCACCGCAGTGGTGGATCTGCAAGGGCTCGAACCCGATACGCGCTACGGTTACGCGCTATACGCTCGCGACCGAGAGCGGGTGACGCTCGGCCACAACCGGCTGCGGCGGTTCCGCACGCCGGCGCCGGAAAGCGAGCGGCGGCCATTCCAGTTCGCGGTGTTGTCCTGCCACATGCCCTACGCCGTGAACGGGCTGTTTGCGACTCGCACCGAGGCGGCGAACCTCGACATGTGGGAGTTCCTTGGCGAAGCGCTTCGCCGACACGGGGACGAGGTGGACCTGATCATCTCCGGCGGCGACCAATGCTACAGCGACGGCGTGAAGACGCTGGACATCTGGCGGCATCTGAACCGCACGATGCGCAAGGAGGGCGGCCACGTGCTGCCGGACGAGGACGCGATGCGCAGCTGGTACCGCGACATCTATCGCGGTTACTGGGGCTTCGAGAGCGTTCAGCGGGTGTTCGACAGCTTCCCCACCTACATGATCTGGGACGACCACGAAATCGGCGACGGCTGGGGGTCGCATTACTTTCGTCGTGACGACGGACAGGATGGCCTGCGCCGGATGCTGCCGGACCTCGATGAGCGGGGGCTGAGCTATGACGAGGGGCTCGAGCTGATGCAGCGCATGTTCCGCGCGGCCAGGCAGAGCTATGTCGAGTACCAGCACAGTCACAATCCACCGACCGCGGACGGGGTGTTGGACTACGCCTTCCAGCGCGGCGGCTGCGCTTTCTACGTACTGGACGGACGCGGGCGGCGCGACATCGGGCGTGAGAGCTACCGCATCCTGGGCCTCGAGCAGTTCGAGCGCTTCGCCGAGTGGGCGGGCGGTCTGACGCCGGAGGACACGCCTTTCCTGTTCGTGGTTTCGCCGGTGCCCGTGCTGCACACGCGAGCGGCGCTGGTCCAGGCCGACGAGCGGCTGGGCGGTCTGGGCGACGATTTGCGCGATTCGTGGGAGCACGAATTGCACAAGACCGAGCGCGAAGCGCTGATGGACGTACTGTTCAGCGCCGCCGCCAAAGGCATCAAGGTCTCGGTGCTGAGCGGCGATGTCCATGTCTCCGCCGTCTTCGCGATCGACGACGGGCAGGGTCGCCGAATCTACCAACTCACGTCGAGCGCCATTACCTACAACCTCTCGCTGCCCCAGTCCTGGGTCTTGCGCTTGGGCGCTGCCGACGAAGGCGAGACCGACGAGGGTTACCGTTTCGAGCGTCTGGCGCTGTACGCGCGGAGCTCCTACGCCATGATCAGCGTTGATCCCCGTGCCGGCGAGGCATGGTTCAAGCTCTACGGCAAGCAGGAGCTGCAAAGTCCACAGACCCTGCCTCAAGAGGCTATTCCGCTGAGCCACTCGATTGCGAAGATACGTTTGTTCTAGGACTGGACCCCCTTGCCACGGGAGGGGGTGGGACACACCGGAGTGAACGGAGCCATCGAGCGCCCGCGGCTGAATGAGGCGCCGCGGGGACGTTCGGGGGAGACCACGGCAAAGGGCCGTCGTCGCGGAAGACGGCGGCTCTACAGATGCGGCGCCGGCGCTGAAGTGACGGACGGCCCGGAAGACGGGCGCGACGGTAGGGTGTCCTCACCGTGCTCGCGTGCAAGAGCGTTGGAACCGCCTAAAGGTGTTGGCGGCGACCCGCTGATTGCCGCGGCCGCCATCGTGCAAGGGATGACGGTCGTCGCCGGCAAGATGGTCGACCTCAGTGCAACGGAGCGGAGGCTATGGATCCCTGCGGCGGAGAATGACGGCAGCCGGCGGGCACCACACGCCCGTTTGTGGAGATGCCGGAATCGGGCGATTCGGGAATGGACAGGTTTGGCAGGACATGTCAGGACATACCGGGTCATGAATTGCACTCAATCCGGTGACTATTTGATGACGGAGTGAGACTGAAGATAAGAAACATCAATAATAACGGTGATTTAGGATGATTTGACGCACAAGTGTGGCGCAATCCATCCATCGCGGTTCGACAGCCAGGAAATGCAAACCATTACCGTCCCGACGTAGGAAGCGGGGGATGCGCAGGATGTCCGAGGCAAGAGGTCGAGGTGCCGTAGCAACCGTGGAGATCTCGGCAAGTGGACCGGAATTGGACGAAAGCGGACGCTGCGCTGCAGGCCGATGCTGACCGAAACGGGCGCGGAGGAAGGAGCGGCATGAAGGAGGCGGTATTCAGGGTCTGGTTGGAGGTCGAGAGGGGGCTAAACGCAAGCACCGTGGGAAGTCGAACCAGCAACTGCCGGAGAGTAGAGCGCCATGAAGGCGATCTCGACGCACACTACGATTCCGACGAACTAGGCGGCCTGTTGCAGAGCCTGAATCCGGGGGAGCCCAAGCACGGGATCCCGATTGCAGGAGACGTGTACAACGGCACGGCGACGCTGAAGAACGCGGTCAGCCTCTATCGCGATTTCCGGCGAGATGGCGGGCTAGCAGTTTCTTCGGAGGACAATTCGGAAAAGCGACAGCGACGACAGGGGCGGAGTCCGCGATCGCGAGCCCAGTGGCCCGCCTGGCCGCAACCGAAGGACGCGGACCTGCTCAATCTCGCCCGGGCGATGGCGCCGTTCGTCCGGTTTCTCGACCCGGAAATCGTCGGCTCTGTGGTCGAAGACAACCGGCGTTTGGGGAGCGAGTGGTCCATCTGCCTGGAAGCGCTCGGCATTGATCCCGCTATCTATCTCTGGGAGGGCTCGCCCTGCGTATTTCCGGGAGTTCGGCGGTATGCCGGAAGCACGGAAATTGCAGTGTTCCGGAAACGGACCGAGTCCAGTGAAGCTCCTCCGCAATGCCTATCGCTCGACGACAACGACTATCCGAAGCATCTGTGGGCATTCGTCTTCACCGGCAAGCAGTTTCGCAAGCGCGGTCCGGACGGCTACCAGCTTGCGCACCTCTTCGATCACAAGGAGTACGGGAACCGGTGGCGTGACGAGCTCGAGGAGCCACCGGGCATGGAGCAGCCGGTATTGCCGTACGGGCTGTTCACGAGCGCGGCGAACGCGGTGTATGCGCCAGGCGCCTTCCTGAGGCCCACGGACCTTTCGCCCAGGCTGCGGAGCCTGATCCAGAGACGGGCGCAGCAACTCTACAGCGACGTTTGCTGCCTGGTGCCGCCGCCCCTGGAGGTAAAGCCTTGCGAAAACCCAGATTGGGCCGTCGACGAATTCCAGTGGAGTGCGCCCGTGGGTGGCATGGAGCATGTAGCCGATTTTCTGGAATTCCGCCGCGAGCGCATCGGCAAACTCATCGAAGAGCGGGACGCAGCGTCACGAGCAGAACACGCTCGCTGAGTCGCCGGAATCAACAGGTTGTTGGGGCAGCCCGAATTCAGGTCGCCGCCCGAACGGCTGTTCGGTGCACTCGAAACCGATCGGTTGGTGGACAGTCTCGGGTATGCAACGGGGCTTATAAAGGTTAGTTGATAGACGGTCATTTGCGCAGCTTTCGAGCAAGAAAGGTGTCTTTTGGGCCATTGTCAGTTTCACTCTGCCTATACATGTCTTCCAGGATCGGCCTGGCCCGGTCCGATTTCTTGAACCTGTCCCAGTCCCATTCTGCCCCATCAATCCTGGCCTCTAATCCAGGGCCAGGTTGGGTCGAGTCGGCGGAACCCTTAGATGCTAAGAGGATTTTTTTGACCTCCTTCAAATCTTCCCTGTTGCCGCTTGTAACCCACCTTACGAATCCCATTGCACCGCCCCACACAATAACCGCCTGTATGAGATGTTCAGCCCAATGGTTCGCAGAAAACCAGGCGAACATTTGTTCGAGCATGACTTATCCCTGTTTTGAGTGCTAGGGTGCACTCTAGCACTTCGGTCATCTTCCTTCTGCCCTTGTCAAGTAGCCATTGTAGGCCCCAAATACTTGGCGGAGTTCGTGCTCGGAAGCGGGGACACCGCGGAGATCCCCGTCGTCCTCTAACGTCGGGCGCGCGCCACGTTCTTCAAATTTGCGGCACTTCTCGCAACCATAGACGTCTGCTGCCGCTTGGAATTCGAGGCGGGACGGTGTTCCGGCAACCTGCATTGGACCGGGAGACACGAGGAAGTGGCCCCTGCTTGTGGGCGGAATTGGCCAACTCCGATCAAGCACTACCCTGGCGCGGCGGACGACTCCATCGCTGGACAGTCGCCATGCCGGCCGAGGCTGACGCGCTTCGAGCGGCCGAAGGCGCGGGTCTGGACGACGAAGACCTTCTTGCCCGAGGGGTAGACTCGTACGCCGAAGCCGGGAAGGTCGTTATCCCAGAAGACGGCGTCCTTGCCGTTGACCGAGAGACGGTCCACGGTGCGCTTGGTGAGGGTGCGGTACTGGCGTTCGGCCATGGTGCGGCGGTCCTTCGAGGCGGTTTCTGCGCGGCGATTTCCGGTAGCTGGCCCGTAAGCGCAGAGGTAGCATGGTGACGGCAACAGTGGACGTGGGCTGTGACGGCCTCATCGCTGGCTTGGCCAAGTGGAGGACAGTGTACCATTGGGGAATAATGCCGTCAATACAATCGTTTATCGCATGCCATCGCGCCGTAGGAGCGGCATGCGACGACGGGTGAAGCGGCCTCAGATTTTGATGTATCTAATCGACACGCACATCCTGCTCCGGTGGCACGGAGATCGGGATCAGCTGTCCCGGGAGCAGCGGAACGTCATTACGGCCGCCGGCGCCAACTCGCCGCTTGAAGTTTCCGATATCTCGCTCTGGGAAGTGGCCATGCTGTACAGCCTGGGACGGGTCCGCTTGACCATTCCACTGCGGGAGTGGCTGGACAAGGCGGTCGCCGCGCCGTTGGTGCGCCGCCACGGCATCTCTCCGGCGGTGGCGGCCGAGTTGGCGTCCTTGCCGGGTTCCTTTCATCGCGACCCGGCCGATCGCATTCTGGTAGCGACCGCCCGCGTGCTCGGAGCGACACTTCTGACACGGGACACGAGAATTGCCGAAGCGGGGCTGGTCGACACGCTGGGCTGACATGGGCGCGGCTCGACCGGCAGGCGGCACCCGGGCACCGCATTGATGTCGTCGCCCTGGCACTGTTGAGGCGACCCTCAATCAATGGCGAAAGCCACCGAACCAGATGCAACGATCGGACCGAGGTGCGCCGGTTCGGGGCGACTTCGATACGGCCCGGATGCGTGGTCTGGCGCGGCGCGCCGGGACAGTCCATCGAGGGATCCGCCTGGGCGAGCGCCGTCAGCACCGTCGAAAGAACCCGTTCGCACATGACCTCCGACAGCGCGAGCGCAGGGACTGTGCCGAGCACACCTGCACATCCGGCTGTAGACGCCCTGTACCATTTCAACCGGATTCAGCCCGTGGTTGGCCCGGCTCAGACCACCGGACAACTCTCCGGTCATGACCAATTTTCGTATCCAGTCCGTTCGCGCTCCAAACAACGACCCGAGGCTTGCGGCCGCAGCTGTCGATGCGTTGATCCGTGCGGACGCGATGGGCCTGCTCTCCAAACCGGTCACCTGCCTGGATGATTCCGCCCTGGCCGGACTCAAGGTGGGCATGGCCGAAGCCGGCATCGACCAGACCTTCCTTACTGAACTCCAGCGGCTGCCATGCATCGATCCGCACGGTCTTTCCATCCTGCTCGAAAAAAAAACCAGCGAAGCTCTGGATCAGTCTCCGGCCCCGGCCCAAGAGTGGCGCGCCATGCAGGTCGTTCCGGGTCCTGAGTTGCTCACCCGCCTGCTGGGAATCTCTCAATCCAGTGCACGACACGACCTGTCCGGTACCCCCACGACACCGGACACGATCGCCGCCCGGCTTCATTCCTGGCCTTTGTCGTCGGCGATCGTGCCGGCACGTCCAGCGATATCAGCGTCCGGCGCTGGTTCGACCGTCGGCGCCAGCATTTGGACGGCAAGACACCCGCCCGGACGCTTCAGGACGCATGGTCGCCGGTGGGGGACGCGCCGGGCCGCCGGCCGGATTCCGTCATGTCTTCATGTGCCCCGGCAGATGGCCGATCACGACCTTGGCGGTTTCCTCGTCCCACGCGAAATAAATGCGCAGGCAGCGCCGGGGATCGCGCGTC